>Ga0070713_100000472_pt1 | contig 25653 bp, 20 predicted proteins | sample LARL82metaG_FD_65465 | JGI IMG/M metagenome (GOLD analysis project Ga0070713, IMG submission 65465) | Corn, switchgrass and miscanthus rhizosphere microbial communities from Kellogg Biological Station, Michigan, USA - LAR L8-2 metaG | ecosystem: Host-associated > Plants > Roots > Rhizosphere ...
TCGGCGGCCAAGAAGATTCATCTCCATAACGGCATGCCGAACGGGCGCTTTGCGCAATTCGAATAGCGCGTGCCGCCGCCGATCACTCACTTCGCAGCAAGGAGACAGCGTGCCTGTGATACGGCGGAGCAACTTATGCCTGAGTCGCAGCCTTCGCGCTGAAGATCCCCTTGAAACTCTCGCGGTACCCGGGAAATCCTGAAGATTATCAAGCTCGCTACATTGAAGCGGCTGTTCAGGGAGTCCTGATCACTTCCATCTACCTCCCCAATGGGAATCCGCAGCCTGGACCGAAATTCAATTACAACTTGGCCTGGTTTGAGCGCCTCATTGCCCACGCTGCCGAACTCATGGCGAGCGGCGCACCCGTAGTGCTCGGTCACGCGATGACCCTCTTGGAGTTCTTCGAAATGAATCGCCCGGGCCTTCGTCTGTGCGGACGTCTATCGCGACGAAGGCCGGGATGCGCCTTGTTATGCAGCTCTGGTCTGCGTGCTTAGTGTGCGGCCGAGGAAGTCCTTGATGGCACCAGCGATCTCCTGATGATGTGTTTCAAGAGCGAAGTGTCCGGTGTGATAGAAACGCACTTCGGCGCTCGGAATGTCGCTCTTGAAGGCTTCTGCTCCTGGAGGCAGAAAGAACGGATCGCTGTTGCCCCATACCGCGAGCAGAGGCGGCCGCTTCGTGCGGAAATATTCCTGGAACTTCGGGTAGAGGGCGACGTTGCTTGCATAGTCCAAGAATAGGTCGAGCTGGATCTCGTCATTGCCGGGCCGAGCCAGCAGTGCGGAGTCGAGCTGGTAAGCTTCCGGCGCCACCATGGTTTCGTCTTTGACACCGTAGAGGTATTGGGATTTAGTCGCCTCTGGTGTGAGGAAGTCGCGCAAGGCAGCGCGATTCTCGGGAGTTGGTTCCTTCCAGTACTTTTGGATTGGGTTCCAGCCTTGGCTAAGGCCCTGTTCGTAAGCATTCCCGTTCTGCGAAATGATGGCGGTAATCCGATCCGGATGCGCTAGCGCCAAGCGAAGCCCGACGGGAGCTCCATAGTCGAAGACATAAATCGCATAGCGTTCGAGACCAATGGTCTGAGTGAAGATGTCGATTACCTTGGCCAGATGTTCAAACGTATATCGGAACTGCTTGCGGTCGGGCGTCTGAGAGAATCCGAAGCCCGGCAGGTCAGGCGCGACTACGTGGTAGCGGTCGGCCAAGGCTGGAATCAAGTTGCGGAACATGTGCGATGAGGTAGGGAAGCCGTGCAAAAGGAGGATCGTTGGAGCGTTCTTGGAGCCGGCTTCGCGGTAAAAGATCTTGGAGCCGTCCACAATGGCGTGCTGATAGCTGGTCATATCTGGTCTCCTTAAAAGAGTCGTACCGACGGTACCTGGGCAGCACCACTCGGCGACGTTGTGTGCATTCACAACATCAGATGTGATAACCGGTAAAATGATTCATTATTGGTGTTATAATTAATTAGGATGAACAAAATGAAACCGGTCGACACCGTTCACGCTTCCGACTGGAAAGATGGATTTCTCTTCGTCGGCAACCATCTCGCTTTGGACTTTCTGAACACTCGTCCGATCCAGAACGACGAACCCATGGAACTACTCCTAGATTTCAGCTCGCTATTGCGCTGGGTTCAGGCAGCAGGGTTGCTTAGTACTCGCGATGCCGCCAGCCTTCACCAGGAATGGGGGAAATCCGCTCGAGCTCGACGCACCGTGGAAGCGATGCGGGAATTAAGAGAGAAGCTCAGGAAGGAAATCCTGGCTTGGGAGGGTGGGAGCGTCGTTCACAACTCCACAGTAGATGAACTCAATCGGCTGATGGCGGACTATCCGATGCGTACCAGGTTGAAGACTAAAGGCTCCGGCACGGAGTTGTGGTTCGAACCGGGCCAACCGGAAGACCTTTTTGCTCCGCTTGCGCACAGCACCGCGACATTGTTCGCCGACGTGGATCGCAGTCGTGTCCGCAAGTGTGCTCATTGTGTACTCCATTTTCTGGACACCAGCAAAAAAGGGACACGACGGTGGTGCAGCATGCAGTTATGTGGGAATCGTCTTAAGGTCGCAGCGTATGCGGCTCGTCAACGCACGCAGTCTCACAAATGATTACATGGTTCCGACCTTTCTAAACTTAATTCGGTGGTTAGGCAACAATGGTGAAAGACTCGGTAGTCTTGAATGGACTTTGAACCCACGATTTCCACCCACGATTCTCGTGGCTCTCACGTCTTCTCAAGTACTTGGGCGGCCACCCGAAGTCACTTAAGTTGTTTAAAATACAGCATAACGTAGCACTGAAAAGGCTGGCGTCGGCGGTTCAACTCCGTCCCTGGACACCATGTTTTCAATGAGTTAGGGGAAATTCTTAAACCTCCATCGACAGCCAAAAAGCCCTCTATCGTGGGTGGAAAACAACGCACTCGGCGAAGGACGCCCGAGCTTCATCTCGTTGAGTGTCATCGATTTGCTGCTATGCGACGCGTCGAAGAGCGCAGCCTTTCATCGATTTTGCGCTCTAAGCTCCTAACCACCTTAATAAATAATGATGTATCGGGAAAAGTTAATGCTAGTGGGGTTCGCGAGCGCTTTGGACAAATTTCACGGGATGCATATGTCGTTTGCGTCTGAGGCGACCGGCCCCCAAGTCCGATTGCGCAACTCTTCGACTTCAATGCGGAGACTTCGTCCAGTGCCCATCCCACTCTTCGAAAAGCTCAGCGATAACTTTGTCCCAGGCAGCTGCAGAACGGGAAGTGGGATAAGGTTCGGGTCGAATCGGTTTTTCTGAACTCCAAACGATCTCGAATTTTCCGCCCTCGGCAATTTTCCCAGCCGCATCGTCTTACAGTTGGGTTGATACTCCGAATCAACCGGGAGTTTATGCGGCCTTCCCGCTTGAGATCCGGCGGCCGAGACGCAATGTTGCAGACGACTTGAGGTCAGTCCGGCGTGCAAGAACGCCCACGAGGACCAATGTGACTACGATCTGTACGAATACGACGGTCACCACAAGAAGTGGCCGGCCGGCAAGGTAGGATTCGGGGCCGGTAATCGCCGGAGACAAGAAAGACAGGTTAGCCAAATTGCCGATGACGATGAGCGCGAGCAGACCTCGGCTACCCTGATAGACGCGCCAGCAGAAGATTCCGTAAGCGAGCTCAACGATGAAAGCAGCGAACGGAGCGACCTCATACAAGCCCACGCCGAGCCTCGGTGATGGCAGTCCAGGCCACAGCACGATGTCATGGCCGTGCGTCAGAAGGTCGAGGATCAAATGGGAGATGATTCCGAGCCCAACCGCCCGGCCCAGTACTGCGCGGCTGAAACCCTTCTCGATAATCAACCACACAGCAAGAGCAGCGACGAGCGCCGTGCCGACCGAGTGCGAGTAGGGCATGTATGCGAGATGTATGTCGGCAACACTGCGAACTGTGGACTCGGTAGTTGTTCGTTCTATTCCAAGATAGTTGAGTGCAACCCAGGCCAGTTCCATGGCCTGGACGGATACAAGGAGCGACGTCATCGGAGCCGACGGAAAGCGGCGCTTGACTAATAGTGCTGTTGCTGCGTGATCGATCGCAAACATGGGGTTACCTCCATCGAGTTCGATAGGTAGTTAGCAATCGCTAACCCACGTGACCAAGAAAAAAATTACGTCAAAGACTTTCGAAACAGAGCGACAAGGCTTTTCTGCCAGTGCTTTGCCGGCCCCTTAACGACACCAACCTGAATCATGCGGGCCAGTTCCGACAGAGTTCCCTGGAGGCTGGCGGCCGCAAGATCGGGATTGACGGCCGATGCACCACGCTGTGATTGAGGCACCTCGGCAACGAGCGACCTGGCTAGCCCGATCATGGTCTGCCGCCGCACCGATGCGCTGGACTTCGGCCAGAGGACGCGTGCACTGTCGGCCAGAAAGGCCAGAACCTCCGGGTGTTCGTCCCATAAGTCGAGCCATCGGCCGACGTACGCGTCCAACTTCCCCGGGAAGTCTTCCGCCGAGGCGAGAGCAGCAGCGCAGCTCGTCCAAACCCGCCCATGACAGGTTTCGAAGAGATACAGTGCCAGATCTTCTTTACTAACGAAATGCTTATAGAGCGCGGGATTCGTGAAGCCGCTCTCTTCGGCAATGTCGCGGATGCTGGTCGCAGCCAGACCGCGTTCGCTGAAGAGCTTCATTGCCGCACGGAGGATCTCGCGTTTGGCCCGCGGGTCATCCTTGCAAATGTAGAAAGGAAGTGGAGTCCCCATCCGCCGAGGTTAGCAAGTGCTAACCTCATTGTCAAGCCTCATTGTGTGGCGGCACTAGCAGTGCGGGCTCAACGGACCGCAGGTAGTTTGTTTCGCACACCTGGCAGTCAGATTAGGTTTGGCTTTTGCTCTGTCGCTGCATGGGAAAGACGATCATCCGCGTTCATCCTTGAGGACTCGGGAATTGCCTAACGCCCACGAGGGTGAAATTCACGCACCGAAGAAGAGTTTAGATGTCGAACACGATTACGCCGACCGTTCTATCGCACGCTTAACGTGGAGGGGCTGGAAATCTTCTATCGCGAAGCCGGTCCCCGAGATGCTCCCGCCGTTCTGCTCTTGCACGGTTTTCCGTCGTCTTCTCATATGTTCCGCAATCTAATTCCCATGCTTGCAATGGCAGGATCTGGATTTTCCGAATCAGAAGATCCACGTCAGGCGTACGTGGCTTGACGGTCAGATTGGCAAGCCCAAGACGAAGGCAAGTAGCCAACCCGTGGCGATGGGATCGGTACTGGCGGACATCATGCGTCACTGGCAGAAGGAAACTCCCTATTCCAAGCTACAGGATTGGGTCTTTCCCTCATTCAAGCTCCATGGCCGGAAGCCGCGCACGGGTTCCATCATGGCGCAGGATTATCTGCGTCCAGCGGCGGTTAAAGCAGGGATACTTGCGCCAGAAGATCGGCGTCGTTTCGGCTTCCACAATCTACGTCATTCCTTGGCATCCTACTTGGTCACGCAGACAAAAACCGATATCAAGACGGTCCAGGCTATGCTGCGGCACGCGGACAGCGGAACCACTCTGGACATCTACACTCACGCCATTAATAAGGACAAGCTGGTGGCTCAGGACCAAGTGATGGAGGCCATGATGAAACCGGGGTTGGTGAATTGAGCACGCTTCAGAGAATACAAGCGATTACAACCGGTTTGCCGACCATCCATTCAGGTCGTTGATTCGACTGCGGCCTGCGGCGCGGGACTATAATGGCCCGCACGGATCGCCCCTCGGGCGCGAAACTCGATCCTTATGAATTATCTCCTCACCCGGCGCAGGCGGCATGGGCGAAGTGGACTGTGCCGGCGACATGCGCCTACCTTAAACTTCCGCCGTGTTTCTGATTGAGGGGAAACGAATGAGCGATCAGACAAATCCACGTACTTTAAGCCGACGCCATTTCGGCGTCCTGGTTGCGGCCGGCGCGGCGGCTACAGCGTTAGTTGGCCAAGAGGTTCAGCAGCCGAATGCCGCCTCGACACGTGTGGCTCCGGGATCTTTCCTGCGGCCTCTCGTGCCGGATACGCTGACATTCGACGGGCCGCTAGAGTTCACTCGTCGAGACGTTGCGGCGAGGGTGCAGCCTTTCCCAATGAGTCAGGTTCGACTGCTACCGAACAATGTGTACTTCGATTCGCACGAGTGGAACCGCGACTATATGGCACGACTGCCGGCGGACCGCCTCCTGTATACGTTCCGCGCCAATGCCGGCCTGCCGGTGGGGTTAGCGAAACCGCTCGGAGGTTGGGAGCAGCCGGAGAACGGTCAGCGATCGAGCGAATTGCGCGGTCATTTCGGCGGCCACTTCCTTTCCGCCAGCGCGCAACTGGCGGCGACGGGGGATAAGGAGGCCAAAGCCAAGGGCGATTACATGGTCGCTGAGATGGCTAAGTGTCAGGAGAAGCTGGGCGGCAAGTATCTTAGCGCCTTTCCGACAACATGGTGGGACCGACTCGAGAATGGCGAGCGGGTGTGGGCTCCTTTCTATACGATTCACAAGATCACAGCCGGGATGTGTGACATGTACCGGTTGGCGGGGAACAAACAGGCGCTCCAAGTGCTCGAAGGCATCGCGGCCTGGGCAGACGAGTGGACGGCCTCAAAGACAGAAGCGCACATGCAGCAGATCCTTACGATCGAGTTTGGCGGCATCGCGGAGAGTTTCTATCATCTCGCCGCCGAGACGAACAACGCTCGGTGGGCGAAATTGGGCGACCGCTTCCAGAAGAAGAGCTTCCTCAATCCGCTGGCAGCGCGGCGGGATGAGTTGCAGGGATTGCACGCCAACACGCATATCCCGCAGGTGATCGCGGCCGCCCGAAGGTACGAGATCTCGGGCGACAGTCGCTTTCGCGACTTATCCGAGTACTTTTTTTATGAAATCACGACCGCTCGTTCCTATGTCACGGGTGGGACGAGCAATGCAGAAGCCTGGCTCGCTCCCCCGCAGCGTTTGGCCGCCGAGCTGAAGCAGAGCGTGAACACGGCTGAATGCTGTTGTGCTTACAATATGCTGAAACTGACGCGACAGCTTTATAGCTGGAATCCGTCGCCCGCCTTGTTTGATTACTATGAGCGGTTGCTGCTCAATCATCGCATCGGCACGATCCGGCCGAAAGTTGGATACACGCAGTATTACCTCTCGCTGGCCCCGGGAGCTTGGAAGACCTTCAATACAGAAGATCAGACATTCTGGTGTTGTACGGGTTCGGGAATTGAGGAGTATTCGAAGCTGAATGACAGCATTTACTGGCAGGATCAGGAAGGGCTCTATGTGAACCTTTTCATTTCGTCGGAGCTGGATTGGGCGGAGAAAGGGTTCAAGGTCCGGCAAGAAACTTGGTACCCGGAGTCACAGGATGTGACACTGACCGTGACAGAGGCAAGGCCGGACAACATGGCCTTGCGTCTGCGCATTCCCGGTTGGCTGCAATCGGCGCCGACCGTGAAGTTGAACGAGAAGGTCTTGGATGCTTCGGCAGCTCCTGGCTCATACCTGACTCTCAGGCGAGTGTGGAAGACAGGAGATAAGGTGGAGATGCGGCTTCCCATGCACTTACATGTGCATGTCATGCCGGATGATTCTCACACACAGGCGTTTCTATATGGACCCCTGGTTCTGGCCGGAGACCTCGGCGCGGACGGGCTAACCGAAGCCCACATCATTGGACCAAACTTACGGGTGGGGGCGCCGATTCCCGAGCAGCACGGCTCGCCGCTCGGGCCGGTAAACCGGACTCCTCCCGTGCCTAATCTCGAAATTCCGAGTTTCAAGGCGTCAGGGTCAGATCCGAGTTCTTGGATCAAGGCGGGCGACAAGCCGCTAACATTCAGGACGTCGGGGCAGCGGAAAGATGTCACGCTGGTCCCGCTAAACAGCCTGTATGACAGGCGTTACTCGGTATATTGGGAAGTTTTGTAGGTGCTGCTCGTGTCGGCACGTGTGTGAGATTTTGCCCGCGCTCAGTTTAAAATTGGCTGCGAAAACGTGGCGGTTGTGGGCATCCTGAACCAGATCATTGAAGGGCTAGGCACAAAACCCGCAGGCACTGCGATAGAACGATACTTCGACGGCGCATTCCTAGCCCGCGAGGAGCGGTCCCTCTACCGTATCATCGGCAGGATGCTCGCCGTCCAAACGTTCGCTCAGCCAGGCGTAGTCCCAGGCACACATGGGAACCACGAGAACCATCCCCATCACGGACAATCCGGAACTATGCGCTGGAGTCCTAGCGAAGAACTGGGCACTCCGATATCTCTGACTTCGAGCTGCTCTATGTGCTGGAGTACACCTCCAGCTATGGTGCCCCGACGGCAGCGATCGTGCCTCACTCGGCATCTGAGCGGCAGGACGCCGACGCAATTGTAAGGTGCGGAAGGCAACATTAACCGAGACAATAACGCGAGCTTCGGCTCGGTCCTGTTTTACTCAGTTCCTGAATGCTGCGGAAGTACTCGGGCGACGTTGGAGTATGCGGACTCACCTTCTTTATTGATGGCTCGGACTCGATAAGCAGTTCGATCTTCTTTCTTCAGAGGCGAATCGGAGTATTCGGTCGAAGCCGCGCCCAAGTTTGCGATTCGTTCCCATGCAGCTTTGTGCGCCCCGACCCCCTCTTTTTGCCGTTCTACCACGATGCCGGTTGTGTTCCCACCATGCACTTGCCAGGTCAATTTTGCTGCACCGCCCACCAACATCACATCTAGCGAACTGGGCGCTTCCGGCAGCACTGGCCAGTCAAAATAACTCTCATCAGTAACGGCCATGATGCTGTCTTTCACGGGAGACGCTTCAAGAGTGTCAGTTGTTCCCGGCTTCCACTGAACAGCCCTCATTTCGCCGGAAACGACATCAACCAGCACGGGATGAGTGATACCGGTGTTCTTCATCGACAAGTTCGCAAACAGTGGCGGAAACGAATTCCCCGGAAGGCTGTGCGCGGCCATCCAGTAAGCAACGACGGACTTGCCATTTCGCGAACGAAAGCCATAGCTCATGAAGGGCACACCCGTGTGGCGGCGCAGGGCGGGGAGGTCAGGGCTGGAAATCTCGATGGAAGGGTCGAACTTAGTGTCGGAGAAGAGCGCGTTCGTGTTCTGCAGGGCGTAAAAGACCTGGCGCGGAGTCCAATCCGTGTTATGGTTTGTCAATCCATGGATCAAGCCGAAATCATCGTACTCGTTGCCATCCGTTCCAGCAGCCAAAAGCCACACAAAGGTTTTCACGCCAGCTGCCAGGTTGTAAACAAACCCGCGCGGAACATATTTAGCTTGCACGGACTCATCCGAACCCACCCATGATGGAATTGAATTGAACTCATCATCAAAAAACGGGATGTCACGTTTGATGCCGGGATAGCGAGTTACCAGTTCACGCAGCTGACGGGGCGATTCGTTCAAATAGGCGCCGTAATCCATTGTTTCTGGATTGAGGTTTTGACCGTAGCCTGGATAGGTGTGGTATGCATACACATCGATTTCTGGGGCACATTGGCAAACGTCGAGAGCTTTCTGCGTGAATTCACGCGTGGGATCCGCTTGGCCACCGTAGATGACTTTAGCATTGGGGTCTGCCTGATGTACTGCTTTCGTGAACGGGGCCAACAACGCTCCGAATTCCTCGGCATTGCCCCAGGGATTCCAATAGCCGATGTCCTGCTCATTCCATAGAGCCCAGTAGTGAATACGATCGTGGAAGTGCTTCACCATCCATGTTGCGTAACGATTGAACGCCGCAATCTGCTCCGGAGTCTTGGGCGGCCAAAACACCGAATATAGGCTTCGGTCATCGTTATGGAACGATCCCGGCTCGGGTACACTGACGTCGGGCAACGTGCCGCTAGGCGATGTGTACATCACATTTCCATACAGCAACTGAACCTGGATTTTCATTCCGTTGTCGACCAATGAGTCGACCTGGTCTTCCAGTTCAGAAGAAGACGCAAGGACTCCCCGCTTCTGCTCGATCCAGTCCCAACTGGTGCGATCCGAACTGTTTTCGTATTGTCCAATTCGGATCCACTTGAATCCGGCATCAAACATGCGCGTCCACCACCAGCGATTCCACGGCAGGTAGGGTTCGCGGGGCAGATCGGAGTTGATCCCAAATCCATCCTGTATCTGCGACGAACGTTTGGGTGGTACATGATCGGGGACTTGTCGCTGTTCTTGGGTGAAGCCGAGGGGGGTAAGAGTGCATAGGACGACTATGCTGAACCGGATCAAAAGGAGACGGTATCGGTAAGCACGATCTAGGAATGGCATTTCTCCTCCTGGCAAACCGAACAGCCGAGCACCCACAGTTCTGCCTTTTGTATTGCGTTATTTCACCAGAGGCAGCAGCACCGACCGAATCCATTGTTCGTCGTCACCTGCAGGGACATCGCGTAATAGCTGCCAGGTTTCAGTGTGAGTGACGTGTGCTCCTGACGGCAAAACGACCTTTGGTCCCAACGTTTCCAGTTCGAGAAAATCGCGATTCGTAAAGATTTCAAAGTTGCAGCCAAAATCCGGATACGTCGCTGCCGGAGAAATGGGAACGTGCTTGACGAACAAGAAATTATTGCAGAAGTAAGCTCCCCAACCCGCTGGGTTGAAGATGCCGGTCATTTGTTCCTGATAACGGAAGTTCGAGTCCATGCGTTGGATGAGCTGGATATACTCAGTACCGAACCGCCATCTAGGATCGGCCAGATCGGTAAAGGACCAAAGAGTTAGGGGTCCCACTGGAAGATAGTGATCTTTATCCATTGCGATTCGCGGCGGCAAAGGCAGGATGGCGCGGCCGCCCGCCCTCATCATCGTAGGCGCCCATGGGGCAAGCTCGGTCGGACGCGTGTCATGATTGATGACGCGGTGATGGAGGTGAAGGGAAGAACCAGTCTTCTCCAATTCAATCTCCAGTTCCTTCTGCAGATTGCTACCCGGCGGTGAATCTTCTACCGCGGCAGTGAAACGAGCACACTCGCCATGACGCTCGATTGCGACCGGCCGATTGTCGGGAAAATAAGTCCGTTCCACCTCGGGTGACACCCACAAGCGATGGCCGCCATACAAGCGAAACTCTTTTCCTCCGAGTAACCCGGCATCCGAAGCGACTTCGTGGAGAATGTTTTCACCCTCGTCGAATCCGTACCAGATGATTCTTGGACCGACATCAGCCAACACGAGCAGCTGGACTGTTCCATTCCAAATCCTGTAGACATTATTCCAGCCGCGCCAGCTGATTTTCTCGATCATTTCGCCCGGCACTCAACCCGCCGCATGCACAGGAGCCCCCTGCGAATCGTGCGTCGCCAATTCCTTCGCGTTTTTCTGAATTTTTCGGATCGCTCCAACGATTTCGTTCATGTCAAGCTCGTCGCCGAGCAAGGCAGGCTGCGGAATCCAGACCGTCTCCCATGCTGCACGCTGGGTGTTTGGGAAGGATTGTTTCAGGAACGGGTGGTCCTCTTTTGCCTGCGCTCCAGACAGGCATTTCCGATATTCGCCATTCCGGAACATGTGTAACTCGTGCAAGGGAGGATAGCTTGCCTGGTTGGGGATTCCCTCCGCATTCATCGCCTCGATGAAGCGCTCGGTCGAGATGCCAGCAAATTGTTTCTGGTCCACGTGGAAGATGTACGCGTACTGTCCGTTGCGTGTACAACGTTCGTCCAATTTTTGCGGAGTAATCCCAGGGATCTTGCTCAGCTCGCGGTCGAGAAACCGCGCATTTTGATGGCGACGCCGAGTTTGCTCGTCGAGACGCGCAAGTTGGGCAGTCAGAATTGCCCCCTGCCATTCACTGAGGCGGTAATTCGAACCGTAGATAAAGTGACTATAAAACCACTCTCCGGGCATACGTCCACAATCGTGGACGGAGCGGGCCTGGCGTTCGAAACCGTCATCGTTGGAGATGATAAGTCCGCCTTCTCCTGCCGTCATCAGCTTGCTCGATTGGAAGCTGAAAGTTCCAGCGACACCAAACGTGCCAATACGCTTCCCGCGCCACTCACTCGCGTGCGCGTGAGAGCTATCCTCCACTAAGGCAATCTTGTGCCGCCCGGCGATTTCCTTGAGTTTGTCGAGGTCTGAAGGATGTCCTCCCATGTGTACGGCGATTATCGCTTTGGTACGCGGTGTAATGGCCGCTTCCCCCAGCTGTGGATCAATGCAATAGGTGTCGGAGTCCACATCAACAAGCACCGGCAATGCATTTGCGAACAGAACCGCGCTAGCGGTCGCCACGAACGTGAAGTTGGGAACAATGACTTCGTCGCCCGCGCCAATCCCTAAGGCGGCCATCGTCACTTCCAGCGCGGCGGTCCCATTCGTAACAGCAATCCCATGCCGGGCTCCATGAAAGCGCGCAAACTCGCCCTCGAATTCCAATGTTTTGGTTCCCGGTGTCCGCCACCAGACGCGGCTCTCGAGAACTTCGTTCAGCGCCCGCCGCTCGCTGTCGTCGAATTGCGGCCAGGCTGGAAACGACTTGCTCTTCGATTTCTTACCGCCGAGTAACGCTAGATCGGACATAGAATTTCTCCTTCGGGCGCGCGCTCAGTACTGAACGAAACCGGTCGCGTAGCGGAACGCCTCCACGTAGTGTCCATCTTTTTTGGGCTGCTCCTTGTGCATCTCGTCTTTCGCTTTCTTCAGATCTTCTGCTGTCCAGTCGGGCCGGTACTTGTTCACCGCCGGCTCGAACTGGCTTACCTGCTTGACCGCAGCATCAAACTTTAATTCAACCACGCTGTCAATGTTTACAAAGTAATTGGCTTCCTGCGGTGAGGGGTAGAAGAAGTACATTTCGGGCACTTTGTAAGGCTGAAGTCCCTGCTGGAGTTTCTGGTTGGGGAAGTAGAGCCAGAACTCAGCCGCGCGGACCGCATCAATCGTATTGAAAGCTGCCATCCGATGGTCGCTTTTATGCCAGCGCTCGTACCACTCGCCCGGATCCACGCTCAGCAAAACATCCGGGCGAATTCGCCTGATGATGGCAGTGGCCTCCTCCGTCAATTTGGGTTGCGGAGCGTATTCCAGCATACCGTCGTCATAGCCCATCCATAAAACGTTGTCTCTGGGCGTGCCCAACATTCCTTCCGATGCTTCTTGTTCGGCCCGTCGAATGCGCGCCAAGCGCTGCGAATTCATGTCGGGATCGTATGAACCTTTATCATCGTTGGTGTAAACCACGATGTAGACCTTGTTGTGGTTGCGATTCAGCAGAGCAATTGTTCCTCCTGCGCCAAACACGTCGTCATCGGGGTGCGGAGTGAACAGAAGGATGGTCTTGTCGTGCAGATCTTCCAGCCGGGTCTCTTGACCATCGACTGCGACCAGAGCAACCAGAAGAGAACAAATAAGGATAAACGAGTTCCGCATGGACATCTCTCCGGCGCGAAACAGGCCATTGTAGCGCGCAAACGCTGACGAAAATAGGAATTTCGGTGAAGACGGGTCATGTTGTCCCGCGGTCACAAGCGCCGAAGTTTGTTGACACGCCGAACGGCCTGATGTAAGTCTTGCGCAACGTCTTGCTCGGGAAATCGGAGGGTGCTTATGTCCACCCGTACGCGTTCGCTCGCGTTGCTGTTCCTTTCCCTTTGTCTGTTCCTCGCCGTTCCGGAACACGGCTTCGGCCAAGTTGACCGAGGTGGAATTGTCGGGCTGGTCACCGATCAGGCTGGAGCCCGAGTCTCGGGTGCCCAGGTGAAGATCACGAACCTTGCCGCCAACCAGTCATCGGAAGTAGCCACCGATGAAAATGGCCACTATGCCGCCGACCTCCTGCGCATAGGAAGCTACTCCGTCACAGTCGAAAAGGCTGGCTTCAAGAAAGCAGTTCAGCCCAGTGTCGAGGTCGGGGTCAACCAGACGGCTCGTGTCGACTTCACTCTACAGGTTGGATCGGCGTCCGAAACGATAGAAGTCACGGGGGCTGCCCCGTTACTGCAGACGGAAGCCTCGTCTCTCGGCACGCTCGAGACCGAGCGTCGCATTTCCCAACTTCCCCTCAACGGCAGAAATTTTATTCAGCTCGCGTATCTCGGTCCCGGCGCGAACGGGGGCCAGACGGGGTCGAATGTCAGCGGCCAGGTGTTCGAAAATGAGCGTGCGAATGAAGCTGTCTCGGTCAATGGACTCCGCGTGGCGAACAATAACTTCCTTTTGAACGGAGTCGACAATAACGAATTCGGACTGGGCGGAGTGGTTGTCCTGCCTGCCCCGGATGCGATCCAGGAGTTTCGCACGGAAGAAAACTCGATGAGCGCCGAGTTCGGGCGTGGCGGCGCCGCGGTTAACGTGGTTCTCAAGTCGGGCACTAACCAGATTCACGGTGGCGCCTACGAGTTCATCCGAAATGACAAACTGGACGCGGTCAATTTCTTCAACCAGGGCCAGCAACCGTTCAAGCGCAACCAGTTCGGTGCGTTTGTCGGAGGGCCGATCAAGAAGAACAAGACATTCATTTTTGGTGACTACCAGGGATCCCGCCTGCGCGAGAGCCAGCCGTTCCTCTCCACAGTACCGACCGACGTGGAACGTACTGGCGACTTCAGCGATCGTTTGACCGGACAGACGTTTTCGCCGTGCGGAGATAACCCTGCTCCGGGCGATCCGGTTTTCGATTCGGGAGCGATCTTCGATCCGAATACGACACAGAATTACAACTGCGTAAATGGAGCTGGGACGGTCTCCCTTCGTAATCCGATCAATCCAACCCAGCCCAACCTCATACCCGCAAATCGAATCGATGCAACCGGACAGAACGTTGCTGATTTCTATCCCCATGCCAATCAGCCGGGTCTTACGAACAACTATCTGGCAAACCAAAATCACGTAAATGACCAGGACCAGTTCGACATTCGCGTCGATCACCGTTTTCGCGATGCAGACCAGATTTTTGCGTCCTACAGCTTTGGTGATGTCCGCAGCCAGCGGCCCGGCCCACTGGGACCTCTCTGGGGAGGTTCGGATTGCTGTCCTAGCATCAGCGATTCACGAGCTCAACACCTGGGTTTGGGCTACACGCACACGTTCTCGCCGCGCTTGCTTAATGATCTGCACGGCGGTTACTTCCGCTACGCTGTCAACGCGCTACCCTTCAATTTCGGCAAGGATCTGGGCGTGCAGCTTGGCATCCCAAATGCAAACCGCAGTACAGACCCAAATTCAAGTGGGCTCACTAATATTGATATTGCGGGATTCACATCGCTGGGCGATTCGGAGTATCTCCCCGAGCATGCTTATGAAAACATCTTCCAAGTGGCCGACACGGTGGCGTGGATGCGTGGACGGCATTCGCTGAAGTTCGGAATCGATTTCCGACGCCAGCAGCGCAACTTCTATCAGGTAACCGCTCCGCGCGGATTTTTCGATTTCGGCGGCGTCTATACGAATGATCTCACTACCGCTAACGGCGGAAACGGACTGGCTGATCTACTACTCGGAGTTCCGATCGCTAATGAGCAGGACTTCCTGCTTGGCTTGTATCCAACCCGCTACTGGGACCTTGCGACGTTCGTACAAGACGACTTCCGCGCGCGGCCGAATCTGACCATCAATTTTGGGCTTCGTTACGATGTAGTCTCACCCGCCAACGGACGAGTCGGCAACTTCGATCTGAACCGCGCCATCGTTGTCAACTCTTATGGGCCGAACCCCGTTTCGCACGGAGGCGTGCAGTTCGACAAGAACAACTGGGCACCGCGCTTAGGGTTCGCTTGGTCCTTGCCACGGAACACAGTTGTGCGAAGTGCCTTCGGAGTATTCTACTCGGCCGAGGCCAATATCTTCGACGACTTGGGACTCAACCCCACCCAACTTACGTTCGTGGCACAGAACTTCAACGCCGGGCAGGTGCCCACAACCGCGCAACTTATTTCCAGCGGTTTTCCTGCGACCATACCGCCGGGCGATTCAGTCAATATTCTCGGTGCTGTGAAGACTACCGGTCCCAGGCGGACTATCCCGATCATTATGGAGTGGAATCTCAACGTGCAGCATCAGTTCGCTCAGAACTGGATCGCTCAAATCGGCTACGTAGGTACTCGGGCTTACCATTTGTGGAACCATGAGGCTAGTGACCTCAACCAGGCAACGCAGATTTTCGACACCAATTTCTGCGGGCCGGCTACCGCGAGCGGCTGCCCTTTTCCGAACTTTGGGCGAAGATATTTCAATCAGCAGCCCAACATGACGGCGGTACTGCCGCTCGACTTCCCACAGTTGCAGATGTTCTACAATGCCTTCCAGGCATCTCTGAACAAACGGTTTGCCAATGGTTTCAACTTCCTCGCGGCCTACACTTTCGCCAAGAACCTGGGCAATGCTGATGGCAACGTAGGCGGCTTCATTCAGAATTCCTATCGCGCCGATCTGGAGCATGGTCCTGTGACTCCCGACTTGCGCCATCGTTTTACCCTCAGCTACCTGTATGAGCTTCCCGTGGGGCGAGGCCGCCGCTTTATGGAAAATGCTAGCGGTGTGGCAGAGGCTTTCCTGGGCCGCTGGCAACTCGGCGGAATCACCACGGTCCAGAGTGGTGAAGCCGTAACTGCCAGCATGTCGAGTGACTTTAGCAACACAGGCAGTTTCAGCTATCGCCCCGATCAAATCGGGAATCCCTATGACTTCTCTTTGAACAGCGCCTCCCAGGGTACGGATTTCGGTTGTACCAACCCAGGACACCAAACTCTTGATTGCTGGTTCAACCAAACCGTGTTTGTGACTCCACCGCTGGCTCCCGGACAACAGTTCTCCCACCAGTTTGGCAACGCCCGCGTCGGCAACCTTCGCGGTCCGGACTTGGTTAGTTTTGATTTTGTGCTGCAGAAGAACTTCAAAATTCACGAGTCCCAGCAACTGGAGTTTCGCGCCGAGTTCTTCAACATCTTCAATCATCCAAACTTCGGTTTGCCGGGCGGCGGGTCGCAGATCGCTGTCGATGTACCAGGCGGCGCCGCGATCACCAACACCGCCACTGACAACCGTCAGGTCGAGTTCGCGTTGAAATACACATTCTGACAGTCACAACTGAGACTCGCGGAGGGTCATGACAGCCTCGATACAGCTACGATGTTTTTCCATTTTCTTGGCACTTCTGATTCTGCTGGCAGGGGTAGCCCCGAGCCAAACGGTGAACCTGTTTGTTTCCTCTGCAGCCGGGGACCGGATCAGTGCAAAGCCAGACCGACAGTTCAGCGACGGGCAAAACACGGGGACGCCGACCTTCGAAGTGAATGACGCTATCAATTATCAAACGATCGATGGCTTCGGGGCGTCACTGCTGGAAGCGGGCTTAGTCGTGCTGAATGCCCTTCCTCCCGACCAGCAGGAGAGAGTGCTGCGCTCGCTTTTCGACCTGAAGGAAGGGTCTGGCTTCAGCGCCATGAAGACCGAGATCGCTGCCACCGACTTTCAATCTGCTGGGCCCTGGTATGCGTACGATGATGATCCGGGGGACATGGAATTGAAGAACTTCTCCATTGCTCGCGACCTCGGACCTAATGGGATGGCCACTTTCATCAAGCGCGCTCGCAAGTACGGGAATTTTGTTCTGCAGGCACCGATGGACTATCCACCCGACTGGATGTTGTTTGACGTAAAAAAGAAGCAGGATGTCGATCCGAAATATTTTCCGACACTGGCGCGCTACTACATTCGCTATCTTGAGGAGTACCAGAAAGAGGGGATCTTCATCGACTACCTGAGTTTGTTCAATGAGCCGGGCGTCTATACCAAAATTCCGTATTCAAAGATTCTTGTGTTGTTGCGTGATCATGTTGGTCCAGCGCTCCAAAAGTCGGGCTTGAAGACCAGAATCATGCTTAGCGAAGCCCCGGACCGGGATGACGCTTACCGAAATTATCCAACTATTCTTGACGATCCTGTCGCCCGCAAATACGTAGCGGCGGTCCCCTACCACGGGTACGACTTTAAGGATTACTCCAAAATTGCTGAACTTAAGAAGCGCTACTCTGATCTCCCGTTTTGGATGACTGAAGTCTGTTATGCCTACGAAGCCGGGACACCCAAATCAATGGCCCTTCCTGTCTATGCTTTCGAGGATGGAGATTTCTGGGGCAGACAAATATTCAGCGATCTCGAAAGCGGCGCCTCTGCCTGGATCTACTGGAATATGATTCTCGACGAAAGAGGCGGGCCCTGGGCAATCTCCCCGATCCATGGGAATCCCGATCCCAATGAGCAACATCCGGTAGTGGTCATCAACCGGCAGACAAAGCAGGTCAGCTACACAGGGCTCTACTATTACCTGACCCACTTCAGCAAGTTCGTACGCCCAGGCTCGGTTCGACTCGAAACGTCGGGAGCGGTGGACGGGGTTCGCGTCATGTCTTTCCGCACTCCAGATGGAAACTTCATCTCGGAGTTGATGAACAGCAGAAACAAGGATATGGAAGTTAGCCTGCTATTCCACCAGCGCATGGTCCGCATAACGTTGCCGGCCGTTTCCATCACGAGCGCCACATGGCGTAATCCGTGATCGTCGGAAGAGTGCGATTCACGCTGAACAGACGTTGTCGGCGATCTTGGCATATGGTTTGGAAGGGGCTGGTGGCCGATATCCTCGTACTTAGGCTCTCGCGATGAAGGTCGCAAGCCAAAACTGAATCTCCACCTCCGCCCCCCTCATCTTTTTCTCTTGTGGCTAACGAAAACCTTACACAGGCATTCGGTACACGCCATCCCGCGGCAGGATACAGATCTCCCGATCAGATGGGGGAAGGGGATTGAGTCCATGACGAGATTGGCAGACGCAAGAGTGAGCCATGACGCAGTTCAGACACGAAGGTCGGCCGCACTTTCAGCGATTGGGAATCTTGGCGGTTTCAGGCGGCGTCTCGTTCGTAGCGGTGGTGTAGTCCACCGACCTGACGCCGAGCCACGACTGGCCCGATTTCAGGCGGTTGAATCGGGCGCGGCTCCGGCGAGTCTTTTCCGAGCGACAAGTGCGTTCGGGATCTGTGATAGTAGTCAAAATACGCAATGAGGGTTCGGCGTAACGAGCCTTCACCGAGCACAATCACATGGTCGAGGCATTCGCGCCGAATCGAACCAATGATGCGTTCGACGTATGCCCGCTGCCAGGGCGAGCGGGGCGCTGACAGCACTTCCTTAATTCCCATGTCTCGCACCTGATCGCTGAAGTCCTGACCGAAGATCGCGTCGCGATCTCGCAGCAGATAGGGCGGGAATTGGTCAAAGGGAAATGCCTCTCGCAGTTGCTGGCCGGTCCACTGCAGTTGGGTGGGCAGTCACATTGAAGTGAAGCACGCGACGGCGATCATGAGCCAGCACTAGGAACACGTACAGGACCTGGAAGCGGATGGTTGCAACGGTGAAAAAATCGACCGAGACGATCTGCGAGAGATGGTTTTCCAGAAAGGTTCGCCAGGTCTGAGACGGCGGTTTACGGCCGCGGACCATGTACTTGGAGACGCTACTTTCGCCGATGTCGATGCCGAGCTTGAGCAACTCCCCATGAATGCGAGGTGCACCCCAAGTGGGGTTCTCGCGGCACATCCTGCGGATCAGGTCTCGAGTCTGGCGGGAGATCGCCGGCCGTCCTTGTTGTCCGTGCCTGACTTTCCAACTCCAAAATAGGCCGAAGCCCTTGCGATGCCAGGCCACAACCGTTTCCGGCTTGACGATGAGCAACGTCGAACGCCAATGGCGCCAGAAGCGGTAGAGCGAGACCCAGAGAAGACGATCGGTGGAAGTGAGTCGGGGGCGCTTATGAACAGAGCGTTCGAGGACTCCGATTTGATGGCGCAGAGCCAGGATCTCGAGCTGGAGGTCAAGGCGCGAACGAAGGATCGAACCCAGTGTGATGAGAAGTGCGAGCAGGGAAGTGGGCATTGAAGGAGAGAATTCGGAGCGCAGTATAATTCGTTGCCGCTCAGATGTTTCCGGATTTTCGAGAGGCACAAAGAATCTCGATGAGATTGAAGGTCTTGAGATCGGCATGCTTCCCGCCGGCAATGAAGCACTGTAAATGGGTGCATCTCGCACTAGCATTCTGCTGTTCGATCATCTTCGATCGCAGTGCATTTGCCTCGAACGTGAACTGCCCAACCCATGTAGCAAAGAGGTGAAAGCCAAGCAGGACGCCGTCGCGAGCGAGTGGTGAACAGGCTTATCCACATTTCCTGTTGAAAAACGGAACGCAACGGGAAGATTCCGTTCCAGATTTCTGGACTGTGTAGCAGAGTGGCAGATGCCGGAAGGTCCGCGCCGGAAAATAGGAAAGGCTGCGACATTGGTTATGCTCCAGCCATCAGCTCCTGCGAGGAAGCTAAGAGCGTGGATACATGCACCGTCGCAGCCCTTGATGCGATCACTGCTTTCGCAGTTCCAAACCCCAACTGCCCCTCGCAGAGTCAGTCGGTTTTTTCGGGTCCGGTTGCTCTTCAGGTCACCCTGTAGAGCAGATCACTCAGCCTACTTCGGATTGACAAAGTTTATTTCGCCAATCCTTTCAGCCGTCGACGTGAGACAAACTAAATAGTTGTTTGATTGGTGTCAATGCGATTTTCGGCGTAAAAACAAAATATCTGTGAATGAAATTGTGGAAAACGCGATCCAAATCGGCTCACTTGCTGCGGCGTGCGGCCTTCCACTTCGCCCATCGAGCACGCTGAGCTGCCGCAATTTTCTTGCGTGCAGTAGCTGAGAGAGGTTTCCGTCTCTTGACTGTGCCGACTCGTCTCAAGCCTCCGCTCTGACTCCCGAGATTTCCCAAAGCCATCAGAGCTGCGTTCAGCCGTTCCACCTCCCTCTGCGCTCGATCTCGCTCAGTCTTCAACTGTTGGACTATCCTCCCCAAATTAGGCATCGTGTTCCTCCTCGGGCGAGAATTGTAACAGCGTGCATGACGATGACGCGGCGTGCCGAGTCACAGAGACGGCGGGCGGCGATCAACCGGAATGGACTATTGACGCCGATCAGTCGTTCTTCGCTACCCTCCGGTTTGTCCGTTATACGTGTGCAGGTCTCTGTTGCAGCGCTCGTTCAAAGAGTCGCCGACAGGATCGGGAACGATAGATCGCTGAACTACCGCAGCTTCCCGCGAATCACGGTGATCGACCCCGCCGGGAGTGTGTACATCCCATCGGGCGTAGCGGCAATCGTGATGTTCCTATCGTTAGAAGGAGTGTTGCAATACTGCACAAGAGCTACAGATCCGACGAACGGATGGCTGACGTGCTTGGCATCATCGATGACGAGATGAACGGGATGCGCCGTGATCAGATCGCGGTTAATAAGCATCAACGACCAGTTCCCGTCCGGCCGTTTGACCACGTATGAGGTAACTACAGTCCGGCCGGCAGCGTCCTTAAGGTCGGCCGATGCCGGGAAAATCTTATTCGCTCCCGCCTCGTGCTGCAACCATTCGAAATTAATGATGTGTGCGGAAGAGTAGGGAGTATATGCCGGCGTGCCATAGGCCCCGCCCCCATCAGCGCCACCTTCGGGGCTGAGGCTTCCGTGACCAGCGGCGCCATTATTGATTGCCGGACGATAAAACGCTGTGCCGCCCTGTTCAAAGAATGTGCCAAACGCATCGCTCTCCCAGATAGAGCGGCCAGTCACGCCCAGGTATCCCGGTCCGCTTCTCCCCGCTACGATTCCACTCTCGGAGATAATGAGCGGCACCTCCGCGGGGACGCCGTCCTGACGCCACGTGTGCAGCACGTGCTTCATAATTCCGGGTTCCATGTAAAGTGTCGCCCAGTCATTCGGTGGAGTGAATCCATTGATCATGAACGGGTAGTGTTCGAACGACATGAATGCGAGGTCCTTCAGATGCCCGTGGGCTTTCAGGTAATCGACGAATCGCTCCAGCCAGGAAGTGCGTCCCTCATCGTCAGCCCACATTGTGATGTCTTTATCGACGCCTTCGAAAATCGGACCGCCCAACCTGGCGCCGGGCGTTAACTTGTGGACCGCATCCGCCACTTGAATATAGATCGCGCCATAATCTTCCGGTGTCATGTGCTTGCCGTCGCACTCCTCCCCGACTTCAATTCCGACCACTGGATAACCACGCTTGTGAATGTAGGAGACCTCATTAGCGCAATCTTCGGGAGTGTCATAAATGGCCGCACATGCAACCAGCGCCGGATGGCCCATGGTCAATCCACTGGTAAAGAAATTGTCCATGCCGTTGTATTGATCGCCGCCCCCAGTGATCAGGTTGTCGGCCTGGTGCCAGGGATCGATGGAAGAAGCGAAAAACGATCCGGCCAAGTCTGCCTCCGAACCGGGAACCACTTCCTGGTCTCCGGCGCCTTCGAGAACTGGCGGCGGACCGGGTGCGGGCTCTACGCCGTTAGCTGGATAAACAACCGCGTATTTAGCGGCGGCATCGATCGTACCGGCGGACAACGTCTGAAGGGCGTAACCGACGCAGTTTCGAATATCCTGCGCCCCGTGCGTATCGCAAGTTCCGGAGGATTTCGACATCAAGACGCGGACGTAACGCGTCGTGACAGGGTCATCCGAAAGCTTCAAACGGACATCCCCGCCGCTGCCGTTCAACACCGCGCCCGATGAGAACGCTTTCCACATGCCGTTCGGGCCCATGTCCCAGTCCATCGCATTGTTGTCGCCGACCCAGTACTGCACGACATAAACCACCGCATACGGATTTACCCACTGGATATGGATCGCGTTGACCGTGCGGGCGGTGCCCATATCGATTACCACCCATTGCGGGTGCAGCGAATCGCTCTCGCCCGTGAAGTGGCTGGTTAGATAAGGATTGCTCTTCCAGTAACTTTGAAAACCGGCAACCAGGGGTGAATCGCCGCTGGTCATGAAGTCGCGGTGAGGCAACGAATACGAGTAGCCGTAGTGGATCGGTTCGCCTAAATCAGCGCTGCCGACGTAATAGCCGCTCTTCGTCGCGGGATCGCTCCATGTGCCGTTTTCGTTCCAGTGCCACGCTGAAAGGCGCAACTCGCTGTTGTTGCGCATGGTGATGGAACCCCAACCCAAGTTCTTGACGCCCTGAATCACCTCGGGCTTGCTCAAGTTGTCCACCTGCGCCTTACTCAGGTCGTCCATCCACGCGCCGGTCGCGGTGTCGGGATAGATCGTATTCAGTACGTGCTCGGGCGTAACGTCAACGTGGACCGTGGCAACCGAATCAAGCGTTCCCACCTTTGCAACTGAATCCGCCGGGAGCTCCTCCCGACGCGGTCGTGGGTGAGGCGTTTGCGCCTGACCCGTCTGTCCCTGAGCCGTTTGTGCATCGACGCGCAGAGGAAAGCGCATGGACACCGCCACCAGCCCGAGCGCCGCGACAATGGCACACAGCCAAGTGCGACACGAGACTCGTGGGTCAGAACCGGAAATCATGACGTTATTGCCCCTATTAAAACGATTAATTATGGATTTAAAGTGCACGTTGAGTGTACATGAATGGCAGACAACGGTTTGCAGCAATGGATGTTGCCGCTGGGCAGGCACGAACTATTCCGTTGGTTGCCCCGGAGCACTGGATAGACATCGATCCCTTCAACTCGATTTTGTGCGCGAACTCTGTGTCAGAAGTCCAAGGATACTCAAATTCGAAAAAGTGATAATCTGACTTGCCGCCGATCAGTCGGACGCTCTCTCGACCGCGAGTGAACTCTGAAGATACGAGTGGGCTGTGCGCTAGTTGTGTGCCGGATTTCAAGTGCAGGCATTCGAAAGGCGGCGTCCCCATTCGCTGCATCGTGAATGATAAAGGACGCTATCGACAACATCGCGAAGCCGCCCGGCTTTTCGACTTCAATGCACCTCCGGTCTTGCCATTCCACTCTGGAGCAGTACAATTCAGTCAATTCGGACCCGAAAAAGGAGATTCCGGATCATAGCGTTCAGCCGCGCGGGCGCGTTGAGCAGGCTGCCAGTGTGCCAGTCGCCCGATAGCTTTCTGGGAGCTTATCGCGAGCGCGCCTCACGGAGGAGTTATGCTCAACCCCGCAAGTTCCACCAGCGCTTCCTGCCTTGATCCCTCTCCGGAAAACCTCTACTATCCCCCGAAGAGAGGCGATTACACCTACTTTGAAACGCCGCCCTATCTACTCGGCGAATCGCCCAAGGTGAGCCTGGCGCGTGCGGCAGACGCCTCGATGCTCTCTTACGCGCGATTCGCCCAGCAGAGAATGGTCCTCGCCGATCTTCAGGGAATCCTGGCAGCGGCGGGGTATCCGAGTGTTCAGCCGATCGGAGATTGCTTTGTCGACGCCGCCAACACCGGCCGCGGCTACTTCGCTTCCAACGACAGCCACGCGCTGCTGGCCTTCCGTGGTACCGAGGCGGACAACAACAACGACAAAGTGGCAGACGCGGAGATCGATCGGACCCCGGAAGCGGGTGCTCTGGTTCATTCCGGCTTCAAACGATATCTCGACTTGGTCTGGCCCGAGGTTACGCAATATGTCGCGGGCTATCGCGCCAACCATCCAAACCAGAACATCAGCATCACCGGACACAGTCTGGGCGGGGCGCTGGCGACGTTAGCATTTACGCGGCTCAACGATCCGGCCTCAAGCCTGATCACGTTCGGTTGTCCCCGCGTGGGCAACCCCGCCTACCGCAATGTGATTGACGCCGCGGCGCGCACACGTGCTTGCTATCGCGTGGTCGACAATCTGGACATTGTCACCCACGTGCCGCCCGATTTTCTCAGCTTCTATGCGCACCCAACCGTTGCCATCTATTGGCTCGGCCCGGGTCACGCGTTGCAGTACAACCCACCCAACTTGCCCAGCGACAGCGATGCGATTGCCCAACTCCCCGGCGGATTCCTGACAACACACTGGATGGAGGGCCTTCCCAACCCACTGTCCCAGCCCCTGGCGGACCACTCACCGGTTCGCTATGCACAGTATCTTGGGAAGTCCATGTAAGCGAGGCCCGGCAACGGGGACGAATGTGGAAGGAGCAAATCCATCCCGCATCCAGTCCAAAGAAACATCCAGCTTTAGGCATTTTCGCGTGCGACTGAGATTCCAAGTCGATCATTGACCGCATCTTGCAGCTTCTGTTTGTATCCAATGTGCCGCTCCGTTGTTTGCACCGAAGCGTGGCCAAGCAGAAACTAAATCTGTTCTAGTTCGCCTCCACAACCATTGCAGCGTTCTACAGAAGCCACTCGCGTCTCTATTTATCAGCAAGGCGCGGGAGGATGCGGTGGAGGGTTCAATGTCGCCGCAATCGATCCCTCAACCGGTGAATTGCTCAGTTTCCCGGGTTCACTGCTTCGGTACACGAGCGACGCGTGAGCAGGTCCTTCCCGATAATCCGGCGCTGTTTCGTCAAGGGTCCGAAATGCAATCGGAAGATAGGCGTCACGCCCATCATGGAGGCCAAGGAACTGCGCCTTCTGCTTGATTCGATCCCCGTCACGCGCCGCATCAAGATCCCAAAAGAACACGGTGGGGGATATAAAGAAGTTGCGGACATCAAGGGCCTGCGTGACCGCGCGGCGATTCGCCATCATGGGCTATACCTTTGCCCGCGCAATGCCGTTGTGGGACTAAAATGCGGCGATTACCGTCTGGAAGGCAAGCGCGCCCGGCTCCGAGCCTGTGGCGATTTTCATCACCAAGATTTGACCCGCCCCCCAGGGACGGACCGCGACGAGACGCTGAACGTTGTGACTGTTTCGTGCCTAGTAAGAGAGCCGTCGTGTCGCACCGATAGATAATCGACATCCAATTTCGAGGCCTCTCAAATCGTGAGTAACGGGCTTAAGCTGCGGAGCGAAAGAACCAGCTGTAAACACTTCTTCGCACGGCTTAAGGCAACGTATAGAAGACAACGCGTGTCGCGTCTAGATCAGAGACTCAATCCAATGGACCAAGTTGCTTATGGTCGAGATTGACGAAGGTCCAGCCACAAGCAGCGAAATTTGGTGCGCCTGACCGCCGGTCAGGCGTCCCTGTAGCCGGTCAACTGATGAGCGCTGGATCTGCACATTCCATAGATCGAGTAGCCGGACCCCATCGCTGAGGCCCGGCCCTCTAAGAACCGGACGTGACAGTTTCCCGTCATCCGGCTCAAGCACTCCGAACGCCTCTTTAAAGGAGACGCGGTTTGGATACG
>Ga0070713_100000475_pt1 | contig 25564 bp, 19 predicted proteins | sample LARL82metaG_FD_65465 | JGI IMG/M metagenome (GOLD analysis project Ga0070713, IMG submission 65465) | Corn, switchgrass and miscanthus rhizosphere microbial communities from Kellogg Biological Station, Michigan, USA - LAR L8-2 metaG | ecosystem: Host-associated > Plants > Roots > Rhizosphere ...
CCCGGACTGGAGCTACCGGCTCAACGCCGACTTCGAGGACCACGCCGAGCACGAGTACATGGCCTACGTGGCCGAACACCCCGAGCTGGAGACCCAGCCCGACCCGGGCACCTTTGCGGCACAGTACGGCCAGTACGGGAGCCTGGCCGACCTGCTCCGCCAGATCGGCCACGACGAGCGTACCCACAAGCAAGGCAGCCTTACCAACATGCGCACCCCCCGCCTCCGCCAGCTCGCTAAGACTGCTGCCCGGACAGCACGCCCGCCCCGCTGACGGCGCCGAGCTCGGCGAGTATCTTGCCGTACTGCCGGCGCACGGCGTGCGCGGCCGACAGGTCGCCGGCCCGCTCGTGCAGCTGGATCAGCAGCCGCCAGGTGCTGTCCCGGTACATGTCGAAGGCCAGCGCCTGGCGGGCCTGCTCCACCGCGGTGCCGACGTCGCCGGCCGCGGCCTCCGCCCGGGCGAGCTGCTCCCCGGCGTCGGCCGCGGCGAGCCGCAACCGGTCCCGCTCGGCCACCACCCATTCCGCCGAGCCGTCCTCGGGCAGCAGGTCCCCGCCGTAGCAGCTCAACGCCCGGCGCAGGCGCGCCCGCTCGGCCGCCGGATCGCCGGACAGCCGCGCCGTCCTGGCGCTGGCCAGTTCCTCCTGGAAGTCGAGCAGGTCGCAGCGGCTTCCGTCGGGCAGGGCCAGCGTGTAGGAGTCACCCAGCCTGGGCAGCAGCAGCGACTGCCCGCGCCGGGCCTCCGGCTCGAGCAGGTGCCGAAGGCTGGAGATCGCCACGTGCACGCTGCGCCGGGCGGCGTCGGGCCGGTTGTCCGGCCAGACCGCCTGGGTCAGCACGTCACGGTGGACGGGTCGGCCGACGTGCAGTGCCAGCACGTGCAGGGCCTTCCTGGCCCGGGGCCGGACCGCGAACTGGTCGACCGGCACGCCGCCGATGGCCAGCTCGAAGCCACCCAGGACGCGCAGCCGGACCGCGTCCGGCTGGTGCGGCGCGGCGAACCCGAGCGTCGCGGCGGCGCCCTGGTCGGCCCATCGCTGGGCTGCGGGCAGCACGCCCCGGGCGTCCATGGCCTTGCCGGCCAACCGGGCCTGCTGTATCACGTGCGGTCGGCTCTCCTCGGCCAGCGCGGCCGCCAGGCAGTTCGCCCACAGCTCCGGGACCGGGGCATTGAGCCGGCCGAACACCGCGGCCGCATCCTCCAGGACATCGGCCTCGCGGGCCACGATGCCGCTCAGCAGCCGGATGATCCCGGCCCCCCACAGGTCCTCTTCCGTCTCGGCCTGCACCCTCATCTGGTCCAGCGCGGTGAGGCATTCGGCGTCGGCGACCAGCAGCGCGCAGCCCAGCCGGGCCCACCACGGGCGGTCGGCTACCTCGGCCTCGAGCACCACCGCCTCCAGCCCGGCGGGATCGGCCCGGACCTGGCCAGTGAGCAGCCCGATGAGGGCCCGGGCGTAGGCGGCTATCTGCACCGTGTCCTGCCCCGCGCCGGGATCCTGCGCGGCGTCCCGCAATACCGCCTCCGCCCGGTCCAGCTCGCCGCCTAGCAGCTCCGCCAGGCCAGCCGCCAGCCGGTCCTCCGGCCCGCAAGGGACGGAGGCGAGTCGCATGGCCCGGTTCGGGCTTTTCCTGGTGGCCGCGCGCACCCGGGCGGCCCAGTCGTCCGCGATCATGCCGTCGCCCGGCAGCCACAAGGCGACCTGGCGGCGTTCCAGCCGGCACAGCGCGGCCACGTCCAGGTCGGTCGTCAGCGACTCGGCCTTGCGGTAGGCAGCGACGGCGCGGGCCAGCGTGCCGTGCCGGACCAGGCGGCGGGCCTCGGCCAGGACCAGCCACGGATCCTCGCTGGACAGGCTGACCGGGATTCGTTCGGCCACCGGACCAAGCGGCTTGGCCACCACGTCGGCTCCGCGCAGCTGCAGCAACCGCTGGACCGCGGCCCACTGCTCCGCCCGCACGTACGCGCGGAACGCGCCGCTCACCTCGCCGGCCGCCTCCAGCTGGGCGCCCGCTTGCTGGTACCAGTCCTGCGCCGCCGGCGTGCCGAACTGCTCCAGCAGCTCCAGCTCCAGGTGGTCCTGCAGCACCTGGTGGTACCGGTAGCGAACCCTGTCCTCGGTGCTGATGAACAGCTGGCGGCATTCGAGGTCGTCAAGCACGTGCTGGCTGTCGGTGCGGCCGAGCAACGCGTCACAGCCGCCTGCGGTCAGCACCCCCAGGGCGCAGCTGCGACGCAGGAACTCGCGCATCTCCGGCGGGAGCTCGTCCAGCACCTCACGGACGAGATAGGAGCGCACCAGCCGGCTGCCGCCGCCCAGTTCCGCCACGGCCCGCCGCCGGTCCGCCGGGGAGCGCCCCGTGGTCAGCAGCCGGAACATGGCCAGCCCGGCTGCCCAGCCGCCGGTGCGCCGGGTCAGCGCGGCGGCGTCCTCGGGCATTAACGGCTCCCGGTAGACGTCCCGGAAGAGCCGCTCCACCTCCCACGACCTGAACTGCAGGTCCGCCGCCTCGATCACCGCCGACTCGCCGGACACCCGTAGCTGCCTGATGTCCAGGGTCGGCCACCGGCGCCCGGCGATCAGGATCCGCACGCAACCCGGCGCGGACTCGATCAGGCTGGCCAGGCAATGCTCGGACTCGGAACCCTCGAGCTCATGGAAGTCGTCCACGACCAGCAGGACCGCCTGCCCCGCCGCCTCCACGGCGCGGAGGACCTGCTCCCAGGAGGAGGCCCCGGCCGGGATCTCCAGCGACCGGAGCAGCGTCTCGCCCAGCTTGGCCATGAGCAGCGCGGGCTCCCGGTCGGCGCAATCGGCCCGGTACCAGCAAACCGCCCCGTCAAACGTGTCCGCCACCTGGGCCAGCAGCCGCGTCTTGCCGTATCCGGCCGGCGCCAGGGCAAGGCCAAGCCTGCTTTCGGCCACGCTGAACAGGCGCTCCCGAACGAGCCCCACCCTTGCAGGCGCAATCGCCTTCGCAGAAAGGCGTCGACTTTCCCTCACCATGCCGCCACCTCACACGACGCGGCCGGCCGGCAAAGCCGGCTACGTCAGAGGAAAAGCATAAACGTTGGGCCGCCCCGGGATACAGTCATATTCGGCCGCTGGCCCGTCACGGCCGCATGTCCCGCCGTGAATACCGTTACCCCTGAGGCTCATTTTCAAGAACACGTCTCGGGCGACATCCCAGACTTCAATAATCGCTTTAAAATCAATATTTGCGAATCTTCGCAGCGGTCATGTGAATGGCCTATGCCGCATGAGCACCTGTCTACCGCCCGAAATACTGGAGTCCGTTGCTGGTCACGGACCGGACGACGACGGGGTAGGGCTCGCCGGGGCCGTGGGCTGAAGCGGCTCCGCCGGGGCGTTCGCTTCCTCAATGCGCGGGTTGACCCAGATGACGTCATCGTTGGCCGGCGCGTTGTCCAACGCCGTCACGACCAGCGCTACCTTGGAGGTCCCGGCGGGAAGATCGGCTACAACCTGCGCAACCTGGTTTGCGGCGGCATCGAGGTTGCGATCGACCTTGGTTTGCTGGGATCCGTTTCCGTCTATCGCAATGACCTGATACCGGATCATCCCCCCGGTTCCCTGCCGGAAGCCGATGTCGGCGCGGAACTGCTCACCGCCGATCTCGGCCGGTGAGAGCGGGTAGACGCCCTTGATGTACCCGTTCGTCAGCGGCGGGGGATGGGTTTCGAGTGCCTGCGTGATCACGACCCCGTTGGCCAGCGTGACCGGGCCGATCATCAGGGCCGCGCCCGTATTGGCGCTCTCGCTACCGCCGAAGGCCAGGGTGATGGCAGGAGGCTGGAACTGCGAGGTGGCCGTCCAGCTGGCGGATTGCGAGACCGGCATCAGCGTGTTGGTCCCGGTGGGCGCGAAAACCTGGACGGTGCTGCCAGGGGACGCCGTAGCGCCGGCGGTCGGATCTGTCCGCACCACGTTCCCCGCGATGGCGGACGGGCTAACCCAGGACGCCTGAGGCTGGGGCTTGAGGTTCTTGCTGCTGATCGCGGCCTCGGCATCGGGAAGAGCCGATCCGGTCACGTCGGGCACGGGCACCAGCGACGCTGCCGCGGAGCCAGTGGTCGAGGTCGAGGACGAGGACGAGGGCGAGTTCGTCGCGGACGAGTTCGTCGCGGACGCGGACGCAGACGAGGAGAGCGAGGACTGCGCCGCCGCTGACGAACTGCCCAGCGGGGGAGGCGGCGGGTTGTGCGACGTCAGCTTCGGCACCAGCACTGCGGCCGCCACCGCCGCCACCACGAGCCCGGCGGCGGCCGCGGGTACCCAGCGCGGGAATACCGGGGCGACGATGCGCGTGCCAGACAAGCGGTTCGCCGCCAGTGGCTTCGGTGCTTCCGCGACAATCGAGAAGGTCTTGGGCTCCGGTCGGCCGAACCACCGGCGTGTCCCGTATACCGACACGGGTACCTCGACGACCTGTCCCGGTGCCACGTCGGCGACGGCCGGCACGCCGAGCCGCAGTCCGTCGGCTACGTCGGTCGGGCTGAGCTCGATCCTGAGCGGCACGTTGCCGCGGTTGTCCAACTCGATGTGATGATGCGTCAGCCCGCGTCCGTTGCTGGACGTAGGCACCAGTTCGGGCGCGAGTTCGTAGTAGGGGGCGATGTCGACCCGGCCCGCGGCGCTGCTGGAGACGCTGGGACGATGCACCGAGGACGTCGCGGTCAGCCGGAACGGGGTGACTCCGGCCACCGAACTCGGCTTGCGCGGCGGGGCTGCCTGGATGGTGCCGGTCACCTCGTCGCCCGGGTATACCCCCATGACCACCGGATCGACCACAATCCACGCCGGCCCAGCCACGGAGAGCCGGAACTCCTCGACCTGGTTACCCAGGTTCTTGACACTGAAAGTGGCCGATTTCGCATTGCCCGGCGCCACTTCGATCAGGTCGCTCTTGAACCTGACATCCACGGCCGCGTGCGGACCACTGGGCTGCGGCGGTTGCACGGGAACCTGGACGGTTTCTGGTGCCGGCCCATCGCCCCAGCCGAGATAGCGGCCGCATCCGTCACAGAACATGTCACGGGGCCCGATTTCTCGCCCGCAATTTGGGCAGGTGGCCGGCATACCCTAAGTCTCAACCCGAAATTCGTGTAACACAAGAGAATTGCTCGCAGAATTGCCCTGACGGCCCAGGTCGTCCTGGCAAGATCGGCTGGAAACTCAACGCGTAAAGTGTTTGTTAAGTAGATGTGAATTGGTTGTCAATATAGCTACTCACACTGAATTGAAGACGCTCGCAAAGGAGTGGCGATGGGGCAAAGGATCTCGGTCTACGTATACGCGAATGACCCCATCCTGCAGGCGGGCGTGGGCAGTCAGCTTCGCGGCAGCCCGGAGGTGGTCGTGGTCGGCCAGGCCGAGCTCGACCAGGCGGACGTCGCTATCGTGGTGACCGACCTGGTGGACGAGACCGTCCTGCGGATACTGCGCGCCATCCAGCGGGGCAGCGCCCCGCGCACCGTCCTGATCGCGGCGGTACTGGACGAGTCGACCGTCATCGCCGCCGCTGAGGCCGGGGTCTCCGGCCTGCTCCGCCGCGGCGAGGTCACCGCGGAGCGGCTGCTCGAGGTGGTCGGGAAGGTCGCGGCCGGCGAGGCCGCCGTGCCCGCCGACCTGCTGGCCCGGCTGCTCGACCAGGTCGGCAGGCTGCAGCGGCAGGTGCTGTCCCCGCGCGGGCTGCGTTTTTCCGGACTGAGCGAGCGGGAGATCGAGGTGCTGCGGCTGCTGGCGGACGGCCTGGATACCGCCGAGATCGCCCGCCGCCTGTCCTACAGCGAGCGCACCATCAAGGCTGTCCTGCACGACGTGACGGCCCGGTTCCAGCTGCGCAGCCGGGCGCACGCGGTCGCGTACGCGGTACGCGAGGGCCTCATCTGATGATCTACGAGGTCGACGAGGCGCTGCGCGCCATGGTCCGCCGGGACGCCCTGCCCGGCTCGGACGTCGAGGTCGTCTTCGACGCCCCGACCAAGGACTGGGCCAGCCGCCGGAACACCCCCACCGTCGACATCTACCTGTACGACATCCGGGAGGACCTGCGGCGGCGCGAGCGGGGCATGATCAACGACTACGACGCGACGGGCCGGGTGGTGAACCGGCACCTGCCGCCCCGCTATTTCAAGCTGTCCTACCTGGTCACTGCGTGGACGCAGCGCCCGGAGGACGAGCACAGGCTGCTCTCAGCCATCCTGTCCTGCTTCCTGCGGCACGACGCGATCCCCGCCGACCTGCTGGCGGGCCCGCTGGCCGAGCTCGCGCTGCCGGTCGCCATCACGGTCGGCCTGCCGCCGCCGGAGGACCGCGGGTTCGCCGACGTCTGGTCGGCGCTCGGCGGCGAGCTCAAGCCGTCGCTCGACATCGTGATCGCCACGCCGGTCGACACCGGACAGCAGCGCCCCGCCGGGCCGCCGGTGACGGGTCCGATCACGGTCACTGCCGGCGGCCGGTCGGGCTGGCCGGCCATGGAGCGCCATGCGGGTCGGCCGCGCCGGGCTGCGGATGCCCCGTGACCGGCGTCGGGCTGGACTACCTGTCCGGCCGGGTCGCCCTGGTTGAGGGGCGGGTACGGGCGCTGGTCGCGCACCGCCGCCACGACGACCCGAACCCGGAGGACCCGTTCCGCGGCCTCTACCTGTCCGACGAGGCAGCCGACCGCCTGCTGCGGCCAGCCGTGCCGCCGCCTCCGCTCCCCAGCGCCGACCGCGACCGGACCGAACGAGCCGGTGACGCCGCCGAACGGGCGGGCGAGCCCATCCGGCTCCGGCAACTGGCCCGGGTCGCGGACCTCACGGACCTGGACGTGGAGTTCCTGGTCGCGGCGCTCGCGCCGGACCTGGACAGCCGGTTCGAGCGGCTGTACGGCTATCTCAACGACGACGTCACCCGGCGGCGGGCCACGATCGGCCTGGTCTTCGAGCTCGCCGGGGTCCCGGCCACGTCCGCCGCCGCCCGGGCTCGGCTGGCCCCCGGCGGCCCGCTGCTCGACCACGGGCTCGTCGTCCTCGACGACACCTCCGGCCCGTTCCTCACCCGTGGCCTGCGCGTCCCGGACCGGGTCACCTCCCATCTGCTCGGCGACGACGCCTGCGACCCGGCCCTGGCCGACGTACTGTGCCCGCTGAGTTCGTACGACGGCCCCGTCGCCGCGCGGCTCGCGGTCGCGCTCGGCCGGGGCGTGCGCCTGATGTACCTGCGCGACCGCGGCCGCCGGTCGGCCGCCGCTGCGGCCGCGGCGGCGGTGCGAGACTCCGGTCGCCCGGTTCTGGGTTTTGACCTCAGCCGGGCCGCGGCCGCCGAGGCCGACGGGCTGGTCCCGATCGCCGGCCGGGAGGCGCTTCTGCGCGGCGCGGGCCTGGTCGCCGGGCCTGTCGACGGCCTGGCCGGCCCGTCCGCCACGGCCCTGTTCCCGACGGCGCTGCGCCGGCTCACCGAGCTCCCGGTGCCGGTCCTGCTGTACGGGGAGGCGACCTGGGACCCGCGGTGGAGCCCGCAGGTTCCGCTGCAGGCCGAGGCGCCGGCCCTCGGCACCGCCGACCGGATCCGGATCTGGCACCGTGAGCTCGACGGTGTCGGCGAATCCGGCCCGGCCCCCTCCCACCTGCTGCTGGGGCCGGAGCAGATCGCCCGCGCCGTCCAGGCCGCGCGGCTGTCAGGCCTGGCCGGGGACCGTGCGTCCGGGCAGGCGCCCCTGCTCAGCGGGGCCCGCGAGCAGAACGCGGCGGGCCTGGAGCGGCTAGCCCGGCGAATCGAACCCGCCGTCGGCTGGCCCGACCTGGTGCTGCCCGCCGCGGTGACCGGCCAGCTCAGGGAGCTGGCCGCGCGGGCCAGGCACCGCGACCGGGTGCTGACCGACTGGCGGATGCGGCCGGGCGGCGGCCGCGGGTACGGCATTACCGCGCTGTTCGCCGGCGACTCCGGCACCGGCAAGACCATGTCGGCCGAGGTCATCGCGGGCGAGCTGGGTTTGGACCTGTACACGATCGACCTGGCCACGGTGGTCGACAAGTACGTCGGCGAGACCGAGAAGAACCTCGAGCGGATCTTCGCCGAGGCCGGGGGAGTGAACGCCGTCCTGCTGTTCGACGAGGCGGACGCCGTGTTCGGCAAGCGTAGCGAGGTCCGCGACGCGCACGACAGGTACGCCAACATCGAGAGTGCCTACCTGCTGCAGCGGATGGAGACCTTCGACGGGCTGGCCGTGCTGGCCACCAACCTGCGGGCCAATATCGACGACGCGTTCACCCGCCGCCTGGACGCCATCGTCGACTTCCCGGTGCCCGACCCGGACCTGCGCCGGACCCTGTGGGACCAGTGCCTCGGGCCGCACGTGCCCCGCAGCGAGGATCTGGACCTGGACTTCTGCGCCCAGGCGTTCGAGTTCTCCGGCGGCGCGATCCGCTCGGTCGTCGTCACCGCCGCGTACCTGGCGGCCGACAAGGCGGGCCCGGTCGGCATGGCCGAGCTCATCACCGCCGTGCAGCGCGAGTACCGCAAGCTGGGCCGGCTGCTGCTCGAGCGCGAGTTCGGCCCGTACTACAAGCTCGTCTGCTGACCGTTCGGGCAGGAAATCCTGCCCGAAAGTGCGCGCGGCCGGCCCGTGCCAGGGGCCCGCTCCCGGTGGCACCGTGAGATGCATGCGCGCACACGATTACGACCACGACGGATCCGCCGGCCTGCGGCCCAGATCGGCCCGCCTCGACGGCCCGGCCAGGCCGCCGGTCAGCCAGGCGGCCGTGGCCGGCCGCTGGGACGTGGTCGGGGCCGACGGTGTCCTCGACCTGCAGCGCTCGGCCGGCAACCAGGGCGTGGCCGCCGCCCTCCAGGACGAGGAGCCTTCCCCGGTGCATGGCGTGATCAACTCCGGCGGCGGCCAGCCGCTCGATCCGGGGGTGCGCGCCGACATGGAGGCGCGGCTGGGCCACGACTTCGGCGACGTCCGAGTCCACCACGACGCTCGCGCCGAGGAGTCGGCGAAGGCGGTTAACGCCCATGCCTACACCGTGGGCTCCGACATCGTGTTCCAGCGCGACCGTTACGACCCGTCCTCCGAGACAGGCCGCGTCACCCTCGCGCACGAGCTGACTCACGTCGTCCAGCAGCGCAGCGGCCCGGTCGACGGCACCGTTGCGCCCGGAGGCATCCGGCTGAGCGACCCGTCGGACCGCTTCGAGCTGGAGGCCGCCGCCAATGCCGAACGGGTCATGGAAACCCCCTCCCCGGCACCCTCAGGAGCCCCGGTCCCAGCCACCACCTCCGCTCTCGCCGCCGTCCAGCGCCAGGAAGAGGAGGAGCAAGAAGAGCCCACCGCCCAGGGCACCTTCGTCCAGCGCGAGGAAGCCGAGGAGGAGACCGAGGAGTAAGGCTGCCTCATGACCGGCGCGCGTCAGCAGGCTGGCACCGGCAAGACCGAGGTCAGCCGGGCCGTCGCCGGCGGTAATCGTAAGGGAGGCGACCGCGCGGGTGCCATCGCCGGTCCGCACGCCGTCCTGGCGCTGCAGCGGGACGCCGGCAACGCGGCGGTCAGCGCGCTCATGGCCGCGCGGCTGAAGTCGCCCGGTGAGCAGGCCGTGGCCGACATCGACGCGGCGCTGACCGAGGTCCGCCGGGACGAGCCGGTGATCGACACGGTCGAGAAGGGGCTGCGGGCGGCCCAGGCGGCCGGCGTACCCGTCGACCTGGAGGGCCCCAAGCCGCCGCCCTCCGCGCTCGCGGTGACCACGACCGGATTCGGGCCGGAGTCGGTGGCGGCGAAGAAGCCGGTGCCGCCCGCCAAATCGGTACCGGGGATCCACCCGCTTGGCAAGGCGGCCGCGCACGCACCGGCCCGTCCAGCCGGACCCGGCCGGGACGCTGCGGGGAGTGCGGGGGGCGCGCTGCCGCCGGCGGCGGCGTTCGCGGGGGACGGCACGGCCGCCCTCGCCGTGGGCCCCGCCCCTCTGCCGCCCGATCAGCTGCTCCAGCCACCCGTGCCGCCGGCTCAGGTGAGGCCCGAGGACGACCCGGCCTTCACCCAGGTCACCGGCAACGTCAAGCATTTCGCCCGGGGCAAGCGGGCGCACCCGCCCGCCGCATCGAAGGCCAGGTCGGCGCAGGACGCGGCGCTCGCCCCGGCCGACGACCTCGCCGGGCAGGCCAAGGCGGCCAAGGTCGACACCATGGACGCCCAGCAGGCGGGCTCCTTCGACAAGAAGGCCTTCATCGCGGCGGTGAAGACAGCCATCGAGGCGAAATCACCTAAAACCCTCAAGGAGGCCGACGACTACACCGCCTCCGGCAAGGCCGGGGAGGTCAAGGACGAGGTCAAGGGCCTGGTCACGCAGGGGGCGCAGGGGCAGGCCAAGGACATCGGCAGCGCCACCGAGGCCCCGCCGGACCAGTCCAAGGCGGTCCCGAAACCGGTCACGCCGATGGCGCCGGAGCAGCCAGGCGAAGCAGCGCCGATCGCGGCGACGGGCGCCGTGCCCAAGCCCGCCCCGGCCGAACAACTCAACCTGGCCGCCGGCCCGCATCAGGTCAGCCAGGAGATGGCCGGCGCCGAGGTCACCGAGCCGCAGCTGGCGCAGTCCAACGAGCCGGAGTTCCAGCAGGCCCTCGCGGACAAGCAGACCACGGCCGCACACGCCGAAACCGCACCCGCACAATTCCGCGAGCAGGAACAGCAGGTCATCGCGCAGAGCAAGACCGAGGCCGCCACCCAGACCACCGAGGCTGTGACCGGCATGCAGAGCGCCAAGGGCGCGGCGCTGGCCGCGCTGGTGGCGGACAAGGGCAAGACGAAGACGAAGGACGAAGCGAAGCGCGCCGAGGTCACCGCCAAGATCCAGCAGATCTTCGCCGCCGCCGAGGCTGATGTGAGGAAGATCCTCGACGGCCTCGATCCCAAGGTGGAGGCGGCCTTCAGCCAGGGCGAGTCCACCGCCCGTTCGGCGTTCGAGTCCTTCGTCGCGGCGAAGATGTCGGCGTACAAGAAGGATCGCTACAGCGGGTGGCTGGGCGGGTTGCGGTGGGCCAAGGACAAGCTGCTCGGGATGCCCGGCAAGGTCAACGAGTTCTACGAGGCCGGCCGCGAGCTCTACCTGAAGCAGATGGACGGCGTCATCTCCCGGGTCGCCGACATCGTCGGCGGCGACCTGGCCGCGGCGAAGAAGCGGATCGCAGCCGGCCGGGCCGACATCGCGGCCTACGTCAAGAGCCTGCCCGCCGACCTGCGCAAGGTCGGCTCCGACGCGTCGCACGAGATCGGCGAGAAGTTCGAGCAACTCGAGAACGACGTCAACGCCAAGCAGGATGCAGTGGTCGACAGCCTCGCCACCAAGTACGTCGAGGCACGCAAGGGTCTCGATGACCGAATCGAGGAGCTGCAGGCCGAGAACAAGGGCCTGGTCGACAAGGCCATCAGCGCGATCAAGGCCGTTGTCGGCACGATCCGCGAACTCATCTCGATGCTCACCAACGTGCTGTCCCGCGCCGCGGGCGTCGTCGGCGAGATCATCAAGAACCCGATCGGCTTCCTGGGCAACCTGATCGCCGGCATCAAGGGCGGCATCCTCAAGTTCAAGGACAACATCCTTGACCATCTTCGCAAGGGCCTGATGAGCTGGCTGTTCGGCGCGCTGGCCGAGGGCGGCGTCGAACTCCCCGACACCTTCGACGTCAAGGGCGTCATCAAGCTCCTTGCCTCGATCTTCGGCCTGACCTGGACCAACATCCGCAACCGCATCGTCAGGCAGATCGGCGAGAAGGCCATGGCCGCCGCCGAGAAGGGCGTCGAGATCTTCCAGACCATCGCAGGCCAGGGCATCGCCGGCCTGTGGCACATGCTCGTCGACAAGCTCGGCGACATCAAGGAGATGATCCTCGAGCAGGCCAAGGACTTCGTCATCACCAAGATCATCACCGCCGGCATTACCTGGCTGATCGGCCTGCTCAATCCGGCGGCGGCGTTCATCAAGGCCTGCAAGCTGATCTACGACGTGGTGATGTTCTTCGTGAACAACGCCAGCCGGATCCTGAAGTTCGTCAACACCGTCCTGGACTCCGTCGCCGACATCGTGCGCGGCAACATCAGCGGCGTCGTCGACAAGATCGACGACGTGCTGGGCCAGATGGTGCCGATCATCATCGGCTTCCTGGCCAGCGTGATCGGCCTCGGCGGCATCGGCGAGAAGATCCGTGAGATCATCCACACCCTGCAGAAACCGGTCAACAAGGCCCTCGACTTCATCATCAAGACCGGCCTCAAACTGGCCGGCCCCATCATCCGGGGCATCAAGGGAATCGGTAGCAAGATCAAGGCCAAGGTCGCCGCCGGCAAGGCCTGGGTGAAAGGCAAGGCCACAGCGGCGAAGGAATGGGTCAAGGGCAAGGTCGCCGCCGGCAAGGCCTGGGTGAAAGGCAAGGCCAAGGTCGCTGCTGCTAATCGGAGTCCGGCCGAACGCAAGCAGGCGCTCGAGGCGGCTATGAATGCCGCGCACGGGGTTGTCACGGATCCGGTGCTCTCCCTCCGGCGGATTCAGAAGAAACTTCCTTTCCTGCGGAACGAGTACAAGGTTAAGCGTCTTGAGCTTGTCGTCGACGAGCAAAAAGACGACAAGGACGTCGTGCACGTCGAGGGCGCTAATAGTCCTCCCGTCGCCGGTCCCAGGATCGAAAGGCCCCGGCTCAGCATTCAACGCGAAACTGGTGACAAAGACAGTCCCGCATCGGCTCAGCCGGACACTACACCGTTCAGCACAAAGGGCCAGTCAACAGAAGTTAGCGCCTATTCCGAGACTGAAATCCAGCAGTTGGTCACTAAGGCTAGAGCCGAAGCCGTGCAAGCGGACGCACTGGGTTTGAAGCTGTCCTTCAGCCATGCGGAGAAGGGGCAGTTCTCACGGGCAGGTAAACTCGCGCCATCTACTGAGGACGGCTCCGAGCCGGAGAAGACAGTCGCCCATGGAGGCGGAATCTCAGCGATGAGCGGCTGGGGCATTAAGTCTGATTTCAGTGCGAAGAAAACACAAACAGTGCCGTCCACGGAACACGAAGCCATGCTGGCCAATATCGCCGCTGGCCAGAAAGCGGGTACATTCGCTGGTATTCCGTATAAAACGCTTGCAGAAGTTGGCGCCGAGCTCGCGAGCGGTAAGAAGCCATCGCTCAGCCCACGGACTGGCGGTGTAGAAGGCCAATACGAAGCGTCCCACGCGGAACGCCAGGTATATGAACGTTCGGGCGGGTTGGTGCAGGCCATCGGCGTCACCAGGGCGCCGTGTGATACGTGCGTAGACTTCTTCATGACGCAAGCGAAATCGACTAAGAAGATAATTGTCATCGCCGACCCTGCCTCGGTAAACGTATTTCTGCCCAACGGGAAGGTAGAGAAGCGCTGACGTCGGGAGTCGGCCTGACACGGGGCAGTGGGTCCGCGCATCTCGAATCTCCCGTTCGTGCAGCAACGCCTTCACCACATGCGGTCTGAGGGGACATTCCTTCCCGCCCCTGCGTGGTCGACGCTTATTACTAGCAGTGTGTGGAGGAGGCGGCATGCCCAACTATCTTTCGCCCGGGGTCTACGTCGAAGAGATCCCGGCCGGATCGCGCCCGATCGAGGGCGTGGGGACCGCGGTGGCGGCGTTCGTCGGGCTGGCCGAACGGGGGCCGTTCAACACGCCGACGCTGGTCTCCAACTGGTCACAGTTCACCGGAACGTTCGGGGATTTCGTGGCCGGCACCTACCTGGCCCACTCGGTGTACGGCTACTTCATGAACGGCGGGGGCAACTGCTACGTCGTCCGGATCGGCCAGGACGGGTCAGCCGACGGCAAGGGCAACAGCTCTCGGGCGCGTGAGCTGCCGCCCGCGCCGCAGGCCCAGCTGGGCCTGATGAAGATCGTGGCGGTGGACCCGGCGTCGCGGCCCGGTGAGCTCACTGTGGAGGTTGCCGACTCGGGCGGCGACGAACCCTCGGAGGACATGTTCAAGCTGCTGGTCAAGCAGGGTGGACAGGTCGTGGAGGAGTTCGACCGGGCCACGCAGGCCCGGGGTAAGCAGAACGTAGCCACGATGGTGAACGCCGCGTCCAAGCTGATCAGGATCGAGGAGGCGCAGGCCAGTGCGGCCGTCGCGGACCGGCCGGTCACCGGATCGAGCGTGTCGCTGACGGCGCCACCCGCGCCGGGTGCCGTCCCGTCCCCGCGCTTGAGCACGGATGACTACGTCGGTGATGTATCCGAACGGACCGGGTTCGGGGGCCTCGAGGCCATCGACGACGTCACCATGGTCTCGGTGCCCGACCTGATGAGCGCCTACCAGCAGGGGGCCGTGGACCTGGAAACGGTGCAGGCCGTGCATCTGGGGATGATCACGCACTGTGAGCTGATGGGCGACCGGGTGGCCATCATCGACCCGCCGCCAGGACTGAACGCACAGCAGATCAAGGAGTGGCGGAAGGACAAGGCCCGCTACGACTCGAAGTACGCGGCGTTGTACTGGCCCTGGATCCGGGTGTTCGACCCGCCGACCGGCCGCAACATGTTCGTCCCGCCGTCTGGGCATGTGGCCGGCGTGTGGGGGCGCAACGACGATACCCGTGGGGTGCACAAGGCGCCGGCCAACGAGGTGATCCGCGGCGCGGTGACGCTGGAGACGCAGATCACGAAGACCGAGCACGGGCTGCTCAACCCGGAAGGGATCAACTGCATCCGGGCGTTCCCTGGCGGCGGGATCAAGATCTATGGCGCCCGCACGCTGTCCTCCGATCCGTCCTGGCGGTACCTGAACGTCCGGCGGCTATTCAACTACCTGGAGGAATCCATTCTCAACGGAACCCAATGGGTGGTCTTCGAGCCGAACGACGACGCGCTGTGGGCGCGGATCCGCCGGACCATCAGCGCCTTCCTGGTCAACGAATGGCGGCGCGGGGCCCTGTTCGGACTGACCCCGGACGAGGCGTTCTACGTCAAGTGCGACCGGGAGACCAACCCGGCCGAGGGCATCGACGCGGGCCAGGTGGTCTGCGAGATCGGGGTCGCCCCGGTCAAGCCGGCCGAGTTCGTCATCTTCCGGCTCGCCCAGCTCTCCGGCGGCACCAGCCTGGTCAACGAGTAACTCCAGGAAGGTAAGGCAGCATGGCTCTTTCAGAATACGACAGCCCCGTCGGTTGCACCTTCGGCCTCGAATTCGACGGCATCACCATTAAGTCGATCACCGAAGTGACTGGGCTGAAGATGGAACAGGACGTCATCCAGCTCAAACAGAACGGTCCCGACGGCAAGTACGTCATCAAGAACCTGCCCGGGCGGTGGAAGGGGGCCGAGGTCAGCCTGACCCGGCCGCTGACTGACGACCAGTCGTTCGAGAAGTGGATCAAGGATTCGCAGTTCGGGAAGATGACCGACGCCCGCAAGGGTGGCGCAATCATCGTCTTCGACTACGAGGGCTCGGCCATCAAGCGCTACAAGCTGACGAACGCCTGGCCCAAGAGCCTGGAGATCGGATCGCTGAAGGCCGGAGACACCTCGGTCCTGACCGAGAAGCTTGCCCTTAGCGCCGAACGGCTTGAGGTTGAATGATGCGCCGGTCCCATGGCGTCGGCCTCGATGAGCGGCCCACGGCGGTCCCGCCACCAGGCACTGCGGCGCCTGCCGATCTGCTCCGGACGGAGTTTCCGTTCACGCTGCCGCGCGGGTACGTCGACGCCGCTGGGACCGTGCACCGCGACGGGGTGATGCGGCTGGCCACCGCCAGGGACGAGCTGATCCCGCTGCGCGATGACCGGGTTCGTGAGAACCCCGCCTACCTGACCGTGGTTCTGCTGGCCAGGGTCGTCACCCGGCTCGGCGGCCTCGACGACGTGCACGCCGGCATCGTGGAGAACCTGTTCGCCTCTGACCTGGCCTTCCTGCAGGACCTGTACGGCCGGGTCAATGCAGAGGGCCACGCCCGCGCCGCTGTCACCTGCCCGGCCTGCCGCCACGAGTTCACCATCGACCTGTCCGGCAGCCGCCTGGGGGAATAGCCACGTACGCGGCCGAAAGCCTGCAGGAGGAGGTCGCGTACCTGGCCTACCACCTGCACTGGCCGCTGGACACCCTGCTCGACCTGGAACACGCCGACCGGCTGGCGTACATCGACCAGGTCGGGCGGATCAACTCCCGGACCCAGCGAGGCAGGTGACCCAGTGCCAGGATGGCGCCGGAATCAGCGGACCGGGACGCCCGCGGCCGCCCTGGCCGTGCCGTCCCCGGCCCGGCCGCGGGACGACTGGCGGACGCTGCCTCCGCCGCCCACCGTCCTGCGCTCGGCCGCTACTACGGTCGACGCCGGCGCCTTCCGCGACCGCCTCAGCAGCTGGCGCGACCCCAGCTTTCTCGCCCCGCTGAGACACCAGATCGACCCCGGCGGCCCGGTCGGCCTCGTTACAGGCCTGGCCTGCCCGCAACCGCAAACCTATTACCGCGGCCGACCGCTCCCGCTGGCCACCCGCCCCCCGGCCCCGGTGCAGCGCTCGGCCGTCCCCCGGAACCCCTCCGCGCTGACGGCGGCCCTCGACGTGGACCTCGCCCCGGTATCCCTGCCGGCCATCCCGGCGGAACCCGAGTTGACTAGCACCGACCTAGTCGGCGCCATGGCTCATGAGCCGCCCGGCCTCCCAGCCGAACCGTCAGCCGAGAACCCCGAGATGCCTGTAGCCGGCCCGGACCAGCCTGGGGAAGCTCCTCTGGTCTCTCACCGCGAGGCCGGCCCCGTCACCGCGCAGCGCCAGCTCGCACCGGATCCCCCGCAGCCGCCGCTGAAACACCGCCTGGGCCTCGGCGCCCCGCTGAACAACCCAGCCGGCTCCCAGGCGCCTGCCGTACCCGTCCCCGGACCGCCACTGGTCGCGAGGTCCGTCGCGGCGCCGTCACCAAACACAGCTAGCAGAACGCCGCGCCGGCTCGTCCTGCCTGAGCCCGCCAGCCCTTCAGCCGGACCAGCGGAGCGCATCCCGCCCATCCCGGTCTCCGTCCAGCCCGCCCCGGCCGATCCGGCTCCCAGGCCCCGCCCCGAGCCGCCGAACCCCGCGAGTGCCGGGGACACGCAAGCGGCGGACGCACCGACTTGGGCCACGCCGTCCGGGGAGGCACTGGTTCCGATCGAGCCTGTCGGGCATGCGCCACATGGGGATGCGCCGCCTGCGGACGGGCCGCCAGGGCCGCTCCCCGCCGAGGCGCCGCTGACCGGCGCGCTACCGCTCGTCACGCACGCCATCGAGCCGTTCATACCGCACACCACCGCCCCGTTCCTCCCCGGACCAACCCCGCTCCCGGCCGCCCAAGCGGCCATTCAGCGCTCGGTGCTCCCGGTGCGGGGACCGGCTTCCGCCGCGTGGGGGGCTGTCCAGGAGTCGGTACCCTCGGCGGAGGCGCCCCCCGGAAACCCGCAGACCCGCCCGCCGGCACCCGCCTCGGCCTCCCGTCCGGCCACCGCGCCGACCTCGGCGGCCCAGCCGGTCACTCCGCCCGCCCGGCCACCCGCAGTTCCCGGACCGGTTCCGGCCTTGGTAACCCCGGATCCAGGTCCGGCCTACCCGCCCGCCGGACCGCTGGACCTGCTCCTGGTCACCGCACAGCGACTGCCCCCGGTCCCGCCCGTCCCGACCGCTATTCCTCCCGGCCCCGAGTTCGCCCCGCTGCTCGGCGACCGCCCGCCGGCCCGCGTTCTGGATGCCCCACCGGCGCCCGGGTCACAGCCCGCCCCGGCCACGAGGGTCGCGGACATCCCCCGCGGCACCCCGGTCCAGCGGTCGGTCCAAACCCCCGTACCGCTCAGCCAGCCCGGCGGACGGGCCGATGTCACCCCCGGCGGACCGGCACCGGGCGCCCAGGAGCCCGCCGCCGCATTCGTTGACCCGGGCGCGATCGCCGTGACCAGGGGCTTGGCCCACCGCGACCCGGATGGTTCGGTGATCTTCGACCTCGGCCCCGCCCCGGCGCCGTCCCTGCCCCTCCCGGAAACCGTGCAGCGACAGGACGCGTCGGGGCCGCCCGGCGCGCCCGGGCCATCGCCAGGCAGCGAGCCGCCCGCGGCGGCAGCACTGTCCCCGTCCGTGCAGGCCACTGCGACGGCGCCGGCCGTCGGGCATGCCCCGGCACCGGCCAGCCCGCCGCTCGACGAGCTGGCCCGCCAGCTGTTCGGCCCGCTGAGCGCACGGCTCAAGGCCGAACTCCGGCTCGACCGCGAGCGGGCCGGCCTGCTCACCGACCTCCGGCAGTGAAGGAGCAGGGATGAACGATTCCGACCCCGCGCTGAGCGTCTGCTTCGCCGTGAAGATCGACGACAACGACCTGGGCACTTTCAACAGTTGCGAGGGCCTGGGCTGCGAGGTGGTAATCGAGCAGCGGGAGGAGGGCGGCAACAACGCCTTCGTCTGGCAGTTGCCGACCCGGCTGAAGTACACCAACGTCAAGTTCACCCGCCCGCTCGGGGCGGACACGGCCAAGGTCGCCAGGTGGTTCGCCAGCATGACCGCCGGGGCCAAGCGGCGCACCGCCACCATTCAGGTCATGAGCGGCGACGGGAAGGTGGTGGCGACCTGGGAACTGGACGGTGTCGTGCCGGTGCGGTGGAGCGGCCCGAGCCTGAACCTCGACTCACCCAAGGTAGCGACGGAGACCGTGGAAATCGCTCACCACGGTTTCCGCAACAGCTGAACGGAGGCGGACGGTGGCTTCGAAGGCAGTCGCGCTGACCGGCGCCAAGGGCGGCGGCTCGGCCGGCGGTTCCATGTCCAGGGCCATGCTGAAGGTGTACGACGCCAAGCCGGGCTCGGTCGGCGGGGCGAAGCTCGCCTCGCTGCGCGGGCAGATCGAGTTCCAGTTCAACCCGAAGGAGCTGTCGATCCAGAAATCGGCGAAGTGGGAGCGCAAGCCGGCCAGGAACGCCAGGCAGGCTAGCCCGCCGGAGTTCAAGGGGGCCGACCCGTGCAAGCTCACGCTCGAGATGTTCTTCGACGCCTCCGACCCCGATCTCGGCAGCGTGGTGGAGCCGGTGGAGGAACTCTTCCGCTGCTGCGTGCCGACCGAGGACAGCAGGCAGAACAAGAAGGCCGTGCCGCCGCTGGTGCAGCTGAGCTGGGGAACGATCGTCAGCTTCCCGGCGTTCATCACCTCGGTCCAGGCGAAGTACACGCTGTTCTCGCCCGACGGCACCCCGATCCGGGCCACCTGCAGCGTCTCGATGGAGGAGATGCCCGGCGACCCGCTGGGCCAGAATCCCACCTCGGGAGCGCGGTCCGCGCACGCGGTGCACCGGGTGATCGCAGGCGACTCGCTCGCCTCGATCGCCTTCCGTGAGTACGGGGACCCGGCCATGTGGCGGTCGCTCGCCGAGGCCAACGGCATCGATGACCCAATCCGGCTTCCCGTCGGCAAAACCCTCATCGTGCCCGCGACGCACGAGCTGGCATCGGGTGGGTGAGGGGAAGAGATGGCCGGTCAGCAGGTCAGCAACGGGTTCGTCATCACGATCGACGGCAGTCCGCTGGCGGTCGATATCGAGCAACTGCTGGTCGAGGCGTACGTGGACGACAACAGGAACCTGCCCGACATGTTCGTCCTCCGCTTCCGTGACGCCAACCGGCTCGTCCTGTCGAAGGCGTCGGTGAAGATCGGGTCCCGGGTCAAGATCGCCGTCACCAGCACGGACACCCAGAGCCCGGAACCGCTGATCTCGGGCGAGGTTACCGCCCTGGAGGCCGACTTCGACACTACCGGCACCTTCACCCTGATCCGCGGCTACGACCTGTCCCACCGGCTCTTCCGCGGCCGCCACGCGGAGACCTATACCCAGGTCACCGCGTCGGACGTGGCGGTGAAGGTGGCCAGGAGGGCCGGCCTGAGCATAGGCAACGTCGAGGCGACCACCACCGTCTTCGACAGCGTGTCGCAGGGCGGGGTGAGCGATTGGCACTTCCTCAGCGGGCTGGCTCGGGAGATCGGTTACGAGGTCGCGGTCCGCGACGACAAGTTCGAGTTCTGCACGCCCGCCTCCGCCGCGGGAGCCCCGGCGGCCGGCGGGCCGGCTGGCCACCCGCTGGTCCTGGTGCTGGGCACCGATCTGCTGCGCGTGCGGTCCTCGGTCACCTCGGCCGAGCAGGTGAAGGAGACGCAGGTCCGCGGGTGGGACACGGCCCAGAAGAAGGCCGTTATTGGGACCGCCCCGGCCCGCACCACCAGTGCGGTCCTGAACGGCGCTGATCCGGCCGGCCTGGCGCACGTGTTCGGCGATCCGACCTACGTTGGCACCGACGTGCCGTACCGCAAGCAGGCCGAGGTCGACGTGGCGGCCCGGGCCGTGGCTGAGCAGATCGCCGGCGCCTTCGCCGAGCTCGACGCGGTGACCCGCGGCAACCCGAAGATCCGGGCGGGCACCGCGGTGTCCATCGACAACGTCGGGCCCCCGTTCGACGGCAAGTACACCGTGACGACATCCCGGCATCACTTCGATCAGACGGCCGGGTACGTGACCCAGTTCGCGGTCACCGGGCGGCAGGAAAGGTCCCTGCTCGGCCTGGCCTCGGGCGGCGGCCAGGCCGACCGGCGGCTGGGCGGCGTGGTCGTCGCCCAGGTCAGCGACGTCAACGACCCGCAGCACCACGGCCGGGTAAAGCTCACCTATCCCTGGCTGTCGGATAGCTACGTCAGCGACTGGGCACGCACCGTTCAGCCGGGGGCCGGCCAGAACCGCGGGGCGATGGTGGTACCCGAGGTCGGCGACGAGGTCCTTGCCGCGTTCGAGATGGGCGACATCCGCCGCCCGTACGTGGTCGGCGGCCTGTACAACGGGGTCGACGCCCCGAAGCCAGGCCCGATAGACCTGGTCGACACCGGATCGGGTGAGATCAACCGCCGGTCCTTCGTCTCCAGGCGCGGGCACCGGCTCGACTTTCTCGACCAGACCGGCATGACCGAGGGCGTCACCATCCGCACCGGCGACGGCAAACTGCAGCTGCTGCTGGACGCCACCGGCACCAAGCTGACCGTGCACAGTGACGGCACCGTGCTGGTGGAAGGCGGTCAGGGCGTGACGGTCGACGCAGCTGACAGCACCGTCGAGCTCAAGGGCGGGGACATCAAGCTGACCGGCAAGAACGGCGTGACCATCGACGGCGGCTCCGGGGCCGTCAAGGTCACCGCGGGCAGCGACCTCAGCCTCACGGGTCTTGCCGCGAAACTCGAAGGCAGCTCGCAGACCGAGGTCAAGGGCGGCGCGACCTGCTCGATCTCGGCCGGACTGGTCCGGATCAACTGAACGGCAGATCAAGACAAAGAGGAGGAGCCGTGCCAGCTGCAGCCCGCGTCGGCGACCCGACCGGCCATCCCGGCGTCATCGGGCCGCCGGGCGTCCCGACCGTGCTCATCGGCGGCATGCCCGCGGCCACCGTCGGGACGCCGCATATCTGCTCGTTCCCGCCACCCGCCGTCCACCCTCCCTCCGCGATCCTGCCCCCGGGCTGTCCCACTGTCCTCATCGGCGGGATGCCGGCCGCCCGGATGGGGGACGTGGCCGGCTGCGGCGCGCCGATCGTGTTCGGGGCGCCGAACGTCCTGATCGGGGGCTGACTTGATGAGCGGACAGTTCGTCGGCGCCGGGTGGGCCTTCCCCCTGGCCACCGACGCCACCGGGAGCATCGCGCTGGTCACCGAGGACCGAGAGATCGCCGAAGCCATCTGGATCGTGCTCGCCACGTCGCCGGGTGAGCGGCCGATGCGGCCGGAGTTCGGCAGCCGCCTGGCCGAGTACGTGTTCGCGCCAGCCAACGCGACGACCGCCGGGCAGCTGGCCAACGAGGTGCAGGTAGCGCTGGAACGCTGGGAACCGCGCATCGACGTGGGCGACGTCGACATCGGCTTCGGCGCGGTCGCGTCCGGAATCGTCTACATCGACGTGAACTACCAGGTCCGCGGCGACAACGACCCGCGCAACCTGGTCTTCCCGTTCTACATCATTCCCGAGGAGCGGCCCGCCGAGCTCTCCGCCGCAGCCGGGAGCGCGTGACCATGCCACTGCCCACGCCCAACCTCGATGACCGGCGCTTCCAGGATCTGGTCGACGACGCCAAGCGCCTGGTTCAGCAGCGCTGCCCCGAATGGACCGACCACAACGTCTCCGACCCCGGAGTGACGCTGATCGAGGCCTTCGCGCAAATGGTCGACCAGCTCATCTACCGGCTGAACCGGGTTCCAGACCGGCACTACGTCAAGTTCCTCGAACTGCTCGGTGTCCAGCTGTTCCCGCCGACCGCGGCGACAGGCACGGTCACGTTCTGGCTGGCGGCCCCGCAGCCCGCGGCCGTTTTGGTTCGCGCGGAGACGGAGGTGGCCACGGCGCGGACGGATATCGAAGAGCCGGTTGTCTTCTGCACCACCGAGGAGCTGCAGATCGTGCCGTGTAAGCTGCGCGTGGCCGCCACCCGGGCCGTGGCCAAGGAGCCCGTCGACGGGACCGCCCAGCTGGAGAACGGGCAGCTGCCGTGCTTCTCGGAGGTGCCGCGGCCCGGCGACGAGCTGCTCATCGGGCTGTCCGACGCGGTGCCGTCCTGCGCGGTCGTGCTGCGGTTCGACTGCCCGGTCCGCGGCCACGGGATCGACCCGCGGAACCCGCCGCTGGTCTGGGAAGCGTGGAACGGCGTGGGCTGGAGTTCGTGCGAGGTCGAGCACGACGAAGCAGGCGGGTTCAACCGCTCGGGCGATGTCCTGCTGCACGTGCCCGCCTCGCACCGGGTCTCGCCCATCGTCGGGCAGCGGGCTGGCTGGCTGCGCTGCCGGGTCGTGCCGGCCGCGGCCGGTCAGCCCGCATACACCGCGACTCCGGAGATAGCGGCCATCCGCGCCTTCACGATCGGCGGCACCGTTGGCATCGTGCACGCTGAGACCATCCACGACGAGGTGGTCGGGATCTCCGAGGGCACCCCGGGGCAGCGGTTCGCCCTGCAGCGTCGGCCGGTCCTGCCCGGCGACCGTCCCGCCGTGCTGCAGGTCGGCGACGGGACCACCGGCTGGACGGACTGGCTGCCCGTCGGGGATTTCGCCTCGTCGGCCGGTGATGACCGGCATTACCGGCTCGACCAGGTCGCGGGCGAAGTGCAGTTCGGGCCCGCGGTCCGGCAGCCAGACGGTGGGCTGCGGCAATACGGCGGGATACCCCCCAAGGGCAGCACGCTGCGGATAGCCGCGTACCTGATCGGTGGTGGCAGCGGCGGCAACATCGCCCGCGGCCAGGTCCGGGTGCTCAAGACCAGTGTGCCCTACCTGGCCCGAGTGGAGAACCGCGACGCCATCTCCGGCGGCGTCGAAGGGGAGAGCGTCGAGAACGCCAAGCTCCGCGGCCCGATGGAGCTCCGGGCCAGCGGCCGGGCGGTGACCACCGAGGATTTCGAGGAACTCGCCCGTACGGCCGCGCCCGATGCCGCCCGGGTCCGCTGTGCGCCCGCCAGCGAGGCCGCCGGCGCTCCCGCCGTCAGGGTGCTCGTCGTGCCCAGGGTCACGGCCGACAGTCAGGGCGCGCTTCCTGCGGAGGAGCTCCGTGACCCGCCGAACAGGATGATGCAGCGGATCGCGGCGCACCTGGAGGAGCGCCGGCTGGTCGGGACGCGAGTGCTCGTGGTCCCACCCGAGTACCACGGCATCACCGTGATCGCCCGGCTCACTGCCGGCGATTCCAGCCACAGCGTGGACGTGCGCCGGGCCGCGACCCGCGCGCTCTACCACTACCTTTCTCCGCTAACCGGGGGACCCGAGCACACCGGATGGCCGTTCGGACGGGCGGTCCTGGCCTTCGAGGTCGCCGCGGTACTGGCCGCAGTGCCCGGTGTCGCTACCGTCGACGAGGTCCGGCTCTTCCCGGCCGACCTGGCCAGCGGGCGGCGAGAAGAATCGGTAACGCGCCTCAACGTCGGCAAGGACGCCCTGGTCCTGTCGTACGGACACCAGGTGCGGGTGACATGAGAGGGACCGTGCCGGGCCTGGCCTCGCCCCACCCGCTCGGCGAGACACTCCCCGCCCTGTACGCCGAGGACAGTTTCGCGCAGCGGCTGTGCCAAGGGCTGGACGAGGTGCTCGCCCCGCTGCTCAGCACGCTGGACTGCCTGCCCGCCTATCTCGATCCGGCCACCGCGCCTGCCGACCTGGTCGAGTGGCTGGCCGGCTGGGTCGGCGTGGCGATCGCCCCCGGGATGCCCGAGAAACGGCGCCGCCAGCTCGTGGCGGCGGCCGCCCGGCTGTACGTGTGGCGCGGCACGCTCTCCGCGATCAGGACCATCGTCGAGCTGTCCTCCGGGCAGACCCCGGAGATCCGCGAATCGGGCGGCACCAGCTGGTCGCAGGACCCGAAGGCGCCGCTGCCCGGCCGGCCAGAACCCGGGCTCGTGGTCCGGGTGCGGACGGCAGGCCCGGACATCGACGAGGCCCGGCTGGCCGCCCTGATCGACGCGTTCGTGCCTGCCCACATACCATGGCGGCTGGAACTCCTACCAGATGAAACCCGCTCGTGGTGGGAGCATCCGCCCGGGCCGGACCGGGAATGAAATCCGGAAAATCAATGATCGCCGGTCCCGCACCTATCAGGTGATCGGATAGGCCTCAAAATTTACCGTCGCAGACGGCGGGACGGTCACCGCGTTGTCGGGTCGCCCGGTAACTTCGAAACCCGCGTTGTTATCGTTCAAATCCAGCGCCAGCGCGGTGTAGGTATCCGCCGGCAGCTGCAACGAATAGTGGCCGTCGGCGTCCGTCGTGGTATGGACGTTCTCCCCGTAGAGGTTCTTGAATTCCACGATGGCGCCGGCGTACGGCTCGCCAGTGTCCCGGTAGACCACCTGGCCGCTCACCGTCGGGGGCTCGTCCGGCGGCGGGAGCGGTTCCTCCGACGTCACCGGCGGTGATACCGGCGGTTCCGGCGTCGCGCTGCCACTGTCTGGCGAGACGGGCGAGACCGACGTGATGTCGACCAGCGGCGAGCTGCTCGTCGATCCGCCGCCGCACCCGGTGATGGCGAGGCCCGCCAGGGCCAGGACAGGAAAGAGGATGGCCAGGCGTGAATTAGTGTGACTTTTGATCGGCATGATTTCCCCCACCGACAATCTCTCGGCGCCGCCGTCACACCGGATCCTCAGGGCCGCTTTTGCGACCTTTCCCATTTATGGTCCGCGCCTTATCGAGGCCGCGCAACCGAATTAATTCAACCGTGGCAAATGGTGCGAGAGTTTTCCCGGATGCTTTATGAGCCGGGAGCCCGGAGCGCGGGCGCCATCGGGGCGTTTCCGCGGAAACTAGCGGCAGGGAACGGCTCCTGCTTTTGGGTTGCGTTCGTCAGCCCTTCTGCGCCGCCCGGACCTTGGGGAACTTATTGACCTTCGCCGTCTTCAGCAGGGACGGGAGCTTCTTGAGTTCCTTGGCGTAGGCGGCCTTGTACTGCTGGACCGCGGAGGTGAGCGCTACCTGGTTGGCGTTGACGATCTGCTGCTCGTAGCTGGCCTGGACGGCGAAGTAGATCCCGGCCAG
>Ga0070713_100000477_pt1 | contig 25543 bp, 21 predicted proteins | sample LARL82metaG_FD_65465 | JGI IMG/M metagenome (GOLD analysis project Ga0070713, IMG submission 65465) | Corn, switchgrass and miscanthus rhizosphere microbial communities from Kellogg Biological Station, Michigan, USA - LAR L8-2 metaG | ecosystem: Host-associated > Plants > Roots > Rhizosphere ...
GAAGCTGTACCTCGGCGACTCCTTTCTCTGGCCAGAGATCTATCGGCTGAACACCGATATCATCGACGACCCACACTGGATCTATCCTGGCGAGGTGCTGAAGCTTCCAGCGGCGGGGGCTACGCCGCCCGTCGCCGAAGCGCCAACGGTGAAGCAGGCCGGCGATACAGTCCCGACGCCCACACCGGCGGCGGCGCCTCCCGTATCGCCAGCGCCTAACGCTCCGGCGACGGCGACCGGAACACCCGTCTACGAGCCGCCCATCGGTGTGCTCGATGGACCAACGGTTTTTCCGCGAACTCGAGTTGACGCGCCGGTGTCCAAGCGCCGTGCGTACACCCCGCCACGACAACCGACGGTTAATCTCGGCACGTATATCTCCGCTCCATTTGTCGATCGAGGGGGTGGCCCGCGTGGTTCCGGTCAGATCCTCAAGGTCGTGAGTCTCTCCGTCACGTCATCCGGGAGCAACCCGAAAGAGCGGGCGCAGTTACACGACGATCTGTTCATCTCGCCGCCGGCTGGATCCGCGGCCGCCGAAGGCGACCGATACATCACGTACACGTTCGGACCGTATGTGGACGACCTCGGACAGGTCGTGATCCCCACGGGTGTGATTCAAGTCACGCGCGCGCCCCGTGATCGCGAGGCCGCGGTGGCGCAGGTGATTCGCATGTTTGGCGAGGTGTACTCGGATCAGCATCTCATGCCCTATGACAGCACGACAGTGCATGTTTTCGGGCACGCTGAGCCGATCGCTGACTCGATCGTCACGGAAGTGAAGCTGGTGAGCGGCAGTCCGATTCTGCCGTCCTTGCAGGATTTCCTTCTCGTGGATGTAACGACGCGCGACGGCATCAAGATCGGCGATGAATTCCAGCTCTTCGAGCCGCGCCGTGGCTCCGACATCTCCGGTGCGCCTGACGATCCGGAGATCCCGATTGCGCGCGCTATGGCCGTGCGAGTAACCAGATACGGCACGACCTTGATGATCACGGGCGAGAAGCACCCGAAGATCGAGGTTGGCACTCGGGCTCGTCGCGTGGCCACGATGCCCTAATCGGTGATGAGTGGTCTGTGATCGGTGAGCGGTGAGCTGACGGGCTCCGATCACCATTCACCGACTACCGCACACCGGTATAGATTGCGGGCGTCGCCATGATAGCGATCGCCCACTTCATCGCCATCTCGTTCTACATCGGCGCGGCTGCCCTGGCAGCCACGCCCTTCGCGCGTCCCGTTGGCGCCCCCGTCCGGGGCGTCATCGCGCTGCTCGCCACGGGCGTGCTGATGCATGCCGTCGCACTCGTTGCCTTCGCGCGCAGCATGGGAGCGGTGCCTCTCGCGGGTCTTGGGCCGGCGCTCAGCTTCGCAGGGTTCGTCCTTGCGGCAACACTGCTCACCGTCGAGCTGCTGGCCCAGGAGGTGTCGCTGACGCTGGTTGCCGCGCCCTTGGCGGCGCTTCCGACGACCTTCGCGAACCTGATCGGCCTGACGCCCGCCGCCGAGCCGCCGGGCGTGCGCGGAATCTGGCTGTTCGCACACATCGCTTTGAGCTTTCTGGGAATAGCGGCATTCGCGACCGCGGCGGCTGCCGGGATGATGTATCTGATCGAACGACGTGAGCTCAAGTCCCGTCGCTTCGGCGCGATCTTCCGCTTTTTTCCCCCATTGGCCACTCTCGATCGCGTCAACCATCTCGCTGCCATCACGGGATGGCTTGGGCTCACCCTTGGCGTCGTGCTCGCGGGCGCATATTCGATTGCCTATCGAGAGATGAATCTGCCACAGTTGATGTGGGGCACCGGTGCGTGGATTGCCGTCAGCGGTATTGCTGTCGGCCGCGTGATTGGCGGCTGGCAGGCACGCCGCGCCGCGGTGTATTCCAGCGTCACGTTCATCGCGGTGCTCGTCCTCTACGTCGCCATTCGCGTGGCCGGCCCGGCCGCCGGCAAGTTCCTATGAGCGCGGGGTTCGGATTGCCGCTCGTTCTCGACGGCAGCCAGCTGGTCGCTCTGGTGGTCGGCGCCGGTACGGTCGCCACCAGGAAAGTGACGTCACTCCTCGACGGCGGAGCGCGTGTGCGTGTGCGCGCACCGCACATCGCGGAAGCGGTTGCGGAACGGGCCGCGCGCGACGACCGCCTGACGATCGAGCGCGAGACGTACGACGCCAGCGCCATCGGGGATGCGACGCTCGTTGTCGCCGCCACCGATGATCATTCACTCAACTCACGAATCGCGGCCGACGCCCGGCGATTGCGGCGGCTCGTGCTCGTCGCGGGCGATCCGACGTCGGGCAACTGCGTGATGCCCGCGGTGCATCGCAGCGGCGACCTCGTCGTTGCCGTGACGTCAGGTGGCGTTCCGCGTGCCTCGGCGCGCATTCGCGAGGCGCTCGCGCGTCGACTCGACACGCGCTACGCCGCGGCGATCCGAGAGCTTGCGACACTGCGGCAGCGTCTGCTCGCGCACGACGATCGGGCCACCTGGCAATCCGCGGCCAGCACCCTTCTCGCGGATGATTTCTGCGAATCGGTGGAAAGTGGGGCGTTCTCGGAGCGGCTTGCGGCATGGCGATAGTCGTCGCCGGCATCAGCCATCACGGCGCATCGCTGCCCGTGCGCGAGAAGATCGCCTATCGCGCTGGCGACCTGCTGCCGACGTTAGTCGAGTTGCGGGAGGCTTCGAGCTATCGAGAAGGTATCCTGCTTTCCACATGCAATCGCACCGAGTTCTATCTGGTGGAAAGCGATCGCGATGCCGTCCCCGCGATATGGGAGGCGCTCTCTGCTCGACTCGATGAGGAGGCGTCCAGTTACGGCTACGTGCGGCGCGACCGTGACGCCATCGCGCACCTTTTCCGTGTTGCATCCGGGTTGGATTCGATGGTCGTGGGTGAAGCGCAGATCCACGGTCAGGTGAGAGATGCGTGGGCAGCGTGCCGGTCCGAGTCGGGCGCCGTCCTGAATCGCCTGTTTCAGACGTCATTGCTCGTGGCGGGGCGTGTTCGTAGTGAGACGGCGATTGGGCGCGGGGCGGCTTCCGTGAGCTCCGCCGCACTGCAGCTGGCGCGTCAGATCTTCGGCTCGCTCGCAGGGCGGCGCGCGATGGTGCTCGGCGCCGGTGAGATGGCGGAGCTCGCGCTCGAATGCCTCGTGAACGAGGGCGTACGCGCGGCGGTCGTCGCCAACCGAACCTACGAGCGTGCGCAGGAGCTGGCCGCGCGCCACGGCGCGCTCGCGATGCATTACGACGAGTGTTGGGCTTCGCTGCACGATGTCGACGTCCTGCTGTGCTCGACCGCCGCGCCCCGGCCCGTTGTCACGCTCGATCGAATTCGGCCAGCCGTCGCTGGGCGACGCGACCATCCGTTATGCATCCTCGATATCGCCGTCCCTCGCGACGTCGAGTCGCGCGTGGCCACCCTGGACAACGTGTTCCTGTACGATCTCGATGACTTGCGCGCGGTCGTCACCGCCAACGTCGACCGGCGACGCGACGAGCTCCCGACGGCCGAGGAGCTGATTGCCGCCGAAGTCGAGCGCTTCTGGCAGTGGTTCGCCGGCCTCGCGGCGGTGCCGGTGCTGACGCATTTCCGCGGCGAGATGGACCGCCTGCGCGAGCGAGAGCTCGCGGTCGCGCTGCGACAGCTCGATCATCTCGGCCCCGCTGACCGCGCCGTCGTCGAGCGGCTGTCTCGTTCGTTGATGAACAAGTTCTTACATGGGCCGACCGTTCGACTGCGCGCGGCGGCGGCGAATGGTCGGGGACTGGGCATTGTCGATGCCGTCCGCTATCTCTTCGGACTCGAAGAACTGTCGCCAGAAGAGCGGGGAAGTCAGCGCGAAGCGCTTGCGACTTCAGAAAAAAACGCGAGCGATCACCATAACGCGAGCTAAGGAGAGAACGAGTGCCGAGTGTACTGGTTACCGGTGGGGCTGGCTTCATCGGATCACACGTCGCGGAGGTATTCCTCGAACGCGGCTACAACGTCGACATCCTCGACAACTTCTCGAGTGGCCGTCGCGAGAACGTCAATCCGCGGATGCGTGTCCACGAGCACGACATTCGGTCGACCGAAGCGGCGCAGCTGGTGAAAGAGACGCCGTATGATGTCATCGTGCACCTCGCCGCGCAGATCGACGTGCGGAAGAGCGTCGCCGATCCGGTGATGGACGCGAGCATCAACGTCGGGGGGACGCTCAACCTCATCGAGTCGCTGCGGCAGAGTGGCCGCGGGCAGCGAACCCGTTTCGTCTTCTCCTCCACGGGCGGCGCCCTGTACGGCGACTTCGTCGATCCGCCTAACGTCGAGAACTACTCCAAGGATCCCGAGTCGCCCTACGGCATCGCCAAGTTGAGCGTTGAGTATTACCTCGCGTACTACGCTCGCGTGCACGGGATGGACACGGCCGCCGTCCGCTACTCCAACGTGTACGGCCCGCGCCAGGACCCGCACGGCGAAGCTGGCGTTGTGGCGATCTTTTGCGGCCGCGTTCTCGATGGACGCCCACTCACCGTTTTTGGCGACGGTTCGCAGACAAGGGACTACGTCTTCGTCGGGGACGTCGCGGAAGCGACCGCGCTCGCCGGAACGCACTCGCTGCCGCGGCCCGAACGGCTCGACGCGCGGGCCTTCAACATCGGAACAGGCGTCGAGACGAGCGTCACGGAGCTTGCGCGAGTGCTGCGCCGTGTCGCGAAGTCGGAAGTGGCCGTTGAGCATTTGCCAAAGCGCCCGGGCGAACAGCAACGCTCCGTCGTGAGCATCGCCAAGGCCGGCTCGCTGCTCGGCTGGCGTCCGCGCTTCTCACTCGAGGAAGGACTGGCGCGCACCTATGCCTATTTTGCCGAGCGGCAGGGCTCGTCCCGGGACAAAGGGGCGACGAAATCGAGTGCGGGGGCGGGGGCGGGGGCGCGGCAATGACGTTGCCGCTCGCCCTGCAGATCCGCGGCGCCGTCCCCACGACGCCGATCGAGTTGATCACGGGCGCGACGACTCTCACGAAGATTGTTCTCGTCGTGCTCGCGCTGCTGTCGCTGTTGAGTTGGGCGGTGATGTTCGCACTCTGGCGGGAGCTGTCGCGCGCGCAGCGCACGTCGCTGCGCTTCTTTCGTGACTTCGAGCGCGCCAACCGCCTCGACGAGGCGGGTGCGCTCGCCAAGGTGACCGCGCCTAACGCGCTCACCCGGCTGTTCATGCGGGCGGCTCACTTCGTCTCCGACACGCGGGTGCGCAATCAACAGACGCGCGAGCGCGAATCTGGCGATGTCGCGCTGCGGGCTCCTGCGAGTCTGACCGGCTCGCAAATCGAGACACTGCACCTCCTCCTCGAGACCGACGCCTCCGCGGAGCGCGATCGCCTCGGACGATTCCTTCCCTGGCTGGCGACGATCGGTTCGGTGAGCCCGCTCATCGGCCTCCTCGGCACCGTGCTCGGGATCATCGACGCGTTCATTGGGATCGCTACACGAGGCTCGGGCAATCTCTCGGCGGTGGCTCCAGGCGTCGCCGAGGCGCTCATCGCGACGGCCGCGGCGCTCGTGGTCGCGATCCCCGCGACCTTCGGCTACAACATCTTCGCCGGCCGCCTCAATCGCTTCGACGGCATGATGGAAAGCTTCGGGACGGCGACTATCGCGCTGCTCGTGCGCGAGGGCCAAATATGATGTTGATTCGAGGGAGGAGCGTGAGTGAGCGCGAAGCGCGAGCGAGCTCAAATAAGACTCGCGCGAGGGCAGCGAGTGACGCCTGACAATGCCACGCCGTAGACGCGATCGGGTCGAGCTCAACGCGGACATCAACGTCGTGAACCTCATCGACGTGATGTTGCTGCTCCTCGTAATTTTCATGGTCACCGCGCCGATGATGCAGGGCGGCGTGGACATCGCGTTGCCCAAGGCGGAAGCACGGCCGCTCGAATCGAAAGGCGGACTCGTCGTGACCGTCACTCGCTCCGGCCAGATCCTCGTCGGCGACACGCGGATGTCGCTGCCCGAGTTCCGCGCGTCCTTCCGCTCCCTTGCCGCGCAGCAGTCGAAGCAAGGTGTGTATCTCCGTGCCGACAATAATGTCGGATACGGACTCGTCGTGCAGGTGCTCGCCGTGATGCGCGGCGCCGGCGTCGGGGACGTCGGCCTGGTGACCGAGCCCGAGGACGTGCGCTGATGGCAGTGCCGCGGGATTCGATGCATGTTGCCATGCCTAACGGGAAGCCGGTGATGTTGCTCCCAGTTGGCGGCTCGATCCTGCTGCACGCGATCCTGATCGTGCTCTTCTTTCTCTTCCGCCCGGGGGAGCCACCTCCATCAGCGCCCGTGTATCGTGTCGATCTCGTTGCCGCACCTGCCGGCGAGCGAGCCGCGGGAGTGGTGAGTCCAGCCGCAACACCGCCCACGCCACAACCGGCGCCAGTGCGGCCGAAGACAGCACCGCACGAGATGCCCACCCCGAACACGAAAGCGCCGAAGCGCGCCGCGACACCGGACGCCACACCGTCGCTCCCCACAGAAACGAAACCCGCGACAAAATCAGCGCCGGCGGCTGGCGGCGGCGAGACTGGCGGGCGCGGCACTGACGTTGTGACGGTGAGCACAGGCGGGATCGACTTTCCGTATCCCGGGTACCTCGAGAACATCGTCCGTCAGATCGCGCTGCGCTTCAAGCCGGACGCGCGTGGGGCGCTCCACGCCGAGGTGTTTTTTCTCATCAACCGCGACGGCTCCGTTCCATCCTCGAGCATCAGGCTCGTTACGCGGTCTGGTGTTTATTCGTTCGATGCGGATGCCCAGGGCGCCGTCGAAGCGGCCGCGAACGCGAAATCGTTCGGCGCGTTGCCTTCCGGCTTTACGGAGGAGTCGCTCCCAGTGACATTCCGCTTTGATCCGCGACTGCTCCGCTGATTCTTTGGCAAACCAGTGATGCGCTTTTTCTTATCCGGCTCAATCGTTTTTCTGCTCCTCGCTCCCACGGCGCGTGTAACCGCGCAGGACACGACGCACCGTGGCGTAACGATTGGTCTCACGTACGATCCGACATCGCGCCCCGGGATCGCTGTGCTCCCGGTAACCGGTTCGGCCGGTGACTCGATTCGCTCGATTCTGCAGCGCGATTTCGATTACAGCGATCGCTTCACGATCGTGCAACTCGACGCGTCGGACCCGTCGTCCTTCCGCGGTACCACGCCCGGCGCCGACTTGAATTATCCGTTGTTTGCTCGTCTCGGGGCGGCCGTCGTGGTGCAGGCCACCGTCGGCGACGGCTCGCTTCATGTCGCGCTGCACGATGTCGGGAAGGGCGCCGTCATCAACGTGCAGGATTTTCCGCTTGCCGGACGCGCGAACACGCGCGATTGGCGAATGTCGGTGCACGGGACGTCCGACGAAGTGGAGCGGTGGATCACCGGACAGAAGGGCATTGCACAGAGTCGAGTAGCCTTCGTCGTCGGTCAGCACATTCGGCTGCTCGACAGTGACGGTGCGGATGACGAAGTGACAGCCGTCGCGGGTGCACCCATGTCTCCCTCATGGAACGCGAGCGGATCTCAGATCACCTACTCCACATTCGGTACGGCGTCGCGCATCATGGTTTTCGACCTGCGCACCGGCAAATCGCGCTCGCTGCATAACGCCACGCCCTCCCATGCGAATCTGACGCCGGTATTTTCACCCGACGGTCTATCGATTGTTTATTCGCACGCCGACGACGATGGCTCCGATCTCTTCGTCGTCCCCGTCGACGATGCCGCCCCAGCGCGCCGCATTTCGGTTGGGCGAGGCACGGACAACGTTCAGCCGTCGTTCAGTCCCGACGGACGCCGGCTCGCATTCACTTCGGGTCGTGTTGGCCATCCGGAGGTTTATATTATGGACGCGGATGGAACCAACGCCGAGTTATTGACCTCGTTCGATTTCGGCGACAAGAACTACCGCTCGGATCCTGACTGGTCACCTGATGGTCGCCTCATTGCCTTTCAGTCGCAGTTTGCCGATGGGCGCTTTCAGATCATGACCATCAGCTTGCGCGATCGCAGCACGAAGTTGTTGACAAGTGAAGGCTCGAACGAACAGCCGTCGTGGGCGCCGGACGGCAGGCACCTGGTGTTCGCCTCGACCCGCGGCGGGGGGAGGGAGCTCTGGGTTCTCGACACCGAATCGGGTCGGTTGCGCCAATTGAGTCGCGCCCCCGGTGCACAATTGCCCGCGTGGTCTCCTCGCCTTGCGTCAAGTGCATCCACCAGCGCTGCGAGTCGTCAGTAACACGGCACCACTCTGGTGACCGGAAGTCCCTCCTGCAGGTCCCCACAATTGTCCCCCCTCTTCCCAGGAGAGAATCTTCGATGACAGCACACCCTCGTGCGGCGGGTCGGTCGATTCCCGCTTTGTTGCTTGCCTCCGCGATTGTTCTTGGCGCCTGTTCCCATAAGAAGCCGGAGGTGGCACCCGCGCCGGCGCCCGCGCCCGCGCCGACGGTCGACAGCGCCGCGATCCGTGACTCGATTGCCCGGGCACAGGCCGCGCGCGATGCGGCATTGGCCAGACAGCGGGCGTACGACGACAGCGTTCGCCGCGCGAACGAAGCAGCGGCTGCCGCCGGTGAGCAGACCGGTCTTCGCAACACCGTTACGGCGGTCATTCACTTCGATTTCGACAAGTCGGAGCTGCGTGACGACGCACGCGCCACGCTCGACGCGAAGATTCCCGTCCTGATGGCGAATCCGGATGTCACGATTCGCGTCGCGGGTCACACCGACGAACGCGGATCCGTCGAGTACAACATCGCCCTTGGCCAGCGCCGCGCGGCGAGCGCGAAGCGCTATCTCACGGAGCGCGGCGTTGCCGCCAGTCGCGTCGAGACCGTGAGCTTCGGCGAAGGTCGTCCAGTTTCTGACGGTCACGACGAGAGCGCCTGGGCGCAGAACCGTCGCGACGAGTTCGAGATTACGGCCGGCGGTACGCATTTCAACAAACCGAGGGCTTGATGTCGTCGTCGCTCCGGCCGCGCCGGACGCCCGTGACGCGAGTCGGCAGACTCGCGCCGGCCACCGTCGTGCTCGCACTGAGCACGACGGCGTGCATGGCGAGTAAGGGGGACATTCGCGTCCTCCAGGACGAGCTGCGCTCGTTGCGCAGCTCGATCGCGCAAACGGATACGGCTCGGCGGGCACAGGCGGATACCGCTCTGATGCTCGTCACTCGCGCGAATGACTCGCTGCGCCTTCTCAGCACACGCTTCGCTGCCTTTCAGGCGAACGTGACGGGCGGCATGTATGACATGAATCGGCAGCTCCTCCAGATTCAGGAGCTGAGCGGTCAGAGCCAACGACGCCTTCAGGAATTGCGCGCGTCCATGGAGTCTCGGGCGGAATCCATGTCCGCGACTCCACCGACCGCGACGCCAGATACGACGAGAGCTGCTGCTGGCCCAGGGCCGGCGCAGCTGTTCCAGATCGCCTTCGACCAGATGCAGCGCGGCAGCTTCGGCGTCGCGCGCAATGGATTTCAGGAACTGATCCAGAAATACCCGAGCTTCGAGGAAGCCCCCTCCGCGCAGCTTTACATCGGCCAGTCCTTCGCGGAGGAGAAAAACACTGCTGCCGCGGACTCGGTTTACCAGCTCGTGGCCGGCAAGTATCCGCAGTCGAAGGCGGCGCCGACCGCGCTCTACAAGTTCGCGTTATCCTTGATTGCGCAGAAGAAGACCGCGCCCGCCAAGACGGCGCTGAATCGTATCGTCAAGGACTATCCGAACAGCGACGAGGCCAGCTTGGCGCGCGACCTGCTGCGCACCACCAAGTAAGCTCCCGAAATCCACGGCTCTTTCGAGCCTCAGTCGTGTAGTAGCAGGGACTCATGCCCATCCCCAAGACGAAGACGGGTGAGATGCCTTTCCTCGACCACCTCGAGGAATTGCGCTGGCGTATCATCTATTCCCTTGGTGCCCTCGTCGTCGGCGTGGCCATCGGCTTCCTGCTCACGTTCAAGCTGGACCTGATCGGCTGGCTGCAGGCGCCCGTGCTGCCCTATCTGCGCGGCCAACATCTCGTCTATACGCATCCCGGCGACACCTTCTCCACGATCCTCCAGATGTCGCTCGTCGTCGGCATCGCCGTCGCGCTGCCGGTCATCGGGTATAACATCTGGGCCTTCATGGCCCCGGCTCTTTACCGGCACGAGCGACGCGTCGTCATCCCGATTCTCGTCGCGGCCACGTTCCTGTTTTTGGCCGGCGTCGCGCTGGCGTACTTTCTGGTGCTGCCGCTGACGTTGAAGTTCCTGTTCGGGCTCGAGACCGAGTCACTCACGCCGATGATCACCGTATCCGAGTATTTCGGATTCGTGACGAGTATGTGTCTCGCCTTCGGCGGCGTCTTCGAGGTCCCGATCGTGATCGTCGGACTCTCGGCGATGGGTATCGTGTCGCCGCAGACGTTAGGCAAGTTTCGGCGATATGCCGTCGTCATCGCCTATGGCGCCGCGGCGATCATCACGCCGGGCGACCTGCTCACGACGACCATTGCCCTCGCGATTCCGCTGTATCTGCTCTACGAGGTGAGCGTCGCCGTATCCTATATCATCTATCGCAAGAGGGCGCGTCGTGACGCCGAGCTTGCCGCGGAGCAGGGCGTGCCCGCATGATCGCTGGCCGACTCGGCGCACTCGTATTCGTGCTTGCGCTCGCGCCGGTCGCGACGCTCAGCGCGCAGATCCGCCCGCCGCGTCCCCAGATTCAGCCACGTCGAGAGGTTCGCGACACCACACATCGCGATAGCGCCGCGGTAGCCGCCGACAGCGCCATGGCGGCACGACTGCGGCTGTCGCCGCCAGACTCGATCACGCAGGCGCTCCTTCGGAGACCTGGCTACACGGTCACGCGCTACGAGGGTGACACCGTCACCTTCGATGCGAAGAACGACATGTTCCGCATCCTGAGCGCGGTGAGCAAGCGCGCGATCGTTCAACGCGGCGACTCCCAGACGGTATTCGCGGACACCGGTGTGTTCTTCAACCAGCGCACCAAGGTTGCCACCGCGATCGGGCAGACCATCATCATGCACGACCCGACGAGCGGTCAGGCAGACGTCGTGGGGCGCGGCAGACTTGAGTACAGTCTCAACGAGCACGCCGCGACGATCACCAATCCGCAATTCACGGCCAATACCGGCGAGATATGGGTCATCAGTGCCCAGAAGGGAAAAGCAATCCTCGGTGATTCGGCCGCGGGACGAACGTCGGCCTTTTACGGCCTTGCCGGTGAGCTGACGAGCTGCACCGACTCGGTTCCGGATTACCACTTCGAGTTCAACGAGATCAAACGCTCCGGCGCGAACACCCTCGTCGCGCGTCCCGCAGTGCTGTACATCAAGGACATCCCGGTGATGTGGCTGCCCTTCCTCTTCTCGGACATGAGGCCGGGACGCCACAGCGGAATTCTCACGCCGCGCTTCGGCATATCGGACATCATTCGCACGAGTCCCTCGTACCGAAGGAACGTCGAGAACCTCGGCTATTTCTGGTCGATCAACGACTACATGGATGCCTCGGCGTGGATGGATTGGCGAAGCAGCGCGGGCATGACCCAGGGCGATCCCGGCTGGACGAAGTTCAGCGGCGAGTGGCGCTACAAATGGGACGACCGGTTCCTCAGCGGCAGCCTGGCTTCGTCTTATCTCATGCAGCGCGACGGCCAGACCAATCTCGCGATCACCTGGGGGCACACCGAGAGGTTCACGAAGGACCGCACCTTCAATTCCCAGGTCAACTACGTAACCAGCACCGTGGTTCAGCGCCAGACCACGTTCAACCCGTACTCGGCGCTGGCCTCGATTCACTCCCAATTCACGTACGGCGACAAGATTGGTCCGGCGACGCTCCAGTTAGGCGGTACACGAGACCAGCACCCAGGTCGTGCGGAGGTCGATCAGAGCATCCCGACGGTTTCGCTCAATACGGGAACGCTGAATCTGGCGTCGTGGCTGCAGTGGACTCCGAACTTCAGCTACGCAGGATCGCAGATCCTCCACAGCGATCAGCCCGGGGACTTCCAGTATCAGTATCAACCTGGCGCGAACGGCGCGCTCGACAGCGTGCTCACGAGGCGCGATCACTACACCTCGAACGCATCCTTCGACACGCCGTTCCGCATCTTCGGTTACGATCTCGGAAACAGGTTCACCATCAGTCAAGAGTCGTTCGACTATCCGCAGAAGATCACGCGCGTGGACGCCGTCACAGGCGCGACCATCGGCGACTTCATTTATCCCACCGTCTACACGACGCAGGTGGACTGGTCGCCGAGCTTCGCGCTGCCGCCGCTCCTGCGCAGCCTGTTCAACATCACGCCGAGTGTCAGTCTTCAGAATGCGGCGCCCGGACCATTCTGGGGACGCACGACGCTCAGCAACGGAGAGTGGGTGCACCAGACGAAGCGGCCGCTATTCTCCGTCGCCGCCGCGCCCGTGGTGTATGGCCTGCTGCCTGGTTTCGGCCCCTTCACCCGATTGCGGCATACCTTGCAGCCGACGTTCAGCTACGGCTACGCGCCCCGCGCGGACGTGAGCGCGGACTACTACGCCGCGTTCGGCCACTCCAAGGCGCACGACTTCAGCGGACTGCAGCAGAACGCGTTCTCCTTCGGCCTCAATCAAAACCTCGAGGCCAAGGTGCGCTCGCCGAAGGACACCAACCCCGATGCGGCCGAGAAAATCAAGCTGCTTTCGCTGACATTCTCGTCGGTGACCTACGACATCGATCGGTGGCACGCGGCGCACAAGGCGATCCGCGGCCTGACGACTCCGACGTTCACCTACACGATCTCTTCCGACCTGGTGCCGGGCTTCCAATTCCAGTCGGGATTCTCGCTCTTCTCGGGAGACGTCCAGAGCGACTCGGCGAAGTTCAGCCCGTACATGGAGAATCTTTCGGCGACGCTGCAGCTCGCCGAGGGCAGCAATCCGTTCGCGGTATTGACGCGTCTCTTCGGCCGAGCGGTGCCTAACGATCAGCGTCCGAGCGCGACCCCTACGCCTGATCAGACGGCGGGGCAGCAGGGTCAGGATCAATACATGCGTCAGATCTCGAACCAGCCCGTCGCCGGGAGCGGCGCGCGGGGCACGAATTTCATCGTGCCGCCGTCGCAGGGCTGGAGTGCCTCGTTGACGTTCTCGTCGCGGCACACGCGGCCGCCGAGTGGCAGTCAGGCCAACGTCGTCGAAGTGGACCCGGCCAGCAGATGCCGACAAGTGGCGGCCGCGGTCCAGAACGACCCATTCGTCTATCAGAACTGCCTGATCCAGGCGCAGTCGCAGCTCAGCTCGACCAATCAGCAGCCGCTCACGCCAGCACTCGGTGGTGCGACGATCTACCGCAATCCGCCGGTCACCAACCTCGGCGGCGACGTCCGGTTCGGCCTGACGCAGAAGTGGTCGATGAGCTGGAACACGCAGTACGACTTCGTGAAGCACGAGTTCGCCCAGCACATCGTGACGCTCCAGCGCGATCTCCACGATTGGCGCGCGGTCTTCGCGTTCACTCAATCGACGAACGGCAACTTTGCCTTCAGCTTCTTTATAGCACTCAAGGCGGAGCCGGATCTCAAGCTGGATTACAACAAGACGACAGTGCGTACCGGGACCTTCTGAGGCCGCGCCCCAAAGGCCTCCGTTCGGCGCACGCTCTGGGAGCCGCTGAAACCAGTGGTTTCAGCGGCCCTCACGGGTTGCGTCGAACAGAGATTTGAAGAGACCAAGAAAAGGTTGAAGGACACCAGCCCGTCCCCGCGATGGGACGGTTGCTTTGGCCGCTGATGGTTAAGTGAAGTAATAACTTGAACTTTCGGGTCGGCCACGAGAGGCGTGTCGCGTGCGTTGATGGCACTACGGTCAGCACCGGAGCGCACAATGCGACTCGATCGTTCGTTGCTTCTCGGCCTCGTCATCGCCGTTCCAATGTCGGCATGCGAGCTCGTTGATCCGCTGGGCACCGATCCAAATTCGCCCACGAGCCTCTCCTATCAGCTCATTCCGAGCGGCGATCCGAATGTACCCCTCGGGGTCATTCTGAGCTGGCAGCCCCCCGCGAGCGGTCGCGCCGTGGCCTACGACGTCTACGGTCGGCAATCCACGAGCTCGGATTGGACGCTCCGCGCGACCACGACCTCGCCATCGTTTCACGACGTCTCGCCCGAGCTGCAGTACTACGTGGTCGCCAACGACGATCAGGGCAACATGCTCGGCCAATCGTCGACGATCACTGTCGACATGCGCAGCGAGCTTCCCGCTCCCGCGGGGCTGCATTCAATCTCATTGAACGCGGCCATTCAGCTCGCCTGGTCGGCCAATGCGATCGACGCGAACCGGAGCGCTTTCGCTTATTATCGCGTCTATTCCGCGGCCTTCGACGCGGCGCACAGCGCGTGCTCGTCGTGGGCGCTCGAGGGCTCGACTGTCTCCGAGGCGTTTCTCGTCTCCAGCCTGCAGAATGGCGTAACGCGCTGCTATGCCGTGAGCGCGGTGAGCCGTGATGGACACGAGAGTGCGTGGAGCTCCGCCGACCACGACACGCCTCGTTATGATGCGCGGAACGTGTTGGTCTACGCACGTGATATTCACCCCGACAGCGCCGGCTTCCTGTTCTACGACGAGACCGGCCGCCAGTACGGCGTCGTCGCCTCGGCGAGTCGCAGCGACGCCGACTTCACCATCGAACGACACGTGGACGGTTCGCTCTGGTTGGCCCCGGCGCGCTCAGACGTCCTGATGGCCTCGTACGGAAGCGCGCCCGTGCCCGATCTGACCTCCATCGATCGCGCAACCGCGAGCACGCTTTCGAACGTCACGATCGAAGCGAAACCCGGCTACGGTTACGTCTTCAGCACGCACAAGAGTGACGGCGTTCACTACGGCGCGCTGCGTGTCGCATATGTCGCTCAGAACTACGTCGTCTTCGACTGGTCATATCAGAGCGCCGTCGGCAACGTCGAGCTCACACGCGTGCCCGCGACCCCATAACGGGGCGCGCCCATGCGCGCGTGATCGAGTATCTCTGAGGGTCTGCGTCGCGCGTAGGCCACTAGAATCCGGGAGCAGGAGCGCGGCCCTCCGGGGAGCTCTGATCGCCGACTGCGCTTTTCGGTCGGGACGAAATGTGAGGCCACTGAAACCGCAGCCGCCCTGCGGGCGGACGCTGATTCCACTGACGTGCTCCGTGCGAGGAGAAGCTCCTCGCTCCGTTGTTGATTTGACTTTGTGAATGTCTCGGGAAGCATCTTTCTCGCGGGAGAGGCTTCCCGAGGCAGTTCAACAAAGACCAAGAGTTGGACGGGGTACGAGGAGGCATCGCTGCAGAGGAGATCATCAGTGGCTTCAGTGGCCGCCCACAGGGCGGCTGCGGCTTCAGTGATCCTTGCTGCGCTTTCGTTTCACCGAGACGTCACGCCAGCCACACATCGGACCTCACCTCGCTTCCCGAGATTTCACGAAGATCGCGATCCTGCCATTCCCACGAGAAGCCATCCCTTCACGAGGAGACAATGGCAGAATCGCCGTAGCTCCCCGGAGGGCCGCGCGCCTGCTCCCGGATCCTAGTGGCCTATGCGCGACGCAGATCCTGAGGCCTACTCGATGCCAGCCTACAGCGAACTGTCGAGGGCTACGCTGAGGATGACAAGCACTTGAATCGACCTCCGCGCTCCGCGACATTCCCGCACATGTCGTCAGTCGTCATCGACGGTGGCTCTCTGCGTATCGAAGACGTGTTCGCGGTTGCGGCTGGCGACGCTGCGGTCAAGCTGTCGCCGATAGCGCGTGAACGCGCGCGCGCCACGCGTCGCATCGTCGACGACCTCGTCGATCGCAACACCGTCGCGTACGGCGTGACGACTGGCTTCGGCAAGCTCTCGGAAATCGCGATTCCGATCGATCGCCTCGCCGAGCTGCAGGTGAATCTCGTGCGCAGCCACGCCGCTGGCGTCGGTGCGCTGCTGTCCGAGCGGGAAGTCCGCGCGATGATGCTGCTGCGCGCGAACGTCATCGCCAAAGGCTATTCCGGCGCCCGTCCGGATCTGGCCGAGCTCCTCGTCGCCATGCTCAACGCGCGTTTGCATCCACCCATTCCGGAGCAGGGAAGCGTCGGGGCCAGCGGCGATCTCGCGCCCCTCGCGCATCTCGCCCTGTCGTTGATCGGCGAGGGGACCTTGTCGCAGAATGGCCGCACCGGGCCCGCTCGAGAGATGCTCTCCGCGTGCGGCCTCACGCCTGTCACGTTAGGCCCGAAAGAGGGGTTGACGCTCATCAATGGCACACAGTCGCATACCGCGATTGCTGCCCTCGCGATCGTCGAGTGTCACCGGCTGTGGCGCGTCGCGCATCTGGCCGGCGCGATGACCCTCGAGGCGCTGCTCGGCACTCCGGTTGCCTTCGACGAGCGCATTCAGGCGGCGCGTGGTCAGTTGGGTCAGGCTGCCTCGGCCGCTTTGCTCCGTGAGCTGCTGTCCGACAGCGAGATCCGGGAATCGCATCGCTACGGCGATCCGCGCGTCCAGGACGCGTACTGCCTGCGCTGCATGCCACAGGTTCACGGCCCCGTACTCGATGCACTCGACTTCGCATCGTCGGTTGTCGGACGGGAGCTCAACGCGGCCACGGACAATCCGTTGGTGTTCGAGACGGGCGAGTTGCTGAGTGGTGGCAATTTCCACGGTCAGTCGGTCGCGATGGTGCTCGACTTTCTCGCGATTGCGCTCACGAATCTGGCCACGATTTCCGAGCGGCGAACCGATCGGCTCGTGCATCCTGATCTCAATCAGGGCTTGCCGCCCTTTCTCACCCAGGACGCTGGCGTCAACTCGGGGTTCATGATGGTGCAGGTGAGTGCCGCGGCGCTGGCGAGCGAGTGCAAGGTGCTCTCACACCCGGCGAGCGTGGACACGATTCCCACCGACGGCAGCAAGGAGGACGTCGTGCCCATGGCAATGGGTGCCGCGACGAAGCTGCGCCGCATCCTGCGAAACGTGCGGTACGTGCTCGCCATCGAGCTGCTCTGCGGTGCGCAGGGGATCGACTACCGGCTTCCGCTCAAGCCCGGGCGCGGTGTGGCGCGCGGGCATGCGGCCGTTAGGCGTCTCGTCCCCTCGTTGACGCGCGACCGCGTCCTCTCGCCGGACATCGAGTTGCTCGCGGCCGCCATCGAGCGCGGCGAGCTGTCGTGAAATGAGAACTTGTCAATGAGCTCGAGCACTGTCGTGAAGCGGGACGAACCCGGCGCGCGTGTCATTCGCGCTCCGCGTGGCCCGTCCATCAGCTGCAAGGGATGGCAGCAGGAAGCCGCGCTCCGCATGCTGATGAACAACCTCGACCCCGAGGTTGCCGAGCGTCCCCAGGACCTCGTCGTGTACGGCGGCACGGGCCGCGCCGCGCGCAGCTGGGAAGCGTTCGACGCGATCGTGCGCACCCTGCGATCGCTCGCCGCGGACGAGACGCTGCTCGTGCAGAGTGGCAAGCCGGTCGCGGTCTTCCGCACCCACAGCTGGGCGCCGCGCGTGCTCATCGCCAACAGCAATCTCGTCGGCCGGTGGGCGAACTGGGAATACTTTCGCGAGCTCGAGCGCGCTGGTCTGATCATGTACGGGCAGATGACCGCCGGTTCATGGATCTACATTGGCTCGCAGGGCATTCTGCAGGGTACGTATGAGACATTCGGCGCCGTCGCTCGCCAGCATTTCGGCGGCGACCTGGCGGGCCGATTCGTGCTGACGGCGGGCCTGGGCGGCATGGGCGGAGCGCAGCCGCTCGCGGCCACGATGAACGGCGCGGCGTTGCTCGGCGTCGAGGTGGACGAGGCGCGTATCGACAAACGACTCGCCACGGGCTACTGCGATCGCAAGACTTCGAATCTGGACGAGGCGCTCGTGTGGATCCGCGACGCCGTCGCCGCGCGGCGAGCGCTCTCCGTCGGTCTCGTCGGCAATGCCGCCGAAGTCCTGCCCGAGCTCGTTAGGCGTGGCGTTACGCCCGATGTGCTCACGGATCAGACGAGCGCGCATGACACGCTCAATGGTTATGTGCCGGCCGGCCTGACGATCGAAGCCGCGGCCGAGCTGCGCCGGCGCGATCCGCGATCGTATGTCGAGCGCTCGACGGCGTCGATTGTGGAGCACGTGCGTGCCATGCTCGCGATGCAGCGGAGAGGCGCCGTCGCGTTCGATTATGGCAACAACATTCGCACAGTCGCCCACGATACTGGCGTGAAAGACGCGTTTGCCATTCCGGGATTCGTGCCGGAGTACATTCGACCCCTCTTCTGCGAGGGCAAAGGACCATTTCGCTGGGTCGCGTTGTCCGGTGAGGCGAGAGACATTCACCGCACCGATGAATTGGTGCTCGAGCTATTCCCTGACGACGCGCATCTCCGTCGCTGGATCGAGCTCGCCCGCGAGAAAGTCCATTTCCAGGGACTGCCAGCGCGGATTTGCTGGCTGGGGCAGGGAGATCGCGCGCGCTTCGGCGTCGCGCTCAACGACCTGGTCGCGAAGGGCGAGATCAGCGCACCAATCGTCATCGGCCGCGATCACCTCGACACCGGCAGTGTCGCGTCACCTTTTCGAGAGACGGAGGCGATGAAAGACGGCAGCGACGCAATTGCCGATTGGCCGATTCTCAACGCGCTGCTCAACACGGCGAGCGGGGCGTCCTGGGTTTCCTTTCATCACGGTGGTGGCGTCGGTATCGGACATTCGCTCCACGCTGGTCAGGTCATCGTTGCCGACGGCACGCCCGAGATGCGGACGCGGCTCGAGCGCGTGCTCACCAACGACCCGGGCATTGGCGTCGCACGACATGCGGACGCGGGATATGCCGAAGCGCGGGCGACGGCGCGACGTCAGGGCATCCGCTTGCCCATGGACGAGTAGGTCGTGCTCTCGGCGCGCTTCAAGCCATATCACGTCGCAATGTTCCTCGCGAAGTACGGTTGGTTGACGCTGCGGCGTCGGCCCGTACTCGTGCATTTCGAGGTGACGCTCCGCTGTAACGCACGCTGTTCCTTCTGCGACTACTGGCGCACGGATTCCAGCGCCCGTGCCGACGAGGTGACGAGCTTCGCCGACGCGGCGCGGTACTTCAATCCGATGCTGGTGACGTTCACTGGCGGCGAGCCGCTCCTGCGCCGCGACCTCGAGGACCTCGTTGCCGCCGTGGCGCGCGCGATCCGCCTCAAGTACATAATGCTGATCACGCACGGGGCGATGCTCACGCCGGAGCGGGCGCTGTCACTCTGGAAAGCGGGAGTCAATCAGTTCAACATCTCGTTGGACTACCTCGATGGACGACACGACGGTGCGCGCGGCATTCCCGGCCTGACGAAGAAGCTGTTCGACACGCTGCCTCGGCTTCGCGAGCTCGGTATCGACAACATCCGATTCAACACCGTCATTCGGAACGACAATCTCGATCAGATTCGGCCGATCGTCGAGCGTGCCGCGCAGCTGGGCTGCGGGGTGAATCTCAGCGTCTACACCGACGCCAAGAATGGCAATCCCGAATTTCTCATCGGCCAGGGTGAATTCGCCGAGCTCGAATCGCTCGTCGCCGAGCTTCTGGCATTCAAGCGACGCCGTCGCGGCGTGATCACCAACTCCGATTATTATCTCGAGCAGCTGCCTCGTTATGTGCGTGGAGAGATGCACGAGCCCTGTCGGTCGGGTATTCGCACCATCCACGTCGATCCAATGGGGCGGGTGAAACGCTGTCCGGATTTCCCGACGGATTTTCACTGGCGAGACTTTCGTGGCTACGAGCCGATCGACTGCAACGCCTGCTACTACGCCTGCCGCGGCGAGGCGCAGGCGCCGCTGCGATTCTCTCGCATCCGGGACGTGATGGGCTCGGCCGTCGCGAGGTAGCTCGTGCAATCGCAAATCTTCGTCAACGCCACCCAGGTGGTGACGTGCGCCGGACCGGCGCGCGCGCGGCGCGGGACGGAGATGAGCAAGCTCGAAACAATTCCCGGCGCCGCTGTCGTCGTCACCGGCGAGGAGATCGCGGCCGTCGGTCCCGAGTCGGAGCTGCGCCGCGATTTTCCAGACGCCGTCGAGATCGATTGTCATCGCGGCGTGCTGACTCCAGGTCTCGTCGATTCCCATACCCACGCGATCTTCGGTCGCGCCCGTGCCGACGAACAGGAAATGCGCGCCCGCGGCATGGACTACATGCAGATCGCCGCGCGCGGGGGCGGCATTCATGCGTCGGTACGCGATCTCCGGTCACGCAGCGAGGACGAGCTCACCGAGCTGGCGCGCCGCCGACTGCAGCGACTCGCGTCCTATGGCATCACCACGGTGGAGGTGAAGTCCGGCTATGGCCTAACCCTCGAGGACGAGCTCAAGACGCTGCGCGTGATCGCCCGGCTCGCGCGCGATCTGCCGATGCGGATTGTGCCGACCTTCCTCGGCGCTCACGAGATTCCCCTCGAACATCGGAGCTCGGCGGCGGCTCGCCAGGAATACATCGACCGGCTCGTGCACGAGATGATTCCGCTCGTCGCGAAGGAGGGGCTGGCGCGCTTCGCCGACGTCTTCTGCGAGACCGGTGTGTACACCGTCCCCGAGAGCCGGCGCATACTCCTCGCGGCCCGCGAGCATGATCTTCTCCTCAAGCTTCACGCGGACGAATTGACCTCCTGCGGGGGCGCGGAGCTCGCCGCGGAGTTGGGCGCTACTTCCGCCGACCACCTCGGTGCGGTTTCCGAGGCCGGTATCCGCGCCCTCGCGAATGCGCCTACGGTTGCCACGCTTCTGCCGGGCACGATGCTCTTCCTCGGGAAGCAGACCCGGGCGCCCGCTCGGCAGCTGATCGAGGCGGGTGTTCCTGTGGCCCTGGCGACCGATTTCAACCCCGGGACGTCCCCCACGCCGAATTTCCCGCTGATCCTCACTCTCGGCGTCAGTCAGCTGCATCTGACTGTCGGCGAGGCGATCCTGGCGGCCACAGTGAATGGGGCGGCGGCGGTCGGCCTCGCGGGAACAGTTGGACAACTGATGAAGGGCTTTTCGGCCGACCTCGCGCTGTTCGAAATCGACGACGTGGGAGAGTTGCCCTACTGGTACGGCGATCGTCGCTGCCTGGGGTCTTGGGTGCGAGGCAAAAGTTGTCACCCAAGTCACTTACAACTAAGTTAACCCGTCCGTTTCCCACCTCGTCGCGGAAGACCTTTCCGTCGCGGAGCCCGCCAGGACGCTGATGTCGAACGTCGCTAAGCTGAAGAAAAAGGCGGCCGATTTCGAGCTCAAGAAGGACTTCGCGAAAGCGCTCGCCGTGTACGTCGAGTTACTCGACAATTTCGATCAGTACGCGGCTGAGTTGGACGTGTCGCTGTTCAATCGGGTTGGCGACCTCATGCTCCGTCAGGGCAATGTCGCCGACGCGGTGGACTACTACGAGCGTGCGGTCGTGCGCTACGTCGATGGCGGTTTTTACAACAATGCCATCGCCCTCTGCAACAAGATTCTCCGCCATTCGCCCGGTCGCGCGTCGGTTTACTACACGCTGGGCAAAATCAGCGCGCACAAGGGCTTCACGACTGACGCCAAGCAGAATTTCCTCGAGTACGCCGACCGGATGCAAAAGGCTGGCAACCTCGATGAAGCCTTCCGATCCCTGAAGGAATTCGCCGATTTGTGTCCTGGCCAGGACGACATACGGCTCATGCTCGCGGATCAGCTCTCGAAGCTCGATCGCAAAGAGGAGGCGGTCGAGCAACTCCAGATTTTGTGGTCGAAGTTCAACGCGGAGGGAAAGCAGGGCGAGGCACACGCTGTTTACGAGCGCATGAAGGCGATCGATCCTGCCGCAAAGCCCCGCGAACAGGAGGGCACTCGGTCTGCCCGCGCCGGAGACCTGGTTTTTCTTGACCTGGGAGAATCCGCACCCAAGCCCCGCCCTGCGCCGCCAGCTGGAGCGCCGCCGAGAAAACAGCCACCACGCGCGCCGGCGCCGGCAGCAGTCGCCGACCTGCCCCTTCTCGAGAGTGACGACGAGGATGAGGCAGAGCCGCCGCCACCCGCCCCCCCTCCGAACCTGGGCCGCGGCGGAGCAGGCCGTCCTGTCGCGCCGCCGCCAACGCTTGCGCCAGAGCCAGAGCCGGAGGTCGACACGCAGGCCGCGGCGCCACTCGCTGGCTTCGAGACGACCAGTCTGGATGCGCCATCGGAGCAGGCGACCGACTTCGCTCCCCCGGCACTCGATCTCGAGCCAACGGCCTTCGAGGAGAAGCCGCCGCCTCGCCCGCCCTCCATCATCGAGCAGGAGGCGAGTGCATCACTGCTTCCCGAGCACGACCTGCTGGAAGGCGATCCCGTCGAGGAGGAATCTCACGCTCCGCCGCCGGAGATCGCCAACGACGTGCCCTCGTTCGACTCGGGCTCGAACGATCCGATGGAGTTCACGATCTCTCACGACTCATCGAGCCTGAACGTCGACATCTCGCCTAACGAGGAGCTCTCGTCCGAAGGCGCGTTCTGGCAGCAGAACGCGGGGAGCGATTTCGGGAGCACGCTCGCTGGCGACATTGGCGAAGTGCCGCCGCTGCTGCGGTCCGACGCGATTGGACTCGATGATCCGCTTGCCGCCATGGATGGCTCCCGCGACAACGGCGGGCCGCCTCTTCTCGATCTCGATCCCTCCCTCGGCATCGAAGATCTGCCGCCGATTCCGCAGGGTCCGGCGTCGTTACGCCCGAAGACGATATCGGCCGAACACTCGGTCGAGACGCTGCACGCGAGCGTCGAGGCTGATCCCGAGAACTGGTCGCTGCGTCGCGAGCTCGCCGAGAAGATGCTCGAATCGGGGGACCGTGAAGGCGGTATCCGCGAGCTCGAGGCGGCAATGATGGGCGCCGAGCGCGCGAACGAGCTCGATCTCGCGTCGTCGCTCGCGGAAGAGATCGCGCGACTCGCTCCCGATACGGTGCGCTTTCACCAGAAGCGAGTCGAATACGCATTTCGCACGAACGACAAGCTTCGTCTCATCGAAGCGTATCTGGCGCTCGCCGGCGCACTGCTGAACGCGCAGCAGTCGGAAAAGGCGCGCGCCGTTTACCAGCGCGTGCTCGACCTCGCGCCGGACGACATTCGTGCGCAGGCGGCGCTCGAGTCCATCAAGATCGAACCCGTGGCGCCCGAGCCACCTGCACCGGTCCGAAAGCAGCCAGCCCGCGGTCCTCTCGCGTCTCCCGTGCGAACGCGTAATGCGGATCCCGAGCCGCGGCCGGGCGACGGCGGCTTCGTCAATCTCGGTGAATTGTTGCGTGTGGAAGATGGGCCAAAGAGCACGCGCATGATCGTCAACGAGGAGGAGCCCACCGGCGACGAAGAGGCGGACTTCGCCGACATGCTCAAGAAGTTCAAGCAGGGAATCGCCGAAAACGTCTCGCAGGAGGACTACCAGAGCCATTACGATCTCGGTGTCGCCTTCAAGGAGATGGGCCTCGTGGACGAAGCGATTGCCGAGTTCCAGAAGGCCCTCAAGGCGCCGTCGAATCGGTTGCCTACCTACGAGGCGCTTGGCGTGTGCTTCATCGAGAAGGAGCAGTACGCGATCGCCTCTACAGTTCTGGCCCGGGCGCTCGGTGAGGGTGGTTACAGCGACGAAGAGCTCATCGGTGTACTGTATCTTTGTGGTCGTGCGGCGCAGGCTCTCAACCATCCCGAGGAAGCTCTCGGCTATTATCAGCGAGTATTCGTGGTCGATATCGAATTCCGAGACGTGGTGGAACGAATCAGTGAAGTGGAGCGCGTAGCGAGATGAGTACTGCGGCGCGTCAACGAACGCCCGCAACGGATGCCTTGCGCGCGATTCAGGCGCCGGTGCACGATCGACTCGAGCTGGTAGTCGACGAGATGCACCGGATCGTCGTTTCCGATCTACCGATGATCGAGGAAGTGAGTGGCCACCTTCTCCGCATGCGCGGGAAGATGTTCCGTCCCACGCTCGCACTGCTCTCGAGTGCCGTAACCGGGTCACCCGAGCCACGGGCGACTCGAGTGGCGGCGGTGGTCGAGCTCATGCACCTCGCGACGCTCGTGCATGACGACTCCGTGGATCACTCCGTGTTGCGCCGTGGATTGCCGACGGTGAACTCGCTCTTCAGTCACCAGGTGTCGGTGATCATGGGCGATTTTCTGTACACCCGCGCCCATCGTGCGCTGGTGGACATCGGCGATCTCGAGTTTCTGAGAATACTCACCACGGTCGCCAACGAGCTGACCATCGGCGAGATGCGCCAGCTGGGCGCGCTCGACGGGGTCAATTTCTCGGAGGAAGATTACTTCGCGCTCATCCGCGCGAAGACGGCGGTACTTCTCTCGGCCGCGTGTGAGACGGGCGCTCTGTGCGGTGCCGCGGAGTACCGCCCCCACCTCGCGCGCTACGGGGAGTTGTTGGGCATGGCGTTCCAGATCGCGGACGACATTCTCGACTACACCTCCGATTCCGCCGTGACCGGAAAACCATCCGGCCTGGACCTGCGCGAGCACAAAGTGACGTTACCTTTGATTCTCGCACGCCATCACTTCTCCGCGAGCGGCCGGGCGCGCGTCGACGAGCTCTTCGCGACGGAGGAGCCCGATGACCAGCTCATCGCTGACGTGGTCTCGATCGTGGGCGATGCCGGCGGTATCGATCGGGCACGACTGCGAGGAGAGCAGCTCGCACAGCAGGCAGAAGACGCATTGGAAACACTTCCCGATAGCCCAGTCCGGTCGGCGCTGACGGACGCCATCTCTTACGTCATGGATCGGCGGTCTTAATGATTGGTCCTCCTCGTGGATCCTCGAAGCACCGTCCGGGGTTTCATGCCCTGGTCCTCTCGATCGGCTTCGTCGTCGGCGGCTGCTTCACGCAGGTTGCCCGGCGCTTCCTTCCCGCCGGGCCGGTGAAGGAATTCCTGACGACGGGCGTCACTCCCGAGTTGGGGCCATTGCACATTGACCTCGTGATCCTCAAGTTCGCTATCGGCCCCGTTGCCCTCGATGTATCATTGCTGAGCCTCTTGGGCGTTTTGATCGCGTATCTGATCGCGCGTTCGCTCTTCTAGGAGAAGATATGAATTTCGGAAACTTTGGATTCACCGAGATGTTGATGCTTCTGGTCATCGTGCTCGTGCTGTTCGGCGCGCGCCGTGTACCAGAGATCGGCGCATCGATCGGCAAGGGCATTCGCGAGTTCAAGCGCAACATCAGCGATGTCGACCGGCAGATTCGTGAGCCGGAGCCCGAGGTGCGCACGGAGCGCCTCAACGCCGCCGACGCTACCGCCGCGCCACGTCGCGACGACGAAGCGCGTCCCGAGCCGAAGCGCCTCCTCAGCTGAATCGACTCGGCTGTTCGAGCGAAGCCAAAACGAAAGGTCCCGCCAATATGGTGGGACCTTTTTGATTTCATTTCGAGAGAGTGGCTTCTCTCTTGGGCCAAGCGGGGCTACCGAGACCGCCGCTGCCACATGGGCTTCTCTGCGGCTCTGAGTCTGGAGGCCACTGAGACCACAGCCGCC
>Ga0070713_100000480_pt1 | contig 25385 bp, 20 predicted proteins | sample LARL82metaG_FD_65465 | JGI IMG/M metagenome (GOLD analysis project Ga0070713, IMG submission 65465) | Corn, switchgrass and miscanthus rhizosphere microbial communities from Kellogg Biological Station, Michigan, USA - LAR L8-2 metaG | ecosystem: Host-associated > Plants > Roots > Rhizosphere ...
ACTGCTGAGGACGCTAAGGGCACAGAGTAGGCTACCAGTTGCGTTCTGTGGAGATCAGTCAGATCACCGGATCTATTGTCGATGCAGCCATACGGCTTTGGGCCCGGGCTTTTTAGAGAGCGTCTACGAGAAAAGTCTGACACACGAACTGGCGAAGCGCAGCTTACGCGTTGATGCCCAAGCTTGGGTGCCGGTTGTGCAAGATGGGCTCGCGATCGATGACCGATAGAATCCGAAGGTTAGTGAACCACTACCAATCCTGCGAGTCCCCTGTGTCCTCTTCAGGTGTGATTTGACTACTGTACTCTCTGCAGCCGGGCCACCAACTTCTGCGGAAGATTCTCGTCTGATTCTGACCACAATCGACGCGATGCGGCTCGCGTGTGCATTTCTAGCTTCTTCGTGAATTCGATCAGCCTCAGCACGTTCTCCCGAATCCTTGCCTGACTCTCATCGGTCAGCTCCGCGGACTCCTGAACAAACAAGGAGTCTAAGCCGAAATCGATCTGAATGTGCCCGGTTTCTTGCTGGATGCCTTCTTCGAATTCTTCACCTTGAGCGATCACTTTGACTTGGCTCGGGATAAGGCTCCACTTGCCGTTCGGATCCAATGTCCACATATCCCAATAAACATCAAAAGTGTAGGCATAGTCGTCATGAACGAGGTCGGCGCCGACTACGACTGCTTCTTGCGGCGTGATTCCCGGGGAGAAGCGCCTTTCCAGAACACTGGCCTCGTTCCACGAGACAGGCTGAACGGCGACATAGGTAATCCCTGGCCGTTGTTCGGAAAAAGGAAACTGTTGGAGAACTGACAGCATGTGCGGCAACATCGCCGGGCCGCTGAAATCAGAGAACCACAGACTCAGGTATAAAGGATCAGGCATACACTTGCACCGAGCTCCATTGTAATTGCGCCCCTGCCAAAGACTGAAAATAGATGCGCGAAACGGGTTTTGTGATCAATCGGCGGAGGCTGCAGATGGGTAGTCTCGGGAGGTAAGAGCCTGGCTCCGGTCATCATTCTTAAGCTCCGCGGCCGATAGAGGGATCGTCGCTTTCAGCAGCGTGCCATCGAGATCGGAGCGAATCTCCAGTACACCGCCAAGTTCCTTCAACCGTTCTCGAATACCGGCCAAACCAACTCCGACATTTCCCGTCTTCCAGAATCGATCCAGAACCTCGCGCGGAACTCCCGTTCCAAAATCTTTGACGGTCAATACCACGGCGGTGTCGTCCGCAGCGACGCAGACGTTTACGGCACGGCTGCCGGAATGTCGATGAACATTCGTTAGTGCTTCCTGCAGGATTCGAAACAGCGCGATCTCAGTTCGGCGCGGCAGGCGGTGCACATGCGAAGGCAGGTCAAGCTGGGTCGAGATTCCACTGCGCTGGCCGAATCCCTCGACGTACCACTTCGCGGCCGAGATGAACCCAGCCTCATCCAACAGGGGAGGATGCAAAAGATGCGAAAGGGTGCGAGTGTCAGAGATAGAACGATCCACCAACGCGCGGGCATCGCGCAAGTGATTTGAGTCCAAGTTGCTCTCTTGTGCCAGCATGTCGAGGCTGATTTTGGCCGCAGTCAGGTCCTGTCCCAGGCTGTCGTGCAATTCGCGAGCAATTCTTCGGCGTTCTTCATCCTGAACACGCAGTAATTTCACCGAAAGTCGCCGCAGCGCTACGGTGCGCTGCTCCACCAGCGATTCAAGCGCATCATGTGCACGGCGGAGCGCTTCCTCGGCGGAGGCGCGCTCGCGTAGGTGATCGCGCACCTCGTATTGGCGGCGCCGCGCAATCAACGCGCTGCGTACCGAGCTGATCAAGGTAACGGGGCGCAACGGACGCTCTAGCAAAGTTACGTTTCCAAGCGGGGCGCGAGAGCGCACGGCAGACTCCGTTGTGGCCGTGCTCATCCCGCTTCCGGTCAAGACAATGATCGGGAAATCGGACCACGGTGGTTGAGCAGAAAGCCGTTGAGCCAGAGCCGCGACGGCTCCGTTCTGCAGAACTTCTTCGGCAATGATCGCCGCTCCGGCATCTTCGCTAATGACTGCTCCGAGTTCTTGCAGATCAGGCAAAACACGAGTCACGATCCCAGATTGACGCAGGACCCGGTCTATTAGGGCGGCGTCCTTCCCGAAAGGAGCAAATATCAGTACTGGGAGATCGCCGGTGTCGGGGTTAGTCATTGACCGCGCCTTTCCCGATCAACGGTGCCAGCGAGGTCGGACTGCCAGAGAGGATTCCCTGAAAATCTCTGAGAGGCTGCCCGACCTTAATAGAGTTCTGCGCGAAAGTGAGTTCACGAATGGATCGTTCGTGTCCTCCGCTGCGCTTTTTCATCACTGAGATGGCCTGGCGAACCTCTCCACGCGCCTCAAAATAACGCAGCACCAGAATATTGTCCGCCAGGTAACTGACGTCGATCGGCGTCTGCATGGCGCTGCCGACCAGTCCCATCTGTGCCAGGACCATTATCGTGAGGACACCGCGGTTATTAAGGTAGGTCAACAATTCGTGCAGGTGAAGCGCCAGGAACTGCTCGCCCGGCATCGCCTGGAGAAACCCGTTCAGGCTATCGATGAGGACGGCACGCACACCATGCTCTTCCACCGACCTCCGTACCATATCGACAAACTCACCGGGCGAAACTTCGGCGGGATCCAGATGCTCGATGCGTATGCGGAGGTCGCGAACATATGGTTCCAAATTCATTCCGAGCCCAGCGGCGCGACCCATTAAAGTGCTGACCGTTTCTTCGAAAATGAACGCTGCAGAACTCTCCCCGCGCTCAGCCGCCGTGGCGAGCCACCGGAGCGCAAGTGTGGTCTTTCCGCAGCCTGCGGGACCAATGAAGAGAGTGCTGGTTCCGCGGCCGAGACCCCCTCCCGAGAGTTCGTCGAGTTCTGAAATTCCACTGATTGCGGGGGGCATGTCCTCCCGCTCGTCCTGATATTCAGCTGCAACAAGTCGTGGGAAAACTACGATCCCACCGCTGCGTATCAGATAGTCATGGAACCCTTCTCGGAATGCGCAGCCTCGCAGCTTTGTGACTTCCACCCTGCGCATCGTCTTTCCGTATTCGCGTGGAACGCGCGACATGGAGACGACACCGTGCACAATGCTGTGGAGTTCAAGGTCTGCATAACGGCTGCTGCGGTCGTCGAGCAGCATGACCGTGCAGTTTTCGGGCGCGTACTCTTTCAGCGAGAGCACCTGGCGCCGATAGCGCAGGGGGTCTTTGGCCAGCATGCGAACTTCGGAAAGAGCGTCAATGATGAGCCGGTTCGGTTTTCGACGATCCACTTCCGCCATTATGGTCTGTACGCGATCGTTCAGTTCGACCTCGGCAGGGTGAAAGACGGTGTACTGACCATCTGGCTTCAGGTCTTGTTCGCTCGGCCGAACTTCGAGAACCGCAGAGGCGTCCACTTTGAGACGATGATTCTGGGCGACCATGAGGAGCTCGTCGCGTGACTCAGACAGGGTAACGTAGAGTACCTTCTCACCGCGTTGAATACCCTCGGAGATAAACTGCAGGGCCAAAGTTGTTTTCCCAGTGCCGGGCTCACCTTCGACCAAATAAAAGTGGCCGACTGGAAGGCCTCCGCCGAGTACGTCATCGAGCCCAGCACATCCTGAGCTGCAGCGCGTTATGGTTGGTATTGGTGCGAATTGTTCTTGCAACATGAAGGACTTTCCGTCTTGCCCTTTCTTCGTCGTTTTCTGCAAACATCTCTCGTTTATGCTCCCAAACCCAAGGTCTGGCCCAACTTGAAGACAGCGAGGACATCTCATTTTTGGGACAAACGAGATGGAGCGAAATACATTGGATTCTGTAGTTCGCGCGGGGTATGCACTGGACTCGAAACGAAGATCGGAGATGGTAGATCGAAATCTGCGCAACCGCCGATTCGGTCCGCTTAATCAGTTTCCGGCAAGGCACAGATCGTCCAATGGAACTGGCTGATGTGTGCAATAGGTCGTCCTGGGGACAAGTTAGCAGTTTCGTTTCGCGCACCTATTTTGACAGTGTCAAAGTACGACTGTTAAGACCGATCGTTCACCGGTATACCTGCCTTCGAATCGTCCCCGTCGTCTAGCCCGGCCTAGGACATCGCCCTTTCACAACTGCCACAACAAGTGACTTCAATAACTTAGGAGCACGGACGGTACCTCTAAGTTACTGAAAAGCACTTAACTTTCGCCAACTGGTACCACGACAGGTACCACGGAGCAAAGCATCAGCAAAGCGGAACGGTAATGGCAATCATCCGTGATCAGAAGACAGGCCGCATCGTTGGCGGCGGATGACAGTGAAGACGGTGGTAAACGGTGGTGATCGGACAAACGGAGCGCGGATAGAGCGCACTATTCGCATGGGAAGATTGTCCTCGGCAGCTTTGTTCAATCGCGCCGCCACCGGATCGTCTTCTGCTACAGCCGCGGTGGCCGTGGCGGCCTACGCCGATGGTTTTGTTGTCCCGCCTGCGGTCGCCGGACTTTCAAGCTTTAGCGTCCGCCTTGCTCGAACATGTTCGCTTGTCGCCAATGCCACGATCTCACTTACCGGTGTGTGCAAGAGCATGATAAGCGCTTGGATGGCTGGTGAGGGCTCCCGATTGGTTACTCATGGATCTGATGGAATACAGTGAATGTCCGTGGCGTCTCCTTGCGATACGAGGTGGGTACGTCAAACTGGGGATATTGGGAAAGTACTAGTCATCACCCTGTCTCAGATGCTGCGCGTCTGAGCGGCGAAGGCATTTCCTAAATCATTATTCGCGCGTGAATGCGAGCTCCGTTGCACATGAATGTGACCTGCATCTTTTGCAGCTGATCTCTCCAACAAAAATCTGTAGGGGCTATCAGTCTTGATAGTTCCCAACGTCACGCCCGCGAGTGACACTCTTCGTGGAGGTAAAACGATCAAAGGCGATCGGAAGGCCGCTAGCTTGACACCTTTCTGAGGTTCGTCTCCCAGATGAGCTGTGTGGCGGCCTTCGTTACTCCCAGAACTACTCGACCCAAGTCAGCCATCCCCCTAAAGTAACTCCTCCCCGCATCCTCCGTTGTATTCCTGTTCACACACTCGTAGCCTTCGATCCGACTGCGTAAGAGAGAACATCGTGCGTCGCCTAGAGCATATCGACTCCGTGCGATGGTCGAGGCGAGGGAAATCTCGCAAAGTAGTACTTCTCTATGTCGCGTTTTCTTCGCTACGAATCGGCGCGCACTTCTTAGCAGATTACCTCTTACATGATTGTCGGTTATCCAGGCACGTTGTCGTTGCGTTTCTGTCGAATTTCGCCGCTTGGTGCGCTCCTGTGGGTCACCTTCCTGAACGGCTAAACGGGCGATGGATGGTCATATCGGAAATCCGGTAAATGGATATTGTCAGCGCTCAGCGGAGACTGCACTGTGTAATCGGCGCCTGTGGAGCGCTCAATTCCCATTCGGGGTTCTGGAGTTTCAGCCAATGAACTCAACATGCAATTCGACGCGCAACGTGCTTTGGTGTGTTCGAAACGTCACCGCGCTCTGTTTCACTCAGCGGTTTGTATTCGTCATCGCTCTCCTGTTGACCTATTCCCAGCTGGCAGGGGCTCAGCAGGCGACCCTCGTCGGCACAGTTACGGATCCGTCTGGCGCCACGCTAGCGGGTGTTAGCATCACTGTAACCAGCCTGGACTCCAACGCGAGCAGAAAACTCCAAACCAACGAAGCAGGACAATATGGATTTCCGGACCTGAACATCGGACATTACAGTGTGAGGGCCGAGTCCGCAGGCTTCAAAACCGTAGAGCAGAAAAATATTACGCTCCAGGTCGGCGATCGCACGCGCATCGATTTCACGATGCAAATCGGAGGCGCTCAGGAAACGGTGACGGTAGAGGCAAACCCGGTCCGTGTACAAACCGATACCGGAGAGCAAAGCAATGTGATTACTGGACAGCAGATTTCGCAGTTAGCGGTGAGCGGTCGCAGTATGTATCAACTTGCCGCGCTGGTGCCGGGGGCGTCGAGTCAAATTGGAGGGGGAGGAATGAGCGCGGGAGTGGTAAACACTCCCGTGGGCGGTGACGCGAGTGTCGAGTTTAATGGGTTGCGGCAGAATCACAATATCTATTTGCTCGACGGCGGCGAAAATGACGACCGCGGCGGAGCAGGTGGCATGAGCATTGCTCCGTCGAGCGACGCAATCGCTGAATTTCGGACATTAACCTCAAATTACAGCGCCGACTATGGTCTTTCTTCGGCGGGAACCATGACGATGGTTCTCAAGTCTGGAACGAAGACTTTTCATGCATCGGCGTGGGAATTCAATCGCAACGATGCATTCGACGCTCGCAACTACTTCAATCCAGCGCCGCAGAAAGTAGCAGAGCTCCGCCTGAATGTATTTGGATTCAATGTGGGCGGCCCGGTAACACTAGGAAAGCTGTACAACCCAGACCATCAGCGAACGTTCTTCTTTTACAACATGGAATGGCGTCGCCTGATCCAGGGCGGGTTGACGAACCAACCGGTTCCGGTCAGCTCCACGTACGACGGGAACTTCGGTAGCCAGACGATTAATGTTCCCAGTGCGTCGGCCGTATCGGAGTCCGTGCTCGCCAAGAATTGTCCGAGTGGCGTTCTGCCTGCCGGCGTCATTCAAGGATCACCATTCCCGAATAATACGATTCCGACGTGCATGATTGCGTCGAATGCCACCGCACTGCTGGGAGCCGGCATCTTTCCTGCCCCGAACGCACTGGACAAGGACGGCAAGCCTGTCTTCATCGGCGGGAACAACTCACCCACAAATCTGACCGAAGAAGTCGTTCGCATGGACCATAACTTCACTGGCAAATTCTCGGTCTTTGGTCATTTCATTGCAGAACAGGTTTCCCAGGGTTTCGGAGTAAGTCAATGGAGCGGCGCAAACGTTCCAACTGTGGGCGATACTTTCGGGAATCCGTCTTACAGCGCCGTGCTGCATGCAACTCATACGATTTCCCCTACGCTAATGAATGAGATTGCGTTCAATTACAACGGAAATCGAATCAACATCGTTCCCTACGCGGGATCGGGATTGACGAGCCTGTCGATTCCTGACGGCTACGACTCGACAAACTCGAGGCTGTTCACGGGCCCGAACAACCTCGACCGCATTCCCAATATCGACCTCAACGGATCGATCGGGACCCACTTCGAAATTTCGAGCTGGCCCTGGCACAATAAGGCTGACGATTACCAGATCCGGGATGACGTTTCATGGTCCAAGGGCACGCACCAGTTGAAGATGGGAGGAAGTTGGGCGATCTACAAGAAGGTGCAGGACCTATTCGGACAAACTCAAGGTGCATTCAACTTTGACGGTACGTTCACAGGCAGCGATTTCGCGGATTTCCTGCTCGGCACCGCGAAGAGCTACAACGAGCTCGCAGTACAAGATCACGGCTTCTGGAACAACGTGTCCTGGGCTGCGTACATCCAGGACAACTGGCGCACTAACCGGAAGCTGACGCTGAACTTGGGACTCCGCTGGGACGGAATACCGCATACCTACGAGGCTAACAATCGGATGGGGAATTTCTATCCTTCGCTGTATGACCCAAATATGGCGGCGATTGTGCAACCCGACGGGACGATCAGTCCCACTAGCCCGGGACTCGGGACCAGTCCGAATCCGATTCTTGCTAACGTGCCGCTATACCTCAACGGAATCGGCATTCCGGGCAAGAATGGCATTCCGAAGAGCCTCGTGAATAACCACTGGGCGAACTTCGGCCCGCGCATCGGTTTCGCGTATGACGTCAGTGGCGCCGGACGAACTGTCGTGCGTGGCGGCTTCGGCATAATGTATGAGCGCATCCAAGGCAATGACATGTATAACGCCGGCCCAAACATTCCGTTCAGCTTGAACGTGACGAATACCAGCGTCACGCTTCAGAACCCGGGCATTCTACTTTCTTCCGGAACAGCGGTGCCCCAGGCCATCAATCCGGCTAGCATTGCTGGGTTGTCGGTCACCCAATACAAGGAACCCGCGAGCTACCAGTACAGCGTGGGAGTGCAGCGGCAATTAAACGCCAAATCTGTGCTGTCGATCTCGTATGTAGGAAATCAGAATCGTTATCAGAATGATTACCGCGAGATCAATCTTCCGAGCGAGAGTTATCTGCCGGCACTCATCGGAGGTGCTCAGTACAATACCGCACCGGGATTGCCTTATCCCGGCTTTCACTCTATCGTTCTTTCAACCAACGAAGCGAATTCCCACTACAACGGGTTACAAGTCGATCTCTCATCACACCTCCGAGATCTGACTCTTCGCGCTTACTACACATTGTCGCGCGCAATCGACCCGACCAATGCCGGCAATGGTGGCGGCGATCTCGGTAATGTATCAAATCCTTACTTAGGCTGGCAGTATGACGAGGGTCCAAGCGGATTCGATCGCCTTCACAATGCGGCTGTGAACTTCATCTACGACATTCCATTCCTGCGGAACAGTTCAAATCGATTTCTGAAGGCAACGATCGGTGGATGGGAAATTTCTGGAATCGTAACATTGACTTCAGGCTTGCCCATCAATCCACAATTAACGGGCGGACAGAGCGGCAATGGATTGAACCAGGCGACGAACCGTCCAGACCAAGTCAGCAGCGTTTCCTATCCTCACACCGCGGGCAAATGGTTTAGTACCTCGGCATTCGGACCTCCTGCTCTGGGAGCGTGGGGCAACGCGGGACACAACTCCTTGCGCGGGCCGGGACGTGACAACTGGAACCTTTCTCTGTTCAAGAGCTTCGTATTCAGCGAAGCTCGAGGCTCGCGCTTCGAACTGCGTGTGGAGAGCTTCAACACCTGGAATCACACCCAGTTCGATCAGGTCAGCAATGGCTTGGGATCGAGCAACTTTGGGCAGGTTACGAGCGCTTTTGACCCGCGAGTATTTCAGCTTGGCGGCAAGCTGTATTTCTGATTTTCCTCTGGGGAGGGGCGGTGGCACTCCAAGCGCTATTCGCCCCTATTGTTGAAAGGCTAAACGGTTTCATTTATGTATCGTTTCAGCACTATGCACACAAGGAAGTTTCGGATTTCGTTTCTTTGTTGGGTCCTCGTCGCCGGCTTCACCAATGTCGCGCAGAGGGTTAAAGCGGAAAAACCTCCGGCCGGCGATAACGGGAGTGCCAGTCCGGTTCTGGTAGAACTGTTCACCTCGGAAGGGTGTTCCAGCTGCCCTCCGGCCGACGAATTTGTTCAGAAGTTGGATACGTTGCAGCCCGTTCCCGGGGCGCAAATCATCGTCCTCAGTGAGCACGTTGATTACTGGGACCACCAGGGCTGGAAGGATCCAAATTCTTCGCACGCACTGACGGAGCGCCAAAACGCATACGTGCACGCACTGGGACTGAGCACGACGTATACACCGCAGATCATTGTGGATGGCTCAAAGGAACTCAAGATTGCGGACGCGCAGGCGATCGAAACTGTATTCCAACAAGCCGTTTCAGTGTTGAAGACTCCGGTCCATATCAGCGGTGTCGCTTTCGACCAAGACAATCCGAACGTATTGCGGGCGCAAGTGGGAGGGGACGCTCTGGAACACAACGCTGACCTCTACCTTGCCGTCGCGCTGGATCGCGTTGAGTCCCAGGTGCTGCGGGGAGAAAATGGCGGGAGGCACCTGACTCACATCGCGGTTGTCCAGCAAATGGCCAAGATAGGCAAGCTAGGCAGGGGCAGGAGCTTTGCGGAGAACGTGCAATTGAAACTGAAGGCGGCTACGAGTTTGAATCAGATTCGTCTGGTTGCCTTCGTACAAGAGTCCGGCCCCGGCAAGCTACTCGGAGCGACTGTTTGGAAGGCTGCACAATAGCAGAAGCCGTTGTACGGATCCTACGGGCTCGGTCCCCCATACTCTCGACTTGCACTCTCGCGCGCCGCGCGAGGCTCTCTCCTTTTCAAATGTCGTAATCACGAACCTATGGTCTGCCGACGTCCGATGTTCGGTTCCCTTGCTCAAAATGGTCGGTAAACTTATGAGGTTGACAATGATCTAATATAACCACTATGTTTCGCTTGAAATGAAGAAGATTTCCTCCGGCGTCATGCCGATCATCTCTATCGATCGGCGGGCGCGCGATCCTTTGCATCGGCAGATCTACAACGCATATCGAAATGCGATTGTTGGACGCGGATTGCGGCCGGGAGAGCGGATTCCATCGACTCGCATCTTGGCTTCAGAACTGAACGTCTCGCGCATTCCAGTGCTGAATGCGTACGCTCAACTGCTAGCCGAAGGATATCTTGAAGCGCGGGTCGGAGCCGGAACCGTGATCTCCAGTACTTTGCCCGAACAGTCGATGCTGGCGCAAAAGTCTAGCGCTCGTGTCGAAATGCGCAAAGGACGCCGGCCGATGCCTGTGAATCGCATGCTTCTCCCACCGTCACCAACAATTGTGCCGTGGCTAAGCAAACGGTGGGGAGCTTTCAATCCCGGACAACCTGCGCTCGATCATTTTCCCATCGATATCTGGTCCCGGCTCGTGGCCGCTAGTGGCCGCAATATGCCACTGGCAGCCATGCACTATGACGATCCTATGGGAACAAAACACTTGAGAAAGGTGATTGCCGCATATCTCAGAACAGCGCGTGGAGTGCGGTGCGAGGCCGACCACATCATGATCGTCGCCGGATCGCAACAAGCTCTGGAAATTTCGAGCCGGGTGTTGCTCAGTCGTGGGGGTCGTGTCTGGATGGAAGAGCCGGGATACCGCTTCGCCCGAGATGCATTCCGAATCAATGGATGCAACATCATTCCGGTTCCGGTGGACAACGAAGGGATGGATGTGGCGGCTGGAATCAAGCGTTGCCGCGACGCTGAAGCTGCATTAGTGACACCTTCACATCAGTACCCGCTCGGTGCAACGATGAGTGCATCGCGCCGGTTGCAACTTCTGGATTGGGCGCACAATTCCGGATCCTGGATTATTGAGGACGATTACGACAGCGAATATCGGTACGAAAACATGCCAATTGCTTCGTTGCAGGGGCTCGACCCAGGCGCGCATGTGGTCTACATCGGTACGTTCAGCAAAGTGCTGTTTCCATCGTTACGACTTGGCTACATCGTTGTGCCCCCGGAATTGATCCAACGCTTTATCGCGGCCCGGCTCGCGATGGACCTTGGGCCGCCCGGCTTTATGCAATTGGTGGTGGCTGACTTCATCGAGGAGGGACACTTTTCGCGGCATATACGCAGGATGCGTCTGCTGTATCGCGAGCGCCGGAGTGCTTTACTCGAGAGTCTGACAAACGATCTGGGAATCGACGTTAACGTTCGTGGAGAGCAGGCGGGCCTGCATGTATCGGTGACATTGCCCGCTGGGTACAATGATCATGAGATTTCTGAACGGGCAGCGGCAAGAGCCAAGCTCTGGGTCGTGCCACTGTCATCTTCTTACATTGAGAAGCCGGCCCCGCAGGGGTTCATCCTCGGATTCAGTAATACGTCGGCGGGGGAGATTCCGCACGCGGTGCGGAAATTGAGAAACATTATTCAGTCAATGTAAATGCGGATCGTCGTAGAACCCTTCAACTTGCTTCGACCTGAATGGCTATCTCTGAACTGAGGCAAGTGGATATTGTGCAGAAACAAGAACTTCGGCAACATCCCAGCCTCAGCTTCGATGACTACTCACGACATCAGCATTACAGAAAACCAGGCCGATCGAGTACCGAATATCGCAAAGCAGCGAATCGATAATCGGATGGTCGCACTTGGCCATTCTCTTTTCGCACTCGGACTCGCTGGCATCGGGGTTCTCAGCTTAGGATCTGGCGATTTCGCCTACACTTGGCAGCCCGTTCCCCAATGGATTCCGTGGCGGCAAGGACTTGCATTCATCTCGGGGTTTGCCCTGTTGACCACTGCGGTCGGCATGCTGGTGAGGAAATCGGCGCGCACCGCTGCTTTGATGATGAGTCTCTATCAACTTCTCCTGCTGATCACGCTGCATTTTACGCACGTGCTTTACTCCCCCTCGGACGTTGGAAGATGGCTCGGACTTGCTGAGAATCTTGTGCTGGTCTGCGGAGGCTGGGTGCTTGTGTGCTTGGTCTCGCAGCAGGCAGCTCATCCTGACAGAGTCTGGCGCAATACGTTCTGGCCACCCACGCTGTTTGCTGGGGCATGTGTGGTATTTGGCGTCTCGCACTTTGTGTATGCCGAGGCGACAGCCGGAATGGTACCGGCGTGGCTTCCATACCGAATCGGCTTCGCCTATCTGACGGGCGCTGGGCATCTCGCAGCCGGAATCGCGATACTGTTGACGATCATTCCCGGAATCGCTGCAACTCTGGAGGCCTGCATGATCAGCGCATTTGTTGTGCTGTTGCACATTCCGGGAGTCTTCCATGAACCCGGCAGCCGACTACAGTGGACAATGCTTTGCCAAGCTTCGGCCTTAGCGGGAGCGGCATGGCTGATTGCCGGATCTCTTGCGAGAGGAAAGACTGCGATAGGAATATCGCCCCATGCGCCTGTAAGTGGCTATGTTCGGGCGGAAAGGGACATCCCCGTTATTCTGGGAGAACCTAAGTGAAAATCGAGATGTTACGCCCCATTGACGAATCCCTCAGTTGCTCAACCGGGTGCACAACGAGTTTAGGATCGTGCATCTCATGAGTGGCAACATGTAACCTGCAACGAGGTGTTCGCTGCTATGGTTCCTTTCATTGTCCTTTTGGTTTCGTTTATAGTTCTTCGCTCGGTTGGGCTTCTAGGCGTGCCAGCACTCGACAATATGGATCTCCCACTTCGGATTGCGCTGTTTCTGATGTTTCTGGTGGGAGCGTCTGCACATTGGGGAAAGGGCCGACTAGACCTAGTCCGCATGGTGCCGCCGGTCTTCACGCACGCGGAAGCCTTGGTAACCGCCACCGGAGTCCTCGAAATTCTGGGTGCTGTCGGTCTGCTCGTACCCATCACCAGCCGGTTCGCGGCGGTTTGCCTTGCCATTCTGTTATTGGCTGTATTTCCGGCAAACATTCGTGCAGCGCGAGAACACCTGATCATCCTGGGCCGGCCAGCTCCTGGCCTCGTCGTTCGCGGAGCGATACAGTTGGTGTTCTTATCGGCATTGGTCGCCGTTGCCGTGCATGAGTCGTTAAGGCCATTCGTGAAACCCTGAATTGCTCTGGTGAGATACCGGAGATTCGCATGTGTAAGAATGTCAAAATTATCGCCGTAGCACTCTTTGGTCAGGTTGTCTTGTTCGTTGCAATCTGGGATGCACAAGCGCAAGTAGTGAAGGTTTCGTATCGTGCCATGGCTTCTCTCGATCAGTATTTGATGCAAGACGATCCAGCCGAATGGACGAAGGCGGCCGAATTTTAGAGCTCCAATTCGGCGATTAACTTCAGCAGCCGAATAAGTGTTGCGCGTTCACCCGAAGTTAGTTGGCGCCGGACATTCTCATCGGCAGCCACCCGGGCCTTGATCAACCGTTCCCTGTACTGGTCTCCTTTGCGAGTTAGCTGGACGTGAATTGCCCTACCTGATTTTGCCTTGCGCTCCGAAACAAGCCCTTCCTGGGCCATGGACTTGATGGCCCGGTGCACAACCGTTCGATCAAGGCCGAGGAGCGTGGCGATCTGATTCTGATTGAGCGTTGCACCGCCTCGAAGCGTTGCGAGGATGAAGCCGCGAGTCGCGGAACACTGAGTTTTTCGTTCCAGTCTCTTTCCTACTGAAAAATAGGTCGCGGCAATATGGGCCAAGACTGATTCTTCCAGAATGTCTTCAGGAACTCCTTGCCTGGGAATGATGTTCATAGGATGCTTACCGTCGCATGTAGAGGCCTGCGCCACTGGGGCGGTTCAACGTAGGTCCGCGATTTCTTTCCCATGGCAATCACCATCACAATCTCATGATAACGGGCGGACAAGCCGAGATACTTCGAGAGCCTGCGGCAATCGAAGCCTTCCATGGGGCAGGTGTTAACGCCCAGCGCTTCGGCAGCGATCATCAGGTTCTCGCAGGCCAGCGATGTACTCTTGGTTGCCCACTTGAACTGGTCCTGCCGGAACAGCGGCGGCATACCCATCACCTTGCACAAATTCAGCAGCCAGAACAGTCCCCATTTCACGGCACCAAAGATACCGAATGGCCCGGGCATGAACAGAATCTGGCCGATCTTTGCGGTCCGCTCGTAGTCGCGGACTTTCGCTGCGCTGAACTCACTCCTGCTACGCATCCATTCCAGTTGGCTTTGCGAGGTTGTGGCCAACGATCCGATATCTGCGACGGCCACGACTAGCGCCGACGCGGTTTGCGCAGGCACCTGTCCCATGCAGAATTTCGCCACGGCCGTCTTTTTGTTCGCAGTACCTATCCAGTAGAACCGGTACGGCTGACTGTTGAAGCTAGAGGGGGCATGGCGGGCTGCATCGAGGATTTGCTCGCGTATTGCCTCGGAGATTTCGATCGGCTCAAAGACCTTAACCGCTCTCCTTTTGAAAATCGCTTCCAGAGTCACGCTCATACAAACCTCCATGTTGCGATTACAACATAACCATGTTGCATGCGCAACAGTGGATTTGCGGCGAAGTGGTCGCGGTTATACGTGCATCAAGGGCAGAGGGGCATCAGGTGTCGATAGACTGCGGATCCCCGCTTTTAGAGATGGCTAGCCGCGCTCGCGTAATCGGCGAACGATTGAGGGCGCAGGTCCAAATGTTGCGGACCGGTGCCTCGGCGAGCGCGCAGTATCAAAACTTTAAGTGATTTTGGCGAGACCTAGATTGACCCGCACATGACCCGGCCGTATGCCTTCGAGCAGCATATGGCCGGAATGCATGGTGCGAATGCTCCGAAAATAGCTTTTATCGCTCGGAGTGGGCGAGTCCGAATCTCTGCAAATGGTGGCTGCAAACATTCGCGGGCAAATTGGACCCCGGGCGTGTACGTGCGACATCTGCAACCGACGTGCCGATCCTTTCCTTTACAGGGGTTAACAGAACGGCGTGGATCTTGCCCTCGTCCGGCCCGCTCATGACCATTGCCATACCTGAGATTTGTCCGCGCTCATTGACATTGCTAGCCGCGATTATGAAGAGGTTGGAATCTCCCGGAACTAGCGTGTTAAGGTCGGTCACCACACCGTCCTGCGAAATGAAGCCATGGGACCAGCCCATGGAGTTGAAGGTGCTTCCCACCACTTGGCCCCGGTTGTTGATGCCGGTGGCAAACGCGGCAGAATCTCCCGGCAGAGTAGGGATGGTCGTAACTCCGCCGTTCTGCCAAATAGCGGCAAAGATGGTTGTGCCGTCAGGGCTCGAGACATACCCAACAATTTGGCCGTGGATATTAATGGCGTAGGCGGCACTTCCAAGGCGTCCGAGGTCTGGAAGCTGGAAGGCAGCGTCGTTTTCCCACAATACGGCGTGAGTCGCAATGTTGGTGCAGGTTCCCGAGGAGCCTACGGCTAGGCCTCGATCGTTGATGCCTTGTACGAAGCCATCTGGGTCGCCAGCCACGGTAGGAAGAGGTCGGACTTCGCCTTTCTCCCACAATACCGGCGATATGATCTTTCCAGGCTTGCTAGACGGGCATCCGGAGTCCGGGACCGTCGTTTCCGAAATACCTACTATTTTTCCGCGGTTATTGATGGCGCTGGCCTGCCCGTTATTTCCGCCCAGCGTCGGGAGAGCCATCATGTGGCCGTCTCGCCAAAGAAACGGGCGACACGTAAGTTTTGTGCCAAAGGCACAAAAGTCTTCACCATCTGGATCTGGAACAGATGTCTCGGACAAGCCGACAGCTTCCCCGCGATCGTTGATCCCGCCATAGTTGGTCCAACTGTTCTTTCCTCCAAGCGTGCGAAGGTCGATGTTGAGTCCGTGGATGTTTATTACCGCGCGGCCACTTGCAACGGTCGTCGAGGTCGATTTGATGGGCGCGTTTACAACCCCATCCATGTTCTCTGTCCAGCCTTGATTATTGAGTCCCATGACCATGCCAAAGTTGTCATTGCCCAGAGTGCCCTGATCAGTAACTTTGTATCCCGTTTGAGCAACCGCAGCGCTGAAGCAAGCCAGAACAATCGTCGTAACCCGCAGTATCCAGTAATTCTGCAGCCGTCTAAGCGTGCTCATATATTGTTTTTTCCTCCGGTAAAGTCGTGGTGCCGGGATGACTGGCGATTTACGCCAGGTACCACTCGGCGTTCGGAGAGTCAGCGTGCAATCGAGAGCACAGTTGGCTCGCACTGCACAAACTCCTGCCGAGTGGGAACTGGGGGAGCATGTGGTGCGCCACCCTCGCAACGATTACGTGAGACAACATGCCCAACGCTTCAAAACGCGAAAACGAGTGGCCGACTAACAACCTCCGGGGATGATCCCGAAACGGCTACAGCGACTATTTCTCCGCCTTTTCATACACAGGAGCCCAAAATTACACAATTGCAGAAGGGCAGCAGCCAACACTCCGGTCAATCAATCGTGATTGACTTTCAGACGATTTAACATACATACTGGTCGGTATGTTGGCACCAAGTAAAAGTCCGAAACGCAGAGCGCTGAAGGCGCTGCGCGATTCTGGGCGCACACGGAAGCGCTTGTTGCTAGCGGCATCCCGCGAGATATACAGGTCGGGATTCCAGAGTGCTAGCCTGGACACCATCCTGGCCATCGCTGGGGTCACAAAGGGCGCACTGTACTACCACTTCAAGAGCAAGGAGGAGTTGGGATATAGCGTGGTCGAAGAGGTCATCGCCTCCAACGTCCGCGGCAGGTGGGTGCGCCCTCTGCAGAGTGGCAAGGACCCAATCGACGCTTTGATCGACGCAGTTCAACGTATTCCCGTTCGGCCCGTGGATGTGCGGGGCGGCTGCCAACTGAACAATCTGGCGCAGGAAATGTCTCCTCTTGACGCGGGATTCCGGAAACGGCTGGCGATAATCTTCGAAGCCTGGCGGGAGGCCGTTGCTTCCGTTTTGCGAGAGGGCCAGACCCGCGGAATTGTCCGCCGCGACCTGGAACCCGCGAATGCCGCCGGCTTACTGATCGCGATGGTCGAAGGCTATGGCTCGCTGGCAAAGAATGCCCAGGATCCGAAAGTGATGAAAGCAGGCATCAGAAACATTGTGGACTGGCTACGATCCCTGCGCGCACGCGGCAACCGGAGGCGCGGGTGATCGCATCGATTGGAATAAGCTGGAAAGGTTACATACCAACCGGTTTGTAGGCTCGATAAACTACATCGACTACAGGTGTATCGAGACGAGAGAAGACGAGGGGCTGATGGAGGGAGAAAGACGATCGCATCTGTGCCTCTGAATAACAACTGCGGTGAGATCAGCCAATACAGGAGGGAGTGATGGACCGAAGGAGACTCCAAGCGATTGCCACTCTGGGCTTTGCCCTGATTCTTGTCCTCGACGTAGCATGGCAGGCGCGGGCGCAGGATCGTCAAATGTTGTATCCGAATATGGCTCCGGTCGAGCAGTACCTTATGACGGATCGCAATGCCGAGATTGCGTTGGCTCGAAGCGCGGCACCGGAGGCCATATCCCGCGACGCAACGATTCTGGTCCTCGGACGGCATGGCTACGAGACTGCCGTCGAAGGCAAGAACGGTTTTGTATGCGCCGTGGAGCGAGGGTGGATGGGCCCATTCACAGGGGAGGATGCCGCAAATTTTTGGAACCCTAAACTTCGAGGTCCGCTCTGCTTTAATCCGCCGGGCGCGCGCTCCGTCCTGCCACTTACCTACAAGAGGACGGAGATGATTCTGGCTGGGAAGTCAAAAGCGCAGGTGATTGATGCGCTCAAAGCCGCATACGAAAAAAAGGAACTGCCGCCCCTGGAGCCTGGAGCCATGAGCTACATGATGTCGAAAGACCAGTACCTAACTGATGGTGGTGATCACCGCTGGATGGCTCACCTGATGTTTTACACTCCACTCATGGACGGGGCCGCATGGGGCGCCGATCTGGCCAAGTCTCCCGTCATGCTCAATCCACAGTTCCGTGGCGCTCCTGAACCAATCGACGTGTTCATGGTTCCGGTGGGCAGGTGGTCAGACGGATCCGCTGCTCCGGTTATGTAGGACCCTCTCATCTAGAAGCAGTGCACTCGTCATTCTCACGTCAGTAGCAGGAAATCGAAACGAGCGACTAAGGGGGGCCATCATGAGCGCCAGTGAAATTCAGGATCAGAAGGCGATTGGACGCGAGATTTTTGTTCAACAAGCTGATCACGCTAATGCCGACGGGTCGGCTAGCCCACTCCGGGCAGCTACGATTTGTTCCTCCAAGAGTAAACGGGATTACACTCTTGAATTGACAGCGGACGAGTCCTGCGAAGCTGCAGATACATCATTGCTTGCGGTAACCCGAGTTGATGCTGCAAACTTCATGCGAGTCTTGCGGCAGTTCGAGATGCTAGCAAAACGACAGTCGCCACGGCTGGCGTTCAAGGCAAAGGGTAGCATCCTACTCTTGGACTTAGCCGACATCATGGCGGTGCAAGCCGAAGGTAATTACGTTTCGTTGCAACACCGACCTAATTCCTATTTAGTGCACGAGTCCCTCTCGTCCATGGCCGATAAGCTCAAGCCCTACGGGTTTATTCGCATCCACCGCTCGGCCGTCGTGAATATTTCGGCCGTGGAGAAAATCCAACCTTTACCAACGGGGGAGTACAGGCTTTGTGTAAAAGGTGGGAAGGAATACTTGGTAACGCGTACATACAAACACAACCTCAGAGATCTGGCCCAACTGTGGATCGGCTCAGAGCGGCTTTGCGACTAACAGACAGCAAGACGTTTCACGTCGTTATTCCGTCGTAGCATTCCCCATCGTTTCTCACGAAAAGTCAGGCCGTAGACTGATGTGGTCAAATTATGCGGAGCCTGTGACACGCCGTTTCAGCGAGAAGCAGGGCTTATGTCTTCGAGAATTACATTTGCACTGGCGCTTGCGTTACTTCCTGGTCGCTGGCAGCTATGCCCAGTCCGAACCTGACCACGTCTTCCGGAGGTTGTTCTCCGGCATAAGCTCAGGGCCGGGCAATTGGTTGAGAAAGTGTGGGGTAACCCCGAAAACCCGGCGAGGTTTTCGCAATCCGGATTCATAACGACGCGGGCTATCTCGTTATGCCACACGTGCACCCGACGGACGAACACGTCGTCGTCGTTCAGGGCGCTTGGTGGTTTCGAATGGGAACCCGAAGCGCAGACTGATCGAGAGCGCCTTGCTCAAATTGAAGCCTATAAGAACCTCATTCAGGACCAGACTCGTGAACTGGAAACTTGGACCCAGCACGGGGACCATGCCGCCAAGCAGGGCATGACGAAGCAAGCTCGGTTCAGACATCAAATGATTACAGGAATGGAGAAGAAGCTAAAACGCTACAAAGAAGAGCTTCGGCAGCTACAATCAACTCCCGGTTCATCTTGGAGCGGTTCCACCTAGGGATAGATGAGTGTAATGGCCTTGTTAACAACAAGGAAGAAGCAGGGTGTGCAAATCAGCTCGGGGGATAATCAAAGGGGCCGAACTCCGCGCGACCGAGACAGGATTTAACGCAGCGATAATCTTCTAGAGCATTTAATATCCCGACGTGGGAGCGATTTTCCTGCTAGCCGATCCCTAAATCGAAAACGCCGGATTGCCTTCTATCACCTTCTGCTCGAGAATTGGACGTTCGTTCTTGCCCCAGAGCCTCGCAGCGTGTCGAACCCGGTAGAGAATAGGTCCGCCATCCGGCTGGTCCTGGCGAACGATGGGACGCGGCAGGCAGACGAATTCCGTTGCCAGTTGGTCCGCTGCTGCGTGCACAACCGCGTAGCCATGGCCGCCCATGTCAATAAACGAAAGGTGCGGTGACAAATCGCGATTGGAAAGCTGGCGCGCCTTTTGCACGTCACCACTCTTCGCATATTCCAGGCACGACCGAACACCGTGACGCACCAGCATGTTAACGGTGGGTTGCGGATGGTTGTCACCAGGACCTTGCCCGAGGAATAGTGCCAGCAGCGGATCATCTTTCTTCTGATGTTCCATTGCCTCCACCATTCCGGGCGCCGAGATTGATCCCGTCACGAACGCCACGCCGACGGGTTCAAACGGCTTCGGCGGCAAAGACTTCGACGATAAACCAGCCCAGAAGCTATGCGCGTCGCCGGCAACCGTGGCAAGCCCCGAGATCGCATGTTCTCGAATGAAATCGTAAATTTCACCGCGCTCCTGATGGGCGGTGCTGAAGTCCACGCCTCCAAAGCTGGCATACCCGGCACCCGGCCACGCGCTTGCCACCATTCCTGCAGGAAGGTTCTGCGGATCGGCGCGCATATCCAGCGTCGACGTTGTGCTTCCCCAGATCTTCCAGGTAGCTTTCGAATTTCGCAGCCTCTCCAGAAACCAAGCTTTTTGCTCAGCCCCGAGGATGGTCTGCGCGGGGTCCGCCTTACGGAGGTTTGGAACTTGCTTATTCCCGAAAGGGATGGTGCTGGGCGGTTTGCCTCCGTCGTAGTCCCGGCCGCCATCGATGATCTCAAGCACCTCCTCAGGAAAGAACTGCGAATAGTCTTTAGTAAAGAAATCTGCGTCATCGAACTTGGTTCCTGGATCTTCCGATCGGTAGCTTCGCTCGTCGGTGATCATCAGCTCCACGTTCCGGCCCCAGCGGAGTGAGCGGTATCCTTTCAAACTATTGATCGCCGCGAGATTGTTAGCCTCCTGCCCGAGTCCGTGCTCATCGAAAACAGTGACCGGGGCATCCTGAACCTTGGGTGGGTTAAACTCTTCGAGCGAGGGACCGCCGCTCTTCACCATCCGCGCTGGCTGGTACTCAAAGAACGCCTGCATGGCAGCGACCTTACGGGTCTGCGCAGGACGCGTTTTGCCGTTGAACACTTGCAGGGCCTGCCATCCTTGCCAGCTGTACTCATGGTTATCCCACATGGGAACAAAGGGCCAGCGGGCACGAGCATCCTGCAGGTCGGGATCATGCAGATAGGCGCGATACACAGCACGGTAGTCGTCCACGTCCACTGGGATGTGGAAGTCCTGAATTTTCTCTCCTTTAGGATAACGAACGATTTCCCTCACCTTGCGGTCGTAATAAGTGGCGCGGTCCTCCGGATACCAGACCAGCTCGTATATGAAGTCGCCCAGATGCAAAACAAAGCTAAGGCGGTCCTGCTCAGAAGCATGCTCATCCTCGAAGATCATTCTTCGGTACGCGTTCTGGGCTCCGAGGTTTGCGTTCTGACAACTGACGAACGCGAAGCGTATCGGCCGAGAATCATCATCGGCAGGCGCCGTGATGGTGCGTCCCAGTCGGCTGCCGAAACCCTCAGGATCGGTGAAGCGATACCAATAGACCTGTGCCGGCTTCAGTCCTCCGACCAGCACACGACAGGTCCAATCCGCTTCCGCCGAAATCGACACTTTCTGGGTTGCGATTACACGCTGGAACGTTTGGTCGAGCGCCACTTCGACGATCAGTTCCTGGGCCGGCTTCGGCTGGGGGGCGCGCCGGGTCCACAGCAATACGCTGTTGCTGTCGGGATCGCCGGAGGCTACCCCTTCCGGAAAAAGATCGCGATTCTCGCGCCAGGAAATCTTCGAGGGACGAGAGAATGAGCGACCCCAAGCGGCGTCTGCACCAAGCACCGCGGCCACAGCCAGAAAATCGCGACGGCTAATATTTCCCATGTTGTAATTCCTTCTTTCCGGTGCTAGGCCACGCACACTCGAGATTAGACGTCTCGTCTCTAATAGTGATAGCGAACACGTGGCCCCTGTATTGGGCGGTCTTACGCTGCGAGCGTGATCACAAGATCGTGCCTATTGCGTTGGTTGGCCCTTAAGAAATGCCTGCTGAGCGCCGCGAAATGCTCCACAGGATTTGAGGGCGATGCCGCCCCCCATCACCCACCACATGCATTCCCCCAAAACGTAGGCTACGTTCCGTATCCCATGGGGACAATGGTTTCTCTCTCCAGCTTTGGGATTACCCTGGTAGGAGCGCGCCCGCGCTAAAGGTCTCGCGGTTTGCATTGAGAACCCGGGGTTCTCGCAACGTGTCCTGTCGTGACCTAAGTTACTCGCCGTTGTGAGAGACACCACTGCGCCCAACGAAGCTGCCCCTCAATAGTTGTCATAACATCGCCGTACGCTCAGAATTCGCGTGGACCAGCGGATCGCAAGGCCCGGCTCAATATACAGCCATGTTGTTTAGCGATGCACGGGCCAGACCACCGGCAATATCGGGAGTGATGGTCATCTCAAGGACGATGGCTTCTGAGAGGTCGACGAGATATTCTTCGACCTCGGTTGTGGTATGTGGAGGACTAAAATTCCATTGCTGGCGCACTATCTCTCGCATTGTGCCTTCTCGTTCCGCAGACCAGCGCAACACAAATTCTTGCGTTCGACTAGTCTTTGTTTCCTCAAACCCCAGAGATATACGTTTAAGTTTTTGAGGCCGATCAAAGATTAGCCGGATCGTATGAGTCCCAGGCTCTGCGGCACGCCAGCCTCCCGACTCTCCTGGAATCAGCGCGGACTCAATCGGATAGTCTTTTTCTTCAGATGTGACCTCGACCAACGCTGTGGTGCTCAGGTCAAGCTGATGATCACGATCGCTTGCCGCAACCGGTCGGGTCGGCGTGATGTGGCGCTTACGCATTTTAAAAAGTCTACGTCTCGTCTAAAAGCAGAAATCCTCGACTTACCAAAATGCTTCCCGGTGAGCTTAATTGCAGCTTTCGCTGACGACTTCTAGATTCGTAACACTCAGGCCGCCAGTCTCGGTAGGGTTTTCTTCTACCTCGGCTTTCAGATCTTCTTTCATACCGTGATAGGGTTGATTGGAAACCGCACCTGCAACTTTGACCCTCTGTCCAACATGATCCGCCAGTCTGACATTGTCGCTTTTGAGATGCCACTTCGCGTTTTCTGCAATCAATTGATACTCATTGGCGTTGTGACCCTTTTGGAGACAGCCAGTGACGTATCGCGTTACTTTACTCGTGTCGTTCGTATCCTGAGCTGCGCCCATAGCAAGCAGACTCACAGATACCAGTAATGTAACGAGGCCCAACCGCACCATTAAACTGTTCATTTGGGGCCCTCCAATACCTCTTGCTGGACAATCTTGGCGCGTGGGATGCACATTGGCGATCGGGTGAATCCAGCAACGAGCTGGATACTTCTCTCTAGATTGTTTGGTCGTACTTTCTTTGGATTCCTCTGGTCGCTGTTTCGGGCAGAAGTAATTGTCGACCAATGCCTATACGTTGCGCTATGGCCTGGTTTCGACAGTTACGAATGTCAGCACGCGGTTCAAAAGCTCTCGGTGTCCAATCAAGTTGGGGAACTGCGTCATGACCGAGGAACCCCCACCATTGGAACTGACATGATTGATCCACGCCATCCCGCCCCCATCTGGGTCATCTGGCCGTTATCGTGGTTGGAAAGGCTGTCTTTTCTGACATTGTGCATACTGGGGTCTATTCGCTCTTCTCGGCCGCGACGGCTTTGCGTCTTCGGAGCAAGGCAGGTGACCTAAACCAACCCGCATCTGTTCCAGAGAAGCTCGTAATTGTTCGCAAGCGTCTCAGAAACCTGAAACAAGCCACGTTGGCAGCATTCTACTTTTCTGGATTCGTCCTTTTTGCAGCCTTCCAGTCCGCGTACTTTGTCAGTGTAAACACCAAGATGCCCATCGGCTGGATAGTGCTTGAGGATTTTCAGGCCCATTTCGCTTTTGCTGGAAATGCATTCTTTCTATTTCTAATTCTTCACCTCATTCAGTGGTCTCTTGAGAGACGGGTGAATACGTTGCTTTGGCGTGAACTCGTAGCAGCTCCTCTTGACGGCGCACAGAGGCGAAGATGGCGCAACATCGCCATTGCGCTCAAAATCCGATTGTCGGGTGGTTTTGAGTGTAAAGGCCTGCTTTCTAGTACTGGGTCTACTTCGATTCCTTAATGATTGCGTCCGCGGCGTTGCCGGCCACGACCCAGCTTGCCGACCCGGCTACGACGGCTTCATCCTCGAACCACAGGAATCCGAAGTCGTCGATACACTCCGGAAAATCGGGCTTGATGATGATGTATCCCGGAATCACCGCGCCCGGGATGTAGGCATTGTCCGCGCGGTTGTTGCTGTACGTCATAGTCTTCGAGACCGTACCGACTCCAGCTACGTATGAAGTGCTCGATACCGGGTGCGTGCCGAGAATGTAATTGACGGCGCGAAGTGTGTATTCGGGGCTGACGAGATCCGGAAACGCCTTGTGCAGGAAATACATTCGGATGGCCATGTCAACCACGGCGCCCGATCCGCCCCAGGTGCCGAGGCTCGGGGGCACGCCGAACGGGGTCTCATCCAGCCGCTTGTCCAAACCCGCCATGTATGTTTTCACCGCTTCGTGCATTTGATCTTTCGCGCTCGCATCCAGATAAGACAACGCCCGGACGGCCGTCCAACCGCGGATCTCCATCTGCTCCGGCGTGATCATCTGAGGAAACAATTCCTTCAGACGAGACTTGTAAGGCTCGGCCCCATGGGTCGCGATGGTTAGCTCCAGAGCCGCAGTCCATTCCAGTCCGACGCCAAATCGCCCACGGCCGGTACCGGCTGGCGGAGCTGCTAGAGCGCCAGGTACGCCAGAATTTGTTGGGGCGCCCGAGTTGCCCTCTGGTTTAGGAGCGCCAGAGACCACACCTTGAGACGCAGCCAGCACACCACCGCCGGGCGCACCTGCCGGAGCCGCCCCGCCCAGGCCGCCGCCCTCCGGATTCTGCGTGGGGTGAACCTTCTCGTCGTTCCATGCTTTGATCGCGGTCTCAAGACAGTCTTTCGCGAACGGGTCGTCCCAGCCTTTTAGCGTATCCGCCGCCGATGCCAACGCCGCTATGGCATTCCACTGGAAATACGGATTGTTCGCGCTGAAGATCCAGCGATCGTCCGGTTTGCCCGAGTAATCCCCCTTCGTTTCGTTGGGGCCGAGTTTCGGATCATAAATGCGGCCGTCAGTTTTCGACGCTCCGTCGCCCACCTGTGTGTACTGGCGCAAATCTGGCTCGTGAGTGCCGCGGATGGCGTGGCCGATGTTGTGAAACTGCGCCAAGATCAGTAGTGCGCCGTGCTTGACCTGCTGCACCGTATCCGGCACGCCATCGGGACGATGCATCTCAACCTCACGGGCACTTTCATCGACCGTAAGCTCGTCGTACTTGAGATTGAATTCGCGATATGCCAGAGCGAGGTTCTGAATCACGCTGAGCTGCGCGGGTTCCTCGAGGTCGAAGTCGCCGGCATCGTACCAGCCGCCCACGTTCATCCCGGGGATGTGATCGCCGCCTT
>Ga0070713_100000485_pt1 | contig 25311 bp, 21 predicted proteins | sample LARL82metaG_FD_65465 | JGI IMG/M metagenome (GOLD analysis project Ga0070713, IMG submission 65465) | Corn, switchgrass and miscanthus rhizosphere microbial communities from Kellogg Biological Station, Michigan, USA - LAR L8-2 metaG | ecosystem: Host-associated > Plants > Roots > Rhizosphere ...
CCGGCGGCGTCGGTGGCGCGGACACGGTAGCTATAGGTGGTGCCCGCGACCACGCTGGTGTCTTTAAAGGTGGTGCCGGTGCCGGTGGTAGTGCCGATCTGAGCGAAGTTGGTGCAACCGGTGCCCGAGCAGCGCTCGACCAGGTAGCCGGTGACGCCGACGTTGTCGGTGGAAGCGCCCCAGGACAGGTCGACCTCACTGGCGCTGGCCGCGGTCGCGGTCAGCGTCCCCGGCTGCGTCGGCGGGGTCGTGTCCGGACCGTTGTTCACCGGCGTCGCCATGTCGGTCTGGATCTGGGCGGCGGTCAGCGCGACGTTGTAGATGCGGACCTCGTCGATCAGGCCGGCGAAGTACTGGCTGTAGATGGTGTCGCCACCGATCTGGAGCGGGTTCGTGGAACTGGCGATCGCGCCGGTGTGCGCGGTCGAGGCGACCTGCGTGCCGTTGAGGTACAGCCGCAGCGTCGACCCGTCGTAGGTCTCGGTCAGGTACGACCAGGTGTTGGCGGCGAGCTTGGCCGTGCCGTAGGCGTCGGCGTAGCTGCCGCCGGCGATCAGGCCCGCGTCCGGTTTCGAGGCGTTCGTCGAGGTGGCCTCGAGGTAGTAGTTGTCGTTGCCCTTGTAGATCACGTCACGCCAGTTGGCGTTGACGGTCGAGGGGTTGACCCACGCTTCCAGCGTCATCCCGGTCGACAGCTGCAGCGAGGCCGCGTTAGGGATCGAGACGAGCGCGTTGGTGCCGTTGAACTGCAGCGCCTTGCCGTACTTGCCGGTCGCCGCCCAGGCCGCGTTCGTGATCGTGCCGGTGTTCCCGTTGCCCGACGCGTCCGTGACGGTCGTCCCCGACCCCTCGTCAAACCCGTACGCCGCGACCAGTCCGGTCGTTGCGGCCATCGAGGCCGGCGCCGATGCTATTCCGGGCACGCCGATCATCGCTGCAATAGCAAGAAGGCTCAGCGCTAAGCCGGATCGCCGCATCTTTCCCCCCCACAAATGCACTCACAGACCAACGGCAAGCCTGCAAGACCCCAAGCGAGCGCGTCCCCAGCGCCGCAGTGACCAGGCAACTCCGGGCAGCAAGTCGCCGCCATCGCGTACGGACTTAGATCCGCGTCCTTCCGTAGACGCATGACCGTACACCCCGGTTGACCGACGGGGAAGCCCTTTTCAAGTTGATCTTTGGGTGTGCCCGCGCTCGCTTGGTCAGGGCTGCCGTGCAACCGGCCAGTCCGGCACGCATCGGGCAAGGCCTCACCCTGGCAACTCCCATCATTGAAGATCTTCACGCCGGTAAGCCTTACCGCTGGTGCCGGGGGCGTGTCGTGCGGCGGAATGCCGATGAGTCGCCGCGGTGCCGTCCGGCCGTGCGGTTAGGAGCGGGCGGGCCAGCAGCCAGAGTGCGGGACTCGCGCAGTGCTATGCGCAGCTGCCACCAGAACAAAAGCGCGCCGATCCAGGCGCCGACCGCCGCCCCGCGCATCGTCCCGATTGCTCCGCCGGTAACGGCTCCTACCAGGGAACACACAACGTAGACGATCGCCATGAGTACCGCTGCGCGCAGGCTCCGCCGCGCGTTCCCCAGAGCATGTAGGTAAGTACCAGCGCCAGCGCTGGCGCACCCGCCCATCATGAACAGCGTGGTCGGCAGCACCAGGGGATAGGTCGGCCTCCAGATCGGACCCAGCAGCCAGTTCCCGAGCCCCCTCGGCAGCGCGATAAGCAGCGCGACCCCCCACGCAAGCGCTACGAGGCAGAGCCCGGCGGTGAGCAGCCCGCAGAACAGCTTCATGTGCCGCGGAGAGTTACGCAGAATCCGGGCGGCCTCAGGCAATGCGACCAGGCCCATCCCATAGAGCACAACCTGGAAGGGGCCCATCAACGTGTTGGCAGCCTGCACGTACCCGACTGCGGCCAGGCCCAGAATCAGGCCGACGCCATAATTGCGCAGCTGGGACGCGCCACTGTTCGCGGTGCCCTCTACGAGGTAGCGGGGCCCGAGATCACGTTGCTGCTGCAGCCATCGCCACACCCCGGACAGCTTGGGCACGACCCGGGCCTGCAGCGGTCCGATAGCCGCGCCGACCGCCGCAGCCGCGCCCCACGCGAAGACAAACCAGAATACGCTCGCATGACCGGTCGACCGCAGCAAGATCAGGGCCGGAATCAATGCAGCTGCCCAGGCCACGTCGTTGAGAAATGCCAGGCTCCCACGACCTAGGGCGAAGAAGGCGAATCGCCAGCTGTCTTGCAGTAGGAGTGCAGGCAGAGTCAGTCCAAGCGCAAGGAAAGCAAGCCTCGTAGGACCGCTCAGCAGCGCAGCCGCGACAAGCACGCAGGCACCCGTCGCCACCCCCACGGCCGCGGCGGTTCCGGTGCACTTCGCGACGGCACGCCGCCAGGTCGGGACGTCCGTGCCGCTGAATCTGACCAGCAACGGGTCGGTGGCCAGGCCCCGTGACGCCTGGAGGGCGAATCCGTAGGTTACATAGGCCAGGCTGAAGGCGCCGTACTGCACGGCCCCCAGGTACCGGGCGATATAGATGTTCACCGCGAAGTTGGTAAGACTGGATACTGCCTGGTCCGCGACCCCCCAGCTGAGGCGGCGCCCGATCTGGCGCACCGGCCGCACGGACAGCACTTTCCGCCGCTTTACGAGTACTGCCGCTTGGCGACGGCGGGTCGCGTCGAACAGCACTCTTACCACTGCCACGTCAAGAACTTAGGTCGCGTGCGGGACGGCGCTTCTCAGCGCGATGTTTGCCGGGCACCGAAGGCGACCTCGGAAAAGTGGGCATCCGTCTGGCGGTGGAGCATGTCATCGAGTAGGCCCTCGGACAACAGTTCGCGGATCCGGCGCAGCCGCACATACCGCGAGGAGGAGAAGTCTGCGTAGCTGAGGCCGTACCGCGCATAAGCGGCGGCGAGCTCGCTAACCCCTTCAGGCACGCTCCAGCGCAGCTTAAGGTTGGGGAAGGTCTCGGCTAGCTTGGAGAAGTCGACGCGGTAATTGCGCAGATCCGGGCCGGCACCATCGGAGAACGACACCCGGGATCCCGGCACTGCGTCGCGGACCATGTCGGCAACGTCGCGGATCTGCACGTTGTCCTCGGTCCGGCCCACGTTGAATGCCTCGTCGTGCACCAACTCCCGCGGCGCCTCCAGCGCCGCCAGCGCCGCCCGGCAGATGTCCTCGACATGCACCAACGGCCGCCATGGCGACCCGTCGCTTTCCAGCCGCACCTCCCCGGCTGTCATGGCCACCGCGGTGAGGTTATTGACCACGATGTCTAGCCGAAGTCGTGGCGAGACGCCGTAGGCGGTGGCGTTGCGCAGGTAGGTCGGGCTGAACCGGTCGCCGGCTAGAGATGACAGATCGCGTTCGGCCTTTACTTTGGACTCCCCATAGGGCGTGACCGGGAACAGCTCAGCGTCTTCCGCTACCGCGGCCGAGCCGGCTGCGCCGTACAGGCTGCATGACGAAGCGAATAGGAAGCGTTCCACGCCGGCCCGCCGTGCCGCCCGTGCCAGGGTCAGCGTCCCGTCCAGGTTGATCGAGTAGGTCGCTGCCGGCTTGAGGTCGCCCAGCGGATCATTGGACAGCGCGGCCAGACAGATCACCGCGTCATATCCGGCCAGCTCGCTGGCCTGGGTGTCCCGCATGTCACGCGGCGGCCGCGGAGCAATGTCCTCCGGGCCTGGGCCCAGATCGCATCCCTCATAGAGGCCGAGGTCCAGTCCGTCTGCGTGATGCCCGGCCGCCCGCAGGAACGGAGTCAGAACCCCCCCGATATAGCCTCGGTCACCCGCAATCAGCACTCTCAACGTCGGCACCCCTAGATCCAGGACAAACAGTCGGATTGGGGCCGCACCACCCCATGCACATACGATCTCCCGCGGCCCGGTCCTGATACGTCAATGGTGAGCGGGTTAAGTACTGTGAGTCGCCCGCTGGCGGCTCGGACACTGTGGTGTTGCGCTCACGTATCAGGTGGGCTGGATGAGCGTTCTTGTTAGGCATGACGCGCAACGATGGCCAACGTCCGGACGCAGGCGACGGATGGCTACCCGGCGAGGCTTCCCTCCCGTTGATGATCGCGACCATCCTCCGCGAGGAAGGCAACACGGGCGTTCAGACGCACATCCGGCAGCTGCGGCGCTACCTCGGGGAATGCGGTACGGCCAGCACACTTGTCACGCCGTTCTCGTGGGGCCGGGCGCTTACCGTGCCTGTCTTCGGCCTCCGCTTCGCGCTGGAACGATGCAGCGGAGCCGCAAGCGTCGCCTGGTACCGACACTGGCACGAGGTATTCCTCCACAACGCGTTGCGGCGGTCCCTCGCCGACGTCGGCACCTGCGTGGTCTATGCTCAGTGCCCGCTGTCTGCGCGAGCAGCCTTGCGGGCGCGGCAAGGCCCGCACCAGCGCGTGGTCATGGCTGTTCATTTCCGGATCTCACAGGCCGACGAATGGGCAGACAAGAAGGTGATCAGGCGCGACGGAACCGTATTCCGAGCCATCCGGCAGCTCGAGCAAGAGGTAATCCCGCAGGTCGACGGCCTTATGTACGTGTCGAGATGGGCACGGAACGCGCTCTTGCGCTGGTTCCCGGAGGCGGCCGAGGTGCCCTACGCCGTCATTGAGAACTTCGTGGCATCGCCAGAGCCCCAGGCAGATCAAAAGCCGCTCGGCGACCTCGTGACCATCGGTCACCTCGAGCCCGTGAAGAACCACCGTTTCATGCTTACGGTCCTGGCCGAAGCCAACCGGGCCGGGCGATCCCTCACGCTGGATGTGTTCGGCGATGGACCCCTGCGCAAGGAGCTGTTGGGAATGAGCAGCTCGCTGGGCCTGGAGGGGCAGGTACGCTTCCGCGGGTACCGGCAAGACGTGCAGGACTTCCTGCCGCGGTACCGGGCCTATGCCCATGCTTCGTACTCGGAATCCTCCTCTCTGGCGATCATCGAAGCGATGGCGGCTGGCCTGCCCATCGTGGCAGCCAACATCGGGCCTATCGGCGAGCTTTGCAACGACGGTGTGGAGGCCCGGTTCTGGTCCCTCGACGACCCTGCCCAAGCAGCGAAGACGCTGATTGACCTACTGGACTGTGAGCCAATCCGGTTGAAGGCCGCCAGCGCCGCGAGAGAGCGGTTCGGGCGAGACTTCGACGCAAACGTCACTGCCCCCCGGCTGCTGTCCTTCTTGCAGGGATCGCCCCTGCACCGCGAAGACGATCCCCTGGGGGTGCCGAGCTTATAGGACATGTTTTTCGGGCCTGGTTGTGTCGGTATGTCCAGCAGGGAAGAACCGGGCTTAAGCGAACAACAACTCCACATACCGCTGCAGAGGATGCGGGTGCCGGGAGCGCGGCGCAGTGGGAGGCGCGGATGTATCAAGACCGGTCGGTCGAGGTTCTTGTGTGGGGGCCTAGATGTCTAACGGCCCGGTCTGAGTCGCGTGCGAAATCTAGGGGGGCTAGGCGCTGATGATCCTTGCTGCTGGTGATCGAAGTCTCAGCGGAGCCGCTCTCGTTCTCTCTCTTGACGCGTTCGGAACCGAGGTTGACACCCAGTGAGTACTGTACCGAGGCTGAGCGTTGGGCTTCCAGTTTACAACGGGGAAAAATACATCGCGGAGTCCATCGAGTCCCTGCTTGGCCAGACCTACAAGAATTTTGAGCTTATCATCTCGGATAACGCATCGACCGACAACACCGCCGATATCTGCCGTCGTTACGCGGACCAGGACTCCAGGATCCGCTACGTCCGTCAGCCGCGCAATCTAGGCCTTTCATCGAACCACAACTTCGTGGCTGAGAAGTCGCGTGGTGAATTTTTCAAATGGGCAGCTGCAGATGACCTGTACGGCCGTGACCTGCTGCAGAGCTGTGTTGATGCGCTGGACCAGCATCCGGACGTAGTTCTGGCTCATTCCTGGACCGCAGCTATAGACAGCGCAGGTAAAGTCACGCAGGCATATAAGTACCCGCTGGCCACGGACTCCTCTAGCGCACCAGAGCGTTTCCGGAGCTTCATGTTCGGAAGCAGCGGCTTGTTCGATGACCCAGGTTCGGCGGACCATCGCCTCATCCGGCTAGACAACGAAGGCATCCTGCGGGCGTGCGACGAGTACGGCGTCATCCGGACAAAGGTCCTGCGGCAGATCGCACCGCACGGCAGTTACCATCACCAGGACCGAATTGTCGTATGTGAGCTCCTGCTGCACGGTCCCTTCCACGAGACTCCGGACTGGTTGTACTTCCGGCGTGATCATGACGATCGTGTCTATAGGTCATCTGGTCCCAACAAGTCATCACTGCGCGCCCGCTGTGAAGTCCTAGATCCGCGACGGGCGGACCGGCTAAGGCATCCGACTGCGCGCCTTGTCGCGGAGTATTTCTGGGGTTACGTCCGAGCGATCCGGCGGGCGCCGCTTTCGTCCGCGGACCGGCGGGAGTGCTATCGTCACCTAGCGCAATGGATGGCGGACCGGGCGGCCAGCAGTGTCATCCCGAGGCATCTCGAGCCGCTCGACCAGCAACTGTCCGCTGTCCACCAGAACCACGCGGCCTCAGTTCGCCCGGAAATAAGCGGGCGGGAAGGAAGGCCGTGAATTCGCCTGGCCAGGCTAGGATTCGCACCGGCGCGACGGCTGGTGCGCCACGGGTAGGCTTGTTTGGTCTTCTCGGCCAGGGCAACCTGGGTAATGACGGCTCGATGGAAGCCGTGCTCGCTTATCTTAGGGCCGAGCACCCTGAAGTGATCTTGGATGCGCTTTGCTCTGATCCGGAACTTGTTACTGCCCGATATGACCTTGCCGCATCTCGTCTGCGCTGGTACCAGCCCGGCCGACGGACGGCTTCGGGGATAACGGCGATCGCTCGAAGGGGTTTCGGGCTGAGTCTGGGGATAGGTATTGACGCGTTTCGCACGGCATCCTGGGTCCGGCGCCACGAGGCCGTTATCGTCCCCGGGATGGGAGTGCTCGAAACGACCGTTCCCATGCGGCCATGGAAGACTCCATACTGGATTTTCCTCCTTAGCGCATCCGGCTCGCTGTTCGGGACCAAGGTCGCCCTAGTGAGCGTGGGTGCCAACGTCACTGACCATCGGCTAACGCGTCGGCTGATCACTACAGCCGTGCGGCTCGCGCATTATCGGTCCTACCGGGACACCGTCTCCAAGGAAGCAATGCGGCGGATGGGTGTCGATACCTCAGACGATGCTGTCTATCCCGATGTCGCATTTGCCCTTCCGGCCCCGGCCGGATACCAACGTGCGACAGGGAGCGTCGGCATCGGTGTCATGGACTACTCTGGCGGCAACGACGACCTCGACCGGGCCGATGCGCTCCGGGCCAACTACCTCGAGCAGATGAAACGATTCTGCCGCTGGCTGGTGGATGACGGGCGCCCGATACGGCTGTTCACGAGCGACACGGCCGACGAGCCAATCGTGCAGGAGATCGCCGCCGACCTCCGCGCATACCGGCCCGACCTTGACCCGGCACGGGTTGGCACCGAGCCCGCGCCTTCCCTCACTGACCTGCTGCGACAGATAGCATCAGTCGACACGGTCGTCGCCACCCGCTATCACAACGTGCTATATGCATTGCTCCTGGACAAGCCGACGCTGGCCCTCGGCTACGCCGCAAAGCACGAACTTCTGATGGCGGATGCGGGAATGCCCGGATTCTGCCTGTCCTGCGAGGCGCTGGAAGCTGCCCAGATGATCGAGAGGTTCACGGAACTGGAGAGCCAGTCCGCGCAGCTGACGCAGATCATATCGGAGCGGAATGCCACGAAGGTGCGGCTCGTCGACCGCCAGCTCGCCGAGATGTCAGCGGCGCTTTTCCCGGCACCAGCTGGGGCAGCCGCGACCGCCGGGCACGAGGCTGCACGTACAGGCACACGTTGAGGGCGAGCATGACTGATGGCGGCTGCATGCATATGATCGACCGAACTACGGCCGACGCCTTGCGGCAATGTAATGACGTTACGGTTACCCGTGGATCTTACCCAAGGATATGATTATGAACAGACGGGCCGACGAAAATGATCTTGCTCCAGATGATGCGGTCGGCCATGGAGCACAGAAGTTCTGGCGAGAGCAGAACCTGAGATTTGTCGAACCGCACTATCGGCTAGTCAAGGCCGTACGAATCATAAATAAGCTCGCCCGAGGCCGGGAATGCATGCTTCTTGACGTTGGCTGCGGGCCGGCAACCGTGGGTCGCCTGCTTCCGGCAAACGTAGACTACTACGGCATTGACATAGCCATACAGAGTCCGGCCTCGAACCTGCTCGAGGCTGACCTCAGGGAAGCCCCGATAAAGTTCGGTGACAAACGATTCGACATTGTCCTGGCCCAGGGGATTTTCGAATACGTCGGAGACACTCAGTCTCGGAAATTTGCCGAGATAGCCGACATTCTGAAAGGGAATGGCAAGTTCATAGTATCGTACTGGAATTTCGGGCATCGCAATCCGGAAATGTACCATGCCTTCAGCAATGTCCAGCCTCTTGACGAATTCAGGAACGACCTGAAGCGCTATTTCAAGATCGATAAATCCTTTCCAGCGTCACATAACTGGCGCCATACTGGACCTAACCGAAAGATTACCAGGGCCATTAACATGCCGATGGAAGTAAACATCCCGTTCGTCAGTCCAATATTGGCCGTAGAATACTTCTTCATCTGTTCACCCTACTCTGGCAAGGCTCGGAATTCATAACCCAGCCCCGGTCGGATTGCTCATGCCCCATCTGGTGAATCAATTCCAGGAATGGAATTGTGGCGGTGTAAGATGCTGCCGGGTCAATGCCAAATGTCGCGCAGCACGTTGAGTACCACTCGTGAGCCGAGGCGGTCCAGTTTCACCGGCAATTCCTGCATGTCCGCCAGGTTTTCCCGCACGGCGCGCTGCCGCTCTATCGGACAGATAGCGAGCAGGAAGCCCCCGCCACCAGCGCCGGTCAGCTTGACTCCCGCCGCGCCTGCGTCGAGCGCCCGCGTGACCGCCTGATCGATCCGGTCGTTCGACACCCCCGAGGCCAGCTTCCGCTTGGCCTCCCAGCTCTCCCGCAGTGCGGGACCGATAGCGTCGACGTCGCCGCTGCGCAGTCGCCCGGCGGCGAAGCCTGCTAGGTCGCGCAGTAGGTCTAGCTGTAGACGAGTGGCTTTGACGTTCGCGTTCTGCTCGGCCAGGATCGGGTCTGCGCTGCGGGTGATGCCCGTGTAGAAGAGCATGATCTGCTGCTGGAGAGCCCGCCGTTCAGACGCGGAGAGGCCCACTTCCTCGGCCACCACCTCATCGCCGGGGCCGAAGCGGATGTCGCGGATCCCGCCGAACGCGGCAATGTACTGGTCCTGCTTGCCGATGGGCTTGCCGCAATGTTCGATCTCGATCGCGCATGCCCGCTCGGCAAGTTCCTCCGCCGACACTTGCCGTCCCTGATAGGCGAACAGGGCGTGCAGCAGACCGACGGTCACAGCGGAAGAAGAACCGAGGCCGGAACCCGCGGACGGGATGTCAGCCAGCGTGGTGATCTCGACCCCGTTGTCCACCCCGGTCATCCGCATGGCTTCCCGGACGAGCTCGTGCTCGAGATCCTCGACCCGCGAGACGATCTCTTTCTTGGAGTAGTTGACGTAGATGTCGCGATCGAAGCGCTGCTTCACGATGACATAGACGTACTTGTCGAGCGCGCAGTTAAGGACCCGGCCGCCATGCTCCCGATAGTAGGCGGGCAGGTCGGTCCCTCCACCGAGCAAGCCGATACGCAATGGTGTCTGAGTAATGATCATCGCAGGGCCCGTACAGGCCACTCCTCCCGGGCTCGTCGGTAAGCGTCAGGAGTGCCGATATCGCGGAAGTATCCCTCGACCAGCACGGCCCGGGCGCGGCCCACCAGCCGCGGCAGCAGGTCATAACCGATGTCACGCGGCCGCATGCCATCGAAGTCATCGAGCACGCTGGGGTGGAAGGCGTACATGCCGGCATTGGTCAGGTCGGAAACCGGTTCGCTCGGCTTCTCCACAAAGCCGGTGACCCGGCCGACGGCGTCGAGTTCCACAACTCCCCCGGCCGAAGGGTTCTCGGAGCGGAAGACCGTCAAGGTCGCGAGCGTGCGATGCTCTCGGTGCGCGTCGATGAGTGATCGCAGATCAAAATCCGTGAGGTTGTCTGCGTAACAGGCGAGGAAAAGCTCCTCATCCTCGACCCATTCCCTGTTGGCGAGAAGCGTGCCTGCGCTGCCGAGCAACTCAGGCTCAAAGAACGTACGGACCGAAGGCGGCCCGCTGCGCGTAGCGACGTGCCGCCGTACCATGTCCGGCAGGTGGTGAAGGTTGACCAGGACCTCGTCGACGCCCGCACGGTCGAATGCGTCGAGCCATATGTCGAGTAGGGGCCGGTCGGCGATGGCCAGCATACACTTCGGCGTGGTATCCGTGATCGGCCGCAGCCGGCTGCCGACTCCAGCGGCGAGCAGGAAAGCCTTCACTCCTTCGCCTTCCGGACGACCCCGAGAGCGCGCATGCGCGTGTTCGCCTCCGCCAGCACCCCATCAAGACCGTCCATGTCCTCGAGCCAGGCGGCGTAGGCCGCGACCGATTCGACCGGCGTGTGCCGGGGTGACCACCCCAGCCCTTGCAGCGCGCTGATATCCGACAGGATGTGACGCGTATCTCCGAAGCGGTACTCGCCGGTGACCACACCCGGCCGGTCAGAGCCGTACTGCCGCATCACGATATCGGCGAATTCCCTGGTCGTGACCGCCTTGCCGCCGCCCACATTGAAGACCTGCCCGGACGCGCGGTCATCCTCCAGCACGAGCAAGTTGGCATCCACCACGTCGTCGATGTTGACGTAGTCGCGAATCGCAGCGCCGTCCTCGTAGAGAGTCGGCGCCGTGCCCAGCAGGTAACTCAGGCAGAAGATTCGGCACGCGCCCGAGTAAGCGTTATACACCGACTGCCGCGGACCCTGGACGATGCTGTACCGGAGGGCGACGGTCGGGATGCTATACCGGCGACCGAGGTTGACGGCGACCATCTCCTGGCTGAGCTTGGACATGCCATATGCATTCTGCGGATTGGAGATTCGCTCCGGCGTGGCCTGCATCTCCAGCGGGCCGCCGCACTCCGGGCAGGGAATATCCCACAGACCAGCGGCGACAGCCTGTTCGGGGCGCATGCCTGGGACCTGCTCGCCATCGGCCGGGCATCGGTACAGCCCTTCACCCATCGCGGATTGGGAGGACGCCACCACGACGCGGGCCAGGTCGAGCCGCTCGGCCACGATGATCTCATAGAGCAGGGCCGTCGAGACTACGTTCACGTCGGAGAATCGCGAGAAGTCGGGCATGTAATCCTGGTAGGCAGCGAAATGGTAGACGGCATCGACCCGGCGCAAGAGGTTCGCCAGGAGGTCGCGGTTGCGGGTATCGCCCTCGTAGAAGTCAACCTCGGGACTCAGGTGCGCGGGACGCGCGTTGCGATGGACCGGGGGGGTCAGCGCGTCGAGCACGACGACGTCATGCCCGAGCTCCAGCAGCCGGTCGCAGGTATGGGATCCGATGAATCCGGCACCGCCGGTGACGAGGACCTTCATTTTTGCTGATTACCCCGCTGCTCGGCTACCTCACGGTAAACGTCAAGGGTCGCGGCACCGGTCGCCGCCCACGTGAACTGACTCGCTCGACGGAGTCCTTCGTCACGCAGGCGATCTTGCCCTGCCGCTTCGACAATTGCTCGCGCGATCGACGCAGGGTCTTTCGGGTCGGAGAGTACGGCGGCTCCGCCTGCGGTTTCTGGCATCGCACTGGCATCTGAGGTCACGACTGGGCAGCCGCACGCCATGGCCTCAAGGATGGGGAGCCCGAAGGTCTCGTTGAGTGACGGATACACGAACACGTCAGCTGCACGGTAGAAGCTGACGGTCTCCTCGAGAGGGACGCCGCCGACAAATACCACGTCAGCTGTTATACCTAGCTCGGCCGCGAGCGAGTACAGTTCAGCAACGTACTTCTCGTCACGTCCGGGGCCCACGATCACCAGCTGCCGATCTCCGAGCTCATGGCGGGCGAGCGCCCATGCCCGCAGCAATCCGCCGCAATTTTTATACGGCCACAGCGAGGACACGAATAGCACGAATGGCTTGGTGATACCGTGCGACGCCACAGCTGCACGAGCCGCGCCAGCATCGCCCGGCTTGAAGAGGTCGTGGTCAACCGCCTCGTAAATCAGCTTGAGCTTGGTCGAGTCAACATTCAGGTACTGCTCGATCTCGGCACGCAAGCTATGAGAGTTGATGATGATCGCCTTAGCGGCCCGCGCAGTGCGCGGATAGTTCAGGCGACGATACATACGAGGCAACGGCCCGATTGCTTCCGGGGCGGTAAAGGCATGCATCGTCTTCATATGGATGACGAGTGACCATGAGATATTTACCAGGGGCGCCATCAGAGTGTTGAAGACATCGATGCGGCTAAGGGGTAGCCGCAGCGGTGAGTAAAGGTGCTCCGAGAGCGTACGAGGCGTTCGCCGCTCGTTCGACCAGGGGTAGGTGATGTAAAAGACATTTGGGCCGTAACCTTGATGGAGATGCCGTGACTTCGGGCTCACCATCAGATGCAATTCCTCGCCAAATTCGAGCCTCTTGGCCATCTCCGGGATTACCCGGGTCCAAAACCAATGCGCACCCGACGGATTTTCTGGGTCTTCCGTCAGGAGGTTGATTGCTACGCGCATGCGTTACCGACTTCCTCTACAAATGCTGAAGTGCCGCTGCTTTCGCGCCTTGGTCAGGCCTCGGATGACTGTCATGAGTTAAAATACATTGGACGAGATTGCGTCGTCGGTCATTCGCGACTGACGAATGTACTGAGCTAATGCATGCATTATAGCCTGGTGCAAGTCCTCAATGATGCCATAATTCGTGTCGTCAACATGAATGGCGACCTCGGCCACCGCCTTGGCACCACCGCCGTCGAATCCGGTAAGTGCGATCGTGCGCAGTCCACGGTCGCGAGCCCACGTGAGCGCACGCACGATGTTGGGCGAACGGCCTGATGACGAGATGGCGATAAGGACGTCGCCCGGCCGAGACTGCGACTGAAGCTGATAGGTGAAGACATCTTCGTAGCCCCGGTCATTGGCAATCGCAGTGAGGAGCTCAACGTTGGCGCTAAGGCTCACGACACGGGGTGTGAGGTCGGTCGTTGTCCGGACGCCTTTCACGTGATCGCATTGCAGATGGTTCGCAATGGCGGCCGAACCGCCATTGCCGCATGAGAACACTCCTGCACTCCGAGTGTACGCATCGAGGAGGATATCCGCCGCGCGATCAAGGGCTGCGGGTTCAATCGAGCTTGCCGCACGGGCGAAGTTCCCCGCGTATGCTCCAAAATAGGTTCCAGAGCTAGCATACTGCGCGACAGGGAACTTCGCCGGGGTGCCATTGGCCGAGGGGGCACAGACAAGAAGATCTTGGGCGGTTTTCATACGACGATACGCTCCAGGATGAATGGTGCCGCAGCGGCAAGGTTCGGAAATGACCAGACGCCTTGACGTCTGCAGCTGCCAGGTCCCACATAGATTGCCGATGCCCCGATGGCCTCAGCAAGGCCGAGGTCCTCTGACCGGTCGCCCACAACCCAGGATGAGGTCAGATCAAGGTTCAGTGCCGCCGCCGCTGCCTTTGCCATTCCCGGCCTCGGTTTGCGATCTTCGCTCGTACGCGCAAAGGCTTCAACGACACCTGCGGGGTGATATGGGAGCCCTGGACGACGACGCGAATCCGCTGCGGACGCCGCCACGTTCTGGCCGCCGAGAGCCGAGTCCAAGCGAACCTCGCTCGGAGACGACACCTTCACCGTGTCGTCCCAGCCAAGACCGGTCGCTGCGGACTTCATCCCTTCGCCTCACCTGGGGTCGCTCACGCGGAGGCCTTCCGGCCCTGTATGCATATGAACGCGCAGCAAGTAGTCGTGATACGACGAATGCGTTGCTATCTCTGGACCAAGCTGCCGCGGGGCCTGGTACGGGCCGTCAGTGTCGATGTCAGCCGCGAGCGCATCGCCCAGTGCTGCTCGCCAGGGCAGGGACCTAGGCCACCGGTTCTAGGTGGATCCACAAGTGCCATCCCAGGAGGGTCTCGCCGGGTAGCTGGTGAAGCGGAAGTGGCGGAGCGTGCATGAAGCGCTTGTAGGTGCGGGTCACTCGGAAGGAGGGGAAGTCTCGCTCGATGCGCCGACGGTCGTAGACCAGCGCGTACGGGTTGCTGGGCCCGTCGGTGTTGTGATGGGTGAACTCCGCCATGCGTAGATAGCGGAACAGCCCCGCCTTCTTGGCATTGTCGAGGTGGCCGGCCAGCATGCCCTGGCCGGCGCCGGATTTGAACAACCCCACCTGGGCGAGCGGGAAAGCAGCGAGTAGGGCGACGCGGCGGATCAAGCCAATCGACACTAGGTAATTCAGCGACCAGCGCGCGTACATCATGATGACTAGCTCCCCGCCAGGTCGCAGCACCCGATGGATTTCCTGCTGGGCCCGGTTGATATCCGGCACATGATGTAGTACGCCATGGCTGAAAACCAGGTCAAAACTGCTGTCGGCGAAGGGCAGCTCGAGCACACTGCCCTGCCACAGTTCTTCGTAATCCAGGTTCCGCAGCGCCAACCGGGTCCGGACCCGGGCCACCGATTGACCCGTCAGGTCGATCCCGGACCAGCGGGCTCCGTGGCGGATCAGCCGCTCGGACTCGGAACCCTCACCCAACCCGATCTCCAGCACCTGCTTGTCTGCCACGTTCAGGGCATCAAGGCAGGCCGGCAGGTGGTGCTCGTTCTGGTAGCGGAACCGGTCGTAGTCAGTAAAGAAACGCTCGTAATCGTCGCGGAACCGGTCATGCAGCCCGCCGACCTGAGCGTCCCCACACGCATGCTCCTGCCAGAATTCCTGGACAGTCTGCTCATCCATAACGTGCACTCTCCCCCCGGAGACCAGGCTACCCGCAACCTATCTTCCGGGTTCTGTTGGCTTGGCCCACCGCCTGACCGTCCTTAGCATCCGAAACGTGCCGAACTGCCATGGCCCATGCTCGTCGATCGCTGCTAGTGACCGAGTCCGCCTCCGCAGTGCCGAACACCAGCGAAAGGCCTGGGGTGAGGACTGAATGGTCTAACAACGGAGTTGTGACTTCACGCAGGTGAACGCCTCGGCGTACGGAGCGCGGCACTCCATGCCACGCAGCCGGGCCAGTCCCAGGAAAACTTCGTCGTCCCACCAGTCACGGGTTCTCTGGGATGGAAAACATTTATGCAGCAATTCTATTTTGTGCCGAGCGATGTCAGCCGTAATTGGAAAGTACATTGACGGGCGGCTGAAGTCGCCGTCCCATTTGGGTATCTCGTAGGCAAGATAAAGCTGGTCGCGGAATACCGTGGGCACAATTTCGGCGATGGTCCGGTGATCTTGGTGGGCGTCGCCGGACGTCGGCGCGAGGATGAGGTCCGGCGCGCATGACTTCGCGACATCTTCCAAGATGTCCTTGACCCGGCCCCACACGGCCGGCAGCCTTCCCTCGGGAAGGTCGTGCAGCCGGACAGTGAGATCCGCGGTCGGCAAGAAGGTGCTGGCCGCGCCACGCGCCTCCAGCTGGCGATCTGCCGATCCGGTCAGCACAACGTAGTGGGCCTGCAGGCACGTGTGGGCCTCAGCCAGAGTGAGCAGCGTACCGCCCGCGCCAATCTCTATGTCGTCTGGGTGCGCCCCGACTGCGAGTACGGACAGTGGCCGGCGCGATGGAATCGGCAGTTGCAGTGACAGCATGGGGCGTCACCCTGACGACGATATAGGTATCGGCTGGATGAGCGCGTCCCCATTGTGCCCGATCAAGCCCGACCGTTCCGGGTCCCACACCATCCAGGGACAGTTCCCCCGGTGGTACATCTCGTCCAGTTGCGCACGCTCTTTCACGGTGTCGGCGGGTGACCAGTAGCCCTTGCACGGGTAGGCGAGGACGCGCCGCTGCGGAACCAGTCGCACGAGCACGTCCTCAACGAGATCCTCCCCTTCGTTGAGGTGATCGAATATCTCGGGCCGGAGCACGAAGTATCCGCCGTTCTCCCACTGACGCAGTTCCCGCATGGGGGTTACCTGGGTGATGAACCCGTCGTCGGCAATGTCCACTACGTGGTGCGAGGACTGAGGCGGCACCGCGAGCAGGCAAGCCAATGCGGTACTGGCCCGGAACCGATCGATCATGTCCGGCAGCGGCGTATTCGTGAGGACATCCGCGTAATTGGCCATGAACATGTCTTCGTCCTCGACGAAGCGGCGAACCCGGCGCAGCCGCTCGCCAATCGCAGAATGCAGGCCGGTGTCGACGAAGGTTATCCGCCAATCGGAGATGTCCGTGCTGAACAGCGTGACCTCACGCGCGCCGTTCTCCAGGGTGAAGTCATTCGACCGGGTTTCATCGTAGTTCAGGAAGAAGTCCTTGACGTAGGAAGCGCCGTACCCGAGGCAGAGGATGAAATCGGTGTGTCCGAAATGGGCGTAGTAACGCATGACGTGCCAGAGCAGGGGACGCTCGCCCACCATCGCCATCGGCTTGGGACCGGTGTTGACTCCGTCTCGCATCCGCATCCCGAGCCCACCGCAGAACAAGACGACCTTCATGATTGACCCCCCAATTCAGACGACTTCGAGCGCGGGGATGGGGAAGACCAGCCGGCCTCCCCACGATCGGACGTAATCAAGTTGCGATGTGATCTCATCCCGGAGATTCCAGGGCAAGACGAGGATGTAGTCGGGCTTGGTTTCGGCCAGCCGCAGCGGCACGCGGATCGGGATGTGCGTGCCCGGCAGGAACTTTCCCTGTTTCACGGGGCTGCGGTCCACCGTGTACGGCAAGAGATCCGAGCGGATGCCGCAGTGGTTCAGCAACGTGTTCCCCTTGCCCGGGGCGCCGTAGCCGGCCACCGAGTGGCCCTGACCCGCCGCGGCCAGCAGGAAGTCGAGCAGGTCGCTCTTGATCCGCAGTACCGCTCCCGCGAAGCCCTCGTGGCCCGCCGTCGTGTGCAACCCGGCGGACTCCTCCTCGTCGAGAACCGCCTTCACGCGCGCGGTGGGCTCGCCCGCGCTCTCCTCGGGCCGGGCGTAGACGCGGAGCGAGCCGCCGTGCGTGCCGAGCTCGTCCACGTCGACCACCCGCAACCCGGCCGTCGCCAGCGCGCGGGAGGAGGTGAGCAGGGAGAGGTAGGAGAAGTGCTCGTGGTAGATCGTGTCGTATTGCCGCCGCTCGATCAGCCGCAGCAGGTGGGGGAATTCCAGCGTGACCAGGCCTGAGTCCTTGACCAGCGCGCGCAGGCCGGCGGCGAAGCCGGTGATATCGGGAACATGGGCGAAGACGTTGTTCGCGGCGACCAGGTCGGCCTGACCGTGCTGGCGGGCGATCGCGAGTCCCGTCTCCGGCGTGAGGAACTCGACCTCGGTCGGGATGCCGCGGGCACGGGCAGCCTCCGCCACGTTCGCAGCCGGCTCAACTCCGAGTGCCGGAATCCCGCGGGCCAGGAAGTGCTGCAGCAGGTAGCCGTCGTTGCTGGCCACCTCGGTGACCTGGCTGGTCGGAGTCAGGGCTAGACGGTCGATCATAGCCTCGGCGTATCGTCGCGCATGCGCGACCCAGGAGTCGGAGTAGGACGAGAAGTACGCATAGTCCGAGAAGATTTCTTCCCCGGGCACATAGGCGGGGAGCTGGACCAGCAGGCAGGAGGTACACAGCCGCACGTGCAGCGGGTAGAAGACCTCCGGCTCATCAAGCCGTTCAGCCGGGACGTAGCTCTCGCACAGCGGGGACATGCCGAGGTCAACGAACGTGCGGGTAAGCTCCGCGCCGCACAGGCGACACGTGGGCTGTGACGACATGGCCCCCCTAGAGTTCCGACCGGTGCCGCTGGGAGAATTCGCGGGCACGTATGCATCAGGCGGCCAGATGGCCACCTGCTCTACAGGACCCGCGACAGCCCCGCCCTGATACGTCGGTAATAAACTTCAGAACCAGGTGGCTGGTTGTTGACTTTCCTGATCCTTATCGCGACGTGCTGGTAACTCATTGCCACCACGTGACGATCGAAACGTTAGCCACCTGAGTCATGTGAGCCACAGGCGTTCGGTGTATCACGGTCGCTCGCTCGGCGTTCCTATGCACGCCGGTCAGTGTGGAGCGAATTTTCTCCGGCGCTCCGCCCTGGGCCGTTGCATCGCCGACCGCCGTTTCGCACCCGGGCCGATAGGAGGGCGTGGATGGGCGAGATTGCCTGCCGGGCATGCCGTGGACGCATTGGCCACCTCGTGCTTGATCTTGGCGAACAGCCGGCCTGTGACTATTTCCCGCCGTGCGATGACCTGGGCCCGGACCCGGTATACCCGTTGCAGATGTGGTTGTGCTCTTCGTGCGGCCTGGCCCAACTGGCGGCCGACGCAACGGTGCCCGAGGAGCCGAGAGGCGCCGAGCCGACCGCGCTCGTCGCCCAGGCGGCCGACGCGGTTGAGCGAGTCGCTGCCGCGGGCCTGCTGCCGACCGGTGTCGGGGTCGTCGAGTACGGCAGCCCGCACGGCGGCTCCTGGCTGGGGTTACTGGCCGACCGCGGGCTCTTGCCGGTGCACGATGGCGAACCGGCCAAAGTGGTGCTCGACTGCTTCGGCCTGATGCACTCGGCCGACCAGTCGGCCGCGCTCGCTGAACGGGTGGCCCGGGTGGCTCCCGGCGGAATGCTGCTGTTGCAGTACCACTCGCTGGAGACCATCGTGCGCTGCGGACAGTGGAACGCGCTCCGGCACGGGCACTACGCGTACTACTCGACCACCGCCCTGACCGCCATGCTGGCCGCGCAGGGCTTCAGCCCGCGCACCGCCTGGCAATTCGACCTTTACGGGGGCACGGTGCTGCTGGCGGCCAGGCGGGATGCCGATTCGTGCGCTGGGCCGGACGCATCGGTGCGGGCCCTCCTGGCCAGTGACGCCCGCGCAGGCATCCTCGACCCCGCCCTGGTCCTCGGCTTGCAAGTCAGTGCGCGGGCCCATGTTAAGAGCCTGCACGAATGGCTGGTAGCCGAACGCTTGGCCGGCCGGACCGTACTCGGATACGGTGCCACATCGCGGGCGATTGCCCTATTGCGCCGGGCCGAAGCAGACCGGGCGCTGTTGCCCGCAGTGATCGACGCCTCCCCGGCCAAGCAGGGCCTGCGGATGCCAGGGACGAACATCCCTATCGTTCATCCGGCACAACTTGCCGTGCGACGGCCGGATTCCGTGATCCTGTTCCTGGCCGACCTGCTGCCCGAGGTCCGGACGGCATTCCCTGAAGTCGAGGCCACTGGCGGTCACTGGGTGGACGTCGAGACACTCGGCCGCTGCCCGGTCGACGCCTGATCGGAGCGGGCCACCGTAGATCAGGACGGCTCAGGATGCCTGCAGCAGCCCCCGCAGCGTCTCCAGGCACCGCCCGCGAGTGGGGCCGATGCTGCCCACCGGAAGCCCGAGCTTGTCGGAAATCTCGGCATAGGTCGCAGGCGGATCGGCCATGAGCATCTCAAGGAGCTGCTGCGAACGATCGGGGAGGTGCGACAACGCTCTCCGGACGTCAGCCGCGCGTTCGTCGGCCAGAAGCTGCTCATCGATCTCTGGCGCGCTCGTGAGATCGCTCTTGAGTGTGACCTCGTCCTCAACTGGTATGACCTTCTTGCGTGCCGCCAAGCTGCGCAGGCACTCGTTCCGCGCGGTCGCCGCCAGCCAGGAACCGACGCGCTCGGGATGGTCCAGCTTGTCGATATGCTCGAACAGGCGCAGCCAGGTCGCCTGCGAGACGTCGGCGGCGTCGCTCTCGGACAGCTTGAACTGGCGGGTTATGGCCCAGATGAGCCTGGCGTACTGGTGGACCAGCCGCTCCCACGCCCGCTGGTCTCCCTGAGCAGCGCGCTGCACCATAAGCGCAGCCTCTGCGGGCTCTAAGGTCGCGACCTCCCGTTCGGATACGGCACCGGCCGCACGGTTCAGAGCGGCCGATTGTTCCGGCACCGAGGCGACAGCACGTTCAAGGTCGGCTATCACATGTTCGGATACCGCGGCCACGGCGCGATCGAAATCGCCCGCCGCCGTCCGGCGACGGCCGCTCGCGCGCGCCGCGGCTGGTGGTCCAACAGCTCGAATCGGCCGAAGGCTCTCCGTCCGGCGGCGTGCAGTACCAACAACCCCACTCACGCTCGCTCCCCCCAGTCCCGTCCCCATAGAAGTCGCCGAGCCATCACTATGTTGCGATACTGCGGCGCAGAGAACAGGTTAGGGCCCTGCGCGCACAGTGAAAAGACGTTCAGCGTTGCCGGGTGGTTGACACTCTCCGCAACAGAAGATTCCGCCGCCAAGGCAATCGGTGACGTGAAATTCCTTCCGAAGTGCGGTCACATCTTTCGAGGCGGCCGGACCGCCTAGCATCAGTCTGGTTCGCGGGGCACGGCGGTTTCGTGCGACGCCACGATCGGGCGGGTGGCGGAGGCCCAGCCGGTTCGTCCGCCCCGCCGACCGAGAATCCGGTCCACGGCCGCGCCCACTCCCCCATCCTGGGCCATCAGGCGGCGGACGACCACGATGAGCGCGGGCACGGCCCAAAAGTCACCGCAGACCCACAGGATCGCCGCCCCGATCTGCTGGTCGGCCAGCGGCGGCAGGGTGACCCCCGCGATGTGGTCATACACCGGGTACCAAGATGCCTGCGTGAAGAAGCTCATGGAGATCGCCATCACCCACATGACCAGGTTCGTCCCGATCAGGGCGATCGCCTGGCCGGCCGGCGTCAGCCGCGGGCGCAGCGGCGGCGACGGGATGACCTGCAGCCAGAACAGCACCCCGGCCACGAAGAAACTGCCGTGCATCAGCCAGATATGCACGGCCTGGTTGTTCTCAGCCAGGTCGAACAGGGCCGGGACGTGCCAGCCGATCATCACCAGGTTGAAGGCCACGAAACCGGTCCAGGGCGCGAGCAGCACCTGGCCGACCGCGCGCAGCGGGCGGGACCAGCCGCCGAGCATCACCGACCTGGTGGCGCTGCGCCCAAGCCGGCCGGGCAGCGCGTCGAGCATCGGCTGCCAGGGCGCGCCCGCGACGACCAGGGTCGGGGCGGCGAACATGAGCAGCAGGTGCTGAATCATGTGCACGAAGAAGTAGTCGTCGGCCCAGTAGTCGATGGGGGACTCGACCGAGAGGAGCAGAACGACCAGGCCGGCGTAGAACAAGATCGAGCGCAGCCGCCGCTGCCGGGTCCGGTCCGGCCGCGACCGGCGGGCCAGCCGCCGCAGGCCGATCTCATGCCATCCGGCCAGGAACAGCGCGACGAGCAAGAACGGGTCGTACGACCAGTGATCGGTGATATAGCTCATTGCGGTCAGCCGGACGAGCCGTAGGCGAGGGGCACGTGCAGGACCTGGACCTGGCGCCAGGACGTGGATCCTCGGACCAGCCGCCAGACGGTGAGCCGGCTGCCGCCGGCCGCGAGCGCGTCGACGTTCCTCGCCGGGCCGAAAGCGAGAGCGGCGGTTCCGGACGGCGGCGACGGTAGCTGGCGCCAGGCGGAGCCGCGGGCGGCGATCGCGTCCGCCCGCCCGTTCGCGAGCAGCACCCAGGCTGTCCCACTGGCGGTGAAGCCCGACGCCCGCACCGGGGTAGCGCCCAGGCTGAGCGGGCCGGACACGATCCAGCGCCTGCCGTCACGGCTCCACCCGGCCAGCAGTCCGGCCGACCGGCCGGACCTCGCGGTCAACAACACCGCCTCGCCGGCCGCGGTACGGGTCAGCCGCAGCACCTGCACCCTCCTGCCGGCCTCGGACGAGGGCAGCGGGGGCCCGGCTGGCCGCCAGGTCCCGGTGGCTTGGGAGAAGATGCCAACCACACCCGGGTGCGAACACGTCGCGGCGAGCAACGGGTCACCGGACGGCGAGTAGGCGACCGCGGCTGCATTGGCGGGGGCGCACCGCCGCCCCGCCGGGGCCGCGGCGAGAGCGTGCACGCTGGTCAGCGGGGACCAGGCCGTCGCGCCCGGTCCGGCCTGCTGGATCCCGCCGCTGGCAAGCAGGGCAAGGAGACGGCCGTCTGGGGCCGCGGCCAGAGCGTCCGGTACGTCGGCAAGGCCGGCGTCTAGCACGCCGGCCCGCCACCTGACGCCGTTGTCACGGGTGCTGGCCAGCGGCGAGAACACCAGGTCCTGGCTGGGCCGAAATCCCGCGATGACGGCCCGCCCGTTCGACCCGGGCAGCCCGGCCAGCACGAGGCCGCCGTTGCTGGCTACGCCGGGCGGAGTGACCAGCCGCCACGCGGCCGACTTGGCCGGGCGCACGAACAGCTGCCAGAAGTTGTTGTGCCGGGCCGCCGAGCCGCCGAGCACGGCCACGGCCCACGTGGCGCCCGTGGTGTCCAGGGAGGTGGCCAGGCCGGACGGTGGCGGGGGCGCCGCGCGCGGGCCGCCCCGGTTGGTGACACTGCCGCACGCCGCGGCGGTCATGACCAGCACCGCGGCCACCACGGTCAGGGGGGTGCGCCTGCCCATCACGTCCCCAGCGCCTGCCGCGCGGCAGCGGCCAGTTCGACGGCGAACGACGACTGCGAGGCCGCGGTCCCCGGTCCCGGGTCGGTGTTGATTTCCTGGCGGACGTGACCATCGCGGCCGATCACGAAGGCGACGTCGTTGTGCAGGGTCATCGCCCCAGCGGGCAGGTCCTGGGCCACCATGCCGTAGGCATGCCAGACGTTCCTGAGCTGGGCGAGCGAACCGGTCATGAACAGCCAGTTGGACATCCGGCTGAGCCTTTCCTGGCGGTCGAAAGCCTGCACCGCCGCCAGGCTGCGATAGGTGGGACTCAGCACGATCGCGGCCAGCTTGACCTGGCCGGAGTCGGGGGCCAGCAGCCGCGCGGCGGCTGCGAACTCGTGTCCGATCAGCGGGCAATCGGACGTGCACACCGGGTCGAAGAAGGTGAGCAGCACCACCTGGCCGTGCAGGCTGGCCAGGCTCACCTGGCTGCCGTGCTGATCGGTGAGCATGAAGGGACGGGCCGGGTAGTTGACCGCGGCGTTGCTGCCCCCGATGGCCTGGGCAATGATCGGGTCCGCGTTCGGGTTGGCGCTCGCCGCCACCGAGGGCAGCACGCCGACCAGTACGACGCCGAGCGCGCCGGCCGCCGCGATCGACCTTCCGCTGGCCGTTGCGAGCGCGCGCGCGGCTGTCTGCAGCAGGGCGGCCGGGCGGCTCGGGTTCCGGGCGGACGGGCCGGGGCGGCCCGGGGTCTCTGAGCTGGCCAGCGCGGACGGCATGTCCACGGCGGCCGACGTATCCGCTGCGGCCGTGCGGGCCGGGGCCAGGCCGGCGGGTGCGGGCGCCTCGGCGGGAGCCTGCTGCCCTGGTGCCGCCTCAGGAGCGAGGACCGGGCTGACCTCATGGCCGGCGCGAGGGCCGGCCATGACGAGATAGCCGGACACGAATAGCAGCGCCATCGGAATCATGCTGTTCGGGTCGGTGCCGACCCCGCCCAAAAAGCCGAGGTCCTCGATCAGCACCCAGTCCGCCAGGCAGAGCAGGAGCGCGGCGCCCACCCCGAGGCGGGCCAGCCGCGGCCGGCCGCTGAGGAAAGCCACGCCGATCGCGGCCAGCGCGATGACCGTGAACAGGTTGACCGCGAAGCCGTGCGCGGCGACGAAGCTCGCGAACGCGGCGACGATCCGAGCCAGGAAGTGCGGCTGCGGCGTCTGGCTCATGTTCTGGATCATTCCGGTGAGGGTGCCCGACTGCCCGTGCCAGGTTCCTTGCCAGAATCCTCGTCCCGGCCAGGCCTGCAGCACGGCCATGCCGACGAAGAACACACCCGTCCCGGCCAGGATCAGCCTGCCCAGCCTGGGCGTGCGCCAGGCGGCTTCCGGCAGGGCCAGCAGCGCTCCGGCGGCACAGTAGAACAGCACCGCACCTGGCGCGCCGAACAGCCAGGTCAGGCCTGGGGCGAAGATGCCGCCGAAGGACTCGCCGAAAACCCAGACCAGCAGTCCCCAGCCGACGCTGGCCAGCGCGCCGAGCCTGGCCCACGGCCCCTGCCGGGCGAACACCAGCCACAACCCGATCCCGACCTGGATCCAGACCGCCGCGGCCGAGACCTGGATCGGATGGTAGGTCCACACGGTGCCGGCCGCGTTCACCAGGTGCTGGACCCAGGTCGGCGAGCTCGCCGCGGTCGGCTTGATGACCTGCGCGGGCATCCCGAGCGGCATCGCCGGCTGCGCCTGCAGGATGCCGTCGAAGATCCAGAGGATGCCGAAGCCGATCCGCAGCAGCCGCCGCCCGGGCGGCTCGGGCTCGGCGGCGGTCCGCTCCTGGCCGGCGGCCGAGGCGGCGCCGGCCGGCCGCTTGGTCCCAGTTCCCGCCTTGCCCTGGATCGGCCACGACCCGGCCGCGATCAGCCGGGCCAGCCATAGCACCAGGAAGATCGCGGCCACGATGAGCAGCTGATGCCGCAGCGCCGATCTGAAGGCCTCAGCGATCAGCGTGTTACCGGTACCGATACCAGATGTCATCCCAGGCATGGCGGTCCCTGATCGGCGGCCGGACAGGCATCGCGACCTCGCGCTGTCCGGTCCGGTGGTGTGAATGGCTGCGGTGCGGAGAGCCGACCTTCCGCAGCGTCTCGCGCCCGAGGGGCGAGCGCACCACATAGGCTACGCCGCGCCCCGCCCGAGTGCACCAGTACCCGGGACACGGGAGACGGCCCGCGGCGCTCGGCGACCGGCCGGGCGGGTAGTCTCACCGCGTGGGAGATCAGACGCTCCCTCCGTTCGGCTGGCAGCAGGTACTCGGCCGGTGGGAGTTCGCGCCGGTAGTGACGGTGCTGGCCGTCGCGCTGGCCGTCCTGTACCTGGAGGGCGCCTGGCGGGTGCGGCAGCGGCATCCGGCCCGGCCGTGGCCGTGGTGGCGAACGGGGATGTTCCTCGGCGGGCTGGCGGTCGTGGTGCTGGCCACCGAGAGCGGCATCGGCGCCTACGACGACGTGCTGGTCTGGGATCACATGATCCAGCACCTGCTGCTGATCATGGTGGCGCCAGCCATGCTGGTGGTCGGGCAGCCGGTGACGCTGCTGCTGCACGCCAGCCGCAACCCGCTGCACACGTGGGTCAAGCGCGCGGTGCGCTCGCGCGTGGTCACGTGGCTGACCTGGCCGCCGGTCGGCGTGATCGCCTACACGGTGACGATCATCGGAACGCACCTGACCAGGCTGATGA
>Ga0070713_100000487_pt1 | contig 25295 bp, 17 predicted proteins | sample LARL82metaG_FD_65465 | JGI IMG/M metagenome (GOLD analysis project Ga0070713, IMG submission 65465) | Corn, switchgrass and miscanthus rhizosphere microbial communities from Kellogg Biological Station, Michigan, USA - LAR L8-2 metaG | ecosystem: Host-associated > Plants > Roots > Rhizosphere ...
GGCCCATTCCTCCTGCGTGATCTCGCGCGCGGCATTCGGCCGCCGAGCTATGGCGTGAGCGCACCGCTCTGGCTCATCTGGGAGATCCCACTCTTTCTGGCCGCGGTTTCGGTGCTCCTTGCCGGTGCCGGCGCGGGCGGCGTTCTGCTCGGGCGCTCTCGCGGTCTCCCAGCCTGGTCGGGCGCCGCCGCGGCGGGCGTTGCCGCCATCCTTGCACCCATTGTGTGGCAGGCACCGGGACAGTGGCCCTGGTGGTACACCTTTCTCTGGATCGGGGCGATCACCGCGCTGGCCCTCAGCCGGCAGACACGATTCCTCGTCGTGACGACGGCCATCGTCGCTGCCCTTGGAGCCGCGACGCTCGTCTGGGGGCGCACCGCCCGTGGACGTGTCGAGCTCGCGGAGCACGATCTCGCGGCACTGAGCGATCCCGACCCGCAGGGATCGACCCGTTCGCTGCTCGAGCGGTTTGCCGCGTCGCTGCAAAGCGAACCGCTGCCCTCCACTCGCGCGGCTCTTCTCCAGCATTACGTCGGCTCAGCCCTGGCGGCAGCGGATTACCCAACCGCACTCTTCGCCGTGTCGGCGACCGGGCCCGCCGTAGCGACGCTCGCGACCGCGAACTTCTCCGTGCCGGCTGACGCCGTTAGGCGCGCCGTAGCCGAAGCGACGCGAATCGGCCAGCCGGTGATTACGGATGTTGCCGCAGACCCGGCGAGCGAGATTCTGCTCGCGGTACCCGCGTTGAATCGGAGCGATTCGACTGTCGCGACGGTCGTCGTGGTCGCGCCGAAAACACGGCTCATTCGAGCGGATCCGTTCAACGCCCTGCTCGGGCTGGAGGCCGAGCCACAGGGTGTTCCGCCGTACACGTTGCAATTGTTCAGCCTTGACGTGAGTCGCGCCACCATTGGCGCGGTGGGGCAGGCTCGCTGGCAGAGACGCGAGAGCGCGCTGCACGGCGACTGGCTCATTCGGACCGGTAGCGGTGCGGCCCGTGCCCACGTCGAGGTCGAGCTGCGCGAGCCCCTGGCGCTCGTCGAGCGTGGGACACTGATCGTGCTGCTCGACCTTGGCATCGTCGGGCTGCTGTGGATCCTGAGCGTCGTCGCCGACGGTGGCTTTCAGCGATGGCTGCGCGCGCGTCGGCGTACGTGGGTCCGCAGCTACCGGCTGCGCCTGACGATCGCGCTGTTCGCGTTCTTCGTGCTGCCGGCGATCGGCTTTGCATCGTGGTCGTATCAACGGCTGTCGAGTGAAGCGTTGGGAGCGCGCGACGTGCTCGTTCGCGAAACACTGCGTGCGGTCGTGCCGGCCGGTTCTGACTCGGCCTGGTTGGCTAGTGAGAGCACGCGGCTCAAGACGCCGATTCTCGCCTTCACCGCTGGCGAGCTGCGCGAGGCCAGCGATCCGCTCCTGAGCGAGCTCGCGCCGATTGGTCGCTTTCTTCGCGACGACATCGAGCGGCTACTCGTGATCGGCGATGAGGAGTCGCTCAGCCGTCCCGTGGACCTGGGCACGACGAGCACCCTTGTCGGCTTCCGCTCCATCGATCGTCCGGGATTGTCCGATCTGGTGCTCGCGGCGCCGGCCGGTCCCGAAGAGCTTACGCTCGGTCTCGGCCGCGACGACTTGAGCATTTTCGTATTGTTCGCGACGGCGGTCGGCGCGGTGGCCGCACTCTGGCTGAGCGGGATCGCGGCGCGCCAGCTCGCGCGGCCTATCGGCAGCTTGCGGCAGGCGGCCCTTGCTCTGGCCGGTGGCGAACGTCTGCCGCCCCTCGATGCGGAACCGACGGCCGAATTTCGACCAGTATTCGCCGCATTCCGGCGCATGGCGTCGGATCTCAACGCGAGTCGATCGGCGCTCGAGGAAACGCAGCGACGCCTCGCGGCGATTCTGCGGAACGTCGCGAGTGGCGTGATTGCCGTGGACCGTGCGGGGTGTGTCGTACTGGCGAACCCCCGCGCCGACGATCTGTTCGAGGCCGCGCTTCCTCCGGGAACGCGACTCGCCGCGGTGGCGCCGCCGGAGTTGATGGACGCCGTCTCGCGCGTGCTGGCCGGCAGCGAGGACGATGTTGCCTTTGCACTCACGATCAAGGGCGAGCAGGAGCTTCGTGTCCATCTCACCGCGATCAACGACGCCGTCGTCATCACCCTCGACGACGTGACGCAGGTCGCACGCGCGCAGCGTGTGCTCGCCTGGGGCGAGATGGCGCGCCAGGTCGCGCACGAGATCAAGAATCCGCTGACGCCGATACGGCTCGGTGTACAGCATCTGCGCCGGGCGCGGGCCGACCACCGTGTGGACTTCGATCGCGTGCTGGACCAGAACGTCAATCGCATCCTCGCCGAGATCGACCGACTCGACGAGATTGCCCGCGCGTTCAGTCGCTATGGCTCCGCGCCTAACGATCGGCCACGGGCGGTCGCCACCGACGTTGCCGCCGTCGTGCGCGACGTCGTTGGCCTGGAATCGATGGCCGACGGGAGTGACGGTCAGGATACCGTGCGCTGGCTCGTCGAGGGTGTCGACGTGCCCATCACCGCGCTCGCCTCCGGTGACGAGCTACGGGAGGTGCTACTCAATGTGTTCGAGAACGCGCGCCTCGCCGGCGCGCGGGAAGTGTCGGTAAACGTCGCCGGCAACGGCGTGCCGGAGGCCAACGGCGATGCCTCGCATCGCGTATCGATCGTCGTCCGCGACGACGGTCATGGCATACCACCGGAGGTATTGCCCCGCATATTCGAGCCGCACTTCTCGACGCGCACCAGCGGCAGTGGCCTCGGACTCGCCATCAGTCGTCAGATCATCGACGCATGGGGCGGCGAGATCTCGGTGGCCAGCGAGGTGGGACGCGGCACCACCGTGCGGATCGAGCTGCGTGCGGCGTCGTCGCCTAACGACGCTACTCGGTGAGGCTGCCCTGCGATCGACCGCCGCTCATCATGCGGACGGTCTTGATGTTCACGAACTCGCGCAGCCCGAATTCGCTCAGCTCGCGACCATAACCGCTCGCCTTCACGCCGCCAAAGGGGAAGCGCGGGTCGGACGCCACCATCCCGTTGATGAAAACACTTCCCGCTTCGAGCTCCCGAGCGAATCGCCGGGCCTCCGTGCCTTCGTTCGTCCATGCGCTCGCGCCCAGCCCGAAGCGCGTGGAATTGGCGATATGTATCGCCTCGTCGATGTCGCGCGCCCGAAGCAGTACCGCGACGGGACCAAACGTCTCGTCATGGTAACCCGGCGAGCTCGGAGGCACATCGGTGAGCACGGTGGGCTCATAGTAGAAGCCCGAGCCCGGGCGCGGCCGACCTCCCACGAGCAGACGCGCACCGGCGTGGAGGGTGTCCTGCACTTGCTTGTCGAGATCGTCGCGAATCTTGCTCGTGGCAAGGGGGCCCACGTCGGTGCGCTCGTTCATTGGATCACCGACGACGAGCGCGCGGGTATGCCCGACGAACAGGTCGCAGAACTCCTCGAAGACATCGTTGTGGGCAATGAAGCGCTTGGCGGCGATGCACGATTGCCCGTTATTGATCATGCGCGCCCGCACAGCGACTTCAGCGGCGCGTTCGACATCGGCGCTCGGCATGACGATGAATGGATCGCTGCCACCCAACTCGAGTACCGTTTTCTTGATCTTTCGTCCGGCGCGCGCCGCGACGTCTCTGCCCGCGGGCTCGCTTCCCGTGAGGGTCGCCGCCGCAACACGATCGTCGTCGATGATGCGCGCAATCGCGTCCGACCCGACGAGCAGCGTCTGAAATACGCCGTTAGGTGCGCCAGCCTGCCGGAACAGATCCTCGAGGGCGAGTGCGCACTGCGGCACGTTCGAGGCATGCTTCAGAATCCCCACGTTGCCCGCGCAGAGCGCCGGCGCGGCGAAGCGGATCACCTGCCAGAAGGGAAAATTCCACGGCATGATGGCCAGCACCACGCCGATCGGCTGGAAGGCGACGTAGCCCGTCTCGCCCTGCACGTCCACGAGCTCGTCGGATAGAAACGCTTCGGCGTGATCGGCGTAGTATCGGCAGCCGGTAGCGCACTTCGCCGCCTCTTCGACGGCCGATTTGTACGTCTTGCCCATCTCGAGCGTCATCAGGCGGCCATACTCCTGCTTCCGCTGCTCGAGAATGTCACCGGCACGGCGTACGATTGCCGCGCGCTCGGAAATAGGAAGACGCGCCCAACCGACACGCGCCTCGTGCGCGCGCGCGAGCCTGGCATCGATGTCATGCGGAGTGAGCGGAGCGAACTCGCGGACGCGAGCGCCCGTTGCTGGATTGATGGTCTCGATCGGCATCCTGGAAACTCACCGGCGTGTCTCTGCGGTTCCCAGCAAAAGCAGATCCCTCGCTCCGCTCGGGATGACAATTTTGGGATCCTCCGGGATTTCCGGGAGCCTTGAGACCGTCGAGCCTCTTCGTCGGCACGATGACCGTGTCTGTCATAGCGACGAAAGTGAGCCACTAAGCTTTTCGGTCGGGACGAAATGTGAGGCCACTGAAACCGCAGCCGCCCTGCGGGCGGACGCTCGTACCACTGACGTGCTCCGTGCGAGGGGAAGCTCCTCGCTCCGCTGTTGATTTGACTTTGTGAATGTCTCGGGAAGCATCTTTCTCGCGGGAGAGGCTTCCCGACGCAGTTCAACAAAGACCACGAGTTGGGTAGGGTGACGAGGAGGCGTCGCCGCAGAGGAGATCATCAGTGGCTTCAGCGCCCGCCCGCAGGGCGGCCGCGGCTTCAGTGATCCTTGCTGCTCTTTTTCATTTCACCGAGATGTCGCATCAGTGCCGCCGAAACTTGGATGGGCGCGGCAGCGCGAAATTCCCCGAAGATCCCATTTTTGTCCTCCGCGACCTGCGCGTTTTCCGCGCCCTCCGGGGTGAATATCCATCGGCGCTTTGACTGCCGAGGGTTGCTCAGGAGGACTCCTCGCTCCACACGACCGCGCCGTCGCTCGTACGCCAACGCCGCCACCACGGGCCGCGGTGCTCGCGCTCGAACAGTGCCTGGACGGTATTCCGCCACGCTACCTGCATAGCGATCGCATCCGCGAAGCGCGCTTCCGGGTCGGCGGACAATCCGCGGCGAAGCCAGTCCGCGATCTCAGCCGGATACGGTCGCAAGTCGATGTCGCCGCGCAACTCTCGCGCGAGAATCGCGCGGCCGTCGCGCTCGCCGAATGGCGCCTCGCCGCTCAGTGCGAACGCGACGATCGCCGCAAGAGAAAAGCAGTCGACCGCCGCGTCCTGTTGTTCGCCGAGCAGCTGCTCCGGCGCGGCGAACGCGGGGGTACCACTCGTGCCGGCGCGCTCTTCGCCGCCAGCCTGCGCGATTCCGAAGTCGGCGATGCGCCATCGTCGATATCGATCGATGAGAATGTTCTCAGGTTTGAGGTCACGGTGGACGATTCCAATCGCATGCGCGGCTGCCAGGCCGCTCAACATGAAATCGACCTGCGGCGCGATCTCTGGCAATGGCCGCGGCCCCGCGCGCTCCACCAGCTCGGCGACCGATCCCCCTTCGGCGAGCTCCATCGTGTACCATGATACGTCGCCGCGACTGTCCCAATCGTAGATGGGCACGATCGCCGGATGCGCGAGCTGCGCGGCGAGCTTCGCCTCACGACGAAAGCGCGAGACCGCGCGTTCGTCGCGCGCGATGTGAGGGTGCAGCAGCTTGAGCGCGACCTCACGGCCAAGGCTGAGATCGCGTACCCGCCACACGGAACCGAAGGATCCCGAGCCGATCGCGGCGAGCACCTCGTAGTCGTCCGCGAGGGCCCAACGTAGACGGACCTCTTCGGACTCGTGCTCGGTAACGCCCGGCTCGTCACCGGCGAGCATAATCATCGTGCGGCTCCCAACGACGCGATCCATGGCGCGCAGCATCGAGGCCACCGACGGGAAGCGATCTTCCGGATCCGCGCTCAGCGACCGATCGATCACCGCCGCGACTGCTTGGGGCGTGTCTGGCCGCAAAAGGTGAATCGGCGGAACGCCTTTGGACGGCGGGATCTCCCCCGTCAGACTCGCGAAACAGGTCGCCGCGAGCTGCCATTGATCCGTCGCGGCGCTCGGACGCCAGCTCCCGTCGCTCCATTCGTTAGGCACCGGCAGGTGGCCAAAGTCCGGCTGGATCGAACCGGGGATGTCTTCCGCTGGGATTGCCCACTCCCATCCCATGAGCCAGAGGCGCGCCATGGGCGCCATCCACACGACTTCGGGCGAGACGGCGCCGTGCACGGTGCCGGAGTCGTGGAGGTAGGTGAGCGCGGAGCCAATCTCCCGCATCACCCGAAGCGTCGTCGGCGTGTCGTCCGCGCCGCCGCGCTTGAGACGAGCGCCGAGAGTTTCGCCGGCGAGCCAGCGGCGCAGATACCCAGGACCGCGACGGCTTTCCTTGAACGACGCCCAATAATGGTAGGTCGTCGGAATCGCGGGATGATTTCGATGCGCGAGATGCCGTGCTTCGGCCTCGAGCCACTCTGCATGCGATGCATCGGGCGCGCTCACGAGGGACAGGGAGCGGCCGAGCGCGTCGATAATCTCCTGGTAATGACGCGCCTGGCTCATCAAGCCCTCCGAGCCCCAGCGCCAGCCGGGAGGCAGTTCCCACGCGCTGAGATGCGCGGGAAGCTCGTGGGTCACATGATACACATCACCGGGAGAGCGCTCCGTCATCGACCACTACATTCGGGACTCGGACAGCACCTTCTCCGCCTGATGCGCGAACTCCGGCACGAGCGCGACGTCAGGCAAGACTTCGACGTCTACCTGCTGCACACGGTGCTTCGATCCGTCCTCACGCACGGCGCTTTGCACCGATGGCACATGCAGGGTCACGCTCACTACTCGCCAGAGGGTGCTCGGCCGGCGCTTTTCGCCGTCGGAATCGACGACATCCAACTGGAGGACCTCGCCGCTGGCCGGCACCACCGTGCTCTCGCAGTCCGCGAGGAGCTGCTCGCGGTCGTGCCGGATGATGCGCAAGTTGATCATCTCGCGGAGAGGTTGAGGAGCGACCATCGGAGGAGGCGACGACGGAGGTTGCTTCGGTGGACGTGGCATAGGGGGCTAAGCTTACGCATGGTGGAGACGCGATACCAGTCGCGTTCCAGGAGTCGGAGCCAGGGCTCGGCGTGAAACCACACGCCGGCAAAGGCGTACGGGCAGCAGGAATCCGTTGACCAGGAGTGAACCGTGTTCACGATCATCATCGCGCTTGTCGCGGCCGCATTGGGCTACTGGCAGGCGAAGTCGTTCGTTCAGAGCAAGCTTCGATTTGTGGATGCCGTGCAGCATTTTGCCGCCCCGCTGCTTGCGGGCGTTGCCGCGATGCTCATCGCCACGCCAGTCGTGTGGCTTCTGCCCCTTGTCGGGAAGGGAACGGCAATTCTGTTCGGCCTTGGCGTGGGCGCCGGTGTCTCGTCAGGCGCGCGAGACATTCGAAAGCGGATCGGCAGCGGAACGGTCTGACATTCTTCCGCCAGCGGTGAGGGAGGCCGGCGCGTAATGATCGCATGGCGGCTGCTTCACCGCTTTTGGAAGATCTCCACGCACTCCCTCGCGCCGCGTGGGTGTTGTTCGGCGGCACCTTCATCAATCGATTCGGCAGCTTCGTTCTTGCCTTTCTCGTCTTCTACCTGACGAGTCGGGGTTATTCCGCCGCGGCCGCGGGCCTGGCGTTGAGCGCCTATGGAATCGGCAGCATGGCGGCGGCCCTCGTGGGGGGACAGCTCGCCGACACAATCGGCCGACGCAACAGTATCACACTTTCGATGTTCTCATCGGCGACGACGATGCTGGCGCTGTCGCAAGCGACCGGTATCCGATCGATCGTCGTCCTCACGGCACTCGCTGGCTTCACGGCCGAGCTCTATCGACCCGCGTCGTCCGCGCTGATAGCCGATCTCACGCCATCCGGGCGGCGCATCACGGGCTTCGCGATGTACCGCCTGGCCGTCAATGCCGGCGTGGCGGCGGGCCCCGCGGTGGCAGGCTTTCTCGCGCAACGGTCGTTTCTCTGGCTGTTCGTGGGCGACGCGCTGACATCGGTGATTTATGGTTGCGCGGCCTATTTCGCCCTGCCACGGGACGGCGAGCGCATGAGCCAAACGGCAGTCCGGGAGAGCGCGTTCTCGCGAATGGTCAGCGACCCACGACTCGTTAGGGTAATCCTCGCGACGCTGGCGCTCGCGTTCGTGGTTCATCAGGCGTATGCCACTTTCCCGCTGCACCTCGCGCGATCGGGCTTCTCGCCGGTGGTTTACGGTTCGCTCATGTCGTTGAATGGTTTGCTCATCATCGTCATCGAGCTGTGGATCACGACGCTCACGCGACGCCTGCCGTCGCTGATCGCGCTCGCCATCGGGCTCGTCCTGAATGGCATCGGCTTCGGAGCAATCGGCGTCGCCGCGAGCGTCTCCGCCCTCGCCGTGACCGTCGTGATCTGGACGTTCGGCGAGATGGTCTATTCGCCCGTTGGGTCCGCGTACATCGCGGACATTGCGCCGACCGAGCTGCGGGGCCGCTATCAGGCTGCGTATGGGTTCACCTACAGCCTTGGGCTCATGCTGGCCCCGATCGGCGGCACCCTGTTATACAGCGTGAGTCCGTCGGCGCTCTGGCTTACCTGTCTTCTGCTTTGCTTTGCGGCGGCAGGGTTACTGACGCGGGCCTGGGTGCATGAGCGAATCACTGGGACGAGGCGGCCAACTGTGACGCCGACGGGCGGCCTCGTGGCGGACGACCCGGCGCAGCCAACGGACTAGCCGCTCCGGCTCGAATATGCTGCAGGCCGAGGCCGAAACGAATCCTATTGCTATTTTTCTAGCATATGCTACTTTCGTAGCAGTCGCTGCGAAACGCAGTTCGGCCTTTGCCGTATGGAGCACGCATGGCACACGACGATGCGGTCCACCTCAGCCGTCGCGAACGGCAGATCATGGATCATCTCTTCCGTGTTGGTCGCGCCACGGCGGCCGACGTGCTTGCGGGGATGCCCGAGCCCCCGAGCTATTCCGCCGTGCGCGCCATGCTGCGCACTCTCGAGGACAAGGGACACGTTCGGCATGAGGAAGAGGGCCGTGCCTACGTGTACCTCCCGACCACGCGTCGCGAGAACGCCCGCCGCACCGCGCTGACGCATCTGCTGCGTACGTTCTTTGACAATTCCGCGGAGCAGGCGATGGCCGCGTTGCTCGACCTCAAAGGCACGAAGATCAGCGAGGCCGAGTTGGACCGGATGGTGGAGCGCATCGAGCTAGCCAAGAAGGAGGGTCGGTAGCCATGACGAGTGTTGCGCATCTTCTCACATCACCGGCCGCCGCGGCGGCGCGTGTTCTCCCTTTGCTGGCCGACGCGGCCATCAAAGGCGTCGTCATCTTCGGCATCGCGGCCGTGGCCGTCGCCTTCTTCAGGCGACGCTCAGCCGCGACACGCCACGCCATCTGGGCTGGGGCAGTCGTAGCGCAACTCGCGCTGCCGGCGCTCGCCCTGTTTCTGCCAGCGTGGCGAGTGCCGCTAGCGGACCGGCTCGCCGAACAGTTTTCGCGCACGCCATCCATGATGGCCGTCGCGTCCGACGAGGAGGCGCCAGCGCTAGTCAGCGTCTCGACATCGCCGGACGTGGAGGTGAATGTCGAAGCTGCGGAGCCAGCGGAGCCAGCTGAAGCAGCCGAACCGGCCGAGCCAGCAGAGCCGGCGGAGCCAGCCGAACCCGCCGAGCCCGCCGAACCCGTGATGGCGTCCGCGCCTGCCCCGGCTGCAGCGTCCAGCGAGATGCTCGCGGAGCGTGCGGCTGTCCGCGCGGCAGCCAGAATCGCGCGGGCTGAGGCGAGGATGGCGCGTGCCGAGGCGAGGATGGCCCGTGCTGAAGCTCGTGCCGAAGCACGCGCGGGACGTTTGGGTCATGGAATGGGGATGGGAATGGGAATGGGCCCGGGCCACACCGACCTGGTCATCGCGCACCCTGCGATGGCGATGGCACATGTATCGGTCATGCCGCGCTTCATGCGGGGCCACGGCATCGCCTGGTGGTTGCGGGCGACGGCAGTCATCTGGCTGCTTGGCGCGCTCGCCATATTCGGCCGGTTCCTCGCTGGCACGATTGCGGTTTCGCGGCTGGCGCGCCGCAGCGAGCGCGTGGACGACGGCCGCTGGCTGTCGCTCACCCAGCGCATCGCGATTCGCCTTGGCGTCGCGCGTCCGATGACGCTCTTGCGCAGTGCGCGGTTCGATGTGCCGGTAACGTGGGGCGTGGTCTATCCCGTCGTGCTCCTGCCCGACAACGCCGACGAGTGGACCGATGAGCGTCGCCGGTACGTGCTCGTGCACGAGATGGCGCATGTGAAGCGCGTCGATGCGTTCACGCAGCTCGTCGCGCAGCTCGCCATTGCCGTTTTCTGGTTCGATCCGCTGGTCTGGATTGCCGCCCACCGGATGCGCGTCGAGCGCGAGCACGCCTGCGATGATTACGTGCTCCGCGAGGGTACGCCCGCCTCGACCTATGCCGCCGATCTCCTCGAGATGGTGCGTTCGTTAGGCGTGCGCAGCCGCGCAACCCAGCCCGCGTTTGCGGCGCTGGCCATGGCGCGGCCCGGGGAGCTCGAGACGCGAATGCATGCGATTCTCGATCCGGCCCAGGACCGCCGGTCGCTTTCCCGGCAGCACACACTCGGTCTCGCGCTCTGTTCACTGTTGCTGCTCCTGCCGCTGGCGGCGTTCCGGCCATTCAGCGCGGGCGCGCATTCGCTCGACACCAGTGAATGGGGACCGGCCGACGTCGCTCTGGTCGGAGCAACGTCGGATATCGCACCGATTCCTCCGGTGCCCGCGATTCCGGAAATCCGGAGCATCCCGGCCATTCCGGCGATTCCTTCCATGAATACCGGGGAGCTTGCGAAGCTGACTTCGACCCTCGAAACCACTCGCGCGGCGCTTGCCGAGGTGCAGGCGAATGCAGCGTCGATTGCGGCGTCCGTAGCGCCCGCCGTGGCGTTCGCGACCACCAATTCCACCTCGCACGCGTCGTGGAACGAGCAATCGTGCAGCTCGGTGTCGTTGAATCGGAGCGGTTCGTCCACGTCGATCCATTCCTCGAACGACGACGACGACAGCAGCTTCCAATACATCAGCTCGAGCTCCGGGCGATGCCTGCAGGTCGCGGTCTGGGGAAAGGTCGAGTTCTCGTCTGACGAGCGCGAGGTCGCCCATATCAGTCGCGACGGCCGCTTGTACGTGCGCGAGCGTCGTACCGACTCCGACAAGGAGCTTACCGTGACTTGGCGCGACGGCGATGAACCGCTCTATGCGTACAGCGTCGACGGCGAGCGAGCCGATTTCGAGGACGGTGGGCGAGCGTGGCTCTCCGATCTTCTGCCCGAAGTGCTGCGCGAGAGCGGCTTCGACGCCAAGCAGCGCGTCGCTCGATTGCGCCGCCAGGGCGGCGTCGCAGCCGTGCTGTCGGATATCTCCCGCACACAGAGTACGAGCGCGAAGCGCGCGGCCTACGAGGCCTTGTTGAAGAGCGGCAGTCTCTCGGACGAGGACGATGCGCGGATCGCTCGTCAGGCGGGAAACGATCTTTCATCGAGCGACGGTGAGCTGCGGGCCGTGTTGGCAGCGATGGGCAAGCAGGGACATGTGGGGCCACCAATGGCCGAGGCGATCGGCGCTGCGGTCGAGCACATGAGCTCCGATGGTGAAAAGCGCGAGCTGCTGCAGCAGTACGCACAGCAGGGCGATCGCGACATGCTCCTCGTCGCCATGCGACACGCAAACTCGATCAGCAGCGACGGCGAAAAATCGGAATTCCTCAAATCCACCGTGGCGCGCTATCTCGGCAACGAGGACGAGGCTTTGCGCAGCTCGTTCTTCAACGTGACGCAGTCGATATCGTCGGACGGCGAGAAGCGGGAAGTCCTGATGTCGACGCTGCCCTTCGCGCAACGGCCGAACGTACTGTCATCGGTAATCGAGGCCGGCCGCCAGATCAGCTCTGATGGCGAAAAGAGTGAGCTGCTGATCGCGATCCTGCATCGGCGGTGTGTCACCACGCCGGAGCTCAAGGACGCGTTCATGCGAGCGACGCGCACGCTGTCATCGGATGGCGAATACCGACGCGTGATGGAGGCGATGCTGGAAGCCAGCAAGTGACCGGACGGCGGACGGTGGACGGGCGGTGGACGGCGCGGACAGCTCTCAGGCGGAGGCCCTAGACCCTAACCCCCTCACGCCACGAGAGCCTCGCGTACCTTGCGAATCAGCGTATCGAACGTGAAGGGCTTGTCGAGGAACATCGCACCGGGCTCCATCACGCTCTGACGGAGCACCGCGTCCTCGGTGTACCCGGACATGAAGAGCACGCGTGGAGTCGGGCTGACGTTGCGGAGTCGAGACGCGAGCTCCTTGCCGCCCATCTCTGGCATCACCAGGTCCGTGAGCACCAGCGCGATCGGCTCCTGTCGCCGCTCGAGGACGCGCAATGCTTCGGCACCGTTCGACGCTTCGAGGACGATGTAGCCGTTGCGCTCGAGAATGCGGCGAGCGATCCGTCGCACGTTAGGCTCGTCCTCGACGAGAAGGATTCGCTCAGGCGTCGCCGGCAGATGCGCGTTCAACTCGCGTTCCGCGTCCGTGGATTTCGGCGTTCCCGACACCGAGGGAAGATAGATCTTGAAGGTCGTACCGCGATCGATCTCGCTGTATACCCACACATAGCCGCCGCTCTGCTTCACGATGCCGTAGACTGTGGAAAGTCCGAGGCCAGTACCCTGTCCTACCGGCTTCGTCGTGAAGAACGGCTCGAAGATGTGCGCCTGGGTTGCCTTATCCATTCCTTTGCCGCTGTCGCTCACGGTGAGCAGGACGTAGGGCCCCGGATTGGCGTTGGCGTGCATCGGCGCGTAACCCTCGCCGAGGGTGACATTCGACGTCTCGATGGCGATGCGGCCGCCGCGCGGCATGGCGTCGCGCGCGTTCACTACGAGATTGACGATCACCTGCTCGAGCTGTCCAGCGTCAGCGTTGACGAGTGCCAGCTGCGGATCGAACCGGGTGACGAGCTGGATGTCTTCGCGCAGCAGCCGGCGGAGCATCTTCTCGAGATTTCCGGTCAGCGCATTGAGATCCAGGACATGCGGCTGCAGCACCTGCCGCCGGCTGAACGCAAGCAGCTGTCGCGTGAGACTGGACGCCCGATTGGCGGCGTTCATTATTTCCTGAACATCGGCCGCGTGAGGGCTTTCGCGCGGCAGATCGGCCATCACCATCGCGCCATAGCTCGTGATGACCGTGAGCAGGTTGTTGAAGTCGTGAGCGATGCCCCCGGCCAACTGACCGACCGCTTCCATCTTCTGAGCCTGCTGCAGCTGGGCCTCGAGACCGCGCCGTTCCGTCGTTTCGGCGACGAACATGCCCAGGCCTAACGGTGGACCGTCCGCGACCGCCACGGGGAAAAAGATCGCGCGCAGCTGCCGCTCCATCACGCCTCGCCGTTCACCTGGGCGAAGCAGGTCGACATCGACGACCGATCGGCGCTCGTCCAGCACCCGCTGCAGCATCGGCTTGCGGTCGTCGCCGAGCTCCGGCTGCAGTTCGGAGACCGGCCGGCCGATGTGCTTCGCGGCCGGGCGGCCGTTGAGCTGGGCCAGCGCCTCGTTCACGCGCAGATAGCGGAGGTCGCGATCGAGCAGCGCGAAGCCGACGGGGGCGCTGTTGAGCACCACATCCAGCAGCCTGAAGGTGTTTTCCTGCTCGCGTACCGCCGCCTCCACACGAGCCGCCATCGTGTCGAACGACTGTGCCAACCGGCCCAACTCGTCGTTCGTCGAGACCTTTGCCCGACGCGTATAGTCGCCCTGAGCGATGCCTTCTGCCGCACGCGAGATGTCGTCCAGCGGTCCTGTGATCGATCGACTCAGCGCCCAGGCGGCAATGGCGCCGAGCGCGATCATCAGCAGGGCGATCAGGCTTGCGCCGTAGAGGAACTCCCGCGCCGGCGCAATCGCGGCGTGCTTTGGGATCTCGATGGTGATCAGCCACGGCGAGGCGGGCACGGCATCGGTTGCCGCAACCATCGTCGTGCCGTTACGAGAGTATTGAAAGGGCGTGTCGAGCGGTTGTGAGACTGGCGGCGCCGACGCGCGACCCTTGAGATCGGTCCAGAAAGTACCGTCGACGTTGCCGAGCAGCAGCGACGCGTTGCTACCGACGATGTCGCGCAGAAAGCTCACCGACTGGTTAGGCAACCGTCTCGTCTCGACGAAATAGCCGAGGGTATCCGAGCCCGCCATCACTCGCCCCACGACGTCGTAGGAGATCGTGTCCCGCTCGAGCCGCAGCGCGCCGACCCATGCCATGGCGTCCGGCGAGAGGCGTGACCCCACGGGGACACGCGGAAAGTCGGCCGGTGCGACGGCGTCGGATCGTAGCTGGTAGCGCAACTGACCATTTCGAGACCAGAGAGAGCGCTGAATGAGCTGCGGTGTGCGGGGAAGGTCGGTGCTGAGTACGCGCTCGAGACCTGGGCCAGGCGCGCCGCCGTGACGAAGAAATCGCACAACGGAGCTGTCGGCAGCCATCTGGTGCGCGCCGGTGCGAAGGTTGAGCACCGACTCATGGAGCATGCCGCCAACTTGTTGAGCGGCGTTCGCGACGCGCTGACCGGTGGCCGTCATCATCGCTCGCTCGACTTGCTCGTAGCCGAAGCCTGACAGGACCGCCACGACCACGAAGACGAGCGCGGAGATCAGGAGGGGCAGTTTGCGGCGAAGCGGCTGCTGAAAGTAGAGAGACGGCACGGCGCGGGGCGTGGCCACGGAGTGGCTGAGTTTATGGACGTCTAACGACGGCCAAGTCGGTTCGCGAGTCACAGCGTTCCGCGAAGCGAGCGGGTCCGCAGTGGCTGCGCTCGATGGGTACTCACCGCGCTCGAACGATGAAGGGTGCTGGATAGGCGGCGTTTAGCATGGCGACGTGCTGGCGACTATACGCTCCGCTGCGGTCATCGGCATCGACGCCTACGACGTGTCGGTGGAGGTCGACTGCACGAGGGGGCTGCCTCAATTCACCATCGTCGGCCTGCCGGCGGGATCGGTAAAGGAAAGCCGCGAGCGTGTGTCGGCCGCGATTCTCAACTCCGGCTTCGAGCTTCCGCCGCGGCGGACGACCGTGAACCTCGCTCCCGCGGACCGACGCAAGGATGGAACGGGCTTCGACCTGCCTATCGCGTTAGGTGTCCTCGTTGCCACCGGACAGCTCGCGGCCGAGAGTGTGGCACAGGTCGCGGCCGTCGGCGAGCTCGCGCTCGACGGAACCATTCGTCCGGTGCGTGGCGTGCTCCCCGTCACCCGTCTCGTCGCGCGCGATCGATCGACGACGCTCGTCGTGCCGCCCGGCAATGTGCGCGAGGCGCAGCTCGTGGGCGGCGCACGCCTGTGTGCGCCACGGTCGTTAGGCGAGCTCGCCGCTTCTCTGCGGCAGCATCGGCTCGTCGAGCCCGAGACGATGCCTAACGAACCACCGGCGCCCGCCACCATCCCAGATCTGGGCGAGGTAATCGGGCAGGAAGCAGCCAAACGCGCGCTCGAGATCGCCGCGGCGGGAGATCACGGCCTGTTGCTTGTCGGACCGCCCGGGGCTGGGAAAACGATGCTGGCGCGCTGCATGCCGGCGCTGCTGCCCGCGCTCAGCGAGAGTGAGGCGCTCGAGCTCATCGCCGTGCACTCGGTGGCCGGTCTGCTCACTCCCGAACACCCGCCTGCTCCAGTACGTCCATTTCGCGCTCCGCACCACACGATCTCCACTGCGGGCCTAGTCGGCGGCAGCTCGCCGCCGCGACCAGGCGAGGTGTCGCTCGCCCACCTTGGCGTGCTCTTTCTCGACGAGATGCTCGAGTTCCCGCGGCACACGTTGGACGCGATGCGTCAGCCGCTCGAGGATGGCCACGTCGTGATCGCGCGGGCGGCGGGCAGCGTGCGGTACCCGGCGCGCTTCACGCTCGTTGGGGCAATGAACCCGTGCCCCTGTGGACGCGCGGGAGATCCCGCCCAACGCTGCACCTGCGCTGCCGCCGAGGTGCTGCGCTATCGTGCGCGGCTCTCCGGCCCACTGGTGGACCGCATCGATCTCAACGTCACCGTCAAAGCCGTTCCTGTGAGGCAGCTGGCGGCCGCTGATGAGAACGAGAGCTCAGCCAGGGCGCGGCTCCGCGTCGAACGCGCCCGTGCCATGCAACGCGCCCGTTACCAACCTCTCGGATGGCCGCAGGCGAACGGCCGTGCACCGGGTCGTTGGCTCCAGTCCGCCACGCCAATCGACGCCGATGCTCGCGAACTGCTGGCCTCTGCAGCAGAACGGCTCGGACTATCTGCGCGTGCCTTCCACCGTGTCCTCCGCGTTGCACGGACCATCGCCGATCTGGCGGACGATGAAATCGTACGGTCGGCGCACGTGGCCGAGGCGGTGCGCTTTCGCGCGATGACGAGGCGCGAGCACGACGAGCCGGCTGCGCGGTCGGCGTGAATAGCGGCAAGCGCTCGCGCCGCCGCAAGGAGATCAGCGACGCTGGCTCGCGGCCCAGCTTCGCGGCACCGCGTCGCACTCGGGAGCACGCGTCGGCTGGCCCGTGCGCGCGTCCATCGGCGGGACACGACGCGTGCGCGACAGGGTTGCCGGGTCCTCGGAGGCCTGATACGCGAACATCGCCACGAGCGTCGCGTTTCGCTTCACCTCGTCGAAGTTCACCTTGTCGTAGGTGTCACGATTCGTGTGCCAGGTATAGTCGGTGTATGACCAGTCGGCGGACGTGAGGAAGAACGCCGGGGCATCGCGGCAGTCGAACGCGTCGCTGTCGGTGCTCTCGTTATGCGCGACGCCCGGCAGCATGAGGGTGATGTTCTTCGTGAGATCGGCGGGCATTCTCGCCATCCATCGCGCCAGTGCCGGCGCGGCATCGACGAAGCCGTTCGTCTGGACGGTGTCGATCTCGCCGGTGCCGTTGTCCTGGTTGAACAGCGCTTGCAGTCCCTTCACGACCTCCGGATGATCGGTGGCGAACGCCCCCGAACCGATATCGCCCTCCTCCTCGCCGCTCCAGTGACCGACGAGAATGGTGCGCTTCGGGCGCGGATACACGGCCTTCAGTATCCGCATGGCCTCGAGCATCGTGATCGTGCCCGTACCGTTGTCGGTCGCGCCGCTCCCCGAATCCCACGAATCGAGGTGAGCCGACAGCATCACGTACTCGTTAGGCCGCTCCGTCCCTTCGATCCGCGCGATGGTGTTGAAAACCGGGGACTCTGCCGCGGCGACCGTCCCCTCCGCTTCGGCATGCACGCGCGGGTGCTGCCCGTTCGCGGCCAGCCGCGCGAGCAGGCCGTAATCCTCGCACGATACGTCGAAGCTCGGAACGCCACTGGCGCGCGCCGACTGAATCTTGTCCACGCCCCATCCACGCGACCAGGAATTCGTCAGGATCCCCGCCACGCCGGCACGCTCGAGCTGTGATGGCAGCGAGCGAGGATTTAGGTGTGCGGCACTCAGCCGGCCGGCCCAATCGGCCGTCGCGCTGTCTCGCAGCGCCACGGCATGACTGTACACCGCGCTATCCGCCCAGAATTTCACGTCGGAATCGGGACGGCAACTCGGCTGGGGCACACTCGCGAGCACGAGCTTTCCTCTCGCGCCGGCAAGCCAATGTGCGAACTCGCTGCTGTCACGCAACTCGGCCGCTGTCGGGAGAATGACGACTTCGGCTGTCACGCCGCCCCGTGCTGTGGCGGCACTCCACGCGTGCATCGTCGCCTCGAGCACCCGTGTGCGGGGCGCGACGAGCGTGAGGCTGCTTGGACCCCGCGTCCAGTCCCGCCAGGTGCCGTACTGCTCGTTCTTGGCGGCGATGCCCCAGGACTTGTAGGTGCGCAGGAGCCACTCGTTCGCGGCGCGATTCGCGGGCGACCCCGTGAGCCGCGGACCGATGGAATCCATCAGCACCTGAGCGAGCCGGCTCGCCTGCGAGCGCTCCATACCTTCCGTGTAAATGCGCTGGACCACAGGGTCGCCAGTTGGGTTGTCCTGGGCGACGGCGCTACGCGTCCAGAGCACGAGCGCGGCGAGGACAAGCGAGCAGAGTCGGATGGAATTGCGCATGCTCGACGATAGCGAACAGGCGGATGTTCTCCCAGGGGCGAGAAGAGGACGTTCCCGAGCCCTGCCAACGTTTTTCCGTCGCCACTACGTTTCGGTATGTCGCACGTATCGAATGGCGAGAGCTCGAGTGAGGCCGGCGACAGGGAACGCCGGCTCGCCGAGTGGCTGCAGGAGCGGGGGACGGTCCTCGTGGGATTCAGCGGTGGTGTGGACTCCGCTTATCTCGCGTGCGTCGCCGTCGACGTGCTGGGCGCCGAGAATGTGCTGGCCGTCATCGGCACGAGTGCCTCGTATCCTGAGGCGCAGTGGTCAACGGCGCGTGCCGTTGCCCGAGAGTTCGGCGTTCCGGTACTCGAGGTCGCGACGACGGAGCTCTCTGACCCGCGCTACGCGGCGAATCCAACCAATCGCTGCTACTTCTGCAAGAGCGAGCTCTGGTCGCGGCTCGCCCCGCTGGCGGCAGAGCGCGGCCTGGCGTGTATTATCGACGGTACCAACGCCGACGATCTCGGTGATTATCGGCCCGGCGCGCAGGCCGCCCGGGAGTGGGGCGTTCGCTCACCGTTAGCGGAGCTCGGCTTCAGCAAAGCGGAGATTCGAGCGCTGTCGCGGTCGCGCGGTCTTCCCACCTGGCGCCAGCCTTCAGCACCCTGTCTTTCGTCGCGCATTCCCTACGGGACCTCGGTGACCCCGGAGCGCCTGCGACGGATCGAACGCGCGGAAGCCGCGCTGCGCTCGTTAGGTATCGCCGGCGATCTGCGCGTTCGCTTTCATGGGAATCTCGGGAGGGTCGAGTTGTCGCCTGGCGAGCTGTCCGCCTGGCTTGCTCCGGTGGCCGCCAGTCGCGTCCGCGCCGCCGTGCTGGCCGCGGGATTCGAGCGCGTCGCCATCGACCTTCGCGGCTTTCGCTCGGGATCGCTGAATGTGCTCGGCGGCGTGGTCGCCGAAGCGCCGACCGGGCAACCTAACGACGATGTGCCGTCGAACCACCAGGTGACGGCGGCGTGAGCGTTCGGTCTCGCGAGACCCTGGAGCGGGCGCTTCAGGATATGGGCCTGCACTGTCGCGTCGAGGCCTACGATGCGCTGGCGGTCGTCGTGCCGGAGGTCGGCGAGCGCCGTCTGGAGCTCCACGATATTCGGCGGCGCGCCATCGAGCTGGCCCGAACGTACGGATTCAGTCATCTCGCCGTCGAGCTCCGCGAACCTGAACAGCCTCCCGACACGCGTGCGACTCTTCCTCGCGGTTAATCTCCCCGCGGATGTTCGTCACGCGATCGCCCACGCTGCCACGCCGCTGCGCGCAGTGGCACCGGGTCTTTCATGGGTGAACGAGGAAAAGGTCCACCTCACCGTGAAGTTCCTGGGTCAGCAACCGGCGGTGATGGCGGAGCGCGTCGCGACGGCGATGCGCGAGGTCGCGGCACGTAATCGGGTCATCGACGTCGAGGTGGGTGGTGTCGGCGCATTTCCGAACTTTCGACGCCCTCGTGTCGTATGGATAGGGGTGACACCCGAGCCCAAGCTGGAATTGCTGCACCACGACGTGGAATCGAGCTGCGAATCCCTCGGATTGCCGATCGACGGCAAGCCCTTCCGCCCTCATCTCACACTCGCGCGCGTGCGGCCTCGCGCGAGCGATCCGCAAACACTTCGCGAGCTTGCCCATGCCGCGCGAGCGGTATCGTATGTTGAGGAAGTTGTCATCACGTCCATCGACCTCATGGAAAGCACACACACGGCTTCGGGTTCGGTGTATCGAATCGTGGCGTCGGCCGCACTACGGGACTGATCATGCGCATGGGTTGCCTCTCACGAGTCGGATGCTTTGTAGTCGTCGTCATCATCGCGATCATAGCGTGGTTGACGAGCGATCGTTGGCTCCCGCGGGTCACGGGCCATTCGCCAGTCGCGGCCACAACCGGTCCCCTCTGGGAGCCGATCACTCCTCAAGGCGCGGAGCGGACGCGTCAAATGCTAGCGCGTCTGAGTCAGCCGACCGGCCCGGTGTTCGGCAACCTGTCAGGGGCTGACGTCGCCTCGTATGTGTATCAGGCGCTCGCGAAGCAACTGCCCCCGTCCGCCGACAGTATCGAAGCCGCGGTGATCGGCGACCGGCTGTACATCCGTGCCTCCGTTCGTTTGCAGGATCTCGGGGGAACATCAGTGCTCGGTCCCCTCGCCGGGATGCTCGGCGAGCGTGAGCGGATGGAATTCGGTGGGAGCTTTCATGTGATCCGTCCGCAACTCGCGGAGTACGAAGTGAAAGACATCAAGATTCGGGACCTGAGCCTCCCCCAGGCGATGATTCCGCGCGTGCTCGGTCAAACCGAACGCGGCTCTCGCCCCGAAGGCCTGTCGCCCGATGGGTTGCCGCTCGTCGTCCCCAAATACCTCGGGGATGTACGAATTGCGAACGGTCGAGTCACGCTGTACAAGACTGCCGCGCAATGACCGGCTGGCCGTTCGACCTTCTTGTACGAGCTCCGCTCCCACGCGCGTTGCGCGCTGCACACCGGCGTCTAGCTTTCCGCGACAGCATGCAAATACTCGCTCATGCCCCGGAGTACCGCGCTCGCGATTATCGCGGGAGGCCCTCGTGAGGCGGATACTCATCGTCGACGACGAGCAGGGCATCCGTGCCGCGCTCGGCCAACTGCTCGAGTTCGAGGGCTACGAAGTCAGGGCCGTCGCCAATGCGGTGGACGGCATCACCGAGTACGAGAAGTGGAAGCCCCATCTCGTCTTCATGGACGTGAAGATGGCGGGGATCGACGGGCTCGAGGCGCTCCGAAAGATCAAGGAGCACGATCCCGGTGCCATCGTCGTGATGATCAGCGGCCATGCCACGATTCAGACCGCGGTGGAGGCAACACAGCTCGGTGCGTACGACATCCTCGAGAAGCCCCTCGATACCGATCGCATTCTCGTCACGCTGCGAAACGCGCTGCAACATCTCGACCTTCACGAAGAGAATGCGCGCCTTCGGGAGACGATCGAATCCCGATATGAAATCGTGGGTCGCTCGTACGCGATTCGTGCCGTGATCGACAAGATCGAGCGCGTGGCGAAATCGCCGGCGCGCGTACTGATCTCGGGCGAGAACGGAACAGGCAAAGAGCTCGTCGCGCGAGCCATTCACCGGCAGTCGCAGCGGGAGGATGGACCATTCGTCGAAGTGAATTGCGCGGCGATCCCGAGCGAGTTGATCGAGAGTGAGCTCTTCGGCCACATGAAGGGCTCGTTCACTGGCGCGGTGCAGGATCGCGCCGGGAAGTTCGAGCAGGCGGACGGCGGTACGCTCTTCCTCGACGAAGTCGGTGACATGAGTCTGGCCGCGCAGGCGAAAGTGCTGCGTGTTCTGCAGGATGGGGTGGTGACGCGCATCGGCGGATCGAAACCCGTTCAGGTGGACGTGCGCGTGCTTGCGGCCACCAACAAGCGTCTGGAGGAGGAGATCGCCGACGGGCGCTTCCGCGAGGACCTGTTCTATCGCTTGAACGTGGTGCCGATTCATGTGCCTCCGCTGCGAGAGCGACGCGAGGACATTCCGCTGCTCGTTGTGCATTTCCTCAATCAGCTCACCGAGCGTGAGGGCGTGGCGCCGCGGACGATCGCCAACGAGGCCGTCGAGCGACTGCAGCAACTCGATTGGCAGGGGAATGTCCGAGAGCTGCGCAACACGATCGAGCGTCTGTTGATTCTCGCGACTGGGCCGCGCATCACGGCCGACGACGTGATTCGTCTCGTCGGCCAGCGTGACGTGGATCAGGCGGGACTTGGCTCGCTGCTCGAGTGCAAAACGTTCGAAGAGTTCAAGCACGCCGCGGAACGCGCCTTTCTCCTCGCGAAGCTCCGCGCGTTTGACTGGAACGTCTCGGAAACGGCGCGCGCTCTCGACATGCCACGGTCGAATCTTTACAAGAAAATCGAGCGGTACCGCCTAACGCGGGAGACGGCTGCGTGATGTCGATGGGAGGACCCTGACGATGGCCGATCGCGACTGGACGAAGGAGCTGGCCAAGATCGATCGCCAGTTGGAGTCGATCTCCGACGAGGCGTTGTTCCCGACCAAGGGCGAGCCCGGCAAAAGCCCCAAGGCCGCGGCGACCAAGGCGGAGAACCTGGAGAAGCAGCGGATGACCAGCACGCTGGGCGTGTTCCTCCGATTGCTGCTCTCGGTGGCACTCGGTGTGGGCATCATCTTCTGGCCGTACGACGCGCGCTGCGGGATTGGACTTTTCGGTTATCTGGCCGCAGTGGGCGTGGTAACTGCCAGCGGCATCTGGAGTGCGGTGTGGACCTGGCGCCATCGCTCGGCGCGGGGACATACGCTCTCGCTCCTGCTCGTGCTCTGGGGCGTGATCCTTGGCGCGATGGAAGTCTTACCGCGCGTGGGTTACGCGAAGGGCGATGCGCTGCATCCGGCGACCTGGGTGTGTAAATGAGGGGCTAGAGAGGGAGGGGCGAGGGCCGTCGGTGGCCATCGCTGCGCCTGGCCCTAGCCCCTAGTCCCCATGCCCCTAGCCCCTAACAACGATTCCCCATGACTGATTTCAAGAACTTCTCTGGCGGTAAATGGGTTGCGCCCTCCACGGGCGATTATTTCCAGAATGTGAATCCGGCGGACAATACCGATGTCATCGGACGCTTTCCGCTGTCGGGTGAGGCCGATGTTGCCGAGGCAGTACGGTCGGCGAAATGCGGTTTCGAGGTGTGGCGCAAGACGCCTGCTCCGGCTCGCGGCGATGTGCTGAGACGTGTTGGTGACATCCTCACGCGTCGTAAGGATGAAATCGCGGATCTCATGACGCGCGAGATGGGCAAGCCGCTTACGGAGACGCGTGGCGACGTGCAGGAGGGAATCGACACTGCCTATTACGCGGCCACCGAAGGGCGTCGTCTCTTCGGCCATACCGTGCCGAGCGAGATGCGAAACAAATGGGCGATGAGCTACCGGCGACCGATCGGTGTGTGCGGTCTCGTCACGCCCTTCAACTTCCCGATGGCGATCCCGACGTGGAAGATGTTTCCGGCGCTCCTCTGCGGAAACGCGGTGATCTTCAAACCGGCCGAGGACGTACCGCACACGGGCACAGTGCTCGTGGAGATCCTGCTCGAGGCAGGTCTGCCGCCCGAAGTCATTCAACTTCTTCATGGCAACGGTGAGACCGTCGGCGCGGCGATCGTTACGCATCCCGAGATTCCCGTGATCTCGTTCACTGGCTCCACAGACACGGGGCGAATCGTCGGCGAGATATGTGGACGCATGCACAAGCGGCTCTCGCTCGAGATGGGCGGCAAGAACGCGATGATCGTACTCGATGACGCGCAACTCGATCTGGCACTCGATGGTGTTCTATGGGGCGCGTTCGGGACTACGGGACAACGTTGCACGGCGACGAGTCGCCTCATCCTGCAGCGCGGAATCCACGATCGATTCCTCGGCCAGCTCGTCGATCGCGTGCGCTCTCTCAAGCTCGGTGACGGGCGGAAGAAGGGAACAGACGTCGGACCGCTCGTAAACGAAAACGCTCGCGCGAAGGTCGAACGCTATATCGACATCGGGCAGGCCGAGGGTGCCGATCTGTTGTGCGGTGGACGGCGACCGCCAGGGAAGGACTACGAGAAGGGATTCTACTTCGAGCCGACTATCTTCGCGCGAGTCGAGGCCGGTATGCGACTGGAGCAGGAGGAGATCTTCGGTCCGGTGTTGTCAGTGATTCGTGTCGACACTCCCGACGAGGCGTTCGCCGTCAACAACGACGTTAGGTATGGCCTCTCCTCATCGCTCTACACCCGCGATGTCGGTTTGGCGTTCAGGGCCATGACCGAGTTGGACAATGGCATCACGTATATCAACGCACCCACGATCGGCGCCGAGGCGCATCTGCCGTTCGGGGGAGTGAAGCAGACGGGGAACGGGCACCGCGAGGGCGGTTGGGAGGTTTATGAGTTTTACTCGGAGACGAAAGTCGGGTATGTGGATTTCTCCGGGTCGCTGCAACGAGCACAGATCGACAATTATCTTGGAACACCGGACTGAGTTGGTCGGATTGACCATTCTTGCGTCCGTTTATACACACCCGTTAATTCCGGCAGGGCCCGGTCGTCTTCTTCAGTAGTGGACGGCCGTCTCCCTTCTCATTTCGCCGAGACTGGTCAGCGGCGTGTGAGCACCAAGCCGTTTCGTCGTGGTAGGAGCATGAGCGAGCCCGCAGGATCCTCACCAGCACCAACCCCTGCCCGGGCGATCACCGCCGAGCAGCGCGTTGGCGCGCTGCGGAGTGTGAATCGCGGAGCCGGGCCAGTGTCCTTCCTCTGGGAGTGGGCGAAGATTCTGGCCGTCTCGGTGCTGCTGTTCTTCTTCCTGCGCACCTTCTTCGTCGAGGCGTTCAAGATTCCGAGTGGTAGCATGGAACGCACGCTTCTCGTCGGCGATTTCCTGCTGGTGAACAAGCTGGCGTATGGCGCCGAGGTGCCTTTCACGCATCGCCGGCTGCCCAAGCTTCGCGAGCCGCAGGATGGCGATGTCATCGTTTTCGAGTGGCCGGAAGATCCGACGAAGAACTTCGTGAAGCGGCTCGTTGGGCTCCCGGGCGACACGCTCGAGATGCGCGATGGCAAGCTCATTCGGAATGGCCGCGCGCTCAACGAGCCATACGTGCTGCACACGGAGCCTGACGGCGATCCGTCTTTCGAGGAGTTCCGCTGGCAGAGCAACTACCTCGTGAAGACGGCGAACGCAACCGTCGGGTACCATCCGTCACGAAATAATTGGGGTCCGCTCGTCGTTCCGATCGGAAATTATTTTGTGCTCGGAGATAACCGCGATAATTCCCTCGATAGTCGCTACTGGGGCTTCGTGGCCGATTCTTTAGTAAAGGGCCGGCCATTTGTCATCTACTACAGCTACGCTCCCGACAGCGTCGACTTCGCCTGGCTGACTCGCATTCGATGGCAGCGAGTCGGCGAGCGCGTCCACTGATAGATAGGCACGTTTCGTTACCAGGACGACCGTCGCGGCGTCTGCTGCGGGGATCCCTGTCCGTTCGCTCCAAGGAGCCGCTGTCCGCATGCCCGCTACCGGCAATCACAAGAAATCCTCCTACGAGGAAGGCTCACTCGATCAGTA
>Ga0070713_100000494_pt1 | contig 25196 bp, 22 predicted proteins | sample LARL82metaG_FD_65465 | JGI IMG/M metagenome (GOLD analysis project Ga0070713, IMG submission 65465) | Corn, switchgrass and miscanthus rhizosphere microbial communities from Kellogg Biological Station, Michigan, USA - LAR L8-2 metaG | ecosystem: Host-associated > Plants > Roots > Rhizosphere ...
ACGAAATAGCGACCAGCGAAGTTCGGCCCTGGGGTTTTGATCGGGTCTTTCCAACTACCGTTCCAGACGCCAGATCCCTTCGAAACTCCTTCTCGTATTCGTGTGCGGAATCTTCTTTGCTGGGCGGAGGCAAAGACTGGTTCGGCGGGTATGCCCTCGAAGGCCTCGGTTACCGGGTAGTCTCGAAAAGTTGGCACGCCATCGTTACCGTTGGATGGCCCGCTCGACTGAGCGAGCAGAGACAAACCGATGAATAAGAGTACACCGAGTATTTTCACTTTTGATGGACCAGTTCGATTTTACTTAATCTCCCAACTGGAGCTACCGATTTTGCTTCCGGACTAGCTCCTCCGTTTGGCTTCCTGCGATTCTTGCGCACAGAGTCGCCACGCATCTCGATACGATCCGGCAAGGGTAGGATCGCCAATCTGCTCGTGTCAGCGTGAGACCGGCAGTTGCGAAGTTAGGATGGTCGAGCGCACCTGAAACTGTTCGGCTTCATTGCGGAATCGCACCTCAGTTGCTGAGCCTGCTCACGGTATGTGAATCCGATAAATGTTCAACCCATTCTGATTGGCCACCAACAGAAAGTTATTCGCCACTGCTATGCCGCTCAACCCGAACTGAGTCATCACGGGATATAGCACGGGAGCCTTCGTATTTCGTGCGTCCGCAATCATGAGACTCCCCGGTCCACTGGGATCGCTGGCCGGCGAATTGTTGACGATGGCGAAGATACTCGAACCAAACGGCGCCACGTGATAGGTACCGGTGGTCTGGATATTGGTCACGATCGTTGTGATTGGTATCGGGTTTCGGACATTGCTGATGTCCATCGTGGTCAGCGTCAAATTCCCTGTGATGCTGAAGTCCGGAATCCCCGGGTTGCGGTAGCCGGTGGTATTGCCTGTCAGGAACAACAGCCGATTGTCGTAGGCAAAACCGAGAAATATCGCCGCGCCGGACACGCCGACCCGATTCACGCCCTGCATGTTCTGCGGATTGCTGACGTCGATTACATCCAGAGCAGCTATGCCTTGCGTGCTGCCGCCCGTAGCCGTGGTGCTGGCGGAATACAAAGTGTTGGGATAGTTGGAACTCGGGGGCAAAGTCAGCGCAAAGGGTCTGACGTTCAGATTGTTCGAGGCCGGAAGCGAGGCGTTCGGAGCCATCGCGGATATCAATTGCGGTAATCCGGACGAAAGATCGAGAGCCACAAGATCTCCGTGCTGCGCGGTGATGTTGGAGGCCGAGTCGAACTGGAACCAACTCGTGCTCGCGAATCCTAAGGTGCCGATGAAACTCAGATCTTGGAGAAATGTGTAGGGTTGCGGAGCGATCTGCCCGAGCTTGATAGGTTGCGCTGGATTGGAGACATTGTAGGCCACGAACGATGGCGAACTGCCCGGACCCACGATGTCCACTAGAATCGACACCGTTTGATTCAGTGCGCAGACGCCACCGTTTCCGGCCAGGTCCGCGTCTCCAAATTCTCCCAACAGTTTCGGCGTGTTCACATTGCTGGTGTCAATGATGTAGATCCGGTTGGCGCCGCATACATAGGTTGTATTGTTGTTGATGGCGATAGTGCTGGAGCTGCTGTTAACCAAAGGCAGCTGCCCCAACAGAGTCAGAAAGCTGGATGGCGCGGTTCCTGGACCGGACACGGAAATTACCGCGGAAGAGCTGACGTATCCTCCCACCGTGAGCACCAGCGGGTAGTCGCCAGTCGCTAGATTCGGCACCTGAATGTTGGCTTGCGCCAGCCCCGCATACCTTGGCGTGAGTCCCAAGAACTGAACCGGCGCATTCACTCCACCGATTGTCGCCGACGGATTGCCCGTCGCATTCGACAACGGCGAGTCGGGAGCAGCGGCGCCATCGGGAACCGAATTGTCGACCGCACCCTCTCCAGTGAGATATACAACCACCACTGAACCAGCGGCGGCGGGATGTGAGGTGCTGTTGGTAGCATAGGCGGCGCCGGCATCTTGCGCCACGGCATGGTTCCTGCTGTCTTGAAAAATCGCCGGTCCAGCGCTCACGACATTGACTGCGAATGACAAGCTGTTGCCACCGCCGAGGGCGACGGTGAAGTTCGCAATGCCGGGTGTGAGTCCGCTAGGAACCTGGAAGTTGATCTGCGTCGCGCTGGCATAAGTTAGCGGCGCTTGGATCGGGCTCTTCGATTGAATCGCGTATACCGATGCACCACCCAGGCTCAGAGGCAGGGGAAAACCGCTGGCCTGCGCCGTGCTGTTCGCTAGCCCAGTGCCGAAAATTGAAGCCAGAGCGCCTGGAGAAACGCGCGGAGAATAGCTCGCCGCATCCGTAATAGCTTGGATCGTCTGCGCATTCAAAATTGACGCGGTCAGGAAGATGGCTGCGAATACACCAATTCTCATGGGCATCCAGAGACTCTGACGCCGGTAGCAGTCATTGCGTTTATAGCGCCTCTTCCGATGAGACGGCTTCGAGCAACTCGATGGCGGTCTTACGCACCGGCCGCAAGAATGGCGATTTCGACAGTTTCAACAGGCCGGTCACAACACCAAGACTTTTTTCTACCAGCTTCTCGGTGCGCGTCTCACCCGGCGATCGATCATAGACCCAAAACAGGATCAGGCCCATCTGATAAAGCCACAGCAGTTTCGGCAGGTACGGCCGCAGATCGTCCGGCAACCGGAGATTACTGCCCTCCAAAGCGGCGGAAAAATGCTGCATGTCGCGCTCGCGAATGTCGGCTGTCTCCTGGCTAAATGGAGAAAGCGGGTGGCCAGGGTCGGCGGCGTGCCGCAAAAGGGCTCCCAGAAACCTGCGATTCGGTCGAAAATAGTCGAATTTTACATCGATTACGGCCCGTAAACGCGACTTTAGATCGGTCTTTTTGGCCAGAGCGGCTTCAATCGGCCCCTGCATTGCATCGTTGGCCTGGTGGTAAAAGGCCATAACCAGCGCTTCTTTGGAATCGAAATAGTAATAGGCTGCGCCGATCGCCACTCCCGCCGCCACCGCGATCTCGCGCATGCTGGTTTCGTCGAATCCGCGCTCGCGGAAAAGGTCCAGGGCCATAGAAAGGATGCGGTGCCTCGTCTCGCCGGCCTTGGGCGTGGCGCGCGTCGGCTTAGTGGGCGATTTGAGGGTCGGTTCCATAACATTTCGGCGCGTGTATATTGCGGAGTTCGGCCTCTAGCCCCTCATCGCTCAATAGTCCCAGCCATTTGGAGACACGCTGGCGGTTGGCGGATAGAACGGTGAAGGCCTGGCGGGCGAATGGCGCGAGAGCCGGCCGCGACAGTCGCTGCGCCCAATGCCGATAACGCTTGAGCGCATACAGGCACATGAGCCAGGCGTGGTCGCCCAGATACACGGCTCCTTCGTCGCTGACCACGATCAGCTCATCCCGCAGGCCTCGCGCCGCCAACTCCGGATAAACGCGGTCGAGCGAACTGGAGGGTGCGGTGCGTAAGCCCAACAATTTCGGCTGGTTCATCAGCCAGCTGCCTATTCGGGAGCACAGCCCGCAGTCGGGGTCGTAAATGACGGTCAAATATCGCATAGTCAGCCGGCCTTCGGTGCCAGAAGGATATCGGGTGGAAACGGAGGCGGTGCCGCGTTTTCCTTCGCTCGGGTGCGGATTCGCGAAAAGACATAGAGATTGAAGAAGTGCATAGCTCCCAGTACCAGCAGAACTACACCCAGCTTGTCGCTCACCAGTTCGATGGCCTGGCGCAGGTTATTAGGGGTGTCGGACGTTCGTAACGCGAAGGCAACGTAACCGACATTGATCAGATAGAATCCGACCACCAACAGGTGATTCACAGAGTCGGCCAAATCCTCCTGACCGTGAAACGCATCTATCAAAAAGATGCGGCCGCGGCGATGTAACGTCTTGGCCACCCAGATGGTGACCGCAAGACTGATGACGAGATAGACCAAATAGCTGTAAACGATGAACATTTCGCAAGTTCCTTTCCTTTTGAACGTGTTCAATAACAGTCTATGGCCAAGCCAAAGCATTGTCAAGGAATTTTTGAATGCGTTCAAAACAAAAGTGCCGGCCAAATGGCTCTTTACAAACCTAGGCAGGTCCCTATGTTTCTACAACATGGATATGACTGCTATAATGGGTGGCTGATGTTTACCGACCGCCAAGGCCAGGGCTTTACATCTGTCAAAAAGATAATTTTGCTGCGGCCGCGAGGCTTTTGCGCGGGCGTGGTGCGGGCCATCGACGTCGTCAAGATCGTCCTAAATCTCTATGGCGCGCCGGTTTACGTGCGCAAAGAGATCGTGCACAACCGCCACGTTGTGGATGAGTTGCGGCAAGCGGGAGCGATATTCGTGGATGAATTGAGCGAAGTACCCGAGGGTGCGCGTGTAATCTTCAGCGCCCATGGGGTTTCGCCGGCTGTACGGGACGAGGCCAAGGCACGGAATCTACAGGTGATAGATGCCACTTGTCCGCTGGTTACAAAAGTTCACCTGGAGGCAGTACGATTCGCGCGGCAGGACTATACCATCATTCTGATCGGCCACTCCGGCCATGATGAAGTGATTGGAACATTGGGTGAAGCGCCCGAATCCACCATGCTGGTCTCCTCAGTAGAGGACGTCGACCGCCTGAACGTAAAAGATCCACAGAGGATCTCATATCTCACGCAGACTACGCTCAGTCTGGATGAAACCAAAGATATTGTCCAGCGGTTACAGGAGCGTTTCCCGGCCATCAAAGGGCCAAAAACGCAAGATATCTGTTATGCCACGGAGAATCGGCAACTGGGTGTCAAGGCCGTCGTGCCGCTAACAGAGGTTCTCCTGGTGGTGGGATCACAAAACAGCTCGAATTCGCGGCGGCTGGTGGAGGTCTGCGAAAACGAAGGTGTGCCGGCTTATTTGGTGGATGATAGCCGCGAAGTCAAGCCCGAGTGGCTGGCCAATGTTCAGACGGTCGCCGTGACGGCTGGAGCGTCGGCTCCGGAGAACCTGGTGCAAGAATTAATTCAGGCGCTGGAGACGAAATTCGGATTCGATTACGTCGAGGAGATGGAGCTCAAAGAGGAAGACGTGCGATTCCATCTGCCCGCCGATCTGGAGCGCTCAGCGCTTAAGTTGACCACCATCGCTCGAGTATGACGCCGCAACTGCAGGTTGCCGATTCGCTGCTAGCCGCCACATCGAAAGCCGCCGAGCGCTCGATTGATTATTTTCTCCGTTCACAGTCTGAGCCCGGGTACTGGTGGGGCGAACTAACCGCCGATACGACACTGGAATCGGACTACATTCTTTTGCAACTTTGGCTGCATCCGCCAGTGCATGGCGTCTGGAATCCGCCCACACGCGCGCTAATCGATAAAGCGGTGCGATCGATTTTCGAGCGTCAACTAGCGGATGGCGGCTTCAATATCTATCCCCGGGGCCCCTCCGATATCAGCGCCACGGTGAAAGCGTATTTCTCTCTGAAGGTAGCCGGCGTAGCTTATGACGATGCGCGGCTGGCGCGCGCGCGTGAAAGAATCCTGGCGCTGGGTGGAATTCAAGCGGCCAACAGCTACGTCAAGGTGAACCTGAGCCTCTTCAATCTCTATCCGCGTGAGGAATGCCCGGCCATTCCGCCCGAGATTATGCTGCTCGGCAGCTTCATTTACCAGATGTCGTCGTGGACGCGGGCGATCGTAATACCGCTCTCGATCGTGCACGCCATGAATCCGCGCCGTCCGGTTCCCGAAGGATTTAGTCTGCAGGAGTTATTTCTGGCCGGAGGCCACGCCGAATTTGCCCGCTCGCGCGAGAGCTTCACATGGCGGAATGTATTTCTCCGACTGGATGGCGTATTGAAGCTGTGGGAGAAATACGGTTCCAAATCGCTGCGAAAACGCTCCATTCGGAAGGCAGAAGAATGGATGCTGGCCCGCACGCGGTACAGCGACGGTCTGGCGGGCATCTATCCCCCCATGATGTACGTGATCATGGCGCTCGATCTGCTAGGCTACGCGCCCGATCACCCCGATCGAGTGGAAGCTCAGAAGCAGTTCGACGCGCTGTTGGTAGACGATGGGAAGCGCTTCTTCTTCCAGCCTTGTTTTTCGGTAGTGTGGGACGCGGCCATTGCCGCCTTTGCCCTGGGCGAATCATCCGACCCTCCCGAGGACGCGCTGCGCAAGTGCGCCGATTGGCTGCTTACCAAAGAAGTCCGTCGGAAGGGCGATTGGTCGATAAAGCGGCCCAATACCCGGCCGTCCGGATGGTATTTCGAATTTGCGAATGAGTTCTATCCGGATATCGACGATACCGCCATGGTCTTGCTGGCGTTGAGTCGGTCACGCGCATCGCGCCCAGCCGAGCAACAGGCGGCTGAACGCCGCGCCATCCAGTGGCTGATGGATATGCAATCCAAGGACGGCGGCTGGGCGGCGTTTGACGTTGACAATGACTGGCGCCCGCTCAGTTTCGTTCCCTTCGCCGATCACAACGCCATGCTGGATCCGACCTGCCCGGACATTACCGGCCGCGTGCTCGAAGCGTTGTGCGCGCATGGCTACACGCGCTCCCATCCAGCCATTGAAAAAGCGGTCGACTATCTGATACGCACACAAGAGCAGGACGGCAGTTGGTACGGGCGCTGGGGCGTCGACTACGTCTACGGCACGTTCCTGGCACTCCGGGGACTGCGGGCAGCGGGCGTGAGCGATCGCGAAGCTTATGTACAGCGCGCCTTGGAATGGGTGCGCTCCATCCAGAATTTTGACGGCGGCTGGGGTGAGAGTTGCGAGAGCTATAAGCAGTCTAGCTACGTCGCGGCCCAAAGCACACCCTCCCAGACGGCCTGGGCGATTTTGGCGCTGCTGGCCGGCGGCGACACCACCAGCACCAGCCTGCACGACGGTATAGATTATTTAAATCGCACTCAGAAAAGCGATGGAACCTGGGACGAAGATTTGGCCACCGGAACCGGATTTCCGCAGGTTTTCTACTTGTGCTATCACCTGTACCGCAACTCGTTTCCGCTGCTGGCCATGAACAATTTTCTCAAGATGAAGTCGGGCTCCAGAGGATCAAACTAAATGAGATTTCCCCTTTCGATGACAGCGGGTATGGCGACTTATATCGCCCGCAACAAATTTCATCCCAAACCGGAATGGCAGAAGACGCAGGTTTCGGTGACGGACGCCGCCAACCCGTTCCACATCGTTTACACCCACACCGACGCGCCCCGCAAGCCGCATCCGATGATCAACAAGCGCTTCCCGCTGGTGCTGATGCTGGAGCCGCTGCACACGTGCAATCTGACCTGCACCGGCTGCGGACGTATTCGCGAATACGAATCGACCATCACCCAAAAGTTATCGCTCCAGCAATGCCTGAGCGCCGCCGACGAGTGTGGAGCGCCGATCGTCTCCATCTGCGGGGGCGAGCCGATGCTATATCCCGAGATCGGCACGCTGGCGGCCAAGCTGGCGGAACGCAACAAGACCATTTACCTGTGCACCAACGGCATGTTTATCCAGAAACGGCTGAAAGAATTCAAGCCGGCCAATACCTTCTTCTTCAACGTCCATCTGGATGGGATGGAGAAGAATCACGATATCGCCGTGGAGCGCGAGGGCGTTTTTCGCGAAGCCATTCAAGGCATCCAGGCCGCTAAGCAGGCCGGCTTCAAGGTTTGCACGAACACCACCGTTTACAAAGAAACCGACATGAACGAGATCGAGGAGATGTTCGAATACCTGGCGCAGTTCAATGTGGACGGACACATGATCTCTCCGGCTTACGGGTATTCGGCCGTCAACGATCGCGAGATTTTCATGACTCGCGACGATATTCACGAAAAATTCAAAAGCATCGACAAGCTGGCTAAACGATTTCCGTTGAACAGCACGCCCACGTACCTCGAGTTCTTGCAGGGTAAGCGCGACTATCCTTGCACGGCTTGGGGCAACCCGACATACAACGTGAAAGGCTGGAAGGGTCCCTGTTATCTCATCACCGACGGCCATTACCAGACCTTCGAGGAACTAATGACCAAGACCCAGTGGGAGAACTACGGAGCCGGCAACGATCCGCGCTGCGACCATTGCATGGTCCATTGTGGATTCGAGCCGTCCGCGGCGCTGGGAATCAATGCCAAACTTGGCGATACGTTCAAGCTGATGACTTGGGCGTTTCGATAGAAACACAATTGAGTGAAGCCGACGCTGGTAACCGGGGCAACCGGTTTCATAGGATGGCATGTAGCCAGGGGACTGCTATCACGCGGGCATCGAGTACGAGCGCTGGCCCGGCCGTCCAGCCAGGTTCGGGAGTTGGAAGCAGAGGTCGTAAACGGCGATCTGCGCGACCGCGAGTCGTTGGATCGGGCAGTGGCTGGTTGTGGCGCAGTTTTTCATGTCGCAGCCGATTACAGGTTGTGGGCGAAAGATCCAGGCGAGTTGTATCGTTCGAATGTAGACGGGACTCGAAACCTATTGGAGGCGGCGCGCCGGGCCGGAGTAGAGAAGGTGGTTTATACCAGCACCGTCGGCTGCATCGGCATCCCGGAAGATCGGCCGGGCAGCGAGGACGTGGAGGTTCATCTGGAAGAGATGACCGGCGCTTATAAGCGGTCGAAGTTTCAGGCCGAGCAATTGGCGCTGGAGTTTGCAAGGGCCGGATTACCCGTGGTGATTGTGAATCCCACGGCGCCGATCGGAGATCATGACTTTAAGCCGACTCCGACCGGCAAGATCGTGGTGGATTTTTTGAAGGGAGCGATGCCGGCGTTCGTAGATACGGGTTTGAATCTAGTGGATGTGAAAGATATCTCCGAAGGGCATCTGCTGGCCTTGGAGCGCGGCCGTTCCGGAGAGCGCTACATATTGGGCTGTGAGAATCTGACGTTGGAACAGATTCTGACGCGATTGGCGGGGATCAGCGGAGGTCAGGCGCCACGTTGGCGCATTCCTTACGCGGTGGCTTATGTAGCGGGTGTAGCGAGCACCGGTTGGGCGAATCTGACCGGCCATGAGCCTCGGGCGTCTCTGGATGCCGTGAAGATGGCACGCAAGAAGATGTTCGTTTCGCTGGATAAGGCGAAACGCGAACTGGGATTTAACCCCGGACCGGTGGACGGCGCCCTGAAACGCGCCGTAGATTGGTTTCGGGCCAATGGTTACGTCTGATTGTTGGCATTTGTAGCCGCCGAGCGCCGTGAATTCGACGGCATGCTTCGGAAGGCCGAACGGGTGAGGAAACTCGATTGGCCAATACGCTTCGCCCGCATGGCATGGGTGAATGGCGAGCCGATCGTGTTGGTGGCAAACGGGCCGGGGCCGAGGCTGGCCGGCTGGGCGGTAGAGATTGCGAGAAAGCATCAGGAATTGAGAGGACTAGTTAGCACCGGTTTTTGTGGAGCGCTGAATCCTGCGCTGGAGCCTTGCGATATTTTTGTCGCTACCGAGGTAATCGGTGTAACGCACGCTCTCACCGTGCCGCGTTCAGGCTCGTATGAACGCCAGAAGAGCGGAAAGCTACTCTCCATCGATCGAGTGGTCTCCAGCGCCGCAGAAAAGACCAATCTTCGCAAGACCGGCGCCGACGCAGTGGAGATGGAAGCCGCCGCAGTCGCCGCAAAGGCGGCGGAATGGAACCTGCCGTTTTTCTGCGTGCGAGTGGTAACCGATACGGCCACCGAAAGCTTCCCGCTGGATTTCAACCAGATGCGTGATGCCGAAGGCCGTTTCAGCCGAATAAAGATTCTGACAGCTGCGCTCCGGCGGCCGGGCTCAGTTCTGCCCGGTCTGGTGAAACTAAACGAACGCTGTAAGGACGCTTCCCAGGCGTTAGGGGACTTTATTGTCAACGCTAGCTTCTGAACTAACCGCCACACCGGCCACCATGCGGGCTGCGGTCTATACCGGCAGCAGCACGGTGTCGATTCAGCACGTCCCAACGCCGGAGATTGGTCCAGGCGAGCTCTTGATTCAGGTGGAGAGCTGTGGAATCTGTCATACGGACCTGAAGAAAATCGAATATAACCTGCTGGCCCCTCCTAGAATTTACGGACACGAGACAGCGGGTGTCGTAGCCGCCGCGGGCCGGGGCGTCCGAGACTTTTCACCGGGCGACCGCGTAATTGCGTTTCACCATATTCCCTGTCTGGAATGCTTCTATTGCCGCCATAAACTGTATGCCCAGTGCCCCGTTTATAAAAAGGTCGGCGTAACGGCAGGTTACGAACCCGCGGGCGGAGGATTTTCCCAGTACGTTCGTGTGATGGATTGGATTGTCGACCGCGGGGTGGAGAAGATCCCGGACGGTGTTTCGTTCGACCGGGCCTGTTTCGTCGAGCCGGTGAACACTTGTCTGAAGGGCGTGGTCCAATTAGCTCCCCGAGCCGAAGACGTGGTACTGATCCTGGGGCAAGGCCCCATCGGACTTATCTTTACAATGCTCGTGAAAAGTACTGGGGCTACCATGGTGGCTACGGACGCAATGCCCAACCGCCGCGAACTGGCCCTGCGCTTCGGTGCGGCCTCGGCTTTTGATCCAAAAGATAGTAACCTGCTCGACCGGGTGATGGAGATGACCGGCGGGCGGGGGGCGGATGCGGTGATCATCGCTGCGTCGGTACCGGGAATCGTCCAGCAAGCCGTTCGCGCTTCGCGTCCCGGTAGCCGTATCCTTTTGTTTGCTCAGACTTCGCACCAGGAGCGGATTGAGGTGTCGGGCGCCGATGTTTGTGTCGGTGAGCGTCTGATTTTCGGATCCTATAGTGCTTCAGTTGACTTGCAGAAAGAATCGGCTGAGCTCGTTTTTAACGGGGCTCTACCGGTCGAAGACTTGATTACGCACCGGTTTCCTTTAGGCCAAATTCGGGCGGGAATTGACCTCGCGTTGCATCCCGAACCTAAATCGTTGAAAATAATAGTTCAGCCTCAGAGGTGGTCCTAGTGAACACGCAGATGATAGCCGCCGTACTCTACGGCAAGGAAAACTTGCAGATAGAGTCGGTAGAAGTACCAAGAATAGAGAGCGGCGACGTTCTAGTACGGGTACAAGCTGCACTTACCTGTGGTACTGATGTGAAGGTTTTTGTTCGTGGTTACCACGCCCGTATGATCGTTCCGCCCGCACTTTTTGGACATGAGCTCGCCGGCGATATTGTCGCTGTGGGCGACCGTGTCACCCGGTTCCGTCCCGGCCAAAGAATTGTCGCCGCCAACTCGGCTCCTTGCCTGGAATGCTTCTATTGCAAACGGGGAAACGAGAATCTTTGCGACGATCTCTTATTCAACAATGGCGCCTATGCCGAGTTCATCCGCATTCCTGCCCGCATTGTCGAACGGAACATGTACGAGATCCCCCGCCATGTCAGCTATCAGGACGCGGCGTTAATCGAACCGCTGGCTTGCGTGCTGCGCGGTTTGGATGAGACTGCCATTCGGTCCGGGGATAACGTAGCCGTGATCGGCCTGGGTCCCATCGGGTTGATGTTTGTCCGGCTGGCGAAAGCATACGGGGCCCGGGTCATCGCGATCGGCCGCCGCCAGACGCAACTGGATCGAGCCGAAGAGATGGGCGCCGATGAACTCTTGATTTCAGGCGACCCCGAGGAGACCATCCGCCGGGTTCGGGATCTGACCGACCGGCGCGGGGCGGACATCGCCATCGAGGCGGTGGGGAATCCCGAAGTTTGGGAGACTGCGGTCAAGCTGCTTCGCCGCGGAGGAACGGTGAACTTTTTCGGAGGCTGCCCCAACGACAGCCGCATCAGCATGGATACTTCGCTGATGCATTACTCCGAGATCACCTGCAAGGCGAGTTTCCACCACACGCCGGCGCACATCCAGAAGGCGCTCGATTTCGTGAGCCGGGGTGTGATCACGGCGTCCGACTTCGTCAACCGGGTTGAACCGCTGGCGAATCTGTTGGAAGTGATGCGGCACTTGATGAGCCACAACGGTCACATGAAGACCGCTATCATACCCTAGTGCCCCTGCTCGCCCCCAAAGAGTATGTCTACTCGGCGGAGGCGCTGAGCGGTACTTATACGAAGGCTGGCGCGGCGGATTATACGCGTTGGCTGGCTACGCATCATTACGAAAATTTCCACGTCGTCACCTTTCTGCTGCCCAAGCGTCTGCACCAGGACTTCTACAACGTCTATTCGTTTTGCCGCTGGGCCGACGACTTGGGCGATGAAATAGGCGATCGGGAGGAAAGCCTGCGCTTGCTGGCTTGGTGGCGGGCCGAACTCGAAGCTATGTACGCGGGTAAGGTTAAGCATCCGGTCTTTGTGGCACTTGAGGATACGGTTCACAAATACGCCCTGCCTCTCGAGCTCTTTGGCGATCTGATCAGCGCCTTCGAGCAGGATCAGCGTGTGGCTCGCTACTCGAATTGGAACGAGTTGTTTGGATATTGCCGGTGTTCGGCGAATCCGGTGGGCCGCCTGGTATTGCGGCTGTGCGGCTACGCCGATGAGGAGCGCGATCGGATGTCGGACGCTACCTGCACGGCACTGCAACTGGCGAACTTCTGGCAGGACGTCACGGTGGATTTCGAAAAGGATCGCGTCTATCTTCCGCTCGATCTGCTGGCGCTGCACGGGTATACCGTGGAGGAACTGGCAGCGCGCAAGTTCAATCCGGCCTTCCAGGCGGTGATGCGCGAGGCGGTGGAGATGGCGCGCAAACTCTTTGTCGAGGGATTGCCTCTCTCAAAGACCGTGGACCGGCGGCTGGGGTTTGATTTGGATCTGTTCAGCCGCGGGGGATTGCGGGTGCTCGAAAAAATCGAACGCCAAAACTACAATGTCCTGGCCTGCCGGCCCGCAATCTCGAAATTTGAACGGCTTCAACTACTGTTGACAAGTTTGTGGGACGCACTGTAAACCTGGAGGCGTCCTACGCATTCTGCCGACGTATTGCCCGCACGCGCGCCCGCAATTTCTACTACTCGTTCCTGCTGCTCTCCCGTGAGCAGCGCGACGCCATGTGCGCCATCTACGCCTTCATGCGCTACTGCGACGACATCAGCGAGGGCGAGGGTGCCTCGCGCGAGTCGATCGACCGCTGGCGGCGGGATCTGAATCGAGCGCTGGCGGGTGAGTACGGCGACAATCCGCTGTGGCCGGCGTTCCATGACACTGTGCAGCGCTACCAAATCCCATGCGAGTATTTTCTCGAGATGATTTCGGGGGTTAGTTCCGATCTCGAGCCGCGCCAGATCCAGACCTTCGACGAGCTATACCGCTACTGCTATCAGGTGGCGAGCGTGGTCGGGCTCACCATCATCCATATTTTTGGATTCGAGTCGCAGCAGGCGCTGCCGCTGGCGGAAAAGTGCGGGATCGCTTTTCAGTTGACCAACATTCTACGTGACGTCCGGGAAGATGCCGAGAACCAGCGCGTCTATATTCCGGCCGAGGATATCCGGCGTTTCGGCGCCGACCTGACGAAGCGCGATGAAAACTTCATCCGCCTGCTCGGTTTCGAGGCGGAACGGGCCCGCCATTACTACGATGAATCGCGGCCACTGCTCGATCTAGTGCACAAACGCAGCCGAGCTTCACTGTGGGCATTGATTGAGATCTACCGCAGGCTGCTTGATCGGATCGAGCGTTCGAAATTCGACGTGCTGAGCCGGAGGATTCGCGTCCCGACGTGGGAGAAAATCGGGATCGTAGTGAGCGCGATGCTCCCTTAAAACAATTCCGGAAAGTGGAACGTCAATACCGCGTTGAGCCGCTTATCGGAAACCATCATGTTTCGATTCTTGACGTCCAGAGCAATGCCGCGCGGCATCTTCAGCACACCTTTCGGTCCGCCGATCGTAAATTTGGGCGGAACGTCGCCATTGTCATGGATGCTCCAGATGCCGACAAAGGCATCATCGGATGAGAGCTCCTCGTAGGGACCGGGGCCGCGCACGCTGACGATGATTTCGCCTTTTGGCGGATAAATCGCGAACGGCCCGCCAAAGGAGTAGAGCCCGCTCTTCGGTCCGCCGATAACGGCCTTCGGTTTCACGTTGCCTGAATCCGTACGATTGAAAATCAGCAAGCGTCGTTGGCCTCGGCCCGCTGTTCCTCCCGCGATCAACAAATTATTTACGGGATCCACTACCAGCGGCTCATCGCCTCCCAACATGGTGTCCGGGCCGCCCAGCACGCGGATTGGCGCCACGTCGCCCTGTCCATCGCGCCGGAAAACCAGAATACTGCCCTGCCGCGTCGGAACAAAAATCTCGTTGTGAGCGACATCCACATCCAGGTGCTCGGGAGCGTCCAACTGCGTGTGCGGGCCCTGGATGATACGGATGGGCCGTTCTTCGCCGTTGGCGCCACCGCGATAGGTAAGGATGGCTTGCCCAAACTGCTGCGGAACCGTGAACTCGTCATGGACCGGATCGTAGGTGATGCCGTGCATGGTCCTGCCCAACAAACTGCCCTGCCCTTCCACTTTTCGAAGCGGCTGCGCTCCACCTTCCGCCAACCTGGCGAATACCGCAATCTGCGGATGGGCCACTCAATTTGGGACCAGGATTTCTTCGCGCTTGGTATCGTACGCGATGGGATGCGGATTGCCCATACCGGGCACCGGCTGGTTGGGCGGCGCACTGCGGATGACTCGAAGCGGAGCAGTGTCGCCTTGCGCGGTGGGACTGTAAACGGCGGCCGTGTGGTTGCCAAAGTTGGACACCCAGAGCTCGTTGTTCTTCTTGTCGATGTAGACGCCGGTCGGATTGCTGATCAGGCTCTTGGCGCCCTTCAGCGCGCGTAAAGGGGCCACATCACCGCTGGCGGAGGCGTCAAACACCAACATGGAATTTCCGCCGTCATTCGCAATAAAAATTTCACCACGCTCGTAATCCACCGCGATTCCAGTCGGCCAATCCATTTGCGTCTTGGGACCTTGAATAGTGCGCACCGGCCGTGCATCGCCCTTCGCATCTTTGGCGTAAACGGTGATGGAGGGCGGCAGCATTTTGCCCGAACCCGGGACGGCGTCGTCGCGCGTTAATGGCCAGCCGGGTAGATTCACCCTGCGCTTCTTTTCACCGGGCACCGGAGGACGGACTTCGTGCACAGAGCCGTGATTGGTAACGTACAGCAGCTTGTTCTTGGGATCGAGCGCCATACCGTGCGGGTCGGCCAGCCCGGTGTCGTTGCCCTGGATCACGCGGATCGGCGCTTCGGTGCCCGTGGCCGACTTATTGAAAACCACGATCGCATTGTCGTGCTGCACGGTCAGGTATAATTCCTTGGCTTCTTCATCTACCGCAATACCGAAGGTGCCATGCGGCGTATGCAGCTCGCGATCGGGAGCCACGTTGCCGATGGCCTGACGCGAGAAGATGACCAAGGTATCGATGGTGTCGTTGTTGACGGCGTAGATATCGCCGTTGGCCGGATCGATGTACAGGCCGCATTGAAACTCGATCTTGGTATTCAGTCCGCCGATGATGCGCTTGGGGTCCGTCACGGAAGTGGGGCGCGTATTGACCTGGCGATCATACGCCAGAATATTAAACAGGTTTTCGTCGGTGAATACGACTTCGTTGTGGGTGTTGTCGACTGCGACCGCGCTATAAGCCGCGTACGGGTCGCGGATCATTCGCTCCGGCTTCCTTTGCGCCAAACCCGATGCAGCTGCCGCGACACGCTCCTGCAGCAGAGCAGCTCTCAGCGGAATCTTTCCGGCCATGGCCGGCAGGTGCGCGGCAACCGGCTGGTAGTCACATTCCTCCATGGCTTCGGATGGAAGACGATCGTAGGAGACGAGGCGTGGATCGTTGATCCGTGTTTCACGCAGCGCCATCCAACCGATCCAACAGAATCCGCCGATCAGCGTGACGCCAACCAGCGCTCTTCCGGTGAACCACAAATTCATCTGACAACTCCTCCGCTCGTGAGGTTATCATGGTTCTCTGACGGGGAACAAATATGCGGACCTACTCATTGACTCTGGCAGCCTTAGTGGTGACGTTGTGCGGATCCTCGGCGCTGGCGCAACAAGAACTGGATCGGATGGTGGCGGAGGGAAAAAGCCAGCGGGAGCTCGCCCGGTATGTGTTCAATACGCATGGTTGCAAGAGCTGCCACAGCATGGGGCAGAGCGGCAAACTGGGCTTCACTGAGAAAGGCAAAGAGAGAGCCAAGGGATTTGAAGGCTGCATTTCCATGCTGACGGCGATGAATCTGATTGCTCAAGTCGACGAGAAGCAGCGATCGCCGCAGCAGCGTCAAAAGGCAGCGCGCTTTGAGGAGTTTGGCTGCACTACCTGCCACAAAATCATTCCCGGCAAAATGGGGCTGACGGATATCGGGGCGAAGTTGACTCATCTGCACCTAGGTTGCGTGGACGTGGAAAAATTAGTAGCCGCCAGGCCCTAAGCCGCTCTTTCATACAAGCTCGCAAGTTCCATGAGCCGCCGAGCGGTCTCAGACGTAAGCATCTCCGCGCGATACCGCCAGCGCCAATTGCCTCCCAGGGTGGCTGGCTGGTTCATGCGGGATTCGGAACCTAGTCCGAGCACATCCTGCAAGGGGATCAAGACGGTGTCGGCCACCGAGGCTTCCAGGGCGCGGATGAAGGCCCAATTTATTTCACTTCCGCCGGTGTTGAGATATTTCCGAGCGACCTCACGTTCGCGATGAATGTCCTCGGCCGAGCGCGTGCTCTCGCCTCTGCCTTCGCTCGTCCACCAACCCACGGTCGTGTCGCAGTCATGCGTGCCCGTGTAGGCCACTACCTCGCGCGGATAGTTGTGCGGCCGGAAACTGGGCGCCTGCGGGTCGTGGCCGAAGGCAAACTGCAGAATGGTCATTCCGGGAAAATCAAACTCGGCGCGAATAGCTTCCACGGCGGGCGTGATGACGCCCAGATTCTCGGCAACCAGCGGCAGCTCACCCAGCGCCAGACGCGCGGCATGAAAGAGCGCCGGCCCAGGTCCTTTGACCCAGCGGCCATGGACCGCAGTCGGCTCCGACGCCGGAACTTCCCAGTAAGCTTCAAAGCCCCGGAAATGATCCAGCCGGATCATATCGACCATTTCCAAGACCGCGCGAAATCGATCGAGCCACCACTGGTAGCCATCGCGTGCCAGAACATCCCAGCGATAAATCGGATTTCCCCAAAGCTGGCCGGTGGCGCTGAAGTAATCCGGTGGGACACCTGCCACGACGGTCGGATTGCCGTTCGAGTCGAGATGAAAATATTGCGGATTCACCCAGACATCGGCGCTGTCGTGGGCGACGTAAATCGGCAGATCGCCCATCAAGCGGATGCGGCGTTCGCGGCAATATTCACGCAGCTCGCGCCACTGTGCAAAAAAAACAAACTGTTGGAACTTCTGCACTGCGATCTCGTCCGCCAGTTTTTCGCGCCAACTTGCCAGCGCGGCCGGCTCGCGCCACCGGATGCCCGGATCCCAGCGGCTCCAGACCGCAAAGTTGTGATGTTGCTTGAGCGCCATGAATAGCGCGAAATCATCCAGCCATTGTGTATTGGCGTGGCAAAATGCCGCCAAGAGAGCGCGGTCAGAAGGCGCGGCGGCCTGGAAAAATTGGCGCGCGGCGGATTCAAGCAGCCTAGTCTTCCAGGGGATTACGCACGCGAAATCGGCTTCGTCTTGGGGGAAATCAGGAAGCTCCCCGAGCGCCGACGCATCCAGCCAGCCGTGCTCTTGGAGCCACTGGGGACTGATCAGCATCGTATTTCCGGCCAGCGCGGAGAAGCATTGATAAGGCGAATCGCCAAAACCGGTTGGGCCGAGGGGAAGCACCTGCCAGAGCGTCTGCCCGCTGTCCGCCAGAAAATCGGCGAAGCGCAATGCCTGCGGCCCCAAATCGCCGATTCCGAACGGGCCGGGGAGAGAAGTGGGGTGCAGCAAAATGCCGCTGGATCTTGGAAATCGCATGGCCCATGTAGGACGCCGGATTTAGATCTTCGCCTTCGGAAATTTCTTCCGCATCCATTCCACAAATTTCTCGGGTGCAGTCATGGTGGACAATCGTCCCTGCCGCACTAACGCCCAATCTTCGAATTGCTTTGACTGTTTGATTTCCGACAAAGTAACGGGCGGTTCCAAGCGCGTCAGAAACTCGAAATCCGCCACCGCCGATTTCGCGTTCTTGGGGTCGGGCCTCGACTCGGAGACAATCCGCGCCAGGCCGACCACGCCTGATTGGCCACCGCTATGATAAATGAATACTTTATCGCCTGGCCGCATTTCTCGGATGGCGCGCACCGCTTGCGGGTTAGTGACTCCATCCCAGGCCGTAGTCTTTTGCTTCTCCAAGTCGTCAATAGAGTAAGTCTCCGGATCAGTTTTTGCGAGAAAGTATGTCATAGCATACAACCTACTTAATGTATCCCATGAAGTATGTATCAAGTGTGGGCTGTAGCGGATCTAAGGTGTTTGTGGGTGTTAACGTGAACGAGTTAGCCAGTACGAGTCAGTACGGTGTTTGGTCGAAACTAGGTATATTTCCAGCCGCAAGTGTCGGCGCTTGCGATGTACAATGAAGTATCCACTGGATTTATGTCTAGTGGGAATGCTCGATCCACGCTGGGGCCTTGTCATTAGAAGACCATAGGAGCCATCAAAAGGTGAAGTCGAACTCTTTGCGGTTAGCCCTCACGGCCGCCATATCGATGGTGGCGGGCCTGACTGCGGCCGGTCAAACTAAACCCGCCGATCCCAAAGCGAATGAGCCGAAGCAGCAGAGCCCTGCTACTCCGAGTCCCAACTCACCCGAGAAGAGTGCGGAGAGTTCCGCTGCAGCCGTTGATCCGAATAAATATCTGATCGGACCCGAGGACATTCTGTTTATCAGAGTCTGGCGCGAGCCGGATTTCACACTGCCGGCCGCGGTGCGCCCCGACGGCAAGATCACCATGCCACTAGTCGGCGACGTGCAGGCCGGCGATAAAACGCCCATGCAGTTAACCAAGTCGATCACTGACATGCTGGGCAAGTATCTGAACAACCCGGATGTCAACGTGATGGTGACCGAAGTTCGCAGCAAGAAATATTACATCGATGGAGAAGTGCTTAAGCCCGGCACCTATTTGCTGGTGACCCCGACGACGGTCCTGGAGGCACTGAGCAATTGCGGCGGCTTCCGCGATTTCGCCAATAGCAAAAAGATTCGGATCTTGCGAAAGGGCAACATTCTGCACTTCAATTACAAAGACGTCAGCAAGGGCAAGAACTTAGAACAGAACATCCTGATCGAGTCAGGAGATCACATCATTGTCCCGTAGCGTAAGGAGGAACCTACGATGCAGCCCCAGGATACTTTAACAACTAACCGACGCGCGTTGGACATCGAGGATTATATCGACATCCTGCGGCGGCACAAGGCCTGGATTCTCGGCCCGGTCTTCGCGGCGCTGGTGGTATCGGTGGTAGTCGCATTTCTGTGGCCGGATACCTACGTCTCGGTGGCGGTCATTCGCGTAGTTCCCCCGCAGGTGCCGGAGACTCTGGTGGCGACGAACACGACTGGCGACCTGCAGGGACGCATCAACTCGCTGGCTCAGCTGATTCTCAACCGCGCTACTTTGCTGAACATCATCAACACCAAGGGGCTGTATAAGAAAGAACTGTCACGCAAGCCTTCTGACGATGTGATTGAGGACATGCGGGCGCATGACATCAAGGTGGTTCCCCTGCAGCTCAGCCTGCAACAACAGAGTGACCGCGGGCCTCGTTATCCAGCCTTTGAGATCCAGTTCTCTTACAATAACCGCTTCACCGCCCAGCTGGTGGTGCAGGACCTGGTAGCGCGATTTCTGGAGGAGAACATTCGCGAAGTTTCCCAGCAGACCGTTTCCACCACGCAGTTCCTGCGCGATCAGTGGGACCAGGCCAAGAAGAAACTCGACGCCATCGAACAACAGCTCAGCGTTTTCCGCTCCAAGAACATGGGCCATTTGCCCGAAGAGCAACAGTCCAATTACTCGCAGCTAAATGCCATGCAAGCCCAGATGCTGAATCTGAACACCGCCATGAACCGGGTGAATCAGGAAAAGCTGCTCTTTGAAAATCAACTGCGCATTTATCGCGAGCAACTGTCTTCGATGAAGGACCCGGTGGTTCAGGAACAGGTGTTCCAGCAGAAGAACGATAAGTTGGCCGAGAAGGATCGCGAGATCGCTCAGCTGGAGAACTCTCTACTCGGTCTTCGCGAACGCTACAAAGAGACTCATCCCGATGTCCAGCGAATGGTCAGCCTGCTTGCGGCCGGCAAGAAACAGCGCGAGGCGATGGCCAAAGAGGAAGAGACTAAGAAGCCCGATGGGCCAGCGGCCCCAGTCCGCCAGCCAAATCCACAGTTCGTTCGAGAGCAGCGCGATCTGGAAGCGCAAATTCAAAGAATGCAGGGCTTGATCCAGGCTAAAGACCTCGAAATGGACGACTACAAAAAGCAGGCCAAGGATGCCGAGGCCACCATTCGGTCGTACCAAACCCGGATCGAGGGGATCCCGGTCGGAATCAAGGAATACGACGAGCTGATCCGTGAGAGGGAGTTGGCTAAGCGTGAATATGAAGACCTGGACCGGCGGCTGAACACGTCCAGCATGTCCACGGCGCTGGTGAATCACCAGCAGGGCGAACGGCTGGAGCAACTGGATCCGCCGTCCCTGCCGCAGACTCCGAGCGAGCCGAAGCGTCCTTTGATCATCGCCATCGGGACCGGCGTCGGTCTCCTGCTGGGGTTGTGTCTGGCCGGTGCTCGGGAAGTGAAGGATACCGCGCTCAAGAATCTGAAAGATGTTCGAGCTTACACGCAGCTTCCTGTCCTGGGCAGTATTCCGCTGCTTGAAAACGATCTGGTGGTGCGCCGTCGCAGGCGGCTGGCGTGGCTGGCTTGGTCAACGGCCTGTCTGGTTGGAGTGGTGATTATGTCGAGCTCGGTAGTGTATTACTACGCTACGAAGCTCTAGGGGGAGACAAGAATATGAGCCGAGTTCATGACGCATTAAGACGAGCGGAGCAGGCTGGGACATTCGTTCCGGCCGGAAGCCCGCCGCCCCCCACCGATCGATCGGCGACCGCGACCGCTACAGTCGAACCGCAACACAAGCCCGCCAAGGGACTGCTGGAAATGGTCCCGACCATTCCGTTCGATCCCTCGCTGGATGCGCTCATTATCGACCCGCGGCATCCCCACAATGCCCCCAGCGAAGAATTCCGCACCCTGCGCACGCGCCTCAATCACATGCAGAGCCTGCAGCCCATCCACACCGCGGTGGTCACCAGTCCGTCTCCCGCCGAGGGCAAATCGTTCGCGGCCGTGAACCTTGCGTTGGCCGAAGCTCAGCTGGCCGGCAACTTCACGCTGCTGTGCGATTTCGATTTTCGCCGTCCCATCGTGCACCACCTGTTCCAGACCGATCGCGGCCCGGGCATCACGGACTATTTGCAGGGAAAGTGTCAGTTGCACGAAGCCATGCGCCGCGTGGGCGACACCAATCTGTTTATCATGCCGGCCGGGGAACCTGTCATCAACCCGCTCGAGCTGCTTAACTTGAAAGAAGTCAAAGAGCTGCTCGACCGCTTGCCCAGCCTGTTCAACTGGATCATTCTGGACAGCCCGCCCCTGTTGTTCGCCGCCGACGCAAACCTGCTTTCCACCCTGTGCCACGGCACCATCCTGGTGGTCCGCATCGGCGCCACCACTATCGATTCCATCACGCGCGCCATGCAGTCGCTCTGCCAGAACAATGTCCTGGGCATTGTCGTGAATGGAGCTCGTCGCGGCGAGCTTTACAGCAAATACACCTATTACCACTCCTACTTTCCGGCCAACGGCGAAAACGGAGAACTGGAAGACGCAGAACCCCAGGAGCCGTAGCGGCACTCAGGAAATTTTCGGCGCCGGACATCCGGGCTATCCTGCCGAGCGGCCGATCTACGGGCTTTTGGTAAGCTGTGCTCCAGTGGCCCGCTGTGGCCAACCGGATACAGTTTCGAAGCCGTCCATCTTCAGCTAAAATAAAAACTTCTACCCTCGGTCCCAAGGTTCCTGGTGAAACCCGATCTTGGGAGAGGACGTCTCGTGATGTTAGTCGCAGAGTGGAAAGGATCCCTTCATAGATGATGTTTCACAGGCCTGGCCGCCTGCGAGCTATTCTGTTCTGTTCCGCCATCATTTCCAGCGTTGCATTTCTTAAGGGCGCACCGCAGTCTTCCACTCAACCGCCGCCTGCGCAGGGAAATAGGCCGCCACAGCAGACTCCGCCGCCACAGCAGCAACCGCCTCAACAGCAGCCGCCGCCCAGCAGGCCGAATCCTTTCGAGACACTTCCGACCGCTCCGGCCCAGCCGGAGACGCCCAAACCAGCGCAACAGCCGCCGCTGCAACCGGTGCCTCCTCCCGTCGAAACGCCGGTCACTACGCTGCCCGGACAGCCGCCGCAGGACATCATCGAGTCCTTCGAATTTCGTGGCGCCCGCCGTGTACGGCAGGATACGCTGCAAGCTCTCATCTTCAGCAAGAAGGGCGACAAATACGACGAAGAGACCTTGCATCGCGACTTCATGGCGCTCTGGAACACCGGCCGCTTCGACGACATCCGGATTGAACGCGAGCCGGGGAAGGAAGGCTGGATCGTTCGCTTCGTAGTCGTGGAGCGGCCGGTAGTGCGCTCCATTAAATACGAGGGCAACAAGTCCGTCACTATCTCCGAGATTCTGGACCGCTACAAAGAGCGCAAAGTCGGCTTGGTGGTTGAATCGCAGTACGATCCCAATAAAGTGCAGCGTGCCCGAAACGTCCTGATCGATTTGCTGGCAGAGCGTGGCCGGCAATACGCCAAGGTCGATCCCGAGATCCGGCGTGTTCCACCGTCATCGCTCGAAATTACTTTCAGAGTCGACGAAGGGCCCAAGGTCAAGGTCGGCAACATCAACTTCATCGGTAATACCGTCTTCAGCCCGCGCGAGATTATCCGCGCCATGAAGAACTCACACCCCATCGGCATCCCGTATTCCATCCTTTTTGAAAATCTGTTCGCGCGAACTTACGATTCCACCAAGCTGGACGAAGACAAGAGCCGTGTTCAGGTCTTTTACCAGGAGCATGGCTATTTCACCGCGCACGTGACCGATGCGGAAGTCAAGATGCGCAGGGTTGGCGGAGACGGCATCCATATAATCCTCATCCATCCCAACAAGGTCGGCACGGCCGCTGACATCACGCTTACTCTCGAGGAAGGGCGCAAGTACCATCTCAACAACATCTCGTTCACGGGCGTAAAGTTTTTCCGGACTCCGGAGGCCCTCATGACACCGCTCTTCCAGATGTCCAAGGGCGAAATCTTTTCCACCGCCAAACTGCGCAAGGGCCTGGAGAACATGCGCAAGCTGTACGGCGATTTCGGATTCATCGACTTCGTGGCTGAGCCTTCCTTCGAACCACAGCCCAATTCCGATCTGATCGATCTGTCACTGGCCATCGACGAGGGCAAGCAGTTCTTCGTGCGCCGCATCGATTTCGCGGGAAACACTACTACGCGCGACAAAGTGATCCGCCGGGAATTGTTCCTCGACGAAGGCCAGATCTTCAACAATCGGATGTGGGAGACGAGTATCCTGCGCCTCAACCAGCTGGGCTACTTCGAACCGTTGAAAGCCGAAGAAGCCGCCGACATCAAGCGCGACACCAAGACCAATACCGTAGATATTACTCTGAAGGTCAAGGAGCGCGGCAAGAACTCCATTCAGTTAAATGGCGGCGTGTCGGGCATCGCGGGGAGCTTCATCGGCTTTTCATACGCGACTAACAATTTCCTGGGTTTGGGCGAAACCTTGAGCCTCAGCTCGCAACTGGGCACCCGCATTCGCCAAGTCCAGTTAGGATTCACCGAGCCGTACCTGTTCGACAAGCCTATCCAGACCGGGTTCACACTCTACACGCAGCGCTTCAATTATGACCAGGCACGCGAAGCATCGATTCTTTCCGGCAGCAACCTGATTCCGTTATTCAATTCGCTGGGCCAGCAGAATCTGCTTAATTACGTTTCGAACGGCTACGGGGCCACGGTGTTCATGTCTTATCCGCTCAAGCGCAGCTTCGCTCGCGTCGGCATAACCTACGGCTACGATATCTCTAATATCCGCACGTTGACTGACGCGTCGAGCACCTACTTCAATTACATCGATTTTCAAGGCGTCGGCGGCCCCAACTCGCTCAGCGGCATCCGAACCAGCAAGCTCATCCCGTCGTACACCTACAACAGCGTAAATCACCCCATCACGCCTACAGCGGGAAAATCTTTCTTTCTTTCGGCGGGATTCGCCGGCTTAGGCGGCAATGTGAATACCATCGAGCCGACCTTCGATGCCAAATATTTTCGCAGCGGCTTTAAGAAAGGGCACGTCATCGGGATGCATATGTTGGCCCGCTTCCTGACGGGCTACGGCGGAAAGGTTGCGCCTCCCTTCTCGCGCTACTATACCGGCGGAGAAAACGATATCCGTGGTTTCGACATCTGGGGCATCAGCCCCATCGTGTTCCTGCCAACGACCGCAACGGTGAACGTTTTGAACGCGGATGGGTCGCAGCGCGTGCAGAGACAGATCGTAAACGGCGTGCCGACGTTCCAGAACGTCACCATGACGATCCCCAGCTACCAGCTATCCTTCCCTGGTGGCGACACCAACGTTGTAACCAATATCGAATATCGGATTCCTATCGTTGGTCCGGTCACGCTGGCCATCTTCGGCGATGCCGGCGTCGACAAGTTGACGCTGCCAGGTCAGCTGAAACTGAATCCGGGCCGCGTCGATCAGTTGAACGGCCAGTTCCCTCAGGCGGATTTTAACGGACGGGCCTATATCGCGCCCGGCACCCAAAAGCTGCGCGTGTCCACCGGACTCGAGCTGCAGGTCCTGATGCCAGTGGTCAACGCTCCCTTCCGTCTGTATTGGGCCTATAATCCGAGCATTTTTCGTGGCTACCTGCAGCCGCCTATTGTTGCCGACCGCTCGTATTTCCCGAACGCTGCCACCTACCAGAACGCCATTGTCTCGGTGGGCCAGCCTATTCCGTTTTTCGAGAGGCACTCCACCTTCCGCTTCTCGATTGGTCGAACTTTTTAGCACTGCGGCCGCGAACCGTTTTGGATAGAATATAATGATTTCAAAGGTTAGGAGTTTCACTGTGAAAAGTAAGCTATTGTTGCTGCCCTCGGTGGTTTTGA
>Ga0070713_100000496_pt1 | contig 25189 bp, 23 predicted proteins | sample LARL82metaG_FD_65465 | JGI IMG/M metagenome (GOLD analysis project Ga0070713, IMG submission 65465) | Corn, switchgrass and miscanthus rhizosphere microbial communities from Kellogg Biological Station, Michigan, USA - LAR L8-2 metaG | ecosystem: Host-associated > Plants > Roots > Rhizosphere ...
GTTGTCGGGTAAGGCAATGGCGCGGACCGGGCTTCGAATGATGCCGACGTTTCCATCGCCTCCCCTAAAATTCCGTACGGCGGGTTTTCCCCAGTACGGCTTCAAGGCTGGCCTGTCAGAAGGTGCCTTCCCGAGAGAGGCGCCCAATTGTCGCGCCCATCTGGTTTGCTTCCCTCCTTCGCGCTCACCGCTATCAACTTGTATGTCCCGCTCTGTGTCGGGGCAGTTGTGCGCTTGAACGCCGCCATTCGAGCGACTACTGTCGCTCTACCCCAGGGGTCCTCGCTCCGGTCCGGGTTATTCTGTCCCGGTCCCTCTACGCTTAATCGACCCCATCCGCCCCAGTTGCGGGCACGTCCCGACTTCGCCGCGCTGCGGTTTATACGAGATGCCTTCGCTGTGCATGTTCCACCCTGCCTAGGCGACCCACCACTGGTTCTGAGCTTTCGTTGATGGTCTTTCGCAACATGTCGTCCTCTGAGACCACGGGAGACTCTACGGTTGCACTTACCCAGTACTTCACCGCAGACTCTAGCCTTTACCATGGGATAAAAGTTTCGGCGTCCCCTTTGTCCTCACACTCCGATTCCGGTGAGGTGTGCGTTTTCGAGGCTTGACCACAGTTCGCTTTCGCTACGACCTGCTGCTTTGCTAGCCCCCCTGTCGGAGCAGACCGGACTTGCATCCGGCCATCGAGGGCGTTTACTTCCGGGCTTCCGACGGTTTGGTCACCCGCACCGTCGCCGGATATGACTACAGTGCCAACTGGGCAATTTGCACTGGCGGGACTCTCACCCGCTAGATCATCAACTAGCTTCACTGCACTATCCCGGCGCACAAAAATCTCCATTGCACTCAAAATCCCCGAGCATTGGGTTTGACTCAAATCGCCTTTCTGCAGAAATTGAGCCGAAGCTCGTGGGTCGGGGCGCCGGCTCTGGCGGGGCTGGGACAACCTGAGGTCTGGTTCCTGCAAAGCCTGGCGTTGACAGCGCTTTCTGGCTTCCCTATGCTGCCTGTGTACGCTACAGCGAGGGGTCCTGCATGAGCGGGTGGCTACAGAACAAGTTTGAAAAGAATTTCCTGATTTCGACGGTCGACTACGTCTTCAACTGGGCACGCAAATCTGCTGTTTGGCCCATGACTTTCGGCCTGGCGTGCTGCGCGATCGAGATGATCGCATCGTCCACAGCGCGCTTTGATATCGCGCGTTTCGGGTCCGAGGTATTCCGTCCCAGCCCACGCCAGAGCGATCTGATGATCGTGGCCGGCACAGTCACCTTGAAAATGGCGCCCGTGGTAAAGCGCATTTACGACCAGATGCCCGACCCGAAATGGGTCATCTCGATGGGGGCGTGCTCGTCGGTGGGGGGCCCGTTTAACACTTACGCAGTGCTGCAGGGCGTCGATAAGATTGTGCCCGTTGACGTCTACGTGACCGGCTGTCCACCACGTCCGGAGAATCTGTTTTACGCGCTGCTGAAGCTGCAGGACAAGATTGACACCATGACGCTCGCGAAGAAGCCCACCGAAGTGCGGCTCGATCCGAATATGGTGGAAAACTTCAAGAAGCAAATCATGATCGCGCAGACCTTGCAGCCGAAATGACCGCGCTTAGCGGGCGTGAGCGGAGCGGGAGCCCGCTGCGGTCATCCTGAGCGCAGGGCGAGCGAAAGCGAGACCGAAGTCGAAGGATCTCTTGCTTAGCGGGCGTGACCCTGAGCACAGCGGAGAGGGAGCCCGCTGCGGTCATCCCTTCGGTCAGGCTCAGGGCAGGCTCTGAGCGCAGGTCTCGCGAACTTTGCGAGGCCGAAGTCGAAGGATCTTTTTGAATCGAACTTATGGCCTTTACTCGGATCATTTCGCAGGCACACCTTCCTACCACGAACGAAGCACGTAACTTCCCCTGCAACGGAAAGATGATTTGTATTGTCAACGCGTGGGGAAAGCTCTCCGCCATGGATAACGAGTGCCTGCATCAGGGCGGGTCGCTCGGGCAAGGAATGGTCGAGGATGGAAAAGTTGTCTGTCCATGGCACGCGTGGAAGTACGATCCGAAAACGGGCGTGGCCGTGGACCATCCCGATATGAAGTTGAAGACTTACCCGATCAAGGTTGAGGACGGGGAAGTTTACATCGACATCTAGGCGGCATTGCCCCATGAGCCCAGTTACTCATTTCCTGACGGGCTGGGTCGCCGCGAACTGCGCGAAACTGAACCGGAGGGAGCGTGCAATAGTTACGTTGGCCTGTGTGGCACCCGATCTAGACGGACTTGGCATCATTCCTGAAGTACTCACCCGAAAATCCTCGCATCCGCTCTTGTGGTTCACTTTGTACCACCACAGCCTCCATTCCTTGGCGTTCGCCCTGGTCGTTGCCACCGTGGCATTTGTATTAGGGAACCAGCGCTGGAAGACCGCTCTGCTCGCGTTGTTCACCTTTCACATTCATTTATTGGAAGATGTGCTTGGCTCGCGCGGCCCGGATGGCTACCAATGGCCCATTCCATATTTCTCGCCTTTCTCCTCGAAAGTGCAACTCACATGGAGCGGACAGTGGGGACTCAACGCATGGCCCAACATAGCAATAACCGCAGTGCTTCTAGCGATCACGTTCTGGCTCGCATGGCGCCGAGGGTACTCGCCGTTGGAGATGCTTTCGCTGAAAGCGGATGCGGCTTTCATTTCAGCTCTGCACAAGCGCTTCCCTGCTCACGCTGGCAATAGCGCTGAGGGATGAACTTCTGCAGATAGCCAATCCGTCCAGGCGAACGCTAGATGAAGTTCAAAGCTTTTGACGGCTGGCTATGGTAGCCCGGAAATACCTGTGCAAGATTCGTATTGCCCATGTGTTTGGCTAAGGATTCCCCTATGACTTGCCGGAAATCTGTGGTCAGTGCGAGGTCGCGTCCTTCATAGAGTTGAGATTGATCGAGACCGGGCCATGGTCCGTACACCTTTCCTCCCTTGACCGGTCCGCCCAGAACGAACATCACATTGGCATGCCCATGGTCGGTGCCACGGTTACCGTTTTCACGGGCAGTGCGGCCAAACTCCGACATGGTCACAATCACCGTGTCTTCTCCCAGGTTTCCAAGGTCGGTCCAGAGGGCGGCCAGCGACTGCGAGAAGTCTCGAAGCACGTTGCCGAGTTGTCCTTCTACTGCGCCTTCGTTGACGTGATGGTCCCATCCGCCAACATCGGCGAAAGCGACCTGCACGCCCAGGTTCGCTTTAATCAGTTGCGCGAGCTGGCGCAGGCTGTCACCGAAGCGTCCCTTGGGATAGTTGGCTCCATTGGCTGGTCTGTACTTGCCGGGATCAGCGCTCTTCAGCATCTTGACCGCCTCGAACGTTTCTTCACCCGTGGTATGCAGCACGCTGTCGGAAGACTGGTCGTACATTGTCTCGAATGCATTCGCCGCGAGAGATGTCTTGGGATTTCTTCCGTCCACGCCGAATTGATTGATGTTAGCCATAGCGACTGCGGGCTCAGGGCCCTTCAGTATGCGAGGCAGAGTCGCCCCCAGAGCGATCGCCCGAAACGGTGAGCGCTCCGCGCTCAGACTGCGCAGTGAACGATTGAGCCATCCGTCTTCGGTCGCCTTTAGTCCAGGCGTACCGGTTTCCATAAAATCCTGGGCGTCGAAATGTGAGCGCGTGGGATCAGGAGAACCAGCTGCGTGCACAACCGCGAGATGGCTCTGCTGCCAAAGCGGCTGAAACGCAGCGAGCGACGGATGCAGGCCGAAGAATCCGTCTAGATCGAGCACGTCCTTTTTCGGGATATTGATGCTGGGCCGCATGGAGTAGTACTGCTGCTCGGCGTAGGGGATAACAATGTTGAGACCGTCAGCAGCGCCACGCTGGAATATCACCACCAGTCGCTTTGGCCGGATGGTTTCGATGGCGCCGAATGCAGCGCGAGTGAGGAAACTGGGGACGGCAGCGGTGCCGATTACGGCCAAAGCTCCATTGCGAAGGAAAATTCGACGAGTTGGCATCAAAGCAGCTCCTGCTTCTAGTCCCGGATCCTGGCAATCACAGGGGCTAAAGCTTACGCGAACATCCGCTACCGGCGCAGCCCTTGAAGGGCCGCTCTTCCACTTATCTTCGTTGGAACTCTGGTGAACCTAACAATAGTCCTGCCATCGTGCCGGCGTCGGAAAGCTTTGTAGGTGCTGGCTTGCTTTTATTCTCCACCGAAGCTGGCTGCGAAATTTGCGCCATGATCGACTCGTGAGTTTGCCTGGACACATCAGCCACTAGAAGCTTCGCTTCCAGTGTGGAGAGGGTTGCCGTCGGATCCGCTGCTGGTGGATTCTCTCCCACCAGTTGTCCTGTGTCGACCCTTATCCCGCGGACCTTCCCACCCGTCAGAGCCAAAGCAAAATTCATTCGGTTCAACAATGCTGAAGAACTCACCCAGGTTTCCCCTTTCATTGAGTAACCGGTCGGCGGCTGAGCTCCGTAAAGAGGCATGCCCATATTGCTCAACTGGCGAGCCAATGGGAGAGCATTGTCAACGGAACCTCCGGTAGCGCGAATGGCCGACGCAACGAATTCCAGTGGCGTCTTTACCTTGGCGCGATACGCTCCCTCTGCCCAGAATTCGGGCGAATGGAAGAGCGTGCTCAGTACTTCGCGAATGTCTCCTTTCTTCTTCTGAAATGTCTTCGCCATGCGGTCAACGAGTTCTGATGGAGGATCGTCGGAGACGAAACGCTCCGCTAGCTTGAGCGAAATGAAGTGCGCGGTCTGCGGGCTGGTGGCGAGCATGTGGAGCACTTCCCTGCCCTCGTCTTCACCGCCCGGCTTGATGTGATGCCCCAGAACAAATTTCGGCCCGGGTTCGTGCATGCGCGGATCATACCGGAAGTTCATTCCCTGCTCGGGCTTGTCAATCGTCCAGCCGGTAAAGACTTTAGCCACCTCGGTAACATCGCGCTGCGAGTATCCACCGTTGACGCTAAGGGTGTGCAGTTCGAGCAGCTCGCGGCCATAATTCTCGTTGAGGCCGTTGCTCTTCTTGCCCTTCGCGTTTGCTTTTTGTCCGAATTGTGGCGGACCATAGCGCCGGCGACGCATCATCGGCCTCATCGGCGCGCCGGTGGCCTGCAGCGAATTCGGGCCGACACTGAGCCAGTTGTCCAGGTAGTAGAGCATAGCCGGACTCTTTGCAGTGGCAACAAGCAGATCTTCGAATTTTCCCATCGCGTGCGGACGGATGACGTTTTGCTCGTATGGCGTTAACAATAGCCGTTCAGGTCCCTTGCCCACGAAAACGTTGAAGTGGTTGAACCAGAAGTCGGTCATCACCTCTTCGAGTTGGCGTTCACTGTAGATGGCACGCAGCAGCTTGGCCTGAGAGAGTTCCTCAACGACGACCGTTTGCGGATTATTCATCGCAAGCAAGACTTCGCGCTGTTTGGGGTGGAGGCCTTCGAGAAATTCTTGTCCCTTGCCTCCCTTGAGCGAGTTCGCAAATGCGAGTTGCTCGTCGGGAGACATGGACAGAATCTTTTTGTAACGATCATTGGGCGAAAGATCGATAAGTTTCTCGACTTCCAAATCGGCATAGAGACGTTGTTCCCGGCGACGGGCCAAGGCTTCGTCGGCGGGCGTCGGCTTCACAGGGGCAGACTTGGGAACATTGGGTCTTACAACTTCGCCCAGACCCTGGGCAGCCGCATTCGTGTCCGCATGTGCATCCTCGATGGTTTTGCTCGCATCGGTAGTCGCTTTCATCCCGCTCATCGAGTTGGCATCTGATGCGGAGTCGGAAATCGAGCCAGCTGCGGCGGCGAGTTCTTCTTCAGTTTTCGCACTGTCTGATGCCGAAGGCTCAGAGGCCTCGCCGATGGGTGGGGCCGCGGGGCGTCCCTTCTCCGCTTTTTCTTCCTTCCTCAGCTGGCGCTCTTCCAGGCGCGCAACTTGTACTTGATAAACGGCACGGCGTACTGGATCGGATGGCATTTGTCGCTTGCCATTTGCTACCTGGCGGATCATCTGACCGTCGGGAAACTCTTCGAGAATTTCCTTGGAACTCATGTGCAAGGTGCGCAGCGAGGCCAGGCGGGCTGCAAGATCGTTGTCAGCGATTTTGTCAGGGTGGAGTTGTAGATCGATCCACCGGTCAACACCCATTGCCATAACCCGCTGCACGTCCCCGGGCCGCGGACCGAACGTCAACCGGTTGAGAGCGTGCACCGCGCGTTTGGGATTGGACGAAGCAGACAGAGCCTTCTTCTTGGCGAGCAGTCGCGGGACGGCGCAGGCGAGACTGAGACAGAGCAAGAATAGAGCAACGCGCGACAGGGTAGATCGCATGGAATTCCCCGAAATGACGAATATCCTTTGATTATGAACCCGGCTAAGGGAAAAAGTTGCTGGCGGCAGCAATGCGCTAGGAGAGATGGAAGTTATTGGGGAATAGGGAGTTCTAGGTTCTAAGTCAGGTAGGCTTTGCCGCGTGAGACTTTGTATTGCAGGGTGGCGGCAAGTTGATCGATATCGGTGGCGGCGATGTTGACGGTCATTCCTTCCAGCAGCGGAACTCGACTGCTACCGACGACGCCGCGGCGGATCTGGATCAGGAGCCCCTGGACCACGTTGGAATCAAACTTTTCTGGCGCCAGACGGACCAGATCGCTGAGCGCACTGCCCACGCTCAGAGGTGCGCGGTAGGGCCGGGCGCTGGTCATGGCGTCGAAGGAATCGGCGACACCGATAATGCGAACAGCCATGGGCAGCTCATCTTGCGCAAGCTGATCAGGATAGCCAGAACCGTCACTCCGCTCGTGATGCCAGCGAACTGTCTCGGGAATCTTCGGCCAGGGAAACTGTACGCTGCTGACAATCTGGTGCCCGACGGTCGTGTGATCTGCCATCTCGCGGAATTCTTCAGGATCAAGAGCACTGGCCTTCCCGAAAAGACGCCGATCGACAGCCACTTTTCCGATATCGTGCAAGTATCCGGCGCTGCGCAGCCCGGCGACTTCGCTGGGATCCATGCCCATGGCGTCACCAATCGCGGCGGCATAACGTCCCACACGCAGCGAATGGCCGTGAATGTTCACATGCTTGACGTCGATCGCAGTGGCAAAGGCTTCTAGTGCATTGTCGTAAAACCCGTGCAGCGAAGCCATGAGGCGCAGATTTTCGGAGACGCGTTGCGCAATGGTTTGGGTGAGCGCATGATTCTGAACCGCCAAGGCAACGTAGGTGCAAAGCAGTTCAAGTGCGTCGAGTTCGCTGTCTTCGTAAAGAGCGTCGCCCGGTCGGCGCCCAAGCGCAATGACTCCTGCAAGGCGCCCATTGGCCTTGAGGGGAGCGAGGCACTTGAATAATTCGGGCGCAACGTTGCCATTGGAACTCAGGAAGACGGAATAGGTTGAGGAGTTGAGGACGATCGGTCCGCGCGCCGCAGTAAGGGCGTGTACGTGTTTGGGAAGGAGAGGAATGAAGGCGGGATCCGGCATTAGAGCGAATCCCAAAGCCGTGGAGGACGTCAGCACGGCGGGCTTGTCCGTAAAAAGAAACAACGCTCCTTCGCGCGCTCCGGCTGCTTCCATCACAGAAGACAGCACGAGCCGAGAGGTCTCAGAGAACTCGCGCTCAGCCGTCAGCGTCGGCCCGAGCTCTGACAGCGCCTCGACCGTGTGCAGCAACCGCCGCAGATTGTTAGTCTGAATCGCCACCGGGGAAAGTGGGAGCCAGATCGCAAGAGCAGAATGAGCGTAACATGCGGGAAAGAGTTGGCGCGAGAGCGCGCTATTAGTGAAGTTGATGCGGTAGTGACAAAGTTGTGAACACATTAACTGCGCTGATTCCTGAGCGAAAGGTGCCATAGACAAGGTGGACATCAAAGCAGTGCTGGTTACCGGAGGGCTCGGCTTCGTTGGACGGGCCACGTGCGCAGCCTTGCGTGGCGCGGGTTACCGGGTTATTTCCGTTGATGTCAATTCAGGCGCGGGCTGTAATCAAGTTCATTGCGACATCACAAACGTTGCACAAGTTCGCAATCTGATTCGCGAGGAGCACATCGATGCCGTCGTGCATCTCGCGGCAATTCTGCCGACCGCAGCGCAGCGCGACTCAGTGCGCGCGACTCACGTAAACCTTGGGGGGAGTCTCAATCTGCTGGAGGCGGCAAGAGAGTTTGGCGTGCAGCGTTTCGTGTTCGGCAGTTCGTTAAGCGTATACGGGACATGGCCGGACGAGCATATGGTCTCGGAAGCGGAGCGCGGAGCGCCGGAGGATTTGTACGGTGCGGCGAAACTTTACGTCGAGCACTTGGGAGAAGCGTACAAGCAAACGAATGGGCTGGAATTTGTGAGCCTAAGGATTGGTCGGGTTGTGGGACCGGGCTCTAAATCGAATACTTCCGCGTGGAGGAGCCAGATCTTTGAATGCCTGGATAAAGGTTCGGGCGAGGTTGTGATTCCGTATCCAGATTCCGAGAGGATTCTTCTGGTGCACGTTGAGGATGTAGGAAGAATGCTGTTGGAGCTAGTGCGAGCGACGCAGCTTCGTCACACCGTTTACAACGCGGCTTGCGAATCGGTAGTTGTGGGTGAATTGAAGTCTGAGATTGAACGATTGAATCCACTGGTGCGTGTGAGATTAGAGGGACAGAGCGTAGTTGGGAATCCTCGACGGGTGAATTGGTCCAGGTTCGGGGAGGAGTTCGGGTTCAAGGCGCCGACTATACTTGAGCGGTTGGCAGGGGCGAGCGGCAACTAGATTCCTGCAGCAAAAACGACGCCGCTCGCCTTCAAGTTCGGACGACAGCCGAACGCGGCTGTCCAACATGTTCCGAGGCCATTCCAGCATCAGAAATGTTCGCGGAGTTCGGCGAAACGGCCCACGATCAGGAGCTTCTGCCCTGCCGGGGCGGCGTTTACTTCTTCGTGTTCGAGAATCCAGGTGTCGCCGTGGGGAACGAACACCGCATTCATTCCAGCAGCGAGAGCCGGATTGATGTCAGATTTCGGACTGTTGCCGATCATCCACGTGCAGGCGTGATCGCATTCGTACTTGTCTGCGAGTTGTGCATAGACCTCGGACTTCTTCTCGCGAACAATCTCGGTCGCAACAAAGTATTTCTGTACTCCTGAGCGCTCGACTTTTCCGGACTGCTCCTCATGTGCACCCTTCGTCACAAGAATCAGACGATGTTTCTTCGACAGGTACTCAAGCGTTTGAGGAACTTGGGGCAAAAACTCGATCGTATGATTTTCGATGCGGTGGGTGAAGCTGAGGACCTGCTGGTGAAGTTCAGGCGTCACCGGCGATGGACTGAGTTTTTCAAACGTGTCTACGAGTGCATGAGCGAAGCTGTGGAGTCCATATCCGTGCTTGACGATGCATTCGCGCTCGACGTCATTAAGGACTTCGCGGACTTGTTCGGGAGAGAATTCGTGATGATTCAAGAATTCGATAAAGCGCGCAATGGCGCGCTCGAAGTAGATATTGTTCTCCCAGAGAGTGTCGTCGGCGTCGATGAGGAGAGTTTGGGACATGCGAGCTTCGAGCTATGAGCTACGAGCCTTAAGTAATCAGGTTTGTGAGTCGATAGAGAGCGGGAACTCCGCCTGAAGAAAGAGAAGCAGATGTCTTCTCGAAGCTCGGGGCTCGAAGCTCACAGCTTAGCCTACCCAATCTACTTTGGCTTCGGGGCCGATGATGCCGGCTTTGTGGCCCATGTCGAGAAGGCGGCGGACGGCTTCGCGTCCGTCGGGACCGTAATCGAGAGTGCGCTCGTTGACGTACATTCCGACGAAAGCGTCGGCGGACTGCGTATCGAGATCCCGGGCGAATTGCATCGCATATGCGAGCGCTTCCTCGCGGTGCTCCAGGGCGTATTGGATGCTTTCGCGAAGCCCCTTTGAGACAGCAGAGATCAGTTGCGGGCCGAGTGCACGGCGGATGGCATTGCCTCCTAGTGGAAGCGGCAGACCAGTGACCTTTTGCCACCACTTTCCAAGATCAACGATGCGGTGCAGGCCGGCTTTGTCGTACGTGAGTTGGCCCTCGTGAATGATCAGGCCGGCTTCATACTTTCCTTCGAGGACTTGCGGGATGATTTGATCAAAAGGGACAACCTCTGTTTCAACTCCCGGAGCAAAGAGATTCAGCGCGAGATATGCGGTGGTGAGCGTGCCGGGGACTGCAATGCGCTTGGTCTTAACTTCGCTTTGCGAGAAGGGGCGCGGCGAGACAATCATCGGGCCATAGCCTTCGCCGACGCTGCCGCCGCAATCCATCAGGGCGTACTTGTCCTGGACGTAAGGGTAGGCATGGAAGGAGATCGCGGTGACGTCGTAGATGCCGTCCTTGGCTTTCTGATTCAGAGTCTGAATATCACAGAGAGTATGGGACCAGCGCAGGCCGGGCGTGCGTATCTTATGCGTGGCGAGCGCGTAGAACATAAAAGCATCGTCAGAGTCTGGACTGTGCGCGACGGTGATTTCGCGGAGTTGGGTGGAGGAATCTTCGGACGGTCGGGTTGTGTCGGAAACAACGGTCATATGAACCTGAATGTCGATAGAAATTTTCTTTCGCCCTTGGGACTAGTGGATCTCATTGGATCCAATTCCCACGGCTTGCGCCGTGGGCTGGATTCTGTTGCCGCTATTCGGGGCGGCTCGATAATCGTCGCCAGCGGGAGGCTATTCCGGCCGCCACCATTACCTTTATAACCTCTGCGGCCACGAACCAGTACAGGCCAATGTACGCCGCTTTTGCCAAAGAATGAGTGAAGGCGTAGAGCCAGCACAGGCCCGCGGCGAAAAGCAACGCTTCCGCGAGGACTGCGGCGATGACGGCCCGGGCAAATGTACGAGTGCCGCGCTCGAAGACGTATCCCGCGATAAATGCGACGAATGGATAGGCTAGCAAGAAACCACCAGTAACGCCTCCGAACAGTTGGCCCATCCCGCCGGGTCCGCCTGCACTGAATACCGGGAAACCTGCCACGCCTGCGACGAGGTAGAGCATCATGGCCGCAAAGCCTCGACGGCTCCCTAGCAACAAACCGACGAGCAGCACGGCGAAGTTCTGCATCGTCAAGGGCACCGGAGTCAGGGGCATCAGCGAGATCGAGCCCTTCTGAGCACATACGGCAACTAATAAAGCCCCCCCCACAATGAGGGCTATTTGCCGCAAGGCCTCAAGAATACGCTCTTGCGGTGTGCTAAGAGCATGGACTTCCGACTTTGCCATAGATCGATCTCCCCAAGTTGAACTTCTCAATGTTCGAGGCGGTTGGTCCCGCCCGGTTCCTCGTGTGCGTCGTGTGTCTTTTGCAGATGCTTGCGTAAGTGAACGTACAAAGCTATGGCCACGCACACTACCACTAGCGTACTGATACCGAGGATCAGAAACCACCAGATCATCCGCACAGCCGATTAGGATAACAGAAGAGCAGCTATTAGCTCCTAGCTTCTAGCTCCTAGCTACACCTCCAGAACGGTCAGGTTAGGCATCTTCAGGCTGAAACCCCAAGGTTTTCGGAATGGACGACGCACTGCGTCAAATTGTCTCGGGCGCTCGATCCTCTTCAACTGCTTTTAACAAATCTCAGAAAGGAATCGAGAATGAGTGCCAATTTTGAAGGATCACCAGCGCCTATGAACTTCGTATCTTTCACCGCGCACGTCAACCAGTCACGATCGCCGTTGTTGATGTTCATCTCCGGAAACTCTTTTCCCTCGGAGGGCGTTCCTCGGAGATCAATCTTCACCAACCAACCGGGATTGTCGATTGTATCGATCACGATGCCCAGTTCGTGTTCCCATGTGCCGTTACATTGGGACTGATACCAATCAGAGAGTCTGCCGAGTATCTCCGCGTCTGGCATTTTCAGCTCGATAGAAGCTAGCCGCTAGGAGCTAGAAGCTGCCTTTCGCCTTTCGCGCATCATCTCCACTCGCTTGATCATGAACTGAAGGCGGTCGCGGCCCCATTTGGAGTGAGTGACGGCCGTTTCGACGTCTTTCCAGGCATTGGGGTCGTTGAGCTTCTGGCGGAGTTCTTTGATGTAGGGATGGACTTTTGCGTAGATGAGGAACATCTCACCGCTGAAGCCGGGCGCCAGGAATAGCTGTTCGTTCAGGACATTGTTATTCACAAAGGAGGCGACCATGCCCCAGTACCCACCGACTTGGCGCAGCCAGTTGTTTTCCTGAGTGCCCATCGCCCAGGCAACTTTTAGAAAATCGTCGGCGCTTTGCGGAAAGAACTCTCCGGCCCACCAGTTGCGGGCCTTACGCATTTCGGCCTCGCGGCGCAGGTCGTAGAGTTGGCAGATCAACTGGGCATCGGCGGCGGTTGGCTTTTTGGGCATTGGTTCCTCCGGGGAAATTGAGGATTGTAAATCGGCTAGGCAGAATGGTGCAATGATCCGTAGAGACGTTGCTTGCAACGTCTCTTGCCGGAATCGGATAAATTGCTCGTGGCTTAAAGAGACGTAGCAAGCTACGTCTCTACGAGCTGTTCAGAAATGGTTATGCATTTGTACTGGCTGCCGCTTCGGTGCCCGGGGGTGGTGGCGGAGCCGGGCGCTCGTAATCGCATTCTTTATTGGCACAAGCGATTACTGGGCCCGCTTTCAGATTCTTCTCTACCAGATATTCGCTCTTGCAGACTGGGCACTTTTCCGCGATGGGCTTGTTCGCTGAAGTAAATTTGCACTTCGGGTAGTTCGAACAGCCATAGAAGGTATTGCCCTTGCGGGCGCGCTTTTCAACAATTTCCCCATCTTTGCAGTCGGGGTTAGGACACTTCACGCCGACAAAGTTTTGTTTCACGTACTTGCATTCGGGGTATCCGCTGCAGGTCGTGAATTCACCATAGCGCCCATGACGGATCATCATGTTGCGTCCGCACTTGGGGCACAGTTCGTCGAGCGGGATATCGGGAACTTTCTTGCCCTGATCGAGACGTCGAGTCGTCTTGCAATCGGGATAACCGGTGCAGGCCATGAACTGGCCGAATCGTCCGCGCTTCAGAACCATGACACGACCGCAGTTCTCGCAGTATTCTTCCGCCGCTCCCGTCTCCTGCATATCTGCAGAGTCGAGATCGGGAAGATTGATTGGATTCTCTTTGGTGAATGTGCAGGTATTCGGATCCTCTTTATCGTAGGTGCTGCAGGCGTAGAAGGATCCATGCTTGCCCCACTTGATCACCAGCGGAGAGCCACACTTTTCGCACTTCTCGTCGGTGGGCTTTTCCATCCGCTTGATGTTCTCCATATGCTTTTCGGCATACTTGAGGTCTTTTAGAAATTTCTTGTAGAACTCGGCCATGGCATCTTGCCACTTCTCTTTGCCTTCTTCAATTTCGTCGAGTTCTTCTTCAAGACGCGCGGTGTATTGCAGATCGAAAATGTCGCGGAAGTTTTCCACGAGCAGGTCGGTGACAACTAGGCCGATCTCGGTGGGGACGAATTTGCCGCCGATCTTCTGCACATATTGCCGCTCCTGAATAGTAGTCAGAATGGCGGCGTAGGTGGATGGGCGTCCGATGCCTCGTTCTTCTAGTTCCTTGACCAATGATGCTTCGTTAAAGCGCGGCGGAGGCTCGGTAAAGTGCTGCTCAGGTTTCAGTTCCTTGAGCGTGAGTTTCTGTCCGGCCTCGAGCGCCGGGAGTTTGTGCTTCAGTTCCTCGTCTTCCTCGTCTTTGCCTTCTTTCGACTCTTCATAGACTCTGAGGAATCCGTCGAACTTCAGGACTGATCCAGTCACGCGGAACCAGAAGGTTTCGCTGGTGCTTTTCGCGTCGATGTCGACGGTGGTCTGGTCGAATACTGCAGGATTAATCTGCGACGCGACAAAGCGCTGCCAGATCAGCTTGTAGACCTTGAACTCATCTTCTTTCAAGTACTGCTTGATCTGGTCGGGATGGCGCATGGCCGACGTCGGGCGGATCGCCTCGTGGGCACCCTGTGAATCCTTCTTTTCTTTGAAGGTGTTCGGGGTCTCGGGCAGGTAAGTCGGACCGTATTCCTTACCAACGTACTCGCGCACTTCGGCGATGGCTTCGGGCGCAACGCGGGTCGAATCGGTACGCATATAAGTAATGAGACCGACCGAACCCTCTTCGCCGAGCTCCACGCCTTCATAAAGGCGCTGCGCGATCATCATGGTGCGCTTCACGCTGAAGCGTAGCTTGCGGGAGGAATCCTGTTGCAGCTTGCTGGTAGTAAACGGAGGTGCGGCATTGCGGCGACGCTCTTTCTTGTCGACGGAGCGTACAACCCAGTTCGCCTTCTCGAGTGCGGCACGGATCTTTTCCGCGTCTTCGCCATTTGTGACTTCAATCTTCTCTTCGCCTTTGCCGAGAAAGCGTGCGTCAAACGCCGGAGGCTTGCTGGCGGCAAGGTGCGCATCGATCGTCCAATATTCCTTTTTCTCGAACGCCTTGATTTCGCGCTCGCGCTCGACGATCAGGCGGAGCGCGACAGTCTGCACGCGTCCGGCGGAGAGGCCGCGACGGACTTTATCCCACAGAAGAGGCGAAACCTGATATCCGACTAAACGGTCGAGGACGCGGCGGGCCTGCTGGGCGTCGACCAGATTCTGATCGATGGCGCGTGGATGCTCAAAAGCGGCTTGCACGGCGCGCTTGGTGATTTCGTTGAACGTCACGCGCTGAATGCGCGGAGGAGCTTCGGGCTCACCCTTCTTTGCCTTTTTTGCAGCTTTCTTCTTCTTGCCGCCGTTCTCGTCGAGTTCAAAGGCCAAGTGAGCCGCAATCGCTTCGCCTTCGCGGTCTGGGTCAGGCGCGAGATAGATGGAGTCGGCAGAGGCGGCAAGCTTCTTCAGCTTGGCAACAACTTTTTCTTTGCCGGGGATGACGATGTAGTCGGTCTCGAACTCATTATTAATATCGACACCGAGCGTACTCTTGGGCAGATCCTTGACGTGCCCGAGGGAGGCTTCGACACTGAAGCCCTTCCCCAGATATTTCTGGATAGTTTTCGCCTTGGCCGGCGATTCGACAATGACTAAACCTTTTGACAATGGAACCTCAGTTTCTGTTTCGGTCGTTTTTTGAAGCTAGCACGAATGTCAAGGGGGGAACAAGTTACTGGGTGAAAGCCGTGAGCAATGAGCAGTGAGCTATGAGCTAAGCCTGACCTCTCCCCAAACGCTGCCACCTTCGCCTAAGATGCTTGGCTTTCTTTAGGATGGAAGCTCTGAATTAACGCAGTCAGCATTCTTTGCAACTCGTCCGCCTGATGCGACAGCCTCCGAAAATCTTCGTCCGCCAAGAACCTTAGGTCGCGGGCAAGGAGCAAGTGATACTCAGCCTCGCTGGCGGATCCACGCGCAATCTGTAGGAACCGGCAGATCTCGTTGTTAGAGCGCCTGCCCGATCCCTCCGCGATGTTCGCTCCAATTGACGCCGAGGAGCGACGCAGCTGGCTCGTTAACCCATACAGTTCCTCTTTGGGAAAGCTACCAGTCGCCTCGTAGACATCAAGTGTCATCTTGTGAGCTTTCCTCCAAACAATGAGTTCCTTGAAGTTTTTCACGATGCCTCCTCTTGCCTAATGCGCTTGCTCATCGCTCACCGCTCATTGCTCCTCAAAAGCTCTTGACGAAATTCTTCCCCGGCATCTGTCTTACTTTGCCGTTTAGTTCCAACTCGAACAGGGGCCGAAGATTTCCGAGGAAGACATTTCGGATTCCAGCTTTTCGATGAGCTCGTCGATGTGCGTAGCTTCATCGGCTTTCAGCAGGCCGAGGAGTCGGCGTTCGTCAGGAGGAAGCCCGTCGTCCGGAAATAGAGATGCGGACGAGGCTGCGGAGGATTCAGGGGAGGCGGGCGGGGTCAACGCAAGTCGTACTTCTGTCGGGAGATCTTCCCACACGTCTTCCCAGGTCGCGACCAGCTTCGCGCCCTGCTTAATGAGTGTGTTCGGTCCCCAGGAGTTCTTGTTCGTGACGTTGCCAGGCACAGCAAAAACGTCGCGGTTTTGCTCGAGCGCGAGTCGCGCGGTGATGCGCGTACCTGAGTACTCGGCAGCCTCGACAACCAGCACGCCGATCGACATGCCGCTGAGGATGCGATTGCGGATGGGAAAGTTCTGCGGCGCGGCCAAAGTTCCGAGAGGAAACTCGGAAACAAGCGCGCCCCCGAGCGCAAGAATCTGTTCCGAAAGCCGTGAGTTTTCTTTGGGGTAGATAACATCCACACCTGTTCCAAAGACCGCGACCGTCTTGCCCTTGGCGAAATTGCCCCGCGATGCCCGGCAGTATCAACGCCGCGCGCCATCCCGCTGATGATCACGAGTCCCTGGGCGGCGAGATCGCAAGACAAGCGTTCGGCCATCCCGGAACCGTAGGGAGTTGGATGTCGCGTGCCAATGACCGCAATGCCAGGCTTATTGAGCAGTTCAGCGTTACCTCGAACATAAAGAAGAAGAGGCGGATCGTAGATCTCCTTCAGGCGCGTCGGATAGAAGAGATCGTCCTGCGAGAGGATCGTCACCCCCTTCGCCGAGGCGCGTGCCATTTCCTCGCGTGCTAGTTCACCGGACTTACCGGTGGCGATCGCTTGTGCCGAGACCGCCAGGATTCCGGCACCCTCCAGTTCGGTGAGTGACGCATGGAACACCGCTTCGGCGGATCCAAAGCGTTCGACAAGTTGCTTCGACTTTGTGGGGCCAAGCCCTGGGCCAAGCCCCGGTGTCAGCGAAAGAGCCAGCCAGTCAAGAACGTGGGACAGGGCTGGAGACACAACTGTTTCAGGCACAAAAAGGCCTCTCCGAGCGCGACTCTACTGATCCGCGGAGAAGGGTGTCAAAGGTTACACGTCACATCGCTTTGTTAATATTGTGGAAAGAGTCCCAATTTAGAACTCACGAATGAGACGTCTGCGAATTTCGGCTATTTCCTACCTGAACACCGCACCTTTGATGTGGGACTTCGAACACGGAGAAGCGGGAAAGTTGTTCGACATTTCCTATACAGTGCCGTCTTTGTGTGCGAGGGCGCTTGCGGAAGGGACGGCAGATATCGGGATCATTCCAGCGGCCGCCTATGCGCAGATTCCAGGACTCGTCGTGTTGCCGGATGTGGCAATCGCATCACGGCGTGCCGTGCGATCGATCCTGCTGGTGAGCCGTAAGCCAATCGAACAGGTGCGGAGCGTTGCGCTCGACACTTCGTCAATGACATCGGTTGCATTGACGAAGATTTTGTTTGAGAAATGGATGGGCAGCGGAAGGACCTTCACGCCCATGGAGCCTGACCTCGAAAAAATGCTAACGGCGTGCGATGCAGGATTGCTGATTGGGGATCCTGCGCTGCAAGTCGATCGGAACAGGTATCACACGCTGGATCTGGCAGAGGAATGGTTTCGCTTTACCGGTAAACCGTTTGTGTTTGCATTCTGGGCTGTGCGGGCAGAGGCGCCGCAAGAGGCCGATCCGGCTTTGGATATCGCGATGATTTTCCGGGAATCGCGAGATCATGGCTTGTTGCCGAAGAGCATCCGCAGTATTTCGCAAGAATGGGGCCCGCGATTGGGGCTGAGCGAATCAGACGTTTCCAGCTATCTTACCGAGAACATTCACTACGAGCTTGATCCAGGATGTCTTGACGGCTTGGAGTTGTTTTATCGCTACGGGACGGAGATTGGAGTGCTCTCAGTTGCACCAGAGTTGCAATTCGCGGCTGCCCATCTGACGCGATGAAGAATTTCATTTAGCGATCCTGGAGCACCTCAGGTTAAAGTCGCACAAGTTCCAGCCGACACGCGGCGCTAGCGCAGCTCTTCCACAGATAACTTGCACCAAGACTCTTTCCTGAGCCGCACCGGACGTCTTCACAAAGACCCCTTGCAAAGGAAATTCAGCCAACAGTGGGCCTGCAATGGGTTGCGGAAACTGCGTTTGTTTGCGGGGCGGGCGCCTGATTCCGGGAGCTCCGTTCGCTTACGGATTCAATCCCATGTTGCGCATAATTTCGATGTAACGCGGGTCGGAGCGGAGCGGGTCGAATTCGGGGCTGCGGATGAATTCTCCCACCAAGTCATGATTTTCATAGGCCTTGCGCATGGAGCGCAGTGCTAATTCGCGATCGATAGCAGCGCAAGCGAGGGCTGTAGAAACCTCCCGATCGGCGCCGCTGATCGTCTGATTCGCGTCGCAGTACACTTTCGCGTCCAGAGTGGCAGCTTTTACCGTGATCATATCCGATTTCTTGATCTCGTTTATTGCCTCGGGAAATCTCCCCATCGCGGAATAGAGGTGGGAGAACTTGAAGTGTACGGCGCCGAAATTCGGGTCCCGCTGCGTGGTCCTCTGATACTGCGCCATGGAGTCGTCATAACGTTGTGCGACCATCAGCGTCCAGCCGTAGTTGGTGTTGATGATCGGCGATAGCGGATCAAGCGACAACGCACTCTGGAATTCGCGGAGAGCCTCGTCCAGCCGCAGCTGCGGCATCAAGAGTGTGAAGCCGTAAAAATAATGGGCGCTGGCGTTGTTGGGATTGATCTCGAGGGCGCGCCGAAACTCGGATTCGGCTTCGTTCCAACGCCAGGAGAAGGCTAGGGCGCCAGCGCGCGCGGTGTGTGTTTCCGAGAAGGAATCGCCCAGTTGGACAGCCTTGCGTGACGCTTCGTCCGCGAGCGAAAGCGCTTGTTTGGAATCGATACCGATGCCGTAGCTGGGGGCGACATTGTAGGTATCGGCGAGTCCGGCATAGGCCAATGCATAGTTTGGATCGGCGGCGATCGCTTGCTGAAAGAGATTGATGGCTTTCTTGAGGCCTTCCTGGGTTCGTTGTGCCCACTGCTGACGGCCCTCTAAATAGAGGCGATAGGCTTCCGGATTGCTGGTACCAGCCTGGCCAAGGTTTTGTTGTTCCTCGCCTTTCATCTGAACGTGAAGAGCTCTGGAGACGTCGCGAGTAATATCACTCTGTAGCCGAGTGATGTCGGCTTGTTTGCTGGTGTACTGGGATCCCCAGATCTCGCTACCGTCAGCGGAATTCACAAGTTCGGCATGGATGCCGAATTCATCGCCATGCTGCGTAATGCGGCCCAACAAGACGGCGCCTACTTGGAGCGTCTGTCCGATTTTTTGAGGATCATCCTGATTGGCCTTGAATCGGAATACCGTGCTCCGAGCCATGACTTTCACACCTGGAAGCTTAGAGAGGGTGCTGATCAGGCTCTCAGTTAGACCATCGCTCAGATATTCGTCATTAGGATCCGCAGTGGCATTTACGAAAGGCAGGACGGCGATGGACGAGAATTTGCTGGACTGGGACTTCGAGTGAATCCAGAATGCTCCGGCGGCGACGATTGCCAGCAAGAGGGCAGCCCCTGCCCACAACAGCCTTCTTGAGTGGACAGATGGGGTGATTTTCGTGGAGGAAATCGCCGTGGCGGGCGTTTCGGAGCCGACTGCCGTCGAGGATCGCCCCGAATCGAGGTCGCGTTTAAGGCGGGAGAGATCGGTACGTAGATCGGCAGCATTCTGATAGCGCAAGTTGCGGTCCTTCTCGAGCGCCTTATTGATGATGCGATCAAGTTCTGGAGGAATTTCCGGGTTCAATCGAAAAGCAGGCACCGGCTGGGTGTCGAGAATTGCTTTAAAGATGACGGCAGAACTCTCTCCCCGGAATGGCAGAATTCCGGTCGCCATTTCGTAAAGCACCACCCCAAAGGAGAAAAGATCGCTCCGTGCGTCCAGTTCTTTTGCACGGGCTTGTTCAGGGGACATATAGGCGACCGTCCCGAGGGTTGAGCCAGGACTGGTCAGTTGATGTGCGTCCATGGTTCGCGTCTGTGAATTCCCTGTGCTGGAGGAAGTGCCTTCTGTTTCGACTTTGGCGAGGCCGAAGTCGAGTATCTTGCCGTGCCCGCGTGAGGTAACGAAGATATTGGCGGGCTTGATGTCGCGATGAACGATTCCCTTGGAATGCGCGGCATCGAGCGCGTCAGCGATCTCGACCGCGAGCGTCATCAGCACTTCTTTGTCGAGTGGCTGGCCACCAATACGGTGCTTCAGAGTGGTGCCATCGAGGAATTCCATAACAATAAAGAGCCGTTCCTCGCTTTTGCCGATCTCGTAGATGGTGCAGATGTTCGGGTGATTCAGCGAGGAAGCCGCGCGGGCTTCGCGGCGAAAGCGCTCTAGCGCGGCCGGGTTTTTCGCGAGATCTTCGGGCAGGAACTTCAGCGCTACATGGCGGCCCAGCTCGGTATCTTCCGCCTTAAAAACCACTCCCATTCCTCCGCCGCCCAACTCTTCGAGAATTCGGTAGTGGGATATGGTTTCGCCGATCATGTCGTGTGGAGAATGGTAGGGTCTGCGAAGTGCAGCGTCAACAGGGAGCGAGGTGCCCTGTTGACCTTCTAGGCATCGAGAATCCTTTGCTCTTTGTGAGTTAAGCTGGGTTGAACGTACAGATAAGGAAAAACGACACTTTGAGTCTGTTTCAGTCCATGCCAAACGCGGGCGGAGCGGCCGACACGACGCGGCCACTCGCGGATCGCATGCGTCCGCGCACACTCGACGAATACGTTGGTCAAGAACATTTGATCGGTCCAGGGAAGCCGCTCCGCGTTTCGATTGAGCGCGATGATGCCGGGTCAATCATCTTTTGGGGACCTCCAGGAACCGGGAAGACCACGCTCGCCAAGATCATCGCCAACATGACCAAGGCGGAGTTTATTGAATTCTCCGCGGTACTCGCCGGGATCAAAGAGATCAAGCAGGTCATGGCCGACGCCGAGCGGGCCCGACAATATGGCACTCGCACGATTGTCTTCATTGACGAGATCCATCGCTTCAACAAGGCGCAGCAGGACGCATTTCTGCCGCACGTGGAGAAGGGAAACATCCGGCTGATCGGGGCGACGACGGAGAATCCGTCGTTTGAGATCAATGGCGCGCTGCTGTCGCGGTGTCGGGTTTATGTGTTGCAGCCGTTGACTGAAGATCAAATCGTGACCTTGTTGCGGCGAGCGCTTGCGGATCGTGAGCGCGGGCTGGGAGAAATGGGAATCACCGCTTCCGATGAGGTACTGCGGAAGATCGCCAGTTACACCAGCGGGGATGCCCGCAGCGCTTACAACGTGCTGGAGGTTGCGGTGGGACTAGTAAAATCCCCACCTCTGGCAAAATCGGCCAGAAGTGGGGCACCCGAAGTACCGCAAGAGCCCCGCGAGATCACTGATGACATCGTCCACGACGCCCTACAGCGACGCATCCTGCTCTACGACAAGACCGGCGAAGAGCATTACAACTTGATTTCTGCGCTGCATAAGTCAGTACGCAACAGCGATCCGGATGCTGCTTTGTATTGGCTGGGTCGGATGCTGGAGGCGGGAGAAGATCCTCTTTATGTCGCACGCCGCGTCGTGAGAATGGCCGTTGAGGACATCGGATTGGCTGATCCGAATGCGCTCTCATTGTGTATGGCGGCGCGGGATGCCGTGGATTTTATCGGGATGCCGGAGGGAAACCTGGCTCTAGCCCAGGCCGTGGTGTATCTGTCGGTCGCGCCGAAATCGAACGCTTTATACACCGCGTATGGATCCGTAACCCAGGATGTGGAGAACACGGCGGCAGAGCCCGTGCCCCTGCACCTGCGAAATGCCCCGACCAGCTTGATGAAGGGTCTCGGCTATGGGCGTGGCTACCAATACGCTCACGATGTCGAGGGTAAGGTCGCTGATATGGATTGCCTTCCCGAGAATCTGCGGGGGCGTGTGTATTATCAGCCGACAAATGAAGGTATCGAGAAGCGGATTCGGGACCGGCTGGAAGAGATCAAGAAAGCAAGAGCGCAGCGGCACGGGAAGACAGAGTGAATGCAGTGGAGGGATCACTTTCAAATGTGATTACGCAAGTGTGGAGGAGCGGCGCTTTAGCGCCGCGTCAGATCCGAACAGAAAGAGGGGCTTTAGCGCCTGAGCGCAATGCGAGCCAGGCATCGCACCTCTTAATAAAAGAATCGCAAGGCTTGTTCCTGCATCTCTAACATTGTTATCCGTGTGATTCACCTTCCCCCAAGGACAGGTCTTCATGGCTGCGATACCCAGTCTCGCCGGCAACGAGTTCACGCTCCGACCTTTTCAGCCGGTGCCGGGCAACCTTGCTGAAGAGTTGCAGCGCGTCCAAAAGACAGCCCAAACGATCACATCCATCCTTGATCTCGACCAACTGATCGAAAAAATTGTGAACGAAGTAGCGCAGTGGTTTAACTGCGTGGAAGCCAGCGTCTATCTGCACGATGAACAGCAGCACGAGATGGTGCTGGCCTCGGTGCGTGGCTGCCGTCTCCTTGATAAGGGACATCGGTTGAAGATCGGACAAGACGGAATGGTTGGGCATGTGGCCTCGACGGTTCGCATGCACTACGCACCCGATGTCCGCAAGGACAGCTACTACATCGCTTGTGAGCACGAGACTTTATCCGAAGTCGCGATTCCACTGTGCGTCGGCGATCGACTGGTGGGCGTTTTTACCGCGTCGCACACAGAACTGGATGCCTTCACGCGGCCCATGCTGAGAATTCTGCAGGCGTTGTGCGACCACGTTGCCATTGCGATTCACAATGCGCTGCGGTTTGAATCGGAGCGGTCGGAGCGCGCGGCTATGGACCGCGACGCCCAGGAAGCACGCGCGATTCAGCAGGCTCTGTTGCCGAAAAGTTCTCCGTACATTCCCGGGTTTGCCATCTCGGGTCTTAGTGTTCCGGCGCGAGCTGTGGGAGGCGACTGGTACGACTTTATTCCATTCCCGGACGGGCGTTGGGGAATCGTTCTCGCGGATGTCTCTGGAAAAGGGACCGCGGCTGCACTGCTGATGTCGGCTACACGTGGGATGCTGCGATCTCTGGCCGAGGCCTGCTGCTCGCCGGGTGAAGTGCTGACAAAGCTGAACAACTTGCTGGTGGACGACTTCCCTGCTGGAAAGTTCGTTACGCTGGTGTATGCGGTGCTTGATCCGGCGAACCGCACGGTGCTGTTTGCGAACGCGGGGCACTTGCGGCCGCTGTTCATCGATAGCGAGGGAGAACATTTCCTTGACGTGGAGCGCGGTTTGCCGCTGGGACTTGGGTCGGGGGATTATTCAGAGACAGTAATCTCTTTGTCTGAGGGCTCGAAGCTGATTTTCTACAGCGATGGCATCACAGAGGCCGAAAACGGGACGGGCGAAGAGTACGGGGCTTGTCGACTGGCGGAACACGCCGTGAAACAGGGGGCTTCGGCCGTAACCCTGGTCGATGAAGTTCGCTTGTTTGCAAATGGAGCCGGCGTGCGGGACGACGCCAGCGCGGTATTTGTGAGCACCGTCGTCTAAATGTCGTCTTTCGTCGATTGTCCGCTCCGCCCTTCAACGGCGTAATTTCAGCGGAACCGGGCGCGGTGCTCCTTCAGGATACAACGATCCATAACTACAAAGATTCCGGCTTTCCGCGCCCTTTCTGCGGCCTTCTCGTGGACTACTTCTTCTTGCATCCAGATAGCAGGGACTTTTAGTTGGATCGCCTGATCCACTACTTCTTCCACGAACTCCGAGCGCCGGAAAATGTTTACGATGTCGACCTTCTCGGGCACTTCCAGCAATGCGCGGTACGCCGTTTCGCCGAGACACTCTTGAATGTTCGGATTCACCGGGATGATGCGGTATCCGTGACTTTGCATGTAGGCAGAAACGCCATGGCTCGGGCGCAGAGGATTGCATGAAAGTCCGACGACTGCGATTGTTTTCGATTGGCGAAGAAGAGCAATGATCGGATCAGTTGGAGGCTGTGAGGCCAAGACGTCCTCCCAAGCTACTTCTTGTTGGCATCGTCGAGCTTTTGCTTATACATCTTCATGGCAAGCTTGCGAATCGTCTCGGACACTTCCTTGTTGGCGGAAAGATTTTTCAAGTCCTGAATAAGGAGATTCTTCATCAACCCCAGGCCAAGATCGAGAGGAGTACGCGGGTTGCCGACCAGGTTGCGCACGACGATATAGTTCTTCATGAAGCGGCGCTTGAGAGGAATCTGGCGTAAAACCGCCTCCAGAACATTTTTCTGGCCGGCAAATTTTTCCACTTCACCGTCGGAAAGCTTGGGCGCTTCGAGTACCGCGAGCGCAACGACTTTTGTGCCGTCGCGAATGAGGAGGGAGCGCTCTTCCTTGTTGCCTTTCAGGGCGAGCTGGATGCGCCCCTTAACATCCAGGCCATTAATTTTCTGGAGCGCGTTCTCGCGCTTAGGAGGGCCTTTTGGTTTTGCGGGAGCAGCATGTTTGCCCGAGCCTTGCTTATCGGCTTCGGGCTTCGTGGCGGGAGAACTCGTGGGCACAGTGGGAGCTGGCGCTTCTGGAATTTCTGCCGAATCCACTACCGGGAAATAATCCTGCCCGAGCAACTCCAGTGCACCGCCGATTGACTGAAAGGGTTTCTCGCCTTCGGCCGCAATATCATCCGCATGTTCCTTCATGTACACGGAGACAGCAGCCTCACCCTCAGCTTCCGACGGAGAGGATAGATCATTCGCGGCAGCAGGATCTCCGGTTGCCACTGCAGCTGTGACTGCGGGAGCTTCTGATTTCGCGTTGTGCTCACGAACGGCAACCTGCGGCACCGGAGCGGCGGGCGCGACGGCTTGGTGAGCTGACTCAGAGCCCGGTGTGCGTAGTTGCTTTGCCTCTTCCTTCGTGAGATACGGATTGGATTTCAGCACATCGACCACGGTGGGAATAGACATCGCTCGTTTACTTTTGAGAATGATGTCGAGCGTGTCGCGCATCGCGGACCTCGCAACCTTCACCACTTGCGATTCCGGCACCGAAGGATTTTCGAGCAGAGGAAGCAGGAGCCGGGGCCTCAAATTATCGGGCGAGATGAAATAATCCAAAACGTCACGAGGAATCTTCGGATCGGAAATGGCTGCCAGGCAAGCCTTTTCGTCCCATCCCGCCAGCGTCATGCGGGCCAGTTCGCCGAAAACCTTGTTGTTCACTGCGAGATGAACAAGGATTTCGATGTTTTCCGCCGGAGGAACTTGCAAAGCGCCACGAGCGGCGAATTGCATCATATTGGATGGCAACTTGGAAGCGCGGATTTGATCAATCATTCGCGCCATGGTTCATTCCTCGGGTAACAGATGCGCCCCTTTGCATCCCGTCATCAACTCCAACTCCTTGACCGCAAGATC
>Ga0070713_100000497_pt1 | contig 25178 bp, 12 predicted proteins | sample LARL82metaG_FD_65465 | JGI IMG/M metagenome (GOLD analysis project Ga0070713, IMG submission 65465) | Corn, switchgrass and miscanthus rhizosphere microbial communities from Kellogg Biological Station, Michigan, USA - LAR L8-2 metaG | ecosystem: Host-associated > Plants > Roots > Rhizosphere ...
CCGCTTCTTGCAACGTGCGGCAGTGCGTCACAATGTTTGAGAATGACAGGTTGAGGCGGTAGTGCGTGTGATAAATGTGAAGTTTTTTGGTAGCGTCATTTGCAGCCATTGTCACTCCTCGATTTTGCGACAGAGCCAGATAAAAGCCGCGCCCCCAAGTACTGCCTGAGGGCGCGGGTTGTCAGCGGGATGAACGCCCAAATCGAATGATTTCGGCATTCAGAATGCATCGAAGATGGCTCCCCTGCGATTCCTTTCTAATCGAATGAACACCCTGCGATGCACAGTCAATGCATTTGATCCAAAAATTAGTTACAGCCTGAAGCAGCGCCAAACTCTAGGCCCCCTTCTCCTTTACATGAATTCTGGCTTTTTTTGAATACAGCAATAGTAATAAATATTAACTATTACAGTTAAAATTTTGACAATAAAATTTCGTGAGCGCAGATGTCAAGAGAAATCTGCAAGTTATTGAATCGTATGTGCGTAACTCTCTCGATGGAAGAGAGGGTAGTGAGTCTTGTGTTGAACTAATCGGTTTTATGAGCTTGTGCGGGAACACCGTTGGGCGCTCTTTTGGCGAATTTCTCATCCGGCCAGTCGGCGCGGCCGATAAGGTCTCCCACCCGCCGCAATTTTGGCTCGACCAGCAATAGGCGCTTCTTGCCGTATATCTTTCTCTTCTGCTTGCGTCCAGCCAACCAGTAATCGAGTGATTTGCCTATCTGCACTGCTGGCCGCGTTCCCTTTCCGCGATAAGCGCTCCCATCCAACATTTCACGGATCAGTTCCTCGCGTGTGTGAGGGACTTGCGTTTGGTCCAAATACAGCAGAATCGCCTCGATCAAGTCCATGCCTGCATAACGGGATGGGCCGCTCCTTGGCCGTTCATGCTCTGGGGCCGTTCCGCCGAATGCGATCACCCGTTGAATGTTGGCCAGCATTTCCTCCCAATGCTGCAGCAAGGCAGCCGCTTTATCGCGCTGCTCCCGGACGAGTCGTTCGGTTTCCCGCAGCGCCACATCAACAGTCCTTTCCGGCGGCCAACTCTCTGGCTGTTTACGCATAGTGTTCATAATAATTCGGAAATCGTTCCAGCAACATCAGCCAGGGCGGTTGTTTCAAAAAGATGGATTACTGAGTCTTTGAAATTATCGTATGCAGGCGGAATCGAATCGTCCTTGGCATGTCCCCGCCGGCTGCATCTTCGGCTCAGATCAAGGGCCTCACGGCGGGTGTTATATGCCGCAAAATAAAGGGGGGAATCCTCCTCTTGACAATCGCCTACGCGCTTGCAGGCCCTGGCCGTGATGTCGCAATTGTCCTTAATGATTCCGTCTAAAACAATGCGGTCTGTTATTCCTTTGGTTGAGTGATAGTCGTTTAGCATCTGCTGAAGGGCTTCCAGCGTGTCGTTATTCCCCAACTTTCAACTCCTGGAACTTCTGCTTTAACCTTCTCCTGGGCGAGAACAGATTCGGAGTAATTCACTTGACTGGTTGCACCAGCCCTATTGATTCAGCTGCTTCCATTGTTTCTTTGTGGAAAGCAAGAATCGTTTCGATCATTTCCTTCGTGATTTGTTCTGGCGGGGGCTCACGTCTCCTCAGCGTGAAAGTCCACCAGATCAGTGAAACCACAAAGGCAAGCTGGCCTGTGCGGTCTAGGATGGTCACAAGGTTTAGAGGAACATGATTGATCAAAAAGAGCACGACCGTTTTAACGGCCAAGTAGATTGCCAGCCCGACTACAATCTGTTTCGGTCGCATCTTCCATTCCATGCCTAAGTGCTTCGAGTACACCAGTAGGATTACCAGCGCCAGAAAGAGCGCCAGAAACATTCCGCCCTGGACCGCAACAACCACAGCAACCCTCTTGGGCAGCGAGCGCACTGCGTAAAGGGTAACTGTTGCAGCGATGGATGCGCTAAGGGCAAGCGCTAGCCAGGATGCCATGGTACGTGGCACCCATGAAGGCAATGAGAAGTGCGGGCCGCAGACCCGCGTGTACAGTTCAAATAGCACGGCCCATAGCAGGACAGGAGTAACCGTCGATGCGACGGCGTAAACGAAAAAATATAAAGATCCCGGAAGCACCATCAGGACTGGAGTTTTGATTGCCACAAAGTATGCAAATGCGCTGAAAGCCGGATACGCGCGGCGGAATGTGGGCCGGAACCCCACAATGGCTGCGACTATGATCTGCCAGAATGCCGTAGCTAGCCACAAGTAGAGCGTGACTTGAGGCAGATGTTTTAGCATTATTGGGCTGAACCTCTTTTGAGGAGAAAATAACTACTATGGTTCAGCCCAATTCTACCACTACAGTCAAACAACCTTACCGGGGTGGGCAGGGAACGCCCCCTGTGCATGGAAGTGGGTCGTCCGGCGCAAGCGGCCCTGGACGCGGCGGCGCTGGTGTTGAGGTTGGAACCGGAGCGGGGTGCTGTGGGTTTGGGTTAAAGGCAGAGACATTTAAAGACTGATTGGCTCCGCATGGGTTTCCAGGGAGGCAGGGAAATGGATCGTTGACCGCGAGATATCCTGGAGTGAGCTGTTGATTAGAAGATGCGTAGACTTTCAGGGATTGATTAGCTCCAAGAGCAAAGGCTATGCTCAGAAGGGCCAAAACAGGGACGGATAGAAAGAGTTTTTTCACGCTGGTTTTCTCCAAGGTAGGGTTCTTGCCACGAATGGATTGTGGAATCGGGCCGATTATAGTGCAGGCGTCAGCCGTCCAAGCGGGTGCTGATTTCGCAAAAAAACCAACTGTGATAGTTGTTGGCAAAGACAATAACGGACTTGTCACAAGATTACTAAGCAGGCGAACCAAAAATCGCCTTCGTGGGTGTCGGCCCCATCTTCGCTTTCGGGCGGACAGCCTCGCCGCTAGCTCAAAATTCAATCCTCTGCGATTGCATGTCTGCTCCTGTTAGGGGCTGCCCGATTGTTAGAAGCATTTAATTCTTTCAACGCCTTAGGGTTGGCTGGTCTGCACTATACAACTCTCCGCGCCTCTTCCGAATCTTGATGGTGTTCCCCTTAATAACCCCTTCACAGGGCCATCGAATGAATCTTCCTGAGTAACAGAGGTTTCTGCCACTCATATTCTGCAAAGCTGAGGCGTAGTCCTCACGCCAATATGTACAGGCGCGAAAGACCTGAACCAAGAAAGGTATTTGTATGCAAGCGAGTTTTCTGAAGAACGGTATTCATTATCTGCTTTCCCTTGGGTTGTTGTTGATATGCGCAGCTCAGGTGGCCATTGCTGCAGGACCACCATCCCCAATTACAGTATCCGCGAGCGGGGCCCGAGTGGGGCAGTACAGCTTTTGGCTCTCAACAGACCGGCAGCTTCACTACGGAAGTGGACGGCACCCCGCTCGCTTCCAATATTGATGGAGGAATCGGGCTGTCCAATGGCCCGCAGACGGCTTTCACCGGCCTTGCCTGCATTGCCCGGTTTAATTCTTCAGGATTCATCGATGCAAGAAATGGTGGTTCCTATTCCGCGGTAAATTCCATTCCTTACATTGGAAACCAGACGTATCATTTCCGTTTTGTTGTCTTATTGTCGAATCATACGTATTCCCTTTACGTAACTCCACCTGGACAGTCAGAGCAGACAGTCGCTTTGAATTATGCTTTTCGGACAGAACAGCAATCGGTTGCAGCGTTAAATTACTGGTCTGTATTCGCCGACATCGGTTCAATGCAGGTTTCTAATTTCTTGGCAGCATCGGCCACGGCCATAGCAAACTCCGTCTGGACCAATACTTCATTCCCAGCCCAGAGCGGCTCGTTTCAGATGGAATGGGACGCTATGTCGGGTGCTTCCGGCATGGATGGAGTCATGGCCCTATCGAATGGCCCACAGACAGCTTTCACCGGCTTTGCCTGCCTGATCCGCTTCTTCACAGATGGGACGATTCAGGTGCGGAGCGGCAGTGCTTATGCAGCGGACATCACACTTTCATACACGCCAAATCTCATGTACCACTTCCGTGTTCCGGTGAATACATCAAGTCACACTTATTCCGTCTATGTGACGCCGAGCGGCGGAAGCGAACAACTGCTGGCCAGCAATTACGCGTTCCGAACGGAGCAAGCGGGCGGGAGCACTCTGAACAATGCCGGTATTATCGTGGACACCTCCACAGGTTCTTTGCGGTTCGGAAATCTGGCCGTCACTGGCAGCAACGCCAGTTCATATAACCAAACCGTGCTGGCGGACAATCCGGTGGCGTTCTGGAATATCAACGCAGCGGGAAACACTGAGGCTGACCTGACCGGAAACGGCAACACCGGGCAGTATCTTGGAGGACAGCCTTCAGCGAGCACCATGCCGAATGGTGACCAAGTGGGGGTCTTTAACGGGACGAGTGAATACCTCAATATTCCATCGAACGCCTCGTTTTCAATTCCGACTACGAAATACTTGACTTGGGAAGTTTGGATCCGTCCGGACGTGCTCCAATTTCCTCACAGCGACGGCACAGGTGACTATGTAGACATAATGGGCAAGTGTGCCAACTACAATCCAACCTGTGAGTGGGAATCGCGCATGTACAACACAAACACTCCCGGCGAACCGCCGTCTCCACGCTCCAACCGCATGAGCGCCTATGTGTTTAATCCCAGCGCCCACCTCGGCGCTGGTGCTGACTGGCAACCGGTGGCTGGTCTGATCCAGCCTGGCCAGTGGTACCACATTGTAGGCGAGTACACGACAGATCCCAACCTGACCCCACCTGGTTGCCCAGACGCTGCCAGCTTTCCAGGCGCTATCAATATCTGGGTGAACGGAGTGAAGTGGAGCCAGGCAAATCATGCGCCTACGGGTTGCATGAGCCAGGGCAGCGGCAGCGGAATACAGGTGACGCCTGTCGCCAACAACAGCCCCTTGAATATCGGCACAATGGCAACGGATACATGGTTTGAGGGCGCAATTGGCAAAGTGGCGATTTACAACTATCTGCTAACCCAAGGCCAAATAACCAATCACTATCAAACGATGACAGGGAAACAACCTACAGGAAGCTGTGCAGATACATGCACTTTCTGAAATCGTCGTCGCGACAGAGCCGCGTTGTGAAACCAGCGCGGCTTTGACCTCATACCATATAGTCTTAATCCTTTTGGAGGTCTCATGAAAAACTCTTTTGTTCTCTTTTGCTAATCGCAGGATTGCTAGCGGTCTCAAATGCAGTGACTTCATTTACTGAGAATTTCTCTTCTTACGTCCAAAATACCTGCTTCGCTGATGGAACAAACTTCGGGCCCTGGACTTCAGCATTTTCCGGCTTCGGTTGCGTCCAGGTGGAATCGAGTGGAGGGCAAAGTTGGCTCGATGAAGCTCCCGACGTGAGCACGGATTCTTCTCAAACTCATTCTTCGCTTGTCTTGGGTCCTGGTGGAGAACTATCGTGGCTGAAATCGGAGTCGAACGCTGAATCAGATTTACTTAGGAAAATTTGAGCGGCAACTCGCGACCTTTGATCGTGATCTATAGTACTTGGGACCGGCGCAGTCATCTGAAAGCGACTTGCGTGACTTGGAAGCAAGATCGACCAAGAGCTTGAGAGTAGGCCGCCCTTCGTTCCAAGGCGGTGTAAAATGCGCGGATTCTTCGCAGCTCTTGCTTTTTTGCTGTTTGCTGTTACAGCGTTTGCTCAGACCCCAACTATTTCGCCCTCTGCTCCTACGGCATTCAAAAATGGAACCATCAACTTCACCTGTACTGCGAACTGCGGCACCGGTGGAACCTGGTCGTGCTCGGGGTGCGCAGGATCCATAAACCCGAGCACAGGTGTTTACACCGCGCCAGCGGCGATCAAGGCACAACAACAGCTCGCCGGCTATCAACTCCTTCCGAACAATGCAGTCTTCAATGTCGATATTTCAGGACTTCCGGCCTCGCCGATTACGGGCGCAACAGGCAATTTCAACATAACAGATTCGTTCCCGCTGAATTACATAACCAATTCCACACCGACCGATAACATGGTGTTCGTTTACACTCCCGGTCATAACGGGACGTACTTCATACCATCACAGAACAATTTCCTGAGCGGAAATATTGAGAGTGGCTGGTATGTGGCGAGAAGATCGGCTCAAGGCAATACTGACCACCATTACCTTAGAGCCAATTCTGATGCGGGAACCTACCAGGAACAGTACCAGTATTTTCCAGTCGGCACCTCCATAAGCTGTTCAACATGCAATTCAGCATCCGGCGTTAAATACACGTCATCCTCATATGTAGCGCCTGATTTAGCGACTGACGCCGCAAGCCTGTACATCATGCCACTGATTCTTCGTAGGCAGGAATTCGACCATGCATGTAATGGAGGCGTGGGCGGCGGGAGCATCAATCACGCCTTGCGCCTAACGCTGCCCGCAGGATATATCGGCAGAACGTTCATTTGGCCTGCGGAAGCGGAGTCTCCCGGCGGTGGCACCCATTCCTATGGCGAGCGCTTCCGACTCAAAAGCTCCTTTAGCGAAACAGGATTCAGCCCGTGCGCGAGAATCATTCTCGAAGAGCTGAAACATTACGGCTTATTTGTGGCCGATATCGGCTTCAACTGGCAGGCCAACATCGAATACACCAGCTGGTCTGAAGCCGATGAAGGCTATATCGCAGAGATAAACAACGCTAAAATTGCCGACACCAATTTCGAACAGGTGGATGAGTCCAGTTTGGAGATCAGTCCCACATCTCTAGAGGCAAACACTTCACGTGAAACTGTAACCTTTACATCAAGCGCAGGCATTGTTACGGCAGAAGTGGTTCTGTTGGGAATTACAGTGGGGACCCTGCAGGATGCCGTCGATATTATGGCAGGCTTGCCCGGAATCCAGCTCAAGGCTGTGATCCAGGGCGATACTACAATCAATTGGTCGCTATCCTCAGCTGTGGGCTCAATCACTCCGTCCGGCGTTTACACTCCACCAGCAACGGCATCGAGCGAAACGACGATCCGCGCAATCGCAACCAGCAATGCCGACAATACCATTTCGGCGGATACACTCATTCGAGTTTGGCCTAACGGGACCGCCTATGCTCTTCCTTCATGGCCTGGGGGCAATGATTACACCGACAGCGGCGGTCATATTTGGAAGTCTGGTGCCGGAATCGGCATCACGAATCAGCATGGGCAAATTGGATGCTGTTCGGCAGATCATGTGGGCCAGTATACCGGCCCTGCTACTGACCATCAGCTTTGGGACCACCTATTCACTGGATCGCTGAACAATGAAGCTGACTATCATATCTACTGGTTTGTTCCAGCGGGAACTTATACGCTCACCTTTCATTCAATGGCCCCAGCACCGGCAGGCGCGGGCACGAACAATGTAAATTTCGTCGCGCAAGGAAGCACGCTGGCTTCAAATGTCGATTTTGCTGCCGGCGTTGGGCAGTATGGCCCTTACACTCGAACCGATTTTTTGACCGTCGGCTGCGACAATCTTTTGACTTACGATGAGCAGATGCATGATGACGGCGGTTTTGCCCAAATCTCGTCATTCTCAATCACGCAGAATACGAATACTCAGGCTTCCTGCAGTCCAGCCAGCAGTGCATACGACCAGAGAGTCCTGGCTGATAGTCCTGTTGCTTTTTGGAACCTGAATCCGATTGCTGCCACCGAGACTGACCTTACTGGAAATGGAAATACTGGAACTTACCAGGGAGGCTCGCCCACGACGGGCACGTTGCCCAATGGCGAACCGGTTGCAATATTCAACGGCTCGAACCAGTACGTTAGCGTTCCTTCGAATGCTTCTCTTTCTATCCCAACCACAGGCAATCTCACCTGGGAAATGTGGATACAGCCGACTGTCCTGAATTTCCCCAACAGCGTTCAACCCGACGGCTATGTGAATGTGATGGGAAAATGCGTCAGTCATCCTAATACTGGATTGTGTGAATGGCTGGCCCGCATGTACGACACAACGACTTCGCAAAGCCGCTGCAACCGGCTCAACGCCTCGGTTTTCAATCCGAACGGCGGATCAGGTTCAGCCGCCGATTGGCAGCCGATTTGTGGATTGATACAAGCCGGCGAATGGCTTCACGTCGTAGGCGAATACACAACCGATCCAAGCAAAACGCCCACGGATTGCACGAACGGATCAACGTACCCCGGCGCTATCAACATCTGGGTCAATGGCGTACTGTGGGATCAAGCGGCTCATGGTCAGACCGGCTGTATGGGGCAATCTAATATTGTGCCGCAGGCAACGAGCAGCCAGTTCAACATTGGTACGGTGGATACACAGAGCTGGTTCGAGGGCGCGATCGGAAAAGTGGCAATTTACAACCACCTGCTGACGCAAACGCAGATCACGAATCATTACCAAACCATGACCGGCAAACAGCCGACAGGCAGTTGCGGAGCCACCTGCACTTTCTGAGAATTGGAGACCAATAGAGCAAGCCGCAGAATTTTAGCGGCTTGATGGATCTCAGCAGCAAGCCTGACCACGCGATCTACATTGTTCAGTGATGATCATGTACATCAGGGCGGCTTGGTTGCCCCTTCGGTTCTGGACGACGACATTCAAGCCCACATCCTTTAGCTGTACATGCGTAGGACGTGGCCAGTCCGTCTCCGGTGTCGATGAGGTTTAGGTGACCGTTGGGACACACCACAGTCACTTGCGACCCATTAAAGATTTGCCTGCCGCAGCTTTCGCAAACATGTTGGCACGTACCCTCAGTAACGGTATCGTTGTGTCCGCAATAGGGACAATGCACGACCCATATACCCCCTAAGCATGCAAATGCACGACTTGGAGCAACCAGCAGCACGGCAACAGCCCCAGCGTTCGCAATCAAACCCCGCAGGAATTCCCTTCTCGTATTCTTCATTTCATTACTCCGCATGTGCTCTACGGCCAAATGTGCCCATCACAATATCGAAATTAATTCCGATGCACCAGATTGCTTCCAATTCTCGCCACAAAACAGCCGAACTCAAACTCCTACTTCTGGCGTTCCCGGCTTGGGCTGAAGCATTCAGAAGCCAAACCGCTTGTCCAGTGATAACACCATGCAGTGATGAAACCCGTGGCTTTTTCACTAGTTTCGTTAAAAGCCGGTCCCCAATATCCAAAATTGTGCAAAAGACGATTGCCTATTCTGCCCCACAAACCAGAATAGCCCAGAGCGCGCTGAGCAGGTTCAAATCGTGTTCCCAATGGTGCTAAACCACCGGAATCAATCGTCCTGCCATCCGGCCAAATTATCCTCCCCCATGTCTCATGTTGAACGCAGCGGTCGATGGTCTTAGGTATGTGGCTTCGACTTGTATGGCCTACCGGATCAGCGAAAATAATTGGATGAGTACCGCGAAAACTCAGGTTCGTCCATGCTACTTCGTTAATTTTCCGGTGGCCTAAAACCGCGAGAGCGGTTGGCACCATCTGCGAATTCAAAATCACCTCTGTCGCTTCCCAATCGCCTTCGTGGTCTCCTATGCCGTGCCATCCATTGTTATATGAATAAAACCTCCAATATGAAATAACCCAACCAGAATAATCGGTTGGATGCACTGAATAGTACGTGATCCATTGGCTGGCATCTTTGGTACCGATGCGGACTTCAGGGTTGTCTCCCTTCAGCATAAAACCGAGCCGACGGTCCTTGTCACGAAAATTCTCAGAATTAAAGGCAGGGAAGCCACACGACGTGCCCGATTGAAACATGTGGCTTTGATCAAGCAAATTGCCGCATTGCTTCGACGCAAGAGAGCCGGACGCGAGACAGGCTGTACGGCTATGTTTTTTATCAAAACACCAAAGACTTGCCCGAGCTAAATACCAGTCTATATTTGAAGGCCACGTCTTATCGTGCTCCTTGTAAAGCACTAAGGGCGCGAATTTCACTATGTCATCGTGAGAGGGGCCTTGGCCGGTAGCCGCGACCTGGGCAAAACAATAATGAGAGCAAATCAGAGCTAAAATGATGATCCGCATTAATCCCCTTTTTTCTTTAATAATAAAGATAAAACCTTGCTCCCTATGCCTGTAACGACTACGAGCACGAGCACCGGAGGCAGAACTGTGCTGACCACTAATCCGGCGACTATGAAAAAGAAAAGCCAGCCGATCTGAAAGCCGTTCGGCCATACACAGGAATCCTTGAGAGCTTTAATATCAACCTCAAGGCTTTGCATTCTCTTTTCTTTGTCCTCAATTGCCCTGGCGTCTTCCAGGACTAGGCGCGGCAACTTCGTTGTATAGTCCCCGGTGAATATCAATCAATTTATGCCTTCTATTTGAAATAAAATTCCGCAACCGCAACAAAAAAAGTGGTTGTATTGGCTTTGTGTCCCTTCTGTCGCGCCTAATGCCGAAATCGCTAACAAAATATTGCAAAAGGGCCTCAATTCCGGTGATGAATTTCTGCGGAACGCGATAGTGAAATATCTGAAATAAAAAGCTTATAGAGTCCGCTCCGTAAGAATCCTGGGTGATTGAGCTTCGCATTTTTTCCTGCCCTAATCACGATATATCTTGGACAGTAGAAGTGTCTGTGGGGGTTCATAAAACGATGCTGCGACGTGTCGAAAAGAAAATTTGTATGTGTGTCACATTTTTACCTACGGCCAAATGAGGTGCCCCCCGCTGTTGAGGAGCCTCGAACTTCCAAAAAGTTCAACAGCTTCCCACGAACGGTCTGCAACAGGTTCAATAACAACCACTTACGAGCAACAAATTTCTACAAATTCCAATAGACTAATGGAATCTGGTTCGGAACTAGGGGGACTACCCTCTGTAAGCCATTTAGATTGAACATCAAAATCTATATTTGGCAGTCCCGCTGGAAAAAAGCCAGGTGCTCTACTAGATGAATCAATCGGATTGCATGCGTGATCAGTGATTCCGGTTGAAGAGACCCCGAATCTGGTTCGAGCCAAAAACAGCCCCCTCTTGCGCCCCCAAGTGTTCCTGCTATTGCGGCGTACTGGAAGATCGCATAAATTGCGGAGGACGGAATGGGATATCCGAAGCTCATTGACTACAGGTTTGCGGGATCAGTGCTGCCGTCCATGAAAGAAGAGGAAAAAAATGACATCATGCCTGACCTTCTTTATCAAAACGAATAGAGAGCCGATTGCCGTTAGATTGAGGGCCATTACCGGCGACTGGCGACCGGATCAATTCTGGGAAATGAGAGGAGTATTCGCATACAAGGTGGTATTCCTCGTCTTATTTGCGATTTGTATTAAATGCATCAGCTTAGCAGAAGCAGCCGAAGAGCGTGTGCTTTACAACGGGAAGATCTTTACAGGGGAACCCAACCATCCTTATGCGGAGGCAGTGGCGATCCGTAATGACAAGATCGTGGCGGTGGGAAATCGCTCTGAAGTTATGAAGGTCCTGGGAGACAGTGCGATATTGATCGATCTCAAAGGTAACTTTTTAATGCCGGGTCTGATTGATAGTCACTGTCATGTAATCGAGGGCGGGCTCTCCCTCATATCCGCGAAGGTCGACGAGAACGTGAATTCGGTTGATGAATTGACGCAATTTGTCGCCGGGCTCAGGAAGGGTGGTCGAGGAATGCGCGGCGACATTCTGGTCGCAACCGGAATCCCCCTGGCATTTTGGTCAGAAATCGGAAAACTTAATGCACGTTTTAGCCAAGGACCTTATGCAGATCAACCCATCTTGCTCAGAGGAATGGATGGTCACACTGCGTGGGCCAATAAAGCACTGCTAAACCGCGCGGGAGTGAATAGGCAATTAATCCGCAGCTTGAATGCAGCAGATCGAGGCTACTATGGCCTTGGGCCAGATTTTGAGCCAAATGGGTTTCTGGTCGATGCGGGCATGGACCGGGTAAACCAGGCAGTACCGCAGCCGAGCGACGAAGAAATGGTCAAGGCTGGACGTACCGCAGTACAGCACATGCATGAGTTGGGAATTACAGCATGGCTCGATGCCGCAGCAAGCGGGCCAATCCTCGCGACATACCGCAGATTAGCTGAACATGGAGAGCTGAGGTCGCATGTTGCCACTCTACCAGTTATAGAGTTTCAGAAGGGGCATCCGGAAAGTGATCTAAAGATGGCGCTGGAGTGGCGCGAGCAATTCAGGAATGTGCCAGAAGTCAGCATCATCGGCATCAAGGTTTTCGCGGATGGCGTTCTGGAATATCCCTCGCAAACTGCAGCATTGTCCAAGCCGTACCGCAACAGCGGGAGAAGCGGCGAATTGCTGTTTGATCCAACTGAGTTTGCAAAAATTGCAATCGCAGCAGACAAAGCGGGAATGGTTGTCCATGTGCACGCCATTGGCGATCGTGCGGTGACCGAGGCCTTGAATGGCATTGAAGCAGCACGCAAAGCGAACGGCGATTCCCATTTACCGCATACTATTACCCATTTGCAATTGATCAGGCCGGAAGATTTCCCGCGCTTTCGAAAACTTGGCGTCATTGCCTCATTTCAACTCTATTGGGCGATGGCGGAGAAAGATTCGATTGAACTGGTGAAGTCTTACATTGATCCCGCGCTGTACCGGTGGCAATACCCCGCACGTTCGGTGCTGGACCAAGGAGGAACTATTGCAGGCGCGAGCGACTGGCCGGTCACCAGTGCCAACGTTTTTTGGGCAATCTATCAGGCAGAAACGCGCAAAGGGCCCGAAGGTGTGCTGGATGCAACTCAGCGTGTTCCACGCGAGGCGATGCTGTATGCGTACACGCGCAATGCCGCGCTCGCATTAAACCAGCAGGAAAAGATTGGGTCGATTGCCGCGGGGAAGCAGGCGGACTTTGTGTTGCTGGACCGTGACGTATTGACCGTTACCGCCGAAGAGGCCCGCGATACGAAAGTAATTTGGACCATGATTGGCGGCAAGACCGTTTACGCCCGTGAGCCCTGAGTTGACCAAGTTGTCTCGAGGCAGACTGTTGCAGTTCGCGTTGCACTTCGTCCAGCTTCCCAATGAGTTTTGCACCATACCAGGCGCGGCGCTTCATCAGAAAGTCGCGTAGAGCAGGACTGCTCCGGAGCAAGTCCTTAATCCATGTGTCCCAGGCTTCAGGATTGTCCCATTCACTTGCAAAGCGGCTGCTCTGGATTACTGACGATATCGAGAATATCAGCCTGCCATTGTGCAATAACAATCACCTCCTGGTAATTGGGATCATTCGGATTCAGCGGTTGCCGTTCGCAGAAACTAAAACGCAAAGAAGCCAACGACCACGACCAGCAGACTGAAAGACTGAAAAAGCAGGTGCCAGTACTTATACCGCTCGTCGAGATTTTTAGATCTCAAATTCTTCACTAACATTCCCGTCTGCCTCCAAACGCCTCGCAAATTCGTTTGACAGAACGCAGCCAACCAGCGGTGGTTCTGATAATTAGTGCTTAAAAGGATTCCAAAGTTTCAAATTAACCGGTATTTCGATGTAACGTTTTGGCTGGCACTGTCACTATCCAGCAGACTGCTAATTTTCCTAATTGTGACCGGAACTCAGCTTAGAGAAACCGGTCCGTCTTATTTTTGATACCGCATTCTTTCTTCTGCAGGAGACTTCTCATGCTCAAACGCAAGTCGCTTTCCCTTCTCGTCATCATTGTTGGCATCATGCGTCTTGATGCCCAGCCTGTCATGGTGAACTCCAATGCGCCGGAATCGCTGCGAATTCAATACACCGGCAGGCTGTTTGGGTACTACCGCATGGAAGCGGACGAGAGGCAGGGGCAGTATTTGGAACCGGTTGAGAAGTTCCTCGACATGCGAAAGTCGCTTGATCCCAACGACGAGGGTTTAAGGCCACTTCTTTTGGGAATGGGAGATAACTTTGCCCCCGAGATGGGTGCCTCATTGCAGCAATTTGATGACCACGGCTGCAAGCCGCCTGAAAACTTGGGTATGGAAAAGAACGAATCGCGCCGAGATAAATCACACCTACCTCAATCCTTGTACAAAACCTCAGATAGAAGCGCCCCGAAAGCCGAGTGTGACAATGTAGTCAAGTTTCTGCTGGAAGCAGGCTACCGGGCGATTGTTCCTGGACGCGAGGATTTCGGCTATAGCGCTACCTGGCTTCACAACATCGGGGTGATGATCCGTCACACGAATCTGCCCAGCTCCTCTGTACGCGGTCATAACCGCGACGGGAAATTAACCATGCTGGCGGCAAATATCAGAGTTGATTTCAAGTCGGCGGAACTCAAAGTGAATTCGAAAACTGGAAAACCAAAATTGATTAAATTGGGATGTCCATTGCTCTTAGCTGACAATCTTTCCGATGTACACAATGAGACATGTTCAAACCCAGACCTACCCACCCGGTTGGATTGGCTGGAGCGTGTGGACCGGGTTCTGGCGCGGCCCGGAGTTGCAGAAGAAGTGGAAACCGCCGCAGAACCAACGTCCGGCACGTACAGCCTGCTCAAGAACGAGACTTTAGCAATAGAGAGCATGCTGCCTCCCACCGGTCGGGATTGGTCCTCTTTTAAAAAGACCCTCGCCGATCTCGCTGAGCAGGATCGCAAATTAATGCGTCTTACTTCGCCTGCGCAACTTACTGATAGTAATTACGGCACGCAACTCTGCCTGGCGACCGCTATGGCGCAAGTCTTGTCCTCGACTCTTCTGAACCGGCCAGCACAACCAGATTGCGGCAAGCAGAAATTTGCGCCGGAGCATTGGGCCTCCGAATTGAACTCCATTACAGGCGAGCTAAAGGTAGCATGTGATCGTATTCGCGCTTCAATTGATGATCAAGAGGCGAACAAACGAGATCAAGTGACGCGTGAAGCCGACATTTGTGAATATGGAAGAGCAGTGGTTCGGGCGCATCGAGTGGATGTCCGGAAAGGCGAACACGCTCACACACTTTCCGAAAACGTCCTTCGATCTGGGCAAGACGCGTTATTACGAATGATCGCAGAGGAAGAACTGGACAAAGGCTACACTGAAGCAACGGTGTCAGAAAATGGCCAGCCTAAATCGGTCTTGATCATTGGAGTCGCAGGCCAGGAGACCATGGCACCCATTTCATTGACCGATCGGCAGGTTTGCCTGAACTCAGAACGCCACGAATCGGACAAATCCGAACACCTTGTTAGTTGTGAGACCACCGGACGGATACAAGGCAATGTTACGGTAATGAATCCAATAAGAATCATTAACGCATTGCTGCGTGGCGCGAGGCTAATCCATCGATGTGAAGAGAACAAATCTCCGTGTGAATACGATTATCGGGTATTAATGGCGCAGATGCCACAGACGGAAACCATCGAACTGGTATCGCGGCTCAACGCCGCACCAGGGGAGTGTACGCCAGGAGTGGAGTCCTGCGGCAATTCTACAGAAGAAGGCGTGCCCCAACTGGATCTCGTTCTGAGCGAAGCACAGTCAGGTCATGAAACCCCATATTTGACGGCGCAGTATGGGCTGGATATACACAAGCGCTGGTCCATTACGCCCGTGCTTACCCCGACTCCAGCGTATGACATCCAGTTTCATAAACTTGTTCGGCCCGATTCAACCGTAACCTTGGAAAAACAAGCCGAGGGCAGGGGTTTTAAAAATGAGATTGCGAGAAACTTGCCCTGGTCAGACTCTGAGCACGGCGATTCCACCTTGCATCTGCTGATGGTCGCGATCGAAAACGCAGCCGACTCCGTCAAAGCTACTAAAGGGACCAATGCTGCGGAGAGAAAGCAGGATTATTTTATTGCCCCGAAAGGGCAAGGAGAGAACGAGCCTGAAATCCTCCACTCCGGCAATTGCACACTAGATTCGACGACTGCATCTGGAACCAATGCAAAAGAACGTGCGGCAGCGCAGCGCAGAGACGATAGGTGCAAAGTGTCCGTCATCCAGTATCTGCTCAGGCGCATGCAAGAGGCAGCGGGTTCTGATTTAGCGTTGCTTCAGCGGAGGGATATTTTTCTCGACCGGCTGCCTCCTGGATACGATAAGTACGAAGTCTGTAAACCACCTGATAATTCTCAACGGCCACTGGATTCTTCTGAACGGCGGCATTGCGAGCTTCGTATGGCTCTCGATCGGGTTCTGTGGAAAGGCGATTACTCGGAAATAGTGATGCTTAGCGGAAAAGATATAGCCGGTATGATGCTCGCAGCATCCACGCAGAACAGCCAGGAACAGAGTCTTTCGCAAACCGATATCAGTGGCCAATGGCTGGTGACGTTCGGCATTGTAACCGTACCGGCGTCGAACCTGACGCGCTCCCAGATAAGCAGTTCTGAGTTCTCCGTAACCTCCGATCCGAGTTGCAACGACGTTCAGGAGCGGGCTCATCCTTCGGCAGGGGGACGCACGCTTTATTGCGTGAATGGCCAACCCCTGTTGGCGGACCATGCTTATTCCATTGCGGCGACAGACTATCTTGATCAAACCGGAGTTGTGCCAAAGCAGCCCTTCGACGATTACTATTCGAGTAAGGGTAAGTTTGTGACCGAGATTATCGAACAAAATATCTTCCTTGGTCCGCCGCCGATTTCAACATCGTCCTCAAAAAAGACCACGCTCGATGACCAGATCAGCTTGCTTGAGAAAGCAGAGGTGAAGCATCAGCAGCGCCGTCTATTCCAGATTGACATCGCCAAGGTCGTAGGCGGCTACAATTTCAGGTCGCCTCAGAGCGGTGACAATTTCGTAGCCTCAGCATTCCAGGGCGCGACGGATTCACGAGCCAGCACTCCGTCGCAGTCTGAACTGGATGTCGAGGCCAAAGAACGCGCGCTGTGGAGAACGACACCGTTCAATTTTGGAATCCAGAGCGATGCCGCCTACGATCGCTCTGTGCAGGGCAATCTGACCGGCTCTCCCGTAAATGCCGCATATCCGCTGAACAATGCCACCGTTGGTGGATTCGTTGAATGGAAAATCACGTCCAGAACTGGCCACCACGCTCTGTTACCTGCCGGAGTCTTGAAGGCTGTTCTAGCTCCTTACCAGTATCAGCGCCAATTCAATGGCAGCTATTTGTTTTTTGCGCACACTGATAAGACGAAAAACCAGCAGACGTTGCATCTCTCGCCTGTGAACGGTTTTTCGCATAGAGCCGGACTCCGCTGGTTGGAGGAAGTTTCGTCAGGCAAATGGTTTCGTGGAGACAGAGGGAGCTATTTTGAAGCCGGACCGCAATTGACGGTCTTGAGTGACATTCTGGCAGCCGTTACCTTGAGTACTCCGGGATCGGCCTCGCTACTTTGCCCCGCCAATTCGAGCCTGACGATTCTCAATTGCTTTAAGGCGGCAAATTATCCTATCAATGCGGCTACAAGGGCGGTTGCGCAAACCGCCTCGTTGCATTCTTCGGGACTGTACTGGGACATGCATTACCAGAAGACCCTACAGTCATTGGCGGACAAGAGCGGCCCTGGAATCAGCCTTAGCATTGACAGTAAAGGCGATTATTTTTTCCGGCGCAGCGCAAGCAAAACTCTTTCCAGCCAGACTCTATATGACGTTCCAGCCAGCATCTCTCTCGGATTTCCAGTTCTCAGAAACTTCAGCGTTGGTCCAACATATTCAGTATTTCTTTACGGAAACCAAGTGGCCGCGCAGAGTTTGACCGTGAATAGTTTTGGTCTTACCGGTCGTTGGTATTTTGATCGTGATGCTGCTGTTGATCTTGGCCACCAAGGAAGATTTAAGGGCCCCGCCTCCGCCGACGAAACGAAGACATCTCGGATCAAGTAGAACAGTTGCGGGATAGACAAATTGTTTGCCCTTTTCGTGCTGCGGTAAAGGATTCAGTTAAGCGAACGCTGCGAAAGTATCTAAATGAATTTCATCTCAACGGAGGAGTTTCACTTGACCGTAGGTAAAAATGTGACACACAGAGCCTCAAAGAGCCAAAAAGTTCAACCGCTTTCCACGAACGGCCCGCAACAAGCTAAATAACAACCACTTACGAGCAATAAATTTCTCCAATTTCCAATAGACCCTGAATCTGGTTCGGAGCTAGGGGGACTACCCTCTGTAAGTCCTTTAGATTGAACATCAAAAATCTACATTTGGTAGTCCCGCTGGAAAAAAGCCAGGTGCTCTAGGCGTTCACATCAAAGAGCCTTTGGAATCAATATATTTTGATAATTCAAAGCCGCAAAATCAAAGGCGGGACACACAGCTGGAGAGATCTAGGAATCTCCTCTTTTGCTGCGGCCAAATCTGATAAATTCTTTTTCAGCTAAACTCAGGGCTACACTTCCAAGAGTGCAGCTTTGCGAGAACCGGCGTAAACAACCAAGCTGAGCCCGATTTTCGCTGTCATAGAAAGGAACCTCAAGTTTCTTTCAAGCTTGCTGGATGCATTTTTGAAAAAATCGGTACCCCTCGGGCCCCAGCCATAACTAGAGGACAAAGAAGCTCACATTCTTATCCCAGGAGATTCGTCGATGAAGATCTTGATGCCTGGTTTTTGCAGGGTTTGTGCCAGTCTAGTTTCAGCCTGTTTACTTGTGACAAGCTCTCCTTCATTCGCATTGCCCGATGATCATTTAACGAATCTCACATCGAGAAATCTCCACGAACCAGCGGCGATGCAGCCATTGTTGACCGCACCGGCACCTCTCGAGCCTAAGTCGAATCAAGTTTCCACGAAAAGACGACCCAAAGCCGGCAGGGTAACCAAGACTAACGCCAAATCTCCAGTTCCGCACGGTTCTCGGCAGCTCACGTTCATCGAGAACAAAGGGCAGTTCGATGAGCAAGTTAAGTTTCAAGCCACAAATGCTGGACGGATGTTGTGGTTGACACAGAGCGGAATCGTCTTTGATTTTCAACAATGCGCACCGAGCGGCATCGCGCCGTCCTGGTCAACTCCCATTTCACCCGGGCCAGCTCAAATCGCCAAGTTGGGAAAGAAAAAAACAGCGGATTGCGTTATGGAGCGGCATGTCATCAATCAGGGTTTTCTTGGATCAAGTGAACAGGCAAAGATCGAGACTAGAGAAGTTCAACCGGGAGTGCGCAATTATCTTACCGGGAGTGATCCTGCAAAATGGCAGACGCAAGTCCGCGGATTTTCGGAGGTGGTATATCACGACCTTTGGCCAAGCATCGATCTGAGACTGTATGGCAAAGGGCCCGATCTGGAGCAGGAGTTTATCGTCAATCCCGGCGCAGATGCGGGACAAGTACAGTTGGCATACAAAGGCATTGATAATCTCAAAGTTGGAAATGATGGTTCACTGCTAGTCCATGCTGCGGCTGGCATGATGCGTGAGACTAGGCCTCGTATTTATCAGGAAATAAGGGGGCGGCGAGTTCCTGTGAAGGGACGCTTTAAACTTCTGAGCAGCACATCGTACACCTTTGAAATTGCTGCTTACGATAAGCAGAAGCCGCTTGTAATTGATCCGACTCTTCTGTATTCCACGTTTCTCGGCGGATCATCTGGAACCAACGCTACGGGAATACATGAAACAGCCAGCGGTGTTGCTGTGGATCAATCCGGAAACGCTTACGTAACTGGATTTACTCAGTCACCTGATTTCCCAACTACGCCCGGAGCGTTTCAAACCGGTTTTGGCGGTGGCCAACAGACTTTTGTCACGAAGCTGAATCCGGCTGGCAATGGGCTCATATACTCCACCTATCTGAATGCATCTTTTCCCAACGCGATTGCCGTAGATACTTCGGGCAATGCATACGTTGCCGGCTCCAACACTCATGCAGGTTTCGCCACAACCGCAAATGCCTACAGTCAATTCTGCGATGCGCCCGGCGGAGTACCATTTTTGACGGTATTAAACCCAAGTGGCAGCGGGTTACTCTACTCGACATGCTTCGCTGGTGCTCTTTCTATTACATCCATGGCCATTGACGAGAAAGGGCATGCATTTGTAGCGGGCGTGGCCAACAATACTCTGCCCGCGACTCTCAACGCATATCAGCTGACCTACCCGGGATCGCTATCTTCGGCATTCGTTACGGAATTTGATACAACCCAGCCTGGAACGGCGTCGCTGGTCTATTCCACTTATCTCGGAATTCCTGGCAGCCCTGACGGAGCACACACAGGAACGCAGGCTTCAGCAGTTGCTGTAGATAGCTTTGGAAAAATCTATTTGACAGGCTTCGCCGCTGATGGCTTTCCTGTAACGCCGGGAGCGTTTCAGACAATTCATGCGCCCTGCATTCCAAACGGCATTGCATGCCCTCCCTCTGTAAACGCTTTCATTGCAAAACTGGATCCGAGCGTTTCCGGGCAGCAATCTTTGATTTATGGGACTTATTTCGGCGGCATGGGTTTTACCAGCGTCAATACCATCGCAGTTGATGCAAGCGGAAATGCATATATCGCTGGAACTGCCCAGAACACACTTCCGACCACTCCAGGAGCATTCCAGTCCAGCCCGCCTTTCGGTACTCCCTTGGCAGGGGCCGGAGGAGGCGTCGGGTTCATAACAAAGCTGAATACTGCTGGGTCGCAGCTTGTCTACTCTACCTATTTGGCGAATGCATGCATCCCTGGGGTAGCATGCTTTGGTCAGACTGGCACAATTACTAGCATTGCGCTGGACGAATTAAGCAGTGCCTATGTAACGGGATTCGCTGGAGTCAATGGCGTGCCGGTTACTCCGGACGCCTTTCAGTCAACAGTTGCTAAAGCTAGCGGAGATTTCTCTGTGGCATTTGTGACCAGACTTAATCCCACTGGGACAAGTCTCGTCTATTCAAGCCTTTTAGGCGGTGAGGGAAATGACACCGCAACCGCAATTGCAGTTGATCCATCGGGAGACGCCTATGTGGTGGGGCAAACAACCTCTGGAAGTTTTCCCACTACTTTGGGTACGTTTCAAGCAGGACTGGATGGAACAGGAGATGCATTTGTGACCAAGTTTCCACTTGGCGCTTCTCAGACCTTGTCTCTTTCTTCGATAAGTCCTGCTACCGGCGGCAACATTGGCACTGTAACGGGGCGAATCCTTGGGGCAGGGTTCCATGCAGGTGCGTCAGTCATGCTCACTGGTGCCACGACTATTACAGGCGCGACTTCGATAGGATCTGAGGGACGCACAATTGATGTCACATTTGATCTGACGGGGGCCCCAGCAGGGATATATGATTTAGCCGTAGCAAACCCCGACGGCACGTCCACGATTTTGCCTGGAGCGTTTACTGTGCAAAATGGTGGTGCTCCACAACTCGGAGTAACTGTTTTGCTTCCACCCCATTTAGCAGTGGATCACGGCCCTACCACACTGACCGTGCAAGTGCAGAATACTGGCAATGTAGATGCTTACGGAGTAATCGTCACGCTGTACGGCATTCCGAATGATGCTACTCTTAAACCTTTGTTTACCATAGCTTCGCCTTCTGATGCCCTTGGTGGTCAAACTATTGACTTCAGCAGTGCTCCGTTTGCTCCAGTGGTCGGTCAAGAGCAAATCCCGAGTCTCCTGCTGTCCAAAGTCCCGGCAGGCGACGCAACCGCCCTTAGTTTTTCTCTCGCCTTGAGCACTGTCCCTTCTTCACCTCCATTGATGCCTGCTCCCCCAATCACCATTGCTCCTCCTTTATCCAATTTGCGGATAACTGCCATCGCTGTTCAACTGAGCGATCTTTGTCACAACAAGGAGCTGGGTTGCATTCAAGGCATAATCGGAACGACACTTGCAGTAACGCAACCGGAGCTAGGTTTGACTTTAGCAAGAATCTCGTGTTTTGAGAGTCGATTGTGTGCGGAACTGGACTTGGCCCTGAAGCATATATCTCCTGGCCAAGGTAAGTCCGTTTATAACTTTTATCAGCTTTCTCTAAAACTCTTACTGGATTGTACAGGGGCTGTAGTTCCAGAGGGCTCCATTAGCGATCTCATCGCTGGGATTGCTGGTGCGTTTACCTCAATTCTTGACTGTGTAGATCTTATAGTTGATGAAGTGGAAGGATTCATTGATGCAGTCGGTGGTGTTGCTCGTGATCCAAATGACAAGGAAGGGCCAACGGGGATTACCGCATCACATTGGATTCAGTCCCAACCGCTTGTTTATGGCGTTTATTTCTCCAACGAACCCGCTGCCACCGCTGCGGCGGTCAAGGTGTTGGTCACCGACACCATTGATCCCTTCATTGATTTGTCCACTCTTAAGTTGACTGGAATAACGGTGGCCGGGAACTCTATAGCAGTTCCTCCTGGATTTGCGCCCGAACTTGGACATAATGCGGCAATCACAACAATTGATTTTCGACCGGTCCAAAACTTATTGACAAATGTAGATATTGTCCTCGATCCTGCTTCGCGCATGTTTACAGTGCAGTTTTCATCGATCGATCCTAGTACGGGACTCCCACCAAGCAACCCAGCTCTCGGTGTCCTCGCCCCCGGGGCAGAAGGTAGCGTAACTTACAGTGCAAGGCCTATTCAGACCGTAAGCACAGGGGCGCAGATCTCAAACCAAGCCACCATCATTTTCGACACAAATACGCCCATGACCACTCCGGTTTGGGTCAATACAATCGACAACACGCCTCCGGTCAGCCAAGTCGTCGCACTTCCAGTACGCGAGCCTGCCTCCGGCTTCACACTCGCCTGGTCCGGTACAGATGTCGGCTCTGGCGTCCAGGATTTCACAATCTTCGTTTCAGACAATGGTGGGCCTTTCACTCCATTCCAGACGAACACCGCTGCAACGTCGGCGACTTTCACTGGCGAAATCGGCCATACGTACGGCTTCTACAGCGTTGCCCGCGATCTGGTCGGAAACATAGAAGCCAGCAAGACAGCGGCAGAAGCATCGACTCAGGTTGTCTTGATTTCCGACAGCACACCGCCGACTACATCTGTTCTGTCTGCGCCCACTCCCAACGCGGCAGGCTGGAATAATTCAAACGTCACTATCACCCTGAACGCCGCGGATGATCCCGGCGGAACTGGCGTCAAGCAGATCAGCTACAGCGCTACGGGCGCTCAATCGATCGCCAGCACCACGGTTCCTGCCGCAACAACTTCTTTCCAGGTGAGCACGGAAGGCCTTACCACGATCGCATTTTTCGGCACAGACAATGCCGGCAACATGGAGACGCCCAAAACGCTCACCGTTGAGATCGACAAAACTCCGCCCATAATTACCTGCAGCGTTAGTCCCAATGTTCTCTGGCCCCCGAACGACAAGCTAATGCCAGTCAATGCTAACGTCACTGTGGCCGATTCGCTTTCAGGTTCTGTGAGCTTCAACCTTGTTTCCGTGACCAGTAGCGAACCCGACAGCGGGCTTAGAGATATTCAGGGCTTCGTGGCGGGGACATCATCCGTGAGCGGTCAATTGCGGGCCCAGAGGCTTGGCTCTGGAAAGGGCCGTGTCTACACATTGACCTATAGCGGCTTGGACCGCGCCGGCAACCCAGCAGCTTGCACGACAACAGTAGTTGTTCCACATGATCAAGGGCATTGATATCGACAGAAGAAAGCACAGGCGAAGCGAAAGACGAAAATCTTTGAATTAAAGGAGTGGCGAAACGTGTGGATTAACTTTTGTTTTATTGAAAGGTTCCTTAAAACAAGGACTCGACTAACCGCTGCCGAAAACTGCCTCAACGACAGGGTTCACCCCAGAAAAACGTAGGTAAAAATGTGACACACAGAGCCTCAAAGAGCTAAAAAGTTCAACAGCTTTCCACGAACGGCCCGCAACAGATTCCATAACAGCCACTTACGAGCAACGAATTTCTACCAATTCCAATAGACCCTGGAATCTGGTTCGGGACCAGGGGGTCTACCCGGCAGCCCTCTTGTAAGCCCTTTAGATTCAGCATCAAGTTTTTTCCGCCTGTTGAAGGCTGTGGAGCCTTGAGGCTTTCGCAGCTACAAAATCGACTACAGTGCCGGCGTTGGGCGACGTTGAGATTTCGCAAGCTGCTCAATTGAGGACATTTGTGGTAACGCCTGTCTGGTAGACCCTCTGGTCTTGCACCAGGTGCTTGACTCCAAACCAATGTCGACACCCATTATAGTAAGCTCAACTTTTCTTGATTTCGTATGTGATTTCTTGCCTTCGCTCAACCCGCTTTGCTTGCGTTTAGGCTACACCCTCTTCCGCCGAATCCCTCAGGAGCAAATTGCGGATGAGAGTATTCTGACGTTTCTTTTCGAACCAGTAATATGTGCAAGCCTCTTAATCAAAGTTATTGTTGTGTGCGGGGTCTTTCCTCTTTGAGCAGGCCATCAATCAGATTGCGCAAGGAGTTCTCATCCTCCAAAGCGGGATCGCCCCCGCGACCACCGCTCGTGGCGCGAATCATCCCGGTTCGGTCAATAACCACAACCTGAGGAATATTTAGAATTTCATTTCTGTTCCGGCCCAGATAATTGTCCACGTCGTCTTTGGACGCATAGCCCAATGGGTAGGTGAGCTTCAGGTAATCCACTACGGCGGGCAGAAGCTGCGCGCCGGTGCCCTCAGCATTTGGCGGATCAAAGACGATACCCACTGCCTGGAAGCCCTTCGGCCCCAGCTCATTGTTCAGCTTGTTCAGCGTCGCGGCCACGCGCATGCAATGCTGGGATTTGACGAAGAGAAATTCCATGACTACCACTTTGCCTTTGAAGCTTGAAAGCTGCGTGGTCTTGCCCGAGGAGTCAGCAATGGTGAACTCGGGCGATTTGCGAAGTACAGTCACAGTCGGCAGAGCAAAGACGGATGTTACAAGGGCCATTACCAGAAATATGAACGTGATCTTCTGTCTGCTCATAGACGTGCCTCCCAATATTCTTAATTAGTTTGCGGGCTGCTTTCGTTCGCTTTCATTGTCATGCACTGATCTGTTTCCATTTATCGGCGATGCGTTGCATTTCCGCCGCGCCAGCAGCGGCGGCGTCTTCCGCACTCTGTTCACCTTTCAATACCTTTGCAACCATTCTGGGAACTACAGAGCTGTTGAAAATTTCCATGAATGCCGGGTTCGCCATCGCGGGCACACCAAGGTTCGGTGTCCAGTGCAGCGCGTCCTGAAGAGGCGCGTATTTGTATGGAGGATCGGCGGCCGGGTCCTTTTGCAGTCGCAGAACAATATCAGGGACGGCTTTCGGATAAATAGGAAAATTGCAGCCCTTCGACTGCTCGTAACCGATCCTGGAGCTGTCAACCAGATCGCCCACAAACTTTTTGGCGCCCTCCTGGTTCTGGGCAAAGTTCCAGACTGCTGAACAATTGGTAACGTGTGGCAGCG
>Ga0070713_100000500_pt1 | contig 25055 bp, 20 predicted proteins | sample LARL82metaG_FD_65465 | JGI IMG/M metagenome (GOLD analysis project Ga0070713, IMG submission 65465) | Corn, switchgrass and miscanthus rhizosphere microbial communities from Kellogg Biological Station, Michigan, USA - LAR L8-2 metaG | ecosystem: Host-associated > Plants > Roots > Rhizosphere ...
AGGCATCTGGACAAGCTCGTACGTCGTGTTCACGGCGGGACTTGCGGCCGTGTCGATCGCGACGATCATGTGGCTCGTGGACGTACACGGCATCCGTCGATGGACGAATTTCTTCGTCATTTACGGCACGAATCCCCTTATCGCTTTCATGGGATCTGGCCTGGTGGCGCGGCTGATATACTCGGTGATCTTCGTGCGCTACAACGGTCAACGGGTGCCACTCGAGAGTGCGATCTTTCAGTCGCTGTTCGCGTCCTGGCTCACTCCGGTGAACGCGTCGCTCGCCTTCGCGCTCTGTTTCGTCGGGCTCTGGTTCTGTGTTCTCCTCGGTCTCTATCGCCGGAAGATCTTCCTCAAGGTCTAGCGCCTGACGCCCTTGGAGAATCCTGCCAACTCCGCCGGTGGAGCGAATCCACGCGCCGCGGGTACGAGCTCTGGAACACGAGTTGCCACTTCCACCGCTATGAGCGCGAGACGTAAGAACCTCCGCCGACGACTGGCGCGGGCCGTAAGGCGATCCGCGCTCGCCATAGCCTGCACTGCCGCGGGAGTGTCTGTGGCTGCCGGCGAGTTGCACGCCGCTAATTCACCCGCACTCCAGATCAGCCAGGGGACGCAGCAGGACGCGGCAGGCGGCGACTCTGTCTCGAGTACGCCTCGCAAAACACGCCCGAAATCGAAACGTGGCAGGCGGCGGTCGCGCAGTAGTGTCAGTCGTGGCGAAGTCGCCAACAGACCGACCGCGCTATCGTGGGCGTCCCCGCGTGGCCTGGAGTCGTTGACGGATGCTCTGAGCTCGGCCCTTACGCAGCACACGCGTGGGGGGCGGTGGGGAGTGATGGTTGTTTCGCTCACGCGGGGCGACACCCTTTTTCGCTCGAGCCCCGACGCGATGATGCAGCCTGCGTCGACGATGAAGATGTACACGTCGGTGCTCGCACTCGACCGCTTCGGCCCGGACTATCAATTCAAGACGACAGCGCTCCGGGAGGGACAGCTCGGCACGGACGGTACGCTCGACGGAAGCCTGTATCTGCGCGGCGGCGGCGACCCTTCCCTCTCGCCACGCTTTTGGGGCACCCTCAACCCGATGGACTCTCTGGCGCACCTGATCGCTGCTGCCGGTGTGCGGCACATCAAGGGCGACATCGTCGGTGACGCCGGGGCGTTCGATCCTCAGCTCGTCCCCGAAGGATGGCAATCCCGCTATCTGGGCGCGGCGTACGCGGCACGCGTATCCGCGCTTTCGTTGGACGAGAACCTCGTCTGGGTCGTGGTGCAGGCGGAGGGCAAGAAAGCAGTCGTCTCACTCGACCCGGCAACCACGACGATTCCCGTGCAGAGCACGGTCCGCGTCGTCGGGGGGAGCCGCGGACGCATCGGCGCCGTTAGGCAGAAGGACGGCAGCATTCTCGTGCGCGGAACGATCGGCGCGTCGGCGGCGCCGCAGCGCTATTCGCTCGTCGCCGATGACCCGGCGGCATTCACGACCGGTGCGTTGCGGGCATCGCTGGAGAAGGCGGGTGTCACAGTCGATGGGCGTGTCACGCTCGGCTCGACGCCGGGGAATGCCACCGAAGTAGCCTCGATCTCGTCTCCACCGCTCGCGAACATCATTGCCGAGATGAACCGGGAAAGTATCAATCTGTTCGCCGAGCTCCTGTTTCGTGATGCAGCGCACGCCGCGAACCCGGACCAGGTCGGATCGGCTCAAACGGGGCTCGCGACACTTCGTACTCTGCTCGCCGAAAAGGTCCATGCGCGCGGCGAAGACGTTCAGGTCTCCGACGGCAGCGGTCTTTCGGTTCTCGACCGTGTGACACCGCGCTCGATGGTGGAACTGCTGTCATTTGCGCACCAGGCGCCGTGGGGCGCGACCTTCCATGCGTCGCTACCCCTCGAAGGCGAATCCGGCACGCTGCGTCATCGCGCACGCTTCACCCCAGCGCGCGGCAACCTTCACGCAAAGACGGGCACGACCAACACCGTCGCGTCGTTAGGCGGCTATGTCACCGCGAAGGATGGCGAGATCCTCGCGTTCTCGTTCATCTACAACGGCAGCGATCGCTGGAACGCGAAGCTCGCGATGGATCAGATGGGGGCGACTCTAGCCGAATTCGTGCGATAGGCTCCCGCCGCCACGTGCGACCGAGGTCAGGACTGCTTGATCTCGATTCCGCGCCTCTGCAACTCTTCAATGTACCGCTCCGGGGGCACGCACTCGTCAGGCGTATGAACGCCAGCGGGCTTTACCTCGCCGCGAACCTGCATCATCCCCGTAATCGAGAGTGAGTACCCGGTCGTGCGCATCATCGCGCTCACGTGATGCTTCTCATCGTATCGGTCGATGAGCTCGAAGGTGATGGTTTTCGGCGAGCCGCTCTTCACACCGGTGACGACGACCCGCAACGCGACGAGGTCTTTCCCTTCCGGCTTCTTCAGGCGCGGCCCGACAATGGCCATGAACGCCTCACGAGGAATGACTTTCATACCATTCACATCAACGGGATCGAGCTCGAGCAGTCCCAGGTCCCGAATGGCCTCCATGCGCTCCGCGTGTCCCGGGTACCGCAGCGTCTTGTATTCCATCTCCGGAATCTTGTCCTCGTAGCGGAACGCCATCGTCGACAGGCCGCCGGCGGTGTGAAACGCCTCGAGCTTGCCGACACCGTCGCCGAAGCTCACCGGCTCCAGCTCCGAAAGAGCTCGGACCTGTGTGCGCTTCCCCTTCCGCAGCACCCAGGAGAGAGTCGTGTAATAGTCGAGAACGCCCTCGAGCGAGTAGACAATTTGATAATTCAGCGGTGGTTCCGGGTTCTGCGGCAGACCACCGACATAAATGCGAACTGATCGCACCGAGTCCAATTGCCGAATACCATACTCGGCGAGGATGTTCACCATGCCCGGTGCGAGACCGCTGTCGGGCACGACGGTGATCTTCTTCCGTTTTGCCTGGGAGCCGAGCGTTTTCTGCTGATTCACAATCTCTGTGTTGCCACCAAGATCCGTGAAATGGACTCCCGACTCGACCGCAAGACGCGCCATGTCGAAGTTGAAGTAGTACGGGATGGCGCTCATCACCGCGTCGCATTCGCGCATCAATCCGCGCACGGCATCTTCGTCGCGCACATCGACCGGCGTCGGGAGCAATCGGCGACCGGAATAGGAAGCGAGGAAGTCGGGGAGATGGCCGATCTTCACATCCGCCAATCGTACTTGCTCTACCTCTTTATCCTGCAGCAAATCAAACGCGCAAGCAGAGCCTTGCAGTCCGGCTCCGAGAACGAGCATCCGCATTTCAGAGACGTCTCCAGGAAGAATCAGATCGACTGCCACCGTGAAACTAAACGCGTTGGATAGCGCATGGCAGACGAGTCCACGGCGTGCACGGAATGGAAATTGACCAGAATTGACCGTACAGCTTCGCTGAGGGTGACGCGATGGAACGGGGCCAGATGAGCGCAACGAGTACAGCAGATGCCGCGGGCGATTGGCGACGCCACCTGATCGAGGAAGATGAGGGTGTGAAACGCATCCTTGCGGACACGCACCGGATCGCCGTGCTCGGCATCAAGACCGAGGAGTCTGCCGCGCCGGCGTTCTATGTCCCCGAGTACACTCAGCAGGCGGGCTTCGAGGTCGTACCGGTTCCAGTGTATTACCCCGAGGTTACCGAGATCCTCGGCGAAAAAGTCTACCGCACCGTGTCAGAGATTCCCGGCGCGATCGATATGGTGAATGTGTTTCGCCGATCGCACCGCATTCCGGCGCATATCGACGACATCATTCGGAAACGACCGAAATCGGTGTGGTTTCAGCTCGGCATCAGGAACGACGGCGCAGCCGAGCAGCTTGCGCGTGCGGGCATCGATGTCGTTCAGGACCGCTGCCTGATGGTAGAGCTGCAGCGGATCGGACGGTGATCGCCGCTACTGAAGGATGATCACTCCGCGCTTCGCGTCGAGCGTCCAGCGGTGCAGGGAAAGCAGCAGTCCGCTCGTTCGTGAGGCGGAGCTTTCCCAGCGTCCATCCACGAGGATGCGAAGACCCTGCGCATCGAGGAGCATGGGGCTGCGTGTTCCGATGGTCGTGAGCGCGACCTGCCCGCTACGTCGCAGCGTTATGGTTTGCGCCACGGCGTCGAACGTCGGCGCAAGTCGTCGCAGCACATCGAGTCCAATGAGAGCACCACTGGCGCTCCTCGTACCTTCACTGGTCTCGTCGAGTCGTGCCGGCACGTTGCTGAGGGTGACGTTGCCCAGATGCAGTTCGCTGACGACAGCGACGACACCGCTCGAATCCTCACCGAACGACTGGAGCCCCGCCCGCCGCTTCGCCTGACGACCGCGCAACACGACTCCAGAGACTCTGGGATCGATCAGCGCATCGATGCTGCGCTCGCCGACACCAATCGAAACGATTCCAACGCCGGTGCCGTCGCTGAGTGGCTTGTAGTGCAGCGTATCGACCGAATCGGCAAACTCGAGTACAGGCGCGTGGCTCACGAGCCACCGCGCGCGCTCGCGCTCGATGGGCGAGAGCGGCGAGGCCGGTAGCACCGCCAGCGCTCGATAATCGCCTAACGAACTATAGATCGGCGCGAGCACGCGCGCGATGCTGATGCTGTCTCCGCCGAAGAATCTCGCCTCTTCGAGCAGCACGGCGCCGGGACGCAGGGCACCGCGAGACGCGAGATATCGTCCCAGGGCGGCCCGCGCCGTCGCGTCGCGCGGACGGGCGCTGGAGGTGGCGTAGTATACCGACTCTGCAGTTGCTACTCGTCCCGAGGCGAGGAGCGAGTCGGCCTGCAACACCCCCCCATACCACTGCGCGCTTGCGCGTACGGGGAAGCTGAGAGCGACGGTGATCGTCAGGCTGACGGCGCACCGCCAGGTGCGTCGTACATCGAGTTGGCGCATTGCTCGGCTACCTGTGGTGAACGGCGATACGGGCGAGAAGCTCGACATCCGGGTCCACGACGAGCGACGACGGGGTGATCGGACGCGTCCCTGCTGGCAGGACGAGTTGCACCTGATTCTCCGCCGGAACGAGCACCGTCATGCGTTGCGTCGCTCCATTGGCGTTGCGCAACTCCACGGTGAGCGGAACGCGGAACGCGCCAAAGCGGGGACCCTGCGCAATCTCGAGCGTTACCTGGTGCGACGACGGATCGGACGACCAGGTCACGTCGAGCTCCGGGTATCCCGGGCGGCGCAGCCACTGATCGAAGAACCAGCCGAGCTTCTGACCGCTTGCCTGCTCCATCGCCTCACGTAGGTCGTCGGTGAGGGCAGTACCATCGCGGTAGCTCGCGTAATAACTGCGAAGTGCCGCGAAATAAGAGCTGTCGCCGACCTGTCGGCGAAGCATATGAAGAACGAAGCCGCCCTTCTGATAGCTGTTGGTGTTCAGCAGGGCGAGAAGATCGCGCTGGAGCGAATCGATTACAGGATGGCTGGGTACGGCTTCCGCATCGGCGAGGACGGAGGCGCGAATACTCTCCATGTCGTGACGAAAAGCAGCTTCGCCATGGGCATGTTGGGTCCACAGGGCCGAGAAGTAGGTGGCGAAGCCTTCCGAAAGCCAGAGATGTGACCATTCGCGCTCGGTGACCGCGTCCCCAAACCACTGGTGCGCGGTCTCGTGCGCGATGAGCCCTTCGTTCATCCTGCCGGTGCGAAAGGCGGCGTCGGCGTAGAAAATCGCCGTGGCATTTTCCATCCCGCCAAAACGCGTCGATGACTGAAGATGCTTGAGATCCTCGTATGGAAATGGTCCGACGAGCGACCAGTAATACGAGACGATGTCCCCGGCGCGCGCGAAGGCACCCGGCAGCATCGGCCGTTGCTCCGGCGCGGTGTACACAAGCTGCGGAATACATCTCGTAGAGCCGCCATTCCTGCCGCAGCCCGCGAGAGGACCCAGGGAGTACTCCGCCAGCGGCGCCGCCGCGATCACCATCAGATATACTGGTATCGGATGGGACTCATGCCACCGCGTCTCCATTCGCCCGTTAGGCAGTGGCTTGTGATACACGAGCACACCGTTCGCGACGACAGTGCGCTCGGCGGGTGCGCGAACTGTCCATGTAACGGTCGCCTTGTCGCTTGGATGGTCGACGCTCGGAATCCAGTGACGCGCCCGATTCGGCCAATTGTCCCCGAAGCCCGTCCAGCGACCCGCACTGTCGCTGCGGATGATGAGCCCATCCTCGACGGCGCCATGGTACGCCACCTCGACGCGGACCGGAAACTTCCCATTCGGACGGAAGGCGACGTGGATTTCGGCCGGCGTTCTCGAGAATGGCACCCGGACGCCATCCATTCTCACGCTGTCGACCGTGAGTTGCAGGAGATCGAGGACCAGCGTATCTACGCGCGTCGTGTGGCGGATCTCGAGCACCGCGTAACCCGCGATGACGTTGCCGCTCTGCGGAAGATCGAGCGTCAGGTCGTAGCTCTGAACATCGACGCCGGGACGATAAGGATGTTCGATGGCCGCGTCGCGCGTTGCACCCGGGCCGATATCGGCTTGAGCCGTTAGGCGCGCCGTCGCGAGGACGACGACCAACAACGCGCCGACCAGGCGACCGTACATGTTTTAAGTGCTCAGCGACCGAAGAGCTTTCCGAGAATGCGCGAATCAGACGGCCTTCCGTCGTCGACGGCAGCGCTTGCAAACGCCTCGGCGAACTCCAAAGTCGTCTGATACCGAGCCTCGGGACTGCGCTGAAGCGCCTTGCTGAGCACGCGCTCCACAGCCTCGGGGAAGCTCAGGTCGGAGCGCATGCGCCGGAGCGGAATGGGATCGCTGCGCAATCGCGCGATCATCATCTCCTGTTGCGTCCGCCCGAGGAACGGCAGCTTGCCAGTGAGCATCTCGTAAACGAGGAGTGCGAGCGAGTAGATGTCGGTGCGGGCGTCGAGGGTCCTACCACGCAGTTGCTCGGGGCTCATGAATTCTGGCGTGCCGAGGATGATACCTGTCGCCGTGAGCTTCTGAAGCTCTCCCTCCGCGCGACGCTCCTTGGCGAGGCCGAAGTCCATGACGACGGCATACTCCGTAGCGTCCTCGCGCTGGCAGATCATCACGTTCTCGGGCTTGAGATCCCGATGGACGATCTTCAGCTGATGCGCGACATGCAGTCCTTCCGCCATGTCGCGCACGAACGTGACGGTATCCGAGAGTGGGATCTGACCGATGCGGTTCGTGCGGTCGGCTAGTAGCTCACCTTCCACGAAGGGCATGACGACATAGACCATGCCGTCCTCCGTTTCGCCGAGCCGCATGATGTGGCAGACGTTGGGATGGGCGAGGCGCATGCCCAGCGCCGCCTCGCGACGCAGCCGCGCCATCGCATTCGCGTCCTCGGACAGAGCCGGCGACAGAACCTTGATGGCGTACCGATCTTCTGTCGCGATGTCGTGGGCGAGGTAGACGAACGACATGCCCCCTTCGCCGACCTTCCGGATCATCCGGTAGCGGCCCTCGAGCACCTTGCCCACGAGATTCGCCGGCGTAAGCGGCGTGTTGCGCATGGTCCGCGCTGGCGGCTCTGTTGCACGAGCCGGGGTGTTCGATCCGACGGGCGGAGCGGCGGCCGATTGGGAGTCAGCGTTCCGCGGAGCCGGCGGAGAAATGATCGAGCGGGCGACGAGGCGCGAGCCATCCCGAGGGCAAAACTTCGCCTCGGCAGGATACGTCGTTCCACACGCCGGACACCGATTCATCAGGTGCGCACCTGGTTGCGGCCACTCGACTTGGCACGGTACAACGCCTCGTCGGCGCGCGCGAACAGATCCTCCGTTGAATCCACCCGCGGCGAGGGAAAGGTGGCCACGCCGATGCTGGCCGTCAAATGTAGTGGCTCATCCCCGCTCGCATCGAAGGGATAGCGCTCGATCGACTCTCGCAGCCGCTCGGCGAAGATGATTCCCCCGTCCTGCGACGTCTCGGGCAGTATCAGAACGAACTCCTCTCCACCGTAGCGTGCAGCGATGTCTACGGTACGGACTGACGCTTCGACCAGCGCGCCGATCTGCCGCAGGACGGCATCGCCGACGAGGTGGCCTCGTTCGTCGTTGATCCGCTTGAAATGATCGATGTCGAGCAGCAGGAGCGTGAGCATGGACTCATAGCGCTTCGCGCGATCGACTTCGCGCGAAAGCCGCTCGAGAAGAGCACGGCGATTGAGGAGGCGAGTCAGCGGGTCCGTCGTCGCCAACGCCTCGAGTCGCCGATTGTCGGCGCGCGTGGACTCGAGCGTCTGCGCGCGCTTGATCGCCGCCACGGCTGCGTTCACCACGGTGCGCGCGAACTCGACATCGTCGTCGACCAACTCTCGCTCGTGGCGCTCCGTACGCAGCATCAGGGCGCCGGAACGCCAGCGATCGACGCTGAAGGGCAGCGCGGCCACCGACCGAATGGCGACATCTCGACCTTCTTCCGCCCACATTTTTCGGGTTTGCTCAAAGAGCGCGTCGCTCTGGACCTCTCGAACGAGCATCGGACGCTCACTCTCGAGCGCGCTCACGAGCTCCGGATACCGGTCGAGGCGAATCGTGAGATCGGGCGCCGGCGGCTCCTCGAACGAGGCGACGACCGCGGCTGTAGCGTCACCGGCACTCGCGAGCACCACCGAGCAGCGGGATAGCGCAAGCGCTCGGGCCACCCGACGAACGAGAATCCGATAGATCTCGGTCGCCGACAGCTCGCCTGTCACCTCGTTCAGGATGTCGACAATCTGGCGGTTACTCGCGACATCTTCGCGTGCGCGCTCGAGCTCCGCGCGCGCGGCGGCGAGCGCCGCTCGCGCCGAGCGCAACTCTGTCTGCGCGCGAAGCTGGGTGTGGATGCGCGCAAGAAGCTCCGGCACCCGAAATGGCTTCGTGACGTAGTCATCGGCAACGCGAGGCGGCACCAGAACGCTCGTAGCCTTGCCATTGGACGGCAGATGCGTTGCCACGACGATCGGTACATCCCGCCACCGATCGTCGCGCTTGACGCGCTCGAGGAGCTGCTCGCCGTCGGCTCCGAGATCCTCGACGTCTACGAGCAGCAGGTCGGGGCGGGTGCGCTCCAAGGCATCGACGAGCCGCCGCCGCTCTGGAACGCTGGTTACCTGGTAGCCTTGTTCCCGAAGGAGCCAAGCCAGCGCGCCAGCGGCGACCGGATCGTGATCGGCAACCAGGACGTGCGGCGGCTGTGCGCCGCCAGATCTGAGTGGAGGCGCTTCGCCGCGCTGGGCAGACTGTGTCGGACCGGTGGAGCTCTCACGCACGCGCGAGGAGCTCCAGCAAACCTGACCACTCGATGTTGCCGCCGCTCAGGACGGCAACGATGGGACGTTTGTCGGTCGGCCTAACGAGTCCCTGCATCAGCGCGGCAATCGTGATGGCGCCACTCGGCTCGGCGACGAGCTTCAGTCGGTCGAGGAGTAAGCGCACCGCGGGCGCGAGCGCCTCGTCACTCACCGTCACCACCTCGTCCACATACCGTGTGTGGTGCGCGAAGGGGAGACGGCCTACTTCGATTGCCATCAATCCATCGGCCAGGCTGCTCGTCTTCTCGAGGCGAACCGGATGCCCGGCAGCGCGTGCTTCGCTGAGCTTCGGCGCACCACTCGGTTCCACGCCCACCACGCGCACGCCCGGCACGCGCTCCTTGATGGCGGTGGCAACACCCGCGCTCAAGCCTCCACCGCCAACCTGCACGACCACGGTACCGACGTTCGGTGCATCGTCGGCGATCTCGAGTGCTAGTGTACCCTGACCGGCAATGATTGCCGGATCATCGTACGGTGGGACGAGAGTGCCGCCTTCCGTGCGAACGATCTCGAGCGCCTTGTCGTATCGGTCCTTTGTCGTCGTACCAGCGAGCACGACGCGAGCCCCGAGTCGCTCGGCGCCGCCTCGCTTGGCGTCCGTCACGGTGGTCGGCATGACCACCGTGGCGGGCACACCGAACAGCTTGGCGGCCAGCGCCACCGCTTGCGCATGGTTCCCGGATGAGGGCGCGACAACGCCTTTCGCGCGATCCGACGGCGAGAGGCGCGAGAGATAGGTGTAGGCGCCCCTGAACTTGAACGCACCGCCTCGCTGCAGCATTTCAGGTTTGACGAGTACGGGCGCGCCAATGGATTCCGAGAGCGCATCGAACGCGATCAACGGCGTGCGAACGGCAACTCCGGCAAGGCCACGGGCGGCGCTCTCGATATCAGCGAGAGTCACGAGCTCGATTTCGCTCGCGGACATCGTTGTCATACCAACACAACTCCTCTGAGGATTCGTCGTGAGCGTCGCGACTATGAATGTCCTACGCGAAATGAAAATCGCGATGTGCGTTGACGACGATAGTTTTGGATCGATCGCTCCCACGGCCGTCGCGTGTCCTCAGCACGATCGGCAACTATGGGCGACGTGCGCGGTGCGGCGAAGGGAGGGCCGCCTAAGCTAGCATCGGCATTCTGGTAGGTAAAGCGACGCGTCGCGTTGTTCGTCATGGAGTCGAGTCTAGGTCGAACGCGACGGCAAAAACAAACACCGCCGAGACCGATGTACAGACTTCAGTCGCGGCGGTGCCATGCTATGTCATTTCGTCCGATAGAGTTTATTCGTCTTCGTCTTCCGGACCGACGCTCACCGGCTCGCCAGGCTCATCGCCGGGAATCTCGTTCTCGTCTTCCGGGACCACGCGCGCAACGTCCATCACGAGATCGTTGTCGTCGAGGTTGACGAGCCTCACGCCCTGCGTGTTCCGACCGGAGACGCGAATCCCCTTCACGGGCATTCGGATCGCCACACCCTGCTTGGTGATGAGCATCAACTCATCATCGGGCAGGACTTCCTTGATCGACACGGCATCGCCGGTTTTCTCGGTGCGGTGCACGGTGATGATGCCTTTGCCTCCCCGTTTCTGCACCCGGTACTCATCGATCGGCGAGCACTTGCCCATGCCCTTTTCGGTCACCACGAGGAGATTTGCCTCTCGCTTGATCACGACCATGCCGATGACCTCGTCGTCCTCACCGAGCTCGATGCCCTTCACGCCTGTGGTGTCGCGACCCATCTCGCGCACGTCGACCTCGTGGAAGCGAATCGAAAGGCCGTGGTGCGTCGCGAGCACGATGTCGTTCGTACCGCTCGTGATCTGGACGTCGATCAGCTCGTCCCCGCTCTCGATCTTCACCGCCTTGACGCCATTCGACCGAACGTTGGAGTACTCGGACAGCCGTGTCTTCTTCACCGTACCGTTCTTCGTCGCGAAGAGAAGGAACTGATCTTCGGCGAATTCACGCACCGCCACCAGCGCCGAGACATTCGTCTCGGCTGCCACGTTGATCATGTTGACGACCGGCTTGCCCTTCGCGGCGCGTCCGGCCTGCGGAATCTCGTGCACCTTGAGCCAGAAGCAGCGCCCGTCCTCGGTGAAGATCAGGACGTAGTCGTGTGTGGACGCGATGAAAAGATGCTCGACAAAGTCTTCATCTTTCAGTGACGCGCCATTGTTCCCGCGGCCACCGCGTCGCTGCTTCTTGTAGGTGGAAACAGAGGTCCTTTTTATGTAGCCGGAGTGTGAGATAGTCACGACCATCTCTTCTTCGGCGATCAGATCTTCAATTGTGAACTCGCCTTCGTCGCTGGTGATCTCCGTGCGACGCTCGTCCGCGTACCTATCGGCGATCGTCTTGAGCTCATCCTTCATCAGCGTCATGCGCTTCGGCTTCGACTCGAGCAGAGCACGCAGGTCCTTGATCGTCGCGCGCACCTCCTTGAGCTCCTCCTCGAGCTTTTCGATCTCCAGCCCCGTGAGCCTGGCGAGACGCATGTTGAGGATCGCTTCCGCCTGACGCTCCGAGAGCTTGAATCGCTTTTGCAGTCGATCGCTCGCGGTCGGCGTGTCCTTTGCTTTCCGGATGATCTGCACGACCTCGTCGATGTTGTCGACGGCGATCTTGAGACCTTCCAGGATGTGCTCGCGCTCGAGGGCCTTTTCGAGCTCGTACTGTGCGCGACGTACGATGACTTCGTGCCGGTGATTGATGAAATGCTCCAGCATGTCGCGGAGCGGCATCACCTTCGGAACGAGCTGCTTCGTCGTCGGATCGGGCACCAGCGCGAGCATGATGACGCCGAACGTCGACTGCATCGCGGTGTGCTTGTACAGCTGATTGAGCACGACGCGCGGAATCGCGTCGCGCTTCAGCTCGATGACGATGCGCGTCTCGTCCGCCGACTCGTCGCGCAGATCCGAGATGCCCTCGAGCTTCTTGTCGCGCACGAGATCGGCGATTGCCTTCACCAGGTTCGCCCGATTGACCTGATATGGGACCTCGGTGACGACGATCTGGGACTTGTTGGACGTCTCCCGCTCCTCGATCACCGCCCGGGCGCGCATGACGATGCGACCGCGCCCCGTCTCCTGATAATCCTTGATCCCCTGCCGGCCATAGATGTAGGCTCCCGTCGGGAAATCAGGTCCCTTCACGATCTTCCGCAGATCACCAATGGTCGCTTCCGGATTGTCGATCAGGTGAAGGACCGCGTTGATCACCTCGCTCAGGTTGTGCGGCGGAATGTTCGTCGCCATACCAACAGCGATGCCTGACGAGCCGTTGACGAGCAGGTTCGGCAGGCCGGCCGGAAGGACCTTGGGCTCCTTGAGGTGGTCGTCGAAGTTCGGCGCGAAATCAACGGTGTTCTTGTCGATGTCGGCCAACATCTCCACCGCGATCGGCGTTAGGCGCGCCTCGGTGTAGCGATACGCCGCTGCCGGGTCGCCATCCATCGAGCCGAAGTTGCCCTGCCCGTCGACGAGCGGATATCGCAGCGAAAAGTCCTGCACCATGCGCACGAGCGCATCGTACACCGCGCTGTCGCCGTGCGGATGAAAGCGGCCGAGCACATCGCCGACGACCGTCGCCGACTTCTTGTACGGGCGATTGGGAACGAGCCCGAGGTCGTTCATCGCGTAGAGAATGCGCCGGTGAACTGGCTTCAATCCGTCGCGCACGTCGGGAAGCGCGCGCGACACGATGACGCTCATCGAGTAGTTGATGAACGACTCTTTGATCTCCTCGTCGATGAGACGGGGAAGGATCCTTTCTCGGTTGTTCGGTGCAGTCATCTGCTACGGGGGAACCGGCGACGGGAAATGGCCAATTACGGGCTTCGATGAGCCTTGGCGGGAGAGCGTGAAATTTACCCGTGGACGCTGGGAAAATCAATTGATGTGCCACGCCGTAACACGTTGCACATCAGGCACTTAGAATCGAGTATCTGGCGTCCATCGAGTGCCCGATTTCAGCCTCGATCGGGAATCGATTCTCAGCCGATGCGATCGTGGCGGCCAGTCTCGACATCGATGTCGCGAGTGCCCCGAGCATCGTCGTGCCGATTGGCCGCCCCGCGCTCGTTCGCGCGTGCAATCTCCCGCTCTTCCTCTTCCATCGCTGCCGCATCGGCCGCCTCGGCGGCCCGCTCACGCGCCAGTAATTCCTCGCGCTCCCGGCGCCAGCGTTCGTACCACTCGCGCGTCACTTCCGCGGCGAGCTCACGATTGCCGAGACCGAATGCGAGCGCCATCGCCAGCGCTATCGCGCCAAACAGAATCGCGAACGCGGTCGTCACGATGTCCGTCGCGATGCCCAACTCCTGCAGCGCCATGAACACGGCAAGTAGAATCACACCCCCGCGACCAGTACGCGCGAGCGCTCGACCCCCATGCAGTCCACCGGCTGATGCCTGGATAAGACCACCGACGAAGCCGCCGAGGACGATGCCGACGAGCACGATCACAATGGCGGCGATGACACTCGGGATATAGCTGACCAGCGTCGAGACGACATTCGCCAGCGACTGCAGCCCCAGCGCGTTCGCGGCGAGCAGGATCACCGTGAACATCGCCAGCCAGAACACCAGATTCGAGATGACGCGCGTCGGATTCACGTGCGTACCGGATCGCTCCACCGCCTGCGTGACACCCCCGCGCTCGAGCAGATAATTCAGTCGAATGCGGCGCAGCAGCCGTTCGGTGAGCTTCTCGAGAACCTTTGCCAGCAGATACCCGGCAAAGAGAATCACGAGCGCACCTAACAATGGCAGCGCGAGCTGACCGAAGACCTGCGTGAAGCTCGACTGGAGCCGGTCGCCGAAGTTGAGAGTGTCGGTTGCCTGGGGGAGCTGCACGAAATACCGGATGTGAAAGCAGTGACGAAGCGCCTCGTATCAGTTTCGGGTCCCGCGCTTCTGATCGAAGATTACACTCCGGCGGCACTCTGGACAGATCAACCATTCGCGCCGTCGGGCGTAGCCGAGGCCGAACGATCCTCCGCCAATCGATCGCGTCGTCATCGCGGCGCCATCGCGCGGGCAGTGGGGCGTTTCGCCCGCGTTGAACTTCTGGCGAATCGCCGACTCCTCCTCTGGTCCGTACTGCGCTCGATCCATCGACGTCCTAGCGGTCGGCACCGAGGTCGATCACGACTTTTCCGAACTGTTCCGCCTTCTCCAGCCGTTCGAAGGCCTCTCGCGACTGCTCGAGGGGATATACGTGGTCGATTGGGGGATACAAGCGACCGCCACGAAGCTCGTTCACGATCGCGTCGTACTCGGCATCGTTCCCCATCGTCGAGCCAAGGATGCTCCATTGATTCCAGAAGAGGCGACGCACGTCCGTCTCGACCATCGGTCCAGTCGTCGCCCCACACGTTACGAGCCGACCGCGTCGACCGAGCGCCGCCAACGAGTGTTTCCAGGTTGCCACGCCCACGTCGTCCACCACCACGTCGACCCCGCGCTTTGCGGTACGGTCGCGGATCAGCTTCGCGACGTCGGCCCTGGCGTGGTTGATCGTCTCGTCGGCGCCGAGGGCGCGCGCTCGTTCGAGCTTCGCTTCGCTGCTCGACGTCACCCACACTCGTGCGCCGAGTTGTTTGCAAATTTGTAACGCGGCAATGGCGACGCCGCCGCCGATTCCCCAGATGAGCACATGCTCGCCGGGGCGCAGCCGCGCGCGCGTGACGATCATGCGCCAGGCAGTGAGCGACGCGAGGCTGAACGCCGCCGCCACATCCGTGGGTACGGTTGCCGGTACTTGCCTGACGTTACGAGAGGGAAGAACGACATATTCGGCTATGGTTCCAGGCGCGTGTTCGCCAAGAATGCCAAATCGCACGCAAAGAGATTGCTCACCATCGCGGCAGTACTCGCAGGTCCCGTCGCTCAGACCGGGATTGATGACGACCACGTCCCCGACGGCAACTTCGTGTACGTCGTCGCCGACCGCGTCGATCACGCCCGTTCCATCCGCACCCAGTACCCAACCGGGCGCGATCGTGACGCCTGGCAGGCCGCGGACGACGAAGAGATCGAGATGATTCAGCGCGGCAGCGCGCATGCGCAGGCGCACATCGGTGGAACGACGCAGCTCGGGTGTGGGCAGATCGTTGCGCAACTCGAGCTGGTCGAGACCGCCGTGCCCGGAGATCGTCAGGCCTTTCACGAAAACGGTACCGTTATATTGATGAGCAACTGAGACCTCATATTAACGCAGCGCTTTCCGCGATGACATCAATCAAGGTGCCTCCGCTCGGCGAATCGATCGTCGAAGCTACGGTTTCGCGTTGGATGAAGAAGGAAGGCGATCAGGTGTCGCCTGGCGACACCCTGGTGGAACTGGAGACGGACAAGATCACCGTCGAAGTACCAGCGATGAGCCGCGGTGTATTGACCAAGCGGCTTCACGCCGAAGGCGACGTCGTGAAGGTGAATGATCTGCTTGGTGAGATCGACGAAAGTGCTGCGGCGGCGGCGCCGAAGCGCGAGACCGCCGGAGCTGCGACGGCGAGCGCTTCGCAGAAGTCCTCCGCTGGAGGGACAGCGTCGGGAGCGACTCCGGCACCGGCTCTAGCGGCGCCCGCACCGACAGCGGCATCGCCGGCGGCCGCCTCCAAGCCAGCTGGCGAAGTCCGCGCGTCTCCAGCAGCCGAACGATTGGCGGCGCAGCAGAAGATCGACCTGTCTACCGTGAGTGGCACGGGGCGCGGCGGCGTGGTGAGCAAGGCTGATGTCATCGATAATACGACCGACGGGCCGGGCGCTTCCGCGGCATCACTGGCCGCCCCGCCTCCACCCGAACGACCAGCGCCCGCGTCCTCGTCAGGCGCCGCCGCTCCGCAGAGCCAACGGCCGGCCACGCCACCGGCACCACCCAGCGACGGCAGTCGGGAGACCCGCGAGAAGATGTCGACGCGCCGACGGCGCATCGCCGAGAATCTGCTCCAGGCTCAGCACGCGACGGCGCACCTAACGACGTTCAATGAGATCGACATGAGCTCCGTGGAAGCGCTTCGTGGTCGAATCAAGGAGCGCATCGAGAAGGAGCAGGGCGTACGATTGTCGGTAATGCCATTCTTCGTGAAGGCCGCGTGCCTGGCGCTCAAGACATACCCCGTCGTGAACTCGCAGATCGACGGCGACAGCGTCGTCTACAAGCACTACGTGAACCTGGGAATCGCTGTCGCCTCCGACGCCGGTCTCGTGGTTCCGAACATCAAGGACGCGGATCGAAAGGGGCTTCTGGACATCGCGCGTGACATTGCGGCGGTGGCCAAAAAGGCGCGCGACGGGAAGCTCGCGATGGAAGATCTGACAGGCGGCACGTTCACGATCACCAATGGCGGCGTCTTCGGCTCGCTCGTCTCGACACCGATCCTGAATTACCCGCAGGTCGGCATCCTGGGCCTGCATAAAATTCAGGAACGGCCCGTGGCAATCGCCGGCAAGATCGAGATCCGGCCGATGATGTACGTAGCGCTCTCCTACGACCACCGGATCATCGACGGGCAGCAGGCCGTGCTCTTCCTCGTTCGCGTGAAGGAGTTGATGGAAGATCCGGCCACGATGCTGGTCGAGTGACGCCGCCCAACGATCGGATCGCCTAACGAGCCAGCTTCCGCCGCCTCTCGCGCGGCACGCTTCCGCGTGTTCTTAGCTTTCGGATGGGCCGCGAGCCGTCGTTCGCGGCCCCTTCTCGAGCTTCAACCGACATATGGCAACGCAATCATCTCCCGCTGACGTCGTCATCATTGGCGGCGGTCCCGGCGGTTATGTCGCGGCGATCCGTGCCGCTCAACTCGGATTGTCCACGGTGTGTGTCGAGATGGACAAGACGCTCGGCGGCACCTGCGTGAACGTGGGTTGTATCCCCTCGAAGGCGCTGCTGACTTCGTCAGAGCATTACGAGTTCGCGCGACAGCATGCGGCCGAGCACGGAGTCAGGATCGATAGTGGGGGGCTGTCGCTCGATCTCGTCACGATGCTGAAACGAAAGGACGAGGTCGTTGGCCAGAACACGCGCGGGATCGAGTTCCTATTCAAGAAGAACAAGATCACGTGGGCAAAGGGTAAAGGGTCGTTGCGGCGAGTTGACGGCGGGCTGGAGGTGACGGTCTCAGGGGACGTCGCGACTGGGGGCCCCCCCCCACAAGACAAGATCGCGTCCTACGCCGCGAAGAACGTCATCATTGCAACCGGCTCCGTACCAATCGAGCTCCCGTTCCTCAAATTCGACGAGGAGCGCATCCTCTCGAACATCGGAGCGCTCAAGATCCCGAGCGTGCCGCGCCATCTCATCGTCATTGGCGGCGGCGTCATCGGCCTGGAGCTCGGCTCCGTCTGGCGCCGCCTTGGAGCGAAGGTCACCATCGTCGAGCTGCTGCCGACAATCCTTCCGGGAATGGACGACGACGTCGTGAAGGAGTGCGACCGCGTCTTCCGCCGGCAGGGACTCGACCTGCGCACGGGAACCCGCGTTGTCGGCGGCCGCCGTGAAGGCGACAAGGTTTTCGTCGAGATCGAGAAGGACGGCGCGAAGGAAACGCTCGAGGGTGACTACGCTCTGGTCGCCATCGGTCGCAAACCATCACTCGGCGGACTCGACGCCGCCGCACTTGGCCTGAGCCTGGGACGTCGCGGCGAGATTCTCGTCGACGACCAGATGCACACCGGCGTGCCTAACGTCTACGCGATCGGCGATTGCGTGCCCGGACCGATGCTCGCGCACAAAGCCGAGGAAGAGGGCGTCGTCGCCGCCGAGACGATCGCGGGACAGAGTGTGCACATGCACTATAAGTCGATCCCGAACGTGGTCTACACCTGGCCGGAAGTCGCCGCCGTCGGGCTCACCGAGAGACAGGTGAGGGAGGATGGCCGACAGTATCGCGTTGGCAAGTTTCCCTTCAGCGCCAATGGGCGGGCGCGCACCATGGGTGAGAGCGCCGGCTTCGTGAAGTTCATCGCCGACGCGCGCACCGACGAGCTACTCGGCGCGCATCTCGTCGGCCCGAACGTCTCGGAGCTCGTCGCCGAAGTCGTTCTTGGCTTCGAGTACCGCGCGTCGACAGACGATATCGGCATCACCGTGCATGCCCATCCGACGCTCTCCGAGGCCACAAAAGAAGCCGCGCTGGCGACGCTCGGCCGCGCGCTGCATATCTAGTCGGGGCAGTCGCGCGGCGGGCGACGGCTCGAGCCTGACTGCTCAACACGCTCCGCATCACGGCAGTTTATGACTGGCTATTTCGAGCAGGCGCCACGGCCGTTGTCGCCGGACGATCACGTGCCGGCACGGGTGCTCCTCATGGGCGCGCTCGGGGTCACGCCGTACATCGACCGCGCGATGGAGGTGCTGCAACTGGCCGAGCGCGGGCACGACGACGAGCATCGCGCACTGGTGATCGCGCGCGACGGAACCGTCGTTGGGCTCGCGCTCTTTGGCATCATTGCTGGCGCTATGGGTGTGAGCAAAGTGCACGCGACGGTCGTTGCGCCCAGCGTGAGCGCGGCCGACGTCGGCGAGCGCATCATCGCAGCCGTGATCGAGGAGTCGCGCCGTCGCCGTGATCGCCTCGTCGTCGCCGAGCTGCCGGACGACCCAGCGATGGGCCAGGCGCGCGCCCTTCTCTCCGCGGCTGGATTCGCGGAAGAAGGGCGAGTTCCGGACTACTACCGAGACGGCATCGCACTCACGCTACTGCGGCGCGAGCTGTAGAGCGGCGCCGTCAGGGGCGCGTCGTGTCGCGACGGGTCGTCGGCCGGTGCGTCGAATCGGGACGCGATCGACGGCCGCCTAACGAATCAGTACGCCCGCGGTGCATGCCGCGCGTGCGTTGCATGTTCGGGCTCCTGGCGGCACCCTGAGTGATTCGCGATTGATCATTATCAGCGTTCAGGCTGTCCGAGCTCGAGAAGTTCAGATTTAATGAACGGTACACGTCGCTCGGGTTGTTGCCGCTGATGTTGTTGTTCCGGCGATAGCACTTCATGGCGTTTCTCGTACGCGCGCCCATCACGCCGTCAATTGAGCCCGGATTGCAATTGGCCTGCTGTAGCGCCGTCTGGAGTTGGGTGACCTGATCATGGCTCAGGCGGCTCGTCCGACCAATGCTGCCTGACGAGGTGTGCTGGCGGGCGCTTCGTCCTCGGGTGCTATCCGCGTTGCGCATCCGCGACGAGTCTGTCTGCGCGGCGAGCATCGCCGGCAGGGCGGCCAGTGCGATCAGTGTCGTTGCGATTCTCGTCATGTCCTCCTCCATCAGTTGGCATGCATCACGATCCCAGATGATCGCGAAACGTGGGACCAGTGCAATGGATGCGCCGCTGACGAGTGAGGCACCGAAGACTCCGGCGACTCTCCCAGGTGCGAAAACGTCACACCCGCGGCGCGTCACGCCGCGGGTGTGAAGCAATCACGATGTTAAGTGTTCTCTACTTGCTCTTCAACGCACCGGCTTGGACGGTCGTGGTCGTCTTGATGAACCGGTCATACCAGGCCAGATACCGCTCCAGGCGGTCCTTTCGATAGCTCGGAATCGTTAGGCCATGGAACTGGCTGGGGTAAATGACCAGCTGAGTCGGGATGCCAAGCGAGCGCAGCGCCTGATACATCTGCTCGCCACCGATGATCGGCACGTTGAAGTCCGAAGCGCCGCCCATGAAGAGGGTTGGCGTCTTGATGCGGTCGGCGTGGAAGAAGGGATACGAGATCTTGATCCAGAGATCCTGCGCCCTCCACGGCGGACCGACTTCCTGGTTGTATTGCGTGATGTACTGATCCGTGCCGTACATCGAGAGCTGCAGCGCGCTCCCGGCACCGGCCACGGCGGCCTTGAACCTCGGCGTCGTCGCAATGGTGTAATCGGTGAGGATGCCGCCATAGCTCCAGCCGCCGATGCCAAGCCGGTCGGGGTCGGCAATGCCGGCGCGGACGACCTCGTCCACCGCGCCCAGCAGATCGACGACCTCCTTGTCCCCCCAGTCGGCAAAGATCGCCTTCTGATACGCCGAGCCGCGTCCGTTCGAGCCACGATAGTTCACCGAGAGCACGGCGTAGCCATTCGCCGCGAAGAGCTCGCGATCGAAGCTGAAGCTGTACGCGTCCTGTCCGTTCGGACCGCCGTGGATGTAGAGGATGAGCGGCACCTTGCCGGCCAGCGTATTGGCCGGCCTAACGAGGACGCTATGGACCTCCGTGCCATCCTTGCTCTTTGACGAGATCCCCTCGGTGGTGCCGAGCTGCAGATGCGCGAAGAGCGAGTCGTTCTGGTGCGAGAGTTGGCGCAGTGTTCCGTTTTCCCATGCGAACACCTCCCCGGATCGCTCCGGTGTCGACGTGAGCACGGCGAATTTGCCGCTCGTGCCGGTCGAGTACGATGTCACGACACGCTTACCCGTTATGAGTCGCTCCACCGAACCGTCAGTGACGCGGACGCGCGCGAGTTGCTGCTCGCGATCGTCGGCGAGAAGCACGTACACCGACTTGCCGTCGCTGCTGAACTCCGCACTCGAGAGTGGGCGATCGAGCGCCGTCGTGAGCACTCGCGCCGGAGCACTGCCATCGCTCGGCACGATTGCAAGCTTGCTCAAGTTGTACGCCTGATACTTCGGCTCGTCGCCACGAAAGAACGCGATCCACTTTCCATCCGGACTCCACGAAGGACGGCCGTCATCGGGGCCTGGGAAGTCCGTCAGCCGCTTGGGAGTCGCGCCAGCGCGCGCCGCGATGACGAACACATCGTTGTCACGCGTGCTGTCCGGCTCGGCGACCGGCCCGCGCACGAAGGCGATCATCCGGCTGTCAGGGGACCAGCTCGGTGCATCGTCGTCGTCGAGCCCGGAGGTGAGTGTCTCCACCTTTTTCGTCTCGACGTCGAACAGAGAGAGGTGGCTCCGCTTGCTGCCGAGATAGCCAGTGATATCCTGCTTGAAATTGTATCGATCGATGACGATCGGCTTCGGCGTCTTGTGCTCCGCCGTGTCCTTGCGAGCGATGGTGTCGGTCTCCTCGTCGACGACCAGCACCATTCGCTTGGAGTCCGGCGACCAGGAAAATTCGGATACACCGCCTTTCACCTGGGTGACTCGCTGAGCTTCACCGCCTCGCCGATCGAGCAGCCAGACCTGGGCTCCCTTCCCTTCCTGTCGGCCGGACAGAAAAGCCAGGTAGCGTCCATCCGGACTCCATCGTGGCGAGCTCTCGCTCTCGGGACTCGACGTCACTCGAATGGTCGTTGCGCCATCCCAGCTCGTCATCCAGATGTCGTTGTCGGATTTATCCTTTGCCGAATCGACGGTCGTTACGGTGTAAGCGACCCAGGCGCCGTCGGGGGATAGCTCGGGATCGCGTACATCTTTCAGCAGATACAGATCGCCGCTTCGAAGGGGCCTCTTCTGCTGAGCGCGGGCAGGAGCAACAAATGTTATTGCCGAAACTGTAAGAAGTGCTAGCGCACCGAGATGGCGACGCATGACTAGCCTCTAGGGGTGCGGGACGCGGGATACGGGTGGAGGGCAGACGGTAACTGTAGGTGCATGGATTTGTCTATAGCGCTCGCGCGTTGCGCTCGCTCACTCCTGCCTTCCGCCGTCTCACCCGCGCCCCGCGCCCCGCAACCCGCACGGTTCACCTCGCCGGCACCGCCTTTGCGACTAGTTCCCCACGGTTATGACCCTTCCTTCGGCGTTGAATCGGGATCGAGCCCCCTCGCTCCCGTCCGATCTGAGCACACTCCGACAGCGTATCGAGACCCTCGCGCGAAAGTCCGATGCGCGGGCGATTGGCGTTGCGCTACATGACACGGAGACGGGCGTCGAGCTGCATTACGACGCCGATCGTTGGTTCCATGGCGCGAGCACGATCAAGATTGCCATTCTGCTCGCGGTGTACGGCGAGATCGACCGCGGTCGTTTCGCCCGCCAATCGCGACTGCACGTGCGCAACCGCTTTCTGAGCGCGTACGACGGCTCGCCGTTTCGCGTGCTCGCCGATCGCGATGCCGACTCGGAGGTGCACGCCGCTATCGGCAAGACGATGCGGCTGAGCGAGCTCGCCCTGCACATGATCGCCACGAGCAGCAATCTCGCGACGAATCTCCTGCTCGATCTCATCGGCCTGGAGACGGTGCAGCGAACCATCGACCGATTCGAGCTCACGGGACTCGACATTCGTCGCGGCGTCGAAGACGAGAAGGCGTACGAGCACGGCATCGTCAATCGGGTGACGGCGAATGGACTGGTGTCATTGCTGCGCTTGATCGCCGAAGAGCGAGCGTACACTCCCGAGCTCTCGCGCGAGATGCTCGACATCCTGCATCAACAGGAGTTCAAGAAAGGCATCCCCGCCCGGCTGCCACGTGAGGTCCGCGTCGCGCACAAGACGGGCGACATCTCGACCGTCGCCCACGACGCGGGCGTCGTCTACGCGCCCAATCGCAAGCCCTACGTCCTCGCGATTCTCACCGAGTGGTCGGCGGACGCTGGGAGTCGGTCGGCGACGATCGCGACGATCTCACACGCCGTCTACGAGGAGCTCCGCGGCTCAAAGACGGAGGGCGCGAATGCCTGACGTAAGGACGGCGACGCTTCGCATCGTCGACGGCTTTCGACTCGACAAGCCTCGGCGTGATGCGCTGATGCCCGGCGGCGTACTCCGCGACCGACAGGGCCGCACGCGTCAGTTGCCGCGCTACTTCTACGAGATCGAGAGCTGGGACGCCGCGCTCGAGTACGAGCTCGCACCGCACTTCAACTTGTGGGAATTCGTTCAGACGGATGTGCGCGAAGCAACGCCGCTGCGATTCTTTCCTCGTTATGTGCCATGCGCGGTCACGCTGACGGCGGCCTTGCTCGAGCCTTTCCGCGAGGCCGTGGGCGAGCCGGTGCGCGTCTCGGCGAATGGCGGATATCGGTCGCCACAGCACGAGCTCACGAGTCACGCGTCGACGCACTGTTGGGCATCGGCCGTGAACATCTATCGCATCGGCGACGACTATCTGGACACGCGGGAGCGTATCGAACGCTATGCGGACATCGCTCGCGAGGTGCTGCCCGGAGCGTGGATCCGGCCCGTCGGCGAGGACCGTGGCTTCTCGGACGATCATTTGCATCTCGATTTCGGTTACGTCGTCGCGGTGCCGCACGACGCCCCCGGTGACCCATTCAACCCGAAACTCGAGGGAGACCCGCTCTAGCGGGCGAACGCAGCATGGTGGCGGGGCGTGGGAAGGCAAAGCGGGAGCGGCGGACGCGCCTAACGGCAGACCGCAGGGCCACGGCTGCGCCCGCACCTCGTCCGTCCAGGATGTCGGCGATCGGCATCGAGGCCGAGTTCGTGGTCGTGATGGATGGTGTACCGGTGCGACCGGAAGACGTCTTCGGTTCGCCGCGTCGAATTGTGCGCGGTCCACTCATGCATCGCACCGGCCGTTCGTATCACCTGCCGACCGGTAGCGCGGTCTACTTCGATACCGGCGTCATCGAATTGGCGACGCCGATGATCGAGATCGACCGCGGGTGCGCCGCGCGCGCCGGCCGATCACTCTGGGAAAGCATTCTCTTCCTGCGGCGCGAGCTGGATGCGTGGCAGCAGCGCAACGGGCGCGACGTGCGACTCGTCGGGTTTAGTACTCACTATAACGTGTCGTTTGATGTCGCCGATCGCGGCGCCGACTCGAGCCGTACCGTCGAAAGGCTTGCGCTGCTCCTGACGTATCTGCTGCCGGCGCCGGTGATGCTGCTTGCCGCCAATCGCCAGTCGACCGGCATCGGTGTGCGCCCACGGGGCAACCGGGTCGAGATCACGGCGGACTTCACGCCGGACGCCGCACTGATGATCGCCACGGCGACACTCGTCGTCGGCGTAGTGCGCGAGGTCATGAATTGGCCGAGCTATGAGCTCTCCGCCCTCGACGAGTACAACGATCTACCGCGCTTCCGACACTTCACTCCGGCGCCGCACAGCTCGCGCAAGGGATGGGTCGCGCGATATTCGTGCTTCTCGCGCAATCCCTTCACGGCCCACGTCGATGACGAACCGTGGGATATCCACAGCGGCGAGTCGATTTCGTTGCGGGAGATCGCCGGCCGCGTCACGAAGCATTTCTGGCCGGCGATCCGCCGTTACGCGGATCCGTTCACCCTGCGTCTGATTGGCAACGTCATGGCGGGACGCGCGCCATCGCTACTCGAGTTGGCCGACCGGCCGCCAGCGTACGAGAGCGTCGGTACCCTCTGCGCGTGGGAAGAGAGCCTGTTCCCGGAACATCAATTGCCGCGCTCGCGCTATGAGCGTGTGCTCATCCGGGCAATCCACGGCGACCGCCTTCACCTCGACGGCGGCGACACGTACACGCCCACCGGCATGCGAGGCTGGTCGCACGTGATCTTCCGTCGCGAGCGCGACCGGAGCAAGCACGTCTTCTCCCTCGACTACCTGCTTCGCCACCTCGACGACTGGGAAGCGCGAAGTCGGTAGGTGGTGTCGAAGAGAGAAGGCCCGCGCACCGCAGGCCCTCTCGTTTTTCATCTACCGAGCTTCCTGGCGCGTACAGATGAAGGCATCTCGCGTTCAGGCGTGTCCTCCGCGCTTGCAGGCGTGTCCTCCGCTCGCTCACTCGAGCCCGCAGGCCGTTCAGCTTGCCCCTCCGGGCATGAAGATGCGCTCACCGGCGATTTCACCTTTGCCCGCACCGCATGACGTAGACTCCATCCCTCGTTACG
>Ga0070713_100000502_pt1 | contig 25024 bp, 21 predicted proteins | sample LARL82metaG_FD_65465 | JGI IMG/M metagenome (GOLD analysis project Ga0070713, IMG submission 65465) | Corn, switchgrass and miscanthus rhizosphere microbial communities from Kellogg Biological Station, Michigan, USA - LAR L8-2 metaG | ecosystem: Host-associated > Plants > Roots > Rhizosphere ...
CAGTTCGGCCGCCTCACGGTCAACACCGGCGACTACGTGGTCGTCCCGCGCGGCACCATCTACCGACTCGCCCTCGACGACGTCTCGAAGTCGCGCATCCTGGTCATCGAGTGCAGCGGGCTGGTCGAATCGCCGGACCGCTATCGCGCCCGCAACGGCCAGCTCACCGAGGCCGCGCCCTACAGCGAGCGTGACTTCCGCGCGCCAGACGATCTGGAGCAGGGCGAGGGACCGTGCGAGGTGTGGCTCAAGCGCGCCGGCAGGATCACCCGCTACTGCCTCGACCACCATCCCTTCGACGTCGTGGGCTGGGACGGCACGGTGTATCCGGTCGCCTTCTCCATCCACGACTTCGAGCCGCGCGCGGGGCGCTTCCACGTGCCGCCGCCGACCCACCAGACCTTCCAGGCGCGCAACGTGGTGATCTGCTCCTTCGTGCCGCGCAAGGTGGACTGGGATCCCGAGGCGGTCATCCTCCCCTACCACCACTCCAACCTCGACTCCGACGAGGTCCTCTACTACGCCGGCGGCACCTACGCGGCGCGCCGCGGCATCAGCGAGGGCTCGATCACCCACCACGTCGGCGGCGTGCCGCACGGGCCGCAGCCGGGCGCGCTGGAGGCGTCCTTCGAGCGGCCGCGCGAGACCGACGAGATGGCGGTGATGGTCGACACCTTCCGCCCGCTGCATCGCACCTCCGCGGCACGCAGCGTTCTGGACACGAGCTACCCATACTCCTGGCACGAGGCCGGCGCGTGAGCCTACCGCGCCGCGCCGCGCGCATCTCCGACTGGGCCCACGCGCAGGTCGAGGCCGGCGGCTGGGTGCGCCGCATGTTCGCCGAAGGGCAGCGCCTGCGCGCGCTCTACGGCGACGACGCGGTCTGCGACCTGGCCCTCGGCCAGCCGCTCGGCGAGCCTTCGCCCGCGGTGCGCGAGGCCCTGCAGCGCGCCGCGAGTGAGCGGGGCGCGGCGCGTTTCGGCTATATGCCCAACCTCGGCTATCCCGAGCTGCGCGAGCGCGCGGCGCGCGACGTCGGTTTCCCCGGCGTCACCGCGGATTCGGTGGCCATCACCGGCGGCGCCGGCGCGGCCATCTCGCTGGCGCTGCGCACCTTCGTGGACGCCGGCGACGAGGTGATCGGCTTCGTCCCCTACTTCGGCGAGTACCGCGCCTACTGCGCGGCGGCGGGCGCGCGCTTCGTGCCCGTGCCCTGCGCGAGCGACGGCGACATGTCGATCGACTTCGACGCCTTCGTCTCGGCGCTGAGCGAGCGCACCGCCGCGGTGCTGCTCAACACCCCCAACAACCCGAGCGGCCACGTCACAGCCGAGCGCGAGCTGCGCACGCTGGCCATGCTGCTCGACGCGCATCGCGCGCGCACCGGGCGCCAGGTGGTGCTCATCGTCGACGCCGTCTACCGGCACCTCCTCTACCCGCCGGCGCAGCACGTCGAGGCGATGCGGCATTACGACGCCACCGTGCTGGCCCGCTCCTTCTCCAAGGACCTCGGGCTGGCCGGAGAGCGCATCGGGTATCTGGCCCTGCACCCCGCATTGAGCGACGCGCAGACGGTGCGCGCGCTCGAGGTCGGCCAGCGCGCGCTCGGCTTCGTCAACGCGCCGGCCACCATGCAGCGCACCCTGCTGCACCTCGACTCCTGGGACGTCGACGTGGCTCCGTTCCAGGAGCGCCGCGACCACGCGCTGCGCTGCGCGCGTGAGGCCGGGCTCGACGCCGTCGAGCCGCAGGGGGGGCTCTACCTGTGGATTCGCTGCCCGTGGCCGGACGGGCTCGCCTTCGCTCAGGCCCTCGCCGAGAAGCTGGTCATCGTCGCGCCGGGCATCGCCTTCGGCGCCGCCGACCGCTTCCGGGTCTGCTTCACAGCGCCTCGGGACGCGCTGGAGCAGGCCATGGCGAGGATCGCCGAGGTACGCGCGGTCGAGCTGACCGCGTGAGTGCGGCGGGTGTGTGGCAGCCATCGCACACCCGCCGCCAGGACCTCGGTGCGACGCGCTAGGCTGGCATCTCGATGCGCTTCGTCACATACCGCCATCCCGACAGCCCGCAGGATCGCGCCGGAGTGCTCACGCCCGACGGCACCACCATCCACGGCATGCCGCCCGGCGCCACGCTGCTCGGCCTGCTCGGCGACGACGGCGATCGGCTGCGCAGCGCCGGCGAGATCGCGCTGCGCGAGCCCGCCGAGGTGCATCAGCTCGGCGAGGTGCGTGTGCGCGCGCCGCTGCCGCGCCCGTCGACCATCCGCGACTTCTACGCCTTCGAGCAGCACGTGCGCACGGCGCGGCTGCGGCGCGGCCTCGACATGGACCCCGACTGGTACGAGCTGCCCGTCTTCTACTTCACCAACCCCTACGCCACCCGCGGGCCCGACGACGACGTTGCGGTGCCGCCGGGATGCAATGAGATGGACTACGAGCTGGAGGTCGGTGCGGTGGTCGGCATGGGCGGCGCCGATCTCGACCCCGCCGATGCGGAGCGCCACATCGCCGGCTACACGGTGCTCAACGACTGGAGCGCGCGCGACGTGCAGCGGCGTGAGATGAAGCTCTCCATGGGGCCGGTCAAGGGCAAGGACTTCGCCACCTCGATGGGTCCGATGCTGGTCACGCCCGACGAGATCGAGCCGAAGCGCAAGGGCCGTGCCTTCGACCTGGCCATGACGGCTCGGGTCAACGGTGTCGAATACTCGCGCGCCTCGCTGGCCGACATCTACTGGAGCTTCGGCGAGATGCTCGCCTACGCATCGCGCGGCACGCGCGTCGAGCCCGGCGACGTCATCGGCTCGGGGACCTGCGGCACCGGCTGCATCCTCGAGCTCGCGCTGGTGCACGGCACCGAGAAGTACCCATGGCTGAAGCCGGGCGACGTGGTCGAGCTGGAGGTCGAGGGCCTCGGCGTGCTGCGCAACCGCGTCGTGGAGGGGCGGCCGTTGCGGCCGCTGCGCTGATGGGCGGCGCCACCGGCGAGGCGATGGTGCAGCGGCTCGACGCCGTCGAGGAACGCTTGCGCGCCCTGGCGGCGACGCCGCCCGACAGCGTGCGCGGTCGCCGCACCGATCCCGACAGGCCCAGCGGCGAGACCTGGGAATGGGGACAGGTGTGGGCGCATCTCGCCGAGTTCGTGCCCTACTGGGTGGAGCAGGCGCAGGGCGTCATCGCGGTGTACGGCGGTGAGCCGGTGCCCTTCGGGCGCACCAAGGCCGACGCCGGCCGCATCGCCGCCATCGAGCGCGACCGCGGCGTCGACGTCGCCGCGCTGTGGTCGCGGCTGGAGTCGCAGATCGGCGACCTGCGCGCCTTCCTCACCGGCCTGCCCGATGGCGCCTGGTCGGCGCACGGCCTGCACAGCACGCTCGGCGTCATGCCACTGGAGCGCATCGTCGACGAGTTCATGGTCGGCCACCTCGAACAGCACGCCGACCAGCTCGACGGCCTGGTCGAATCCTGAGCAGGACGGACGGCGGAGGCGCGCCGCGCACGCGAGCGCGGCGCGCGCCTCCGCACAACTCAGTGGATCAGCCGGGATACGGATAGGGCAGGTCGGCGCACTGCCCCGTGGGCGGCTGCTGCGGCGAGCACGCCTGCGGCTGGTCGAACGGGTGGCCGCAATCCTGGCCCGAGCCGCAGGTCTGGTCGAACTGCGCCTGCGTCTGCACGGTGACCACGATGGTGCCGGTCAGCGAGTCGCGCAGCGTGCCGGTGTCATCGAGGCTGGCCGCCCGGACGAAGACCTGCAGCGGGATGCCGGACACCAGGGGGATCGCCGCACCGATCACGCCGTTGCCATCCGACTCGTAGGAGATGTCGGACTCGCCGGGCAGGCAGGACACGCAGTCGTTCTGGTTGACGTCGTAGCCCTCGAACACCGTCGTGGTCGGCGTGTCGAGCGGGCTGTCGGGGATCACCTGGGTGACCTCGAAGAGGCCCTGGTTCATGAACGCCGTGAGGTCGAAGCAGTCTCCGCCCAGGCCGGTGCCGCAGACCAGCGCGCCCGCGGCCTCACCGAATGCGGGGTCGGTCTCCACCGTCGCGGCCACGTACCTCGCGGTGAAGGTGGCGATGCCGGGCGGGCCCGCGGCGTGCACCGTGTGCACCGCCATGGGCGTTACCCCGAAACCGCATGCCAGGGCGATCACCATCGCCGGACGCCGAAGCCATGTGAGTCGACGCATTGTCGCTTCCCTTCCTTGCCGCGGCGGAACGCCCGCCACGTTCGACGCGATAGTCTAGGCGAGCAGCGGCGTCACGGACTGTGACTCCGGTCACAGTCACGGCCGGGTCAGCGCGGCAGCGTCGGCGGCGCGGGACGCGGTGCGCTGAGCGCGTCGGGGGTGTCGGTGTCGAAGCTGCGCAGGAAGGCGGGCCGGGCGCGGTCACGGAAGACCCGCTGGAAGCGCCGCGCCACCATGGAGTCGAGCAGCGCGGGCGCGTGCCGCCCGACGAAGTTGCCGACCGCGACACCCGGGCTGGAGGCGATGTCGCGCTTGTGCGTGACGCAGGAGCGGATGATGGCCCGCACCGTGTAGTCGACAGGTTCGGCCGGAACCGCGCCCTCCAGCGAGACGCCCTGCGCCGCCGGGCCGTCGTGGATGGCGGTGCGGATGTAGCCGGGGTAGATGGTGCTCACCGTGATGCGACCGCGGTACTCCATGCGCAGCGTGTCGGAGTACGCGGTCACCGCGCGCTTGCTCGCCGTGTACGACACCGCGAAGGGCACGGTCACGAAGGCCAGGCCCGAGGCGATGTTGACGACGTGGCCGCGGCTGCGCAGCAGGTGGGGCAGCGCCGCCGCCGTCGAGGTCCAGGTGCCCAGCAGGTTGATGTCGAGGACGCGCCGCGCCGCCGCGTCGGGAAAGGCGCCGGCGTCGTGGGCGATGCCGATGCCCGCGCAGTTGACCAGGACGTCGATGCCGCCCATGCGCTCGGCGGCGGCGTCGACGGCGGCCTGCACCGCCTCGGCGTCGCGGACGTCGGCGGCCAGGATCTCGGGCGGGTCGTCGCGCAGGTCGAGGCCCATGACGGTGGCGCCGAGGCGCCGCATCGCCTGCGCGGTGGGGCCGCCGATGCCGCCGGCGGCGCCGGTGATGAGCACGCGGCGGCCGGCGAGTCCGGCGGCCACGTTGCGGCGGATGCGGGTGGAGAGCACGGCGCTGAGATCCCCCTGCGATGCGCTGGAGCGTCGGCGCCGATCCTAGCGGGATCAGGGTCGCCGCCGCCGCCCTCGCGGCGCGAGAGCGGACGGCGGCGATCCCGCGATCGACCTGCCTACGTGGTGGGCAGCGTCAGCGAGAGCCGGGCGAGGACCAGGCCCGAGGCCAGGTTGTCCGGCCGCCAGGTGGGACTGTCCACCTGGGTGATCTCCAGGGCGAGCCGGTGTCCCGACTGCAGCTGCCAGGCCGTCGGCCAGAGCTCGTAGCGCAGCGGCATGGTGCTGCCCACGCTGCCAGCCAGCCGGTACACGCTGCGGGTGATCAGGGTCTGGGTGCCGGCCACCGGGTCGACGTCCCAGAGCCGGGTGGCCACCACCGCGTCGGTGCCCAGCAACGTCGCCTGCAGCGAGACCACGGGGCTGCCCACCAGGGTTGCGGCCGCGCTCGGCGAGAACGTCCAGCGGGCCACGCCGGGATCGCTCCCCGAGGCGGTCGAACGGCAGCCGCTGGTGGTGCCCGGGAAGCCGCCGTTGGCGATGGGATCGACGGCGAAGGCCTCCGGCCCCGCCACCGCGGCGCTGCTGGTGGTTGCTGCCATGGCTGACGAGAACGTGAGCGACCCCGTCTCCAGGTCCTCCAGCCGCTCCGCGCTGAGATAGGTGGTGCTCTGCCCGGCCACGCAGTCGACGGTGGCGAAGGTGGTGTGCGCCTGCGCCGGCACGCCGCCCGACATCTCCGTGGAGAGCCAGGTGTTGGCGTCACCGTTGACCGTCTGCCACAGCGCGGTCGGGTTGCCCGCGTAGGCGTGGCCGAGGTCGCCGAACATGGTCCACACCGGGTATCCCGACGCGGAGGCGCGCAGCCGGTTGGCCATCTGCAGCGAGTGGATGCCGGGGAAGAGCGGATCGGTGATGCCCTGCGGGTTGAACACCGGCACCGCGGCGCTCAGCGGCGGCACGGGCATGTAGAACGGCGAGCGGAACTGGGTCACCTGCTGCACCGCCGCGGCCACCATGGGATCGGCGCCGTAGGGCTCGCCGGCGCTCAACCCCGCGTACCAGGAGACCAGGTCGGCGGTGGGATCGAGCTGCGGCGGCGCGTACTGCGCGGTCTCGCCACCGAGCGCGAACAGCCCGTCGACGTAGCTCTCCTTCTCGACGCCGAGCGGCGTGATGTGGTCGCCCGCGGTGACGCCGATGCCGTCCGACGCGGTGCCGTTGTCGGTGAGCGCCTGCAGCAGGTCGGTCCAGGTGAACTGCGGGACGGCCGCGGCGAGGTGCAGCGCGATGCCGGCGGGCGAGGTCCACGCGCTGAGAGTGCCGTCGGTGTTCATCACCTGGTTCTGCGACAGCGCCAGCATCCAGCTCTGGCCGCCGCCGTAGGAGTCGCCGGTGACGGCGATCTTGGACGCCTGCGCCACGCCGTCGTCGACGAGCAGCCCGGCCAGGTACTGCGTGTCGCGCACCTCCCAACGGCGGTCGGCGAGGTGCGTCCAGCTGGCCCTGCCGGTGCAGCCGGATTCGCTGAGGTAGACGGGGACGCCGTTCTCCTTGCCGCAGGACTCGTGGAAGCCGCGCGCCGTGTAGTTGAGCACCGCCCAACCCTGGGCGGCGAACCAGGCGTTGTTCCAGTCGTACGTGTTGGTGCCGTTGCCGGCCAGGCTGGTGGCCTCGAAGTCGGTCTTGCTGTTGCCCCAGCCGTGCAGCATCACCATCAGCGGCAGCGCGCCGGTGGCGGAGTCGGGGATGGTCACGTCGGTGTCGAGCGGCGTGCCGTCGAAGCTGGGCACCAGGCCGGTGCACACCGTGTAGGGCACGCCGCCCGCGGGGCTGACGTGCGCGGACGCGCTCAGCCCGCTGGGACAGGCCAGGCTGGCCCCGGCGCGGACCGGGGCGTTGAGCCCGGCGGCGCCCGCTGCGACCACGCCGGCGCAGGCGAGGCTCAGGGTTCGTCGGATGGTGACCACGGCACAAGTCCTCCCGCTCGAAGCGTGCCTCCCGCCGTACCCCCCGATCCGGCTCCGCCGCGCGACAGCTGCGCGGGGAGGCTCGGCGCTCCACTCCTTCCTTACCGGCTGCAGTCTGGGATCAGGTGATCGCCCGTGTCAAATCAAACGAAACGAAAGCCACGAACGCTCTGCGGGCGCTCAGGCCCCGCCGGAGCCGTAGTCGGGCTTGAAGAACACGCGGGTGTCGGGCGGGAAGGGCTCCAGCGCGCTGTCGGGCAGGACGGGGGCCTCGGCGTTGGGCTGCTCGATCCAGCGCTCGACGAGGTCCTCGAAGAGCCGCATGCAGGGGTCGAGCGGGAAGCCGAGCGCCTGCAGCCGCTCGGCGCGCTCCTCGAGGAAGGCGCTCAGCGAGGTGAGGAACTGGCCGCCCAGCTCACGCAGCCGGGCGGTCGCCTCCGTCCACTCGGCGGAGCCGGGGTCGCTGCGGAGCTGGCCGGCCTTCGCCGACCACAGTGCGGTGACCAGCTCGGCGAGCAGCGGGTTGAGCTCGTCCGACATGGCCCGGATCTCGGCCAGGCGGTCGACGCGCTGCGAGGCCACCCAGGCGTCGCGGGCGGGCTGGGCGCCGATGCGGCAGAGCGGGTAGTAGCGGCTGCGGCGCTCCGGGACGGCCGCCGAGTCGAGGTGGCCGCAGGTCCAGACCGGGGGCAGGGGTCGATAGCCCGTGTCGAGGCCCACGAACATGCCCGGCTGGTACGCCGGACAGGCGTGGAAGCCGTCCGGGAATGGCCGCGGATAGGGGCAGCGGTCGGCTGGGCGCTCGGCCATATGTCGTTGTGGTCGCCGCGCGGAGGTGAACAGAGCGCGCCGATGATACGGCCGGTCAGCAGGGCACACCGGCCGCCAACATGGCTTTGTTTCAGCGCGCCCGGGATCGCTCCGCACGCGGCAGGGTGAGCAGGAAGACGCTGCCCAGTCCGGCGGCCGACGCCTCCAGCCCCAGCGAGCCGCCCATGGCCTCGGCCAGGCCCCGGCTGAGGTAGAGGCCGAGGCCGGTTCCCGTGCCGGCGGTGTCGACGCGGAAGAAGCGCTCGAAGATGCGCTCGCGCAGCGGGTCGGGCACGCCGCGGCCGTTGTCGGCGACGCGCACCGCCACGCTCCCCTCCCCCGCCGCGGCGCTCAGCACCACCCGGGGCGGGCCGTCGCAGTAGGCCACCGCGTTGTTGACGAGGTTGTCCAGAATCCGGCCGGCCAGCAGCGGGTCGGTGCCCACCATGACGTCGTCGATCTCGCCGACCTCGACGATGCCGCCGCGCAGGGCGGCCCGCCCATGGCCGCGCAGGGCGGCGTCGCGGAGCAGCCCGACGACGCTCACCTCGACGATGCTGACCGGGATGCTGTGCGCCTCCAGCCGGGCCATGGAGAGCATCTCGTCGATGGCGGTGGCCATCTCGCCGGCCTTGGCGCGCATGGTGGTCACCAGGGGCAGCGCGGCGGAGCCACTGACGTCGCCGTCGGCGAGCATGGAGAGGTAGCCCTGGATCACCGTGAGCGGGGCGCGCAGCTCGTGCACGGCCATGTTGACGAACTCGACGCGGGCGCGGTTGGCCGCCTTGGCCTCGTCGAGCAGGTAGGCGTTGCGCAGCAGCAGGGCAGCCAGCGAGGCCACCTGCTCGACGCCGCGCATCTCGGCGGCGGTGAAGGAAACGTCGTCGCGGCGGCCGAGAGCGAGCACCCCGAGGGTGCTGCCGGCGACGGCGAGCGGGACGACGAGGAAGCGGTCGTAGCCGCCCACGGCGGCGTCGGTGCCGGGATGGGCGGCGAGGTACTCGGCGGCACGCAGCTGGCGCACCTCGCCGCTCTGGATCGCCTCCTCGGTGGCGGGGGCGACGGGGAAGCGCGAGCCCGGCGGAACGGTTCCGGTGGAGAGCTGCACCACCACCTCGGCGCCGTCGAGACGCAGCATCGAACCCTCGTCGGCACCGGCGGCGCTGACGGCGTTGCTGAGCACGTGGGCGAGCGCCTGGTGGCTGTCGGCCTGCGCGGCGATCTCGCGGGCGGCGTCGACGGCCGTGCCCAGCGCGGTTGCGGTGGTGTGCAGGTCGTGGAAGAGCACCGCGTTGCGCAGGGCCAGGGCGGCGATGCCACCGAGCAGGTTCATGGCGGGCAGGTCGCTCTCCCGGAAGGGGGGATCCTGGCGGCGGCTGAGCACCAGCAACCCGAGCGGCTCCTCCTCGGCGATGAGCGGGATGACGGCCAGGTGGTTGACCTGGCGCAGCGCCTCGCGGAACTCGGGGAAGGCGCGGCGGTCGTCGAGCCGGCCGGCGAGCACGATGCGCCGCTCGCGGATGGCCTGCAGCACGGCCGGCTGGGCCTCCAGGCTGGCCATCGGGTAGGCTCGGCCCACCCAGGTGAGCGCCTCCTGCTGGCCGGCGGTGGCCTCGATGACGATCTCGTCGGGGCCGAGGTGGGAGAGCGTGGCCCGGTCGGCGTTGAGCGTGGAGAGGGCCTTGTCGAGGATGCGGCGGATCACCTCCCGGCGCTGCAGCGAGCCCGCCAGGCTGGTGGCCATGTCGAGGAACAGGCGGTGACTGTCCTCAGCGGGAGACGGCCGAGTCCCTGGCGGCACTGTCCTCCTCTCCTCCCGCCCGCTCGTCTTGAAGGCCATAGGCTGCAGGGAGGAATGGTACGCCAGCGCTGGCCGTTTTTACTGCTGTTCGGCAGGCGGAAAGGGACTGGCGGGAAGGGAGGGATTCGAACCCTCGGAGGAGCGTTTGATACCCCTCACCCGCTTAGCAGGCGGGCGCTTTCGGCCACTCAGCCACCTCCCCGCGGAGTGCGGTCGAGTATACCCACGCTCCTGCGGGCGCGGATCGCGGCTGCGGGTAGACTCGGGGGTGGCTCGGAGCGATGCCGGAGTGGTTGATCGGAGCGGTCTTGAAAACCGCAAGGGCCGCCAAGCCCTCGGGGGTTCGAATCCCTCTCGCTCCGCGGCTGCCACGTATCCCCGAACAGGGACACGACCTCGGCGGCCCGGTCTGAGCGAGGCACGTAGGCGACGATCAGGCCGCCGTCCACGTCGAGCGCCTCGAACACCTCCCTGAGCAGGCCCAGGCGGGTCTGCGGGTCGCCACTCGCCCAGGCGTCCAGGACGCCCGTGAAGGTGAGCGGCGGGCGGGTCGGCTTCACGGCATGGGACAGCTCGGCGCGGATCGCCTGGAGGCGGTCCAGCTCGGCCAGGTACTGCTCCTCGGTCCACCGCTTGGCCGTGTAGAACATGAAGTCCGCCCGGCGAAGAGACTCATCGACGTTCTGGAGCGCAGCTGCCGCCTCGTCACGGTCGCGGCCTCCCAGGTCACCTGCTCGCTCGGCGAAGCGCTCCGGCGTCTGCTCCTCCAGCCAGTGCATGACCGCCTCGGCCCAGGCCACCAGGTCGCTCTCCCGGACCATGCGCACCTGGCAGCGATCCGGGGAGTCCGCGCCCCGGCAGCGGTAGTAGACGCGCTGGCCCCAGCGGTGGACGGTCATCCGGCGGCCACAGGTGCAGCGGAGCAGGCCTTGGAACGTGTACGACCGCGGGGGGCGCGGCCCCGATCCGCCGCCGGTCCCTCGGCGCTGGCGCTCCCGAACCCGCTGGACCGCCTCCCACGTCTCCATGTCGATGAGGGCAGGCCACTGCGCGTCGATCAGGTCACCCTGCCGGTAGCGGCGGCTCTCGGAGTACGTCTTGCCGATGTAGGCGACGTTGCCGAGCATCTGCATGATGGTGTCGCCGTGCCACCCCTTGCCGCGCTGCTCCTTCGGGCCGGTGTTGGCGGGCAAGATGGCGCCCTCGGCGTTGAGGCGCTCGGCGAGCGTCCTGGCGCTGTATCGGCCGGTCGCGTACTCGGTGAACACGCGACGGACGAGAGAGGCGAACTCGTCGTCCTCGACGACCGTCCGGTCCACCCCCTCGCCGCTCCACTTGAGCCCCGCGATCAGGGGACCGACCGCCTCACCGTGCGCCGCCGCGTACCGCTTGGCCTCACGGATCTTGGTGGCAGTCATCTTGCGTTCCATCGCGTGCGCAGCGGCGAGCGTCGTGTAACTGAACTCCCCGACAGGGCTGCGGTCGAACTTGCCATGCACGAAGGCCACGTCGATCCATGGCCGCTGCTCCAGCAGCGCGTACAACTCCAGCGCTTCCGTCGTGTTGCGGAAGGACCGCGACTGGTCATACAGGGCCAATACGACCTCGGTCTCGTCAGGTCGCACCTGGTCGAGACGTGAGCGCAGGCCCTTCCAGCCGTTGCGTCGCTTGGACGAGCCGCCGCTGAGGTCCAGGTCTTTGAAGACGACCACCTCATCGCACGACTGAATCTCCGGGAGACGGCGACACTCGTCCTCCTGCACCTCGGGGCTTGCGGTGCGCTCGTACGACTTGTGCCGTGACTGTCGCAGGTAGATGAGGCCGAGCCTCGGCTTGCGCTGCGCTCTCATGAGCAGAACTCCGCACTGAGCGACATGACGAAGACGCCATAGATCATGTCATTCATGGCAGTAATGATACCACACTTTCGTGTATCATCACAAGAGGGGCGACAGTCCTGATCTGTCACTCGTGACGACCATGCCGTGCAGTGCTGGCGCTCAGCGCGCGCCGGTTGGCGTCAGCAACGACCGAGGCCAGCCCCTCCCACAGCGGCGACCACGACGCCCGCTGTCTCGGAGTGCGCGATGGGGTGCGGCCAGGCGTGCGGCGCTTCGTCACCGTTCGGTCCGCCCCTGATCAGCGCCACCCCGACGCGGCGGCTGCGCCGCCGCGTCGGGGACCCCTTGCATCTCCCCTTGTTGGCGACGTTCGACCCTCAATGCCTGGCGCGCGCTGAGACGAAGTGCGCGCTTGCGCGTGACGACCTCGTCCAGCGACATGCCGCGGCGGACCACATAGCGCTGTGCAACCGGGACGGAGGCGATCACCGACGCCACATCGGGCAGAGCGTCCGCGGCTGCGAGCGATGTTCCGTATCCCACGAAGCCCCGGACCAGGCGCTCGACGCTGGCCTCGTTGATCCGCTGACGGACCAGGCCGCTGCGGGGTGACCCCATCTGTGCGGCGCGGATGGCGCGCCACACGCGCAGCTCCGACCAGCGGCACGGCTGCAGCCGATGGATCGGCCGACGGAGGGACAGCCAGTGCGTCCCGTACTCCCACAGGTCCTGACGTCCGGCCAGCAGCTCGTGGACGTGGCCGATGCCGAATTCGTGGAGGGCGCGTCGGCGGTACTGGAATTCCACGCGCCAGACGGGCTGGTCGGGGTCGCGGCCTCTCCAGATGACCTCGGGCCACGTCTCGCCGCTGTGCACCAACTCCAACGTCTTGTCGTAGATGCGCGCGACGATGTCGCCCTTGCCGAAGACGAATCCCGAGAACCGCCGACCGATGCAGTGCAGGCGGCGCGGTACCTCGGCCGTGGCTTCGGGCTCCTCGAAGAGGCGGCGCCACGACGCGCGGCAGAGGAAGCGGTGCAGGTCGCGAGGGTGCGGCTGCCAGCCCTGCACGTCGGCGTACATGTCGGCACGCGAGGCTTGCAACGGGACAGGAGCGGCGAACAGGTCGCGCTCGACCATCTCGTGCGTGAGGGCGAGGGCGTCCTCCGCGCCGACGTGGTGCAGGAACGACGACCGCACCATGACGTACACCGGCGGAAAGGGCTTTGCCGCGCCGATGCAGACCGTGTAGTTGGGCGAGTCCAGACGCAACGGGTACCCACGCCAGCCGTGCGGCTGCACGAGGAAGGCGCCGGCGTTGTGGCGAGCTCGATGACTGCGGGCTCCCGATCCTGCGCAGCGCTCCGCTGAATGCTCTGGAGCACGTCCAGGAGACCCGGTCGCACCACACCACGCGCCGACACATACACGCTATCGAGGCCCGCAGCGAGAACACGCACCTGCATCATCGCGGCTGTTCCGGATGCACGGAGTCGTCTACGTAGTTAAGGGGCGCCCACGCCGCTGCACTTTGGGGGCACGGTGTTACAGGGACCGTGCCCCACCGATCCCGGAGCAGCTGCTCGCTCTCGGCGGCGCTGATGTGGACCGCCTGGAACTCCTCCATGCGCTCGTGCGCCCAGATGGCACGTCCCGGTCGAGGCGGCAACACGGCGGCCCGGTCGGAGTCGAGCAGGATCTGGCTGTTGACCCGCGAGCGCACGCGGAACGCGACCGTCCCGGCCAGGTTGGCCTTGAGCTGCCCCGGCACAGCCTCGGCATCGGGTCGCTGCGTGCAGCAGAGCAGGTGAATTCCCGCCGCGCGTCCCAGACGGGCGATCTCGCACAGCCGCGCGCTCGCCCCTTGTTGGTGCTCGCGGGCGGCTTTCTCTTGCCCGAGGTCCCGCAGCGTGAGCTCGGCCAGCTCGTCGACGGCGACCAGGACGCGCGGCCAGCGGGGCAGCCCGGCGGCCGCCCTGGCCTCGAGGTCGCGGTGCCCCGTCGCCCGCAGGGCAGCCAGCCGGCGATCCAGCTCGGCCCGCACCGAGCTCAGCACGGTGTTGGCCGCCTCGACCGTGTCGGCGACGGGCGTGAGGGCGTGGGGCAGGCGGCCGAACGGCGTTAACTCCACGCCGCCCTTGAGGTCGATGCAGACCAGCCGCAGCTCGTGGGGTGTAGCGCTGAGGAGAAGCCCGGTCAGGGCTTGGGTCAGGAAGACCGACTTGCCGCCACCCGTCATGCCGCCGACGAGAAGGTGGGGCACGGTGGACAGGTCCGCCCAGAGCGGTCCGCGGCGTCCGACGCCGAGCCCCACGGCCAGCGGCGAGGCGGGGCGTCGATCGGCATAGAAGTCCGCGAACTCGACGCGGCCGGGGATGCGGCGGTGCAGCAACTCGACGTGGAGCAGGCCTCCGTCCATCCAGCAGGAGAGCTCGCAGGACAGGCGCTGCTCGATGATGTCCTGGCGCTCCTGCACGGCGCGCAGGCCGATGCCTGGCGGGAGGAGCCAGCGGGTGCGCACCGTGTCGCCGCAGCGGCGTGGGCGCCCCTTCCGCACCGGTCCCCGGACGTGATCAGCGCTGGTGCGCTGGTGGAGGCCCACGTCGACCATCGCGCGGCGGAGCTGCGCCGGCGTCGACAGGACGGTCGTCCAGAGCGTCAGGGCTCCGCCGAGCGTGGCCACCGCGGCGCCGACGGCGAGGGAGACGCCGCCAGGGAGCCGGAGCCCCCTGACGACGAGGAGGGCTGCGATCCCCGCAAGCGCAGCCGGGGTGGTGGCGGCGCGGACCACGCCGTCGACCAGGGCGTCCGTAAGACTGCGGCTGGGCGGGGCGCCCGCTGCCTGGGTCACCGGGACTTCGCCGCTCCCTTGGCGGCGACGGCCGTGTCGTCCGACGCCGGCGGCGTGAGGTAGACGATCTCCTCAGCGACGACGACGGTGCGGAGCTGGCCACCACGATCGCCTCCGTCCGGGTTGTAGAACTCGCCGCGGATACGGCCCTTCACGGCGACGCGCGATCCCTTGTCGTTGAACTTGACAAGGTTGCGTGCCTGTGTGCCCCAGGTTTCGACGCGGATCATGTCGGCCATGGGCCGTCCCTCAGTCCGGCGCCCGCCGGCGCGCCGCACAGCGATGAGGAAAGACGCCTTGGCGCGCGCCTCGCTACCACTGCGGGCGGCGAACTCCTGCAGCTTGATCTCTGAGGCAATCTTGCCGACGAGGTCAACGCTGTTCATGCGCGCACCTCACGCTGAGTACGCAGCACCAGCACGCAGGCCTTGCGATGCGCTGCCCGCTCCGAAAGCCAGCGGCGTCGCGCTCGGCGCCCACGACCTGTCAGGTTTCCGCCCGCGATCTTCATGCGCAATCCTCCTGTCCAAGCGCTGGCCGGTGCAGATGCGCACCGTGCAGAACAGGGGGTTAGATCAGCGGAGCCGGGGCGGGCTTACGGTCAGCATCGGGATCGGATCTCGTGATCGGCTACTCAACCGGCGGGTCGGCGCCGAGTCGCGAGCGGGGCTACCAACCTCCGCTGGCAGCCACCGCTCCCGACGGGGCCATCAGTTGTCGAAAGTGCTCCCCGAGACGCCGATCGCCGAGCTCTCGAAGCAAGGAACGAGCGTCGCGAGCACGTGATAGTGGGTGCCGTTGGATGGGGTGAAGATCGCAACGGTCCCGCCGATCAGCAGTCCCGGTGTTCCGGTGGTCGTTACGAGACTGGCTGACAAGCAGCTTCCATTGTAGGTGCCGCTGATGCCACCGCCCGAAAAATCCAGTCCCACTGCGCCTGACGTGTTGGCCTGCAAGCAAGTGTGCCCAACAAGCCCAGATGGCCAGTTGAACGACCAGCCGCCCGAGCCGCCAAGGCCCAACGCCGGACTGAATACCCAGCTCTCTGTCTGGGTACATTGTGTGACGGCCGCGGCATGCGTGACCGTTGTCTGCCCCAGCAATGCGCCGGACATGGTGACCACCATTGTGGCCAGTCCGATGAGCATGCGCTTCGTGATCCGTTTCACCGTTCTTTCTCCTTCCTACTGAACTAGTCGACTGGCTGGGCTTAGGTCACGGATGCCTTGGCTGACGGCTTGGATGACGAGTCGCTCCGGTCCGGCGGCTGACGACCGCACGCCGGTCAGAACGCTCCAGCCCCGACACCGACGGCCAAGCTCTCGAAGCAGGGTGCAACAGGAGCCATGACGTGAACGAAGGTACCGACAACTGCGACCGACCCACCGATCAGAATGCCATTCACAGGTTGCAGGCTTGCGAGGAGGCACGGGACTGTTCCCGAGTACGTTCCACCCTGATCGGTGACGGACGTCGGCCCGTCATGGGCAATCTCAACGTTGTTGTTGTTGTCGATCGTGACCGACGCGCAAACGCGGTCCAAGACGCTGGGCGTCCACGTATCCGTGCCGAAGGCGGGGAACACGGACAGCGGCCCGGTGAACGTCCAAATGTCGCCCTGCCCGCAGGCACCGACGGAGGTAGCCGCCGATGCGCGGGCAGCATGCCCGGCCAGCGAGCTGACAACACCCACTCCGATTGCGACGAGCACGACCGTGGCCCGTCTACGAATGCTCAGCACAATAAAGCTCCTTCAAATCCAGCTGAAGGGTGAGGATCCCTTCCAAGCTAACCGGCTGCAGATCCACTTCTGAGAAGGACGGACATCACCTCCTTCTCGTCGAGATGCGTCGTCGTTGAGCGATTCCTCCCATGGTCATGGCCACTGCCAAGAGCACCAAGCCGCCAATGGCGCCTCCGTGCAGCGATGATCCGGAGCCGACAGGAGCAGGCTGCGGCCGAACGATCGAACCACCAGCGATGGGCGGCGATGACGGCGTGGCCTTGCCGCCGTCGTTGGGCGTTGTCGGCGTGGGGGCGACTACCCGGCTTGGGTCGTCCTGCTGGGCGACACGGCCGGCGCCGCTCGATGCGAGGGGAGTACATGCCGGCTTCCACGTAGTACCTCCATCTTCGGAGCAATAGACGCCGCCCGGGGAACCGGCGAACGCCATCGTCCCGGCGAAGAGGCGACCATCCGGAGCCAGCGTCAGCGCGGATACGCCAGATGCCAACGGAGAGGATCCGCCCAACGATTGCCATGTGGTGCCGCCGTCGCCGCTGCGAAACACCCCGCCGCTGACCGTATTGGTCTTGGATTTGCTCGCACTCATCACGGCCGCGAAGACGGCTCCATGTTTCGTGGCCCGATCAAAGTCTGGTGTCACGGCGAGGGCCGTTATGGTGGTGATCAACGTGTCTGCACTGGCTGGCATCACCGTCGTGGGGACCAAGGTCCGACCACCGTCAGCGGACCAAAGCAGGCCCTTTGGGGTGAGAAAGAAGAGTGAGAGATCGTCCGCGAAGCTCGGCGAGAAGACCAACTGGCCACCCGACGATATCGACGTTTCGGCGGTGCAGGTCAACGAAGTGTTGCACCAGTCCAGACGCGGTGTGTTGCTATTGGGCTCCAGTCCTACCGCGATAGCCGCCGGAACGTCTCCAGAAGGGCGACCGTACACGGGCGTCGGCGCGACTTGAACCTGTTGCAGTGACGGATCTCCAGGGATCCGATGGGCCGTACCTCCAGGCAACCCGATGACATAGTCGGACGACCGGTCACTGCCCATCAGCACCAGATCGGTCTCGGCCCCGGTCACCGCAGACGCAGTCGGAGAACCCGGGGCGGCGTATGCCCGAAACGTCTCGCCGCCGTCTTGGCTCAGGGCGAAGCCCCCAGATACTGCAGTGGCCAGTTCGGCCTTGCCGGCGACACGGAGGGCGATCACCGGCCCCTGCTGCCAGCCCTTTGCCGCTGCTTGAGCCCATGTGGCACCCCCATCACGACTGACGAGCAGTTCCGCGCAGGCGGTCTGGCAGTCGGAGCGCTGGGCCATCGCGAACACCGTATGGCTCTCGGTGTAATCGGCGGCGGTGACGATCGAGAGAATCGACATGCCGGGGTTCGCCGCTCGTGCGCTCATGGGGATGAGCACCAGGAGCGTGACGCCGACACATAGTCCGCGGAGGATCCGTGCACCCATCGCCGCCATCCCTTCCTGAATACCTTGGGAGCCCTGGATAATCGCACCAAAGGCGCGACGCATCATGAGCGATCTTTCGGGCGGATACAAGCATTCCGGAGTGCTTGCGACAATATTGGTGACTGTGGCTATCGTGGTTATCGTGGCTATGACTCGCGAAGTCCCCTAGGCGGTTTCTGCGCCTTAACCTTCGCCCGCCACTGTCGGTACGGCTCAGGGCGCGCGGCCCGGCGTACTTCGCCCTTGGAGGCGCCAGATATCCGGCCAGACGGCCGTGGTCCCTTCGGCCGCCGCCTGGCAGACGTTCATCACGTTACCCGGCCGCTCAGCCGGAGAGTGCCCTGCCTTGTTACCTCCGTACGAATAGAACAAGGATGACGGCAGAGGTCATGGCAAGGATGGCTACCGTCTCCAGCCGCAAAGCCCATACAAGGCAAGTAGCCTTGCGATCGTTGCGCTGGCGTGCGGTCGTCAGGGCTTTGACGTCGGCTTCACTCATGAGGCGCGCCGCCTCATTTACATCGTTCCACTGCCAGTAATCCGGCTCGACAAGCTGCTTCAGATAGTCGATCGTCGGTTCGTCGTAGGACCGTATACGGTTAGCTGCCAGGCCTAGGTGAGGGGTCCCACGAGGTTGGTTACACCTACGCGGCCCTGAGCTGAGCCAGACGGCGGGTTGGTGGAAGCCCCTGCAGGCTTCGGTGAGGTCGGTGCCGGTTGTACCACCTCACCCAGCCTTGGAGCCGCTCGCAGCGGTCGTCGGAGCTGTCGAAGGCCCAGAGGTAGAGGCACTCGCGCAGGGCCGTCTGGATCCAGCGCTCCACCTTGCCGTTGGTCTGGGGACGGTAGGGGCGGGTGAAGCGGTGGCGGACGTGAGCAGCCCGGCAGACGCGGCGCCAGGCCTTGGACTTGTAGGGGCTGCCGTTGTCGGTGAGCAGGCGGTCGACGGTGATGCCCTGTTCGCGGAACCAGCGCACCGCGCGGACGAGGAAGTGCGCAGCCGTCCTGCCCTTCTCGTCGCCGAGCACCTCGCAGTACACCAGGCGCGTGCAGTCGTCGACGGCGACGTGCAGGATCTCCCAGCCCGCACCACGGTTGCGCCTGCGACGGTCGCCGTGGACGCGGTGGCCCCGGCTGCTGAAGCGCCCCAGCTTCTTGGTGTCGACGTGCACCATGGCGCCGGGCTCGGCGTACTCGTAGCGCACCACCGGCTCCCGCGGTGCCTTCGGCCGCTGGAGACCGCGCCGGCGCAGGATGCGGTGCACCGTCGAGCGCGGGATGCCGGTGAACGCCGCGACGGTGTCGGCGCTGGCGCCGAGGAGCTGGCGCAGAAGGACGACATGCTCCTCCTGGCTGGGGCTGACCAGCTGCGGCGAGCGGTGCGGCCGGCTGCTGCGGTCGACCATGCCGTGCCGCCCCTCGGCCTGCCACCGCGGCAGCCAGCGGTAGTACCAGCGCCGCGACACGCGGAACGTCAGGCAGGCGGCCGAGACCGTCATGCCGGCCTCGACCGCTTCGAAGACCTCGGCCCGCCGCCGCGGGGTCACCCGAGCGTTGGGGTGACAATGCACCTCGGAGCCCTCCCGGTTCGGTTGGTGTGAGCAACCTCACCTTGCCGGGTTCAGGGCTCCTTCTGTGTCACCAACGTCCCGGAGGCCAACACCTAGGCTTGCGGCTGCCAATAGCGACCCTAGTGCGGCGACGAGCGCAATCGAATCATGTGTCGTCAGTTGGAACGAGCTTCCGGCGGACTTGGAGAAGGCGGCGAGTCCAAACAGGAAGGTGGTCAAGGTGCCAGCAGACGTGAGGACTACCGTCCCACGGGATTCGAGAGACGTCTTCCGCGCGCGCTCTTCAGCGAGTTGTGCCCGAATGTACTCTGCGTAAATCGATCCGGCAGTATTGGTAAACGGCAGCGCCACGTCCAGATCCTACCGATGGATGTGAGAGCATGCAATTCGCCCCGCACCGTCGATTGCTCTCCTACGCATGACCGGCCGACGAGTCACGCCGCGGACACCGTATCGGCTACCTACTTCTTCAGCTTGGGTACAGAGACTAGAGGTACCTTCCCGGGATTCTTTCCGATTTTTTGCGTGTCTGACGACGTGCCGCTTTCGCTAGCGGTTGCCGGCTTGGGCTCTGCAACCATGGCGTCCCACCTCAACGTGCTCAATAAGCAGGCGCGCGCCTGACCGCTACCGGCTCTTCTTGACAGGTGCCAAGGGCACCTTTCCAGGATTCTTTCCGGGAGACGGCTGAGGCTTTGGCTGCTGAGGCTGATTCTTCGGCTGACCGCCCATGTTCCACCCTCTTGGGTTGCACCTTCCGCAACTCTACAACCTTCCTTGTCTCTTCGGTAGCCCACGCCATTGACGGTCGTCAAGGAGCGTCGATGACCCACCGCTCGACGTCACTGTACCGATGCTCGGCAACGACGCTGAGCTGACCGACCTTCCAGAGAGCACACCCCCGCGGGAGACTGGCGACCACGTGCGCCTCGGCTTCCGTCAGCCCGAGCAATAGCCGCGTCGCGGTGACCTCCTCCGGTGGCAAGGAGTGAATGACCCGGGTCTCCGAGTCCGCCAGCAGGCCCCGGGCGAGTTGCACTTGCTCGCTCCCGACGTCCCCCGTCGCGGTCAGGTCGGACAGCCGGTGAGTCACGGCGATGCACTGGACGCCCTGGGCGCGCGCGAGCTTCCAGGAAGCGGCCAGCCAGCGGGCGACGCCAAGATTCCGGAGGATGGCCCAGGCCTCGTCGACGACGAGGATGCGGCGGCCCGCGCCCCGTCGGGTCACGGCGCGGTGCAGCCAGGCGGCAGCGCAAGCCATCAGGACGCCGAGAGCGGACGACGAATAGACCGCGGACAGGTCGAGGGAGACGAGGGGCGCGGCCAGGTCGAGGCCGCCGGTCGTCGGGCCGTCGAACATGCCGCGGAGGTCACCCTCGCAGAGGCGACGCAGCTCCAGGGCCGCTGCCCGGCTCTGCTCGGCCAGCTGGTCGCAGCGCATCGCGATCCGGTCGGCTGCGTCTGCGGTGGGGCGCAGCAGGGCGGCGACCACCTCGGGGATCACCGGCTCCGGGGTCTGGGCCGCTACGTCTGCCAGGGCCAGTTCGCAGGCGGCTCGCTCGACGGGCGTCAGGTCCCGGCCGAGGCTGGCGGCGGTGATCGCTTGCAGGACCCCCAACTGGTCGAGCGTGATCCGCTCCGGTGCGGCGTCGGGACCGGCCACCGCAGGGTCGAGCGGGTTGAGCCGAACAGCACCTCCAGGCTCCAGCCGGATGGGCATCACCCCGACGGCCTCGCAGAGACGGTTGTTCTCTCCCGGCTTGACACTGAGCATCACTGCCCGGCGGCCCATCGCGATCTGCCGGTGAACGTAGGCCTTGACGATGGCCGACTTCCCCTCGCCGAGCTCGCCGAGCACGATCATCCCCGGGCCGGTGATGGCGCGACCGGTGAGCTCCCACGGGTCGTACACGAAGGAGCCGCCGCCGCCGCAGAGGTCGGTGCCGATATAGACGCCGCGGGAGCCGAGGCCGTCCTCGGCCATGAAGGGGTATGCCGCGCGGAGGGTCGCCGTCGTCGCTCTATGGGCGGGCTGGCGCGAGCGCGTCCTCATCGCAGGCCCCGCCCCAGCGGCAGGGTGTATGTCCAGGCCACGTCCTGCTCGCCGACCAGGCGGTGCAGCTGGAGTTGGGACTGCTGGGCGCGCTGCTCGACATCGGCGCAGGCCTCCTCCAGCTCCTCGACCGTCGCCGCCGTGACGGTGACGTAGGCGGAGAAGCGCACGGAGGCGTGGCCGTCGGCGATCTCCTCGCCGCGACGGACGACGTTCTCCTGCTCGCGCTGGCGCCGGAACCCCGTGATGAAGCCACCGCGCCGGCGCACGTCGTCGTCGGCCAGGTCGGCGGTCAGGGCGGCCTCGGCCTCCCGCTGTGCCCGCAGCGGCGGTTCGACCTGCATGGTCATGGCCACGGTGCGGCGTGCGGTCGTCTGGAGGAGCAGCGGCGCCAGCACGTCGGCTCCGACATCCATGCGCGGCCACTCCCGCACCCAGTAGGTGGCGTGCAAACCGCCATCGGTGCGGTAGGAGCGCCAGGACACCACGGTCGCCGTGGGACAGCAGAAGTCCGGCGGGGTGTCGACGCAGGCAGGGTCGGCAGCGCTGCGCAGGACGGTTGCCAGGTGACGCGGTCCGAGGATGCCGTCGACGGTGACCTCGCCGCTGCCGAGCTGCGACCACAGCGCGGTCAGCTCGCGCTCCAGGACCGTGCACGCCCCGCGGTCACCGCCTCCGGCCTGACGGATCGCACGACGCGACGAGGACATGCGGATCTGCACCGCCAGGTAGGTCTCGTGTCGCTGCGTGCTCGCCGCTGCACCGCTGACGAGCTCGCGGTACGACTGCACCACCGTGGACTCGTCGCCGGGTGTGCAGTGCTCATTGAGGTAGGCCACCAGGCCGTCGCTCGTCTCGGGGATGGCCCGCTCGATCCACTGAACGCGCTGGACGTGACCTCCGTCGCGGGATAGGCCGTCAAGCAGGCCACCCCACCAGGCTAGCCGGCGCGCCTGGTCGTGCTCGTCCAGCAACGCGAAGCCGGAGCCGCGCACCGCGATGACCGCCGTGTAGGTGCCGCTCAGCGCGTCCTTGACAACTCCCATGTCGGCGCCGTGCGGAAGCGGTGCGCTGAAGATGCTGACGCCGCGCAGGGGCGGCGGGGGATCTGCGGGCGGCGTCAGCAGCGTCGTCCCGTCGGCGATGTGGCCGCGGTGGTGCGCGCGGGAGAGGTGTCGCCGCTCACCCGACACCGTCCGCCACAACCAGCTGGTGCAGGTGGGCATCCACTCGTCGGCCGTCCGCCCGGCGATGGGCAGAACCGCCACGGTGACACCGCCGCCGAGTGCGACCAGCGCACCGGTGATGGCCGCGGGCGACGTGGAGACGGCCAGCATGCAGACCGCGACGGTGCAGCCGCCGATCATCACGGCGAGCTGGCCGAGGCGGAGGCCGAGGAGAAGTCCGCGACGCTCCAGGGGTCCGAAGCGGTAGCGCTGCTCAGCCATCGATGTTCCCTCCTGGCGCCTGCGGTCCCCCGTCGCTGCGTGGCGGCGGCTTCGGTCGACCGGAGATCCCCGGTGGTGTCGCTCGGCGGACTGGCGACCCTCCGGTCGCGGCCGTCGCCGTGTTCCTCACCGCTGTCGTGGCTGTGCGGGCTGCGCGTGCCGCCGTCGCTGCCGCTGCCGTTGCCGGTGTCGACCAGGCCGCGACCGTCACGCCCGAGCTGCCTCGCGGCATCGGCCGGCCGCCGCGCCAGGGTCCGCGCCCGGTTGGTGTCGGCGCACCGCGCGAGGCGACCCGCATGCCGCCGTGCAACCAGCGCCCGGTGACCGCCATCTCCACGCCGGGGAGGAGGCGGAAGACGAGGTACGGGCACACCGCGGCGAGGATGAGCAGGACGACGCCGACCAGGATGGCCTTGATGCCGCCGTCGTTGGTGTTGTCGGCGAGGGCCGACGCGGACAGCGCCAGCACCGCGACGATGACGAACTTGGAGAGCACGATGGCGGTGAGCGTGTTCATGAAGCGGCGCAGCCAGCGCGACGTCGCCGGCCAGACGAAGGCGGCGAGCACCAGCGGCAGGAACAGGACACAGAGGTCGATGGCGGCCTGCCGGATCAGGAGCTCGAGCCAGAGGACCACCGCCACCACGACGGCGACGAGTGCGCTGAGGAACGCGACGAACAGCGATCCGTCGCCGGTGACCCGGCTCGCCAGGACCACCGCCTTGCCGACCCGCTCGGCGATGCGGGTGACGTCGTGGTGCAGATGCGCCGACACCGCGGTGCTCATCGCGTCCGTGGCCTGGAGCCCGCGCGAGACGAGCGCGATGGCCAGCACCGTCCCCAGGGCCGCAATGGGCGCGTGGAGCAGGTAGGCGCGCAGGATCATCGAGGGCTTGTTGGCGACGATCCCCTGCACTGTGGCGAAGAACAGGAAGATGGCGAGGAGAACGCCAGCGAGGGTCACCATCGTCGCGTAGTTGCGCTGGAACCACTGCGCCGTCAGGTCCGGCGTGGTGCCGTTGTCCATCAGCGTGGTGACCTGGTTGAGCACCCACGCCGCACCGTCGGCGACCCAGCGCGTCATCGCCCCGATGATCGAGTCGCCGACGCTCGACGCCACCCCACCGACGATGGCGCCGGGCGCGTTCTGGATGGCGTGTCCCATGCTGCAGAAGGCGTGGAGGATGGGCGACACGCCGCACGGACCCGCATCGTCCGGTGAGTCCGTCGGTGAGGGTGACGGTGCTGGAGTCGGAGACGGGTCAGGCGTGGGCGACGCCGTCGGGGATGGCTGCGGACTCGGCGCGGCTGGGGATTCGACGGATGCCGCAGGCGACATGTCGACAGCGCGCGCCGCGGCGCGCGCAGATGCATGCGGCATCACTAAGGCCGCGCCGGCCAGGAACGCCCCGAGGAGCACGACGACTGCTGTTCGGCGACGCCACCCGGCGCCCGGTGTCAGGGCGGACACGCGCACCGTGCGCACTGGCGTGCGCACCAACGCCTGCGGCACCCTGGAAGTTAGGGCAGCCCACCAGCTACGGAGCCGGGACATGCCGGTACTCCTGATAGCTGCCGATCTCCGGCGGCAGGGCCGCCGAGACGGTGGCCTGCTGCTGCGTCTGCGGCACCGGCCCGGCGATGGTGCGCACGTCGTCGAGTCGCCATCCGGCGTCCGTCCACTCGACGTCGAACTCGCCGCTGGCCCACACCGCCGTCGCGGGCAGGCTGCCGTCCTCGGCGACGAGACCCAACGCCCAGATGCGCACCGTCGCCGCCGTGTCGATGTAGCTCTCGACGTGCCAGCTCACCGGGATCGTCCGCACGGCGACCACGGCGTTCTGCGCGGTGGCGCTGACGACCCCGAGCTGCGCATCGACGGCCGCCACCAGCTGGTCCGCGCGGACCAGCAGCGCAGCCCGATGGGACGGAGCGGCGATTGCCGCGACAGCGGTCCGGTAGGCGTCGGCCTGGGTGACGGTGGGACCGCTGAGGATCGCGGCCATCGCGGTCGCCGCCTCGGCGGCGCCGGCGGCGGTGTGTGTGGTCATGTCCGTCGCCGATGCCTCCTGCACCGTGCTCGGCGAGCTGGTCGGCGACGGCGCCGAGGTGGGGACCGCACCGGGCGCGACGTGTGTCACCGTGACGGTGCAGCTGGAGGTGGCGCGGCCGAAGGCGAAGCCCGATCCCGCCACGGCAACCGCCGCCGCAGTGGTCAAGGCGATGCGGATGCCACGCCACGAGACGCTGACGTCCATGTCGGGGGCATAGGTCGAGCGTCGCATCAGTGGAGCGCCTGCCCCGCCT
>Ga0070713_100000505_pt1 | contig 24968 bp, 26 predicted proteins | sample LARL82metaG_FD_65465 | JGI IMG/M metagenome (GOLD analysis project Ga0070713, IMG submission 65465) | Corn, switchgrass and miscanthus rhizosphere microbial communities from Kellogg Biological Station, Michigan, USA - LAR L8-2 metaG | ecosystem: Host-associated > Plants > Roots > Rhizosphere ...
ATTTGGTTATGCAATCCGGCCCACTGTAGCGGCATCGATACGGAATTGAGCGGTCCCAGCATAGGCTTCCAGCCCCACAGTAGAACAAAGGCCACCAGGATCAGATAGGGGCTCCAGGCCATGAAAATCTGGCCGGCGGGAACCCGCTCGCCTGAATCCGCCCCCGAGGATGCAGCCCAGGAGCTGTCCAGTTCATGGGTCTGCTTCGGCTTCCAGACCAGGAACAGAACCACCAGCGAGATGATTGCGCTAATTGAGGCGATGAGATCGGTCAGCTGGGGTCCGACGAAGTTGGATACCAGAAATTGCATGCCGGCGAATGAGACGCCGCAGACAATGGCGGCGGGGAGAATACCGCGGAGCGCCGTCCATCCGCCCATGACCAGCATGATGTAAGCGGGCATGAAGAGCGACATGGGCGCGCAGATGCGGCCCACTCCGGCACTGAGCCGATCCAATGGCAAGCCGGTGACTCCAGCCAGCGTGACAATAGGGATCGCGATGGAGCCGAATGCTACCGGCGCCGTGTCCGCGAGCAAACAAATCGCGGCTGCATAAAACGGCGAGAAGCCGAGCCCGGTCAGCATCGCGCTGGCAACGGCCACCGGCGTACCGAATCCGGCGGCTCCTTCCATGAAGGCACCGAAGGCGAATCCGATGAGCAGCGCCTGCAGGCGTCGATCACCCGTCAGGGTTCTGAGCGACAGTTTGATGATCTCGAATTTTCCCGTTTCCACGGTCAGCCGGTACAAGAATACGCCCCAGATCACGATCCAGCCGATCGGGAACAGCCCGTACAGGCCGCCATAGGTTACGGCGCCGATCACGGCGACCACGGGCATCTGGTAGAGAAACAAAGCGACGACTATGGTGGCAGCCAAGCCGGAAAGTCCCGCCACCCAGGATGGCTTGCGCCGCACCCCCAAAAGGTAGAGCAATACGAAAATCGGGAAAGCGGCCAGAAGCGCAGAGAGCCCCAGGCTGCCCTGAAAGGGTGCGTAGTTTTGTTGCCACATGGTCTAGGCAGGTATACCAGAGCACGGTACCCGGATTCAAGTGCCCACTATGCGTCTTATCAAAAAATCTGATTACATTCATGTTTGTTCTTTAATATCGGGGGCAACGTTAATGTTGTATACTTAGCCCAAGTTACGGGTTTGTCAGGTAACCGGGGCTGCGCCGGCATGGGCGCTGTTCTGTTGAGAATCGAGGTTCAAACGAATGAGAAGACGTATATCTGTATGGGTGCTGGCGGCGATATGTTGGCTCAACGCGGGCTGGTTATCGGCCTCCCCGGTAGGGAGCATCTCAGGAACCGTCAAAGACGCATCCGGCGCGTTCATGCCGGGCGTAAAGGTGACGCTCACCAATACGGCCACTAACGCGAGGATGGAAGCCAATACCGACGCCAACGGCGAATTCCAGTTCTTGCAATTGGCGCCGTCCACTTACTCCATCACTGTCGAAGCCAAAGGGTTCAAGCGCGCACTTAGTACAGCGCTGGTGCAGGTGGATCAGATCACACATGCCGAGTTCAACATGGAAGTGGGCGACGTCTCTCAATCCGTGCAGGTGGAAGCCGCGGCGCCTTTGCTTGAAACCGACAAGAGCACGCTGAGCAGCGTGGTGGACAGCCGGACTATCGCCAACATGCCGCTGAACGCCCGCCAGTATTTGGACCTTGCGCTTCTGACGCCGGGAGCGCTGCCGTCGCAGCCTGGCCAACAGGGCGGAGGATTCAACATGGCCGGCGCGCGCTCACAATCCAACGCCTTCCTGCTGGATGGCGTGAACATTATCGACACGCAGGTGAACTCGGCCCTGGGCAATTTCCGTATTACGGACGCGGTGCAGGAATTCGCGGTTCAGACCAGCGTGCCCACCGCTGAATTCGGGCGCGGCCACGGCGCGCAGGTGAGCATCATCTCCAAGAGCGGCGGCAACCAGTTTCATGGATCGGCCTTTGAGTATCTCCGCAATTCCGACTTCGATGCCGCCGACTTCTTCACCAACAAAGCCAAGGGCCAGAAGAACACGCTGCACAGGAATCAATACGGCGCCACTCTCGGCGGTCCGATTATCAAAGACAAGACTTTCTTCTTCCTTTCCTGGGAAGGTTTCCGGCAGGTGAATCCGACGGTGAGCGCTACCCGCGTGCCGACCACCGCCGAGCGCGCTCAAGTCACGGATCCGATCTCGCGGGCATTGCTGCAATTCTGGCCGAGCCCGAACAGTGTTCAGGTGGGGTCGGCCAATAATTTCATCGCAAACGTAGGCGCCGCTACGTTCGACAACACCGGGCTGATAAAGATCGACCAGCAATTGGGCCAGGCGGATCATCTGACGGGGCGCTGGGCCGAATTCGAAGGAACGGCCATAACGGCAGGAGTTCTCCCCGGCCTGGGAGGAACCAACAACACCCCTATTAGCCGCTCCGGCGTGCTGATCGAGACTCACACATTTTCTCCGAACCTGCTGAACGAATTTCGATTCGGCTTCGCTCGCAACCAGACGTTCCTCACGGTTTCGGACTCAGGGTTTAACGCTGCATCCATTTTCAAGGACGCTAGCGGCGCTCCGTTGGCGGGCGTCGTGGATGGAACCAAGAATCTGCTCGACTCCGGCTTGCCGACCATCACTGTCAGCGGCGGCTATGCGGTCTTGGGCACGGCCAATAATTATCCGCAGGGCCGCATTACCAACACCTATGAACTGTACGACAACATGTCGTGGATCGCGCCGTTCGGTGCGTCCAAACACTCCTTCAAGTGGGGCTTCCACATCCGCCGCGAAGAGGCCCGCCGTTTTCTGGACGGCTCTTTCCGGGGCACCTTCAACTTTGTAAATTGGAGTGATTTCGCGGGCGGAATGGTAAACACGTCCACATTCCATACCGGCTCGACACTGGCCTATTGGAAGCGTTATCCCTTTGACTTCTACTGGCAAGACACCTATAAGATCAGGGACAACGTCACGCTCAATTACGGCATTCGCTACGAATATCCCTCGGCCATCTATCAAACACGAAGCGAGGCGACGAATTTCATTCCGGGCGTCGGGCCCATGCTGTTAGGCACGAACAAGGTTTTGAACATCGATCCCACCAAGACCGGATTTGCTGCGTTCTATTACACGCAGGCTCCCTTCACGCTCTCCGACAGCGGGGTAAATCCGGACAAGAACAATGTCGCTCCCGTGGTCGGAGTGGCTTATACGCCGCGCTTTGCGAAAAAGGTGTTCGGCAACGATGACACAGTCATTCGCGCCGGATTTCGAGTGGGTTACGACGACATCTTCAACAATATCCCGGCCAACATGGGTCTGAACGCACCCTATAGTTTGACGACCCAGCAGGTCGCCAATGGCACGCAGCCGGGTAAGTTTCCGTGGGCGACCGGGTTCAATCAGAATGTACCCCTGGTAGCGAATTTCGGCAAACAGGGCCCAGGCACACCCACCAATGGTCTGGTGAGCATCAGCGCCGAGGATCCCAACCTGCGCGGCGCCTACATTTATCAGTACAACTTCGGCATCCAGCGCAAAATCGGCAACGATTTTTCAATTGAGGCCGATTATCAAGGTTCAGCGGGCCATAAGCTGCTGCTCAACATCGACATCAACGAACCCTATGTAACGGTGGCCGATCCCACCAAGCCGGGCAAAATTGCGCCGAACCAGCAGATCTATCCGTACCCTACGTTCAACAGCGTCAACATGGGCCAAGACATCGCCAACTCACATTACAACGGGCTGGTGCTGACGGGCAGGTGGCAGGGACGTCACGGTATCTATTTCCAGGGCTCGTATACGTATGGAAAATCGATCGACAACAGCTCTTCGTGGTCGGTGCCTCCGGGCCAGCCGGGCGGCGTTGCCGATGCGCGCAATCTGCGCCTGGAGTACGGGCCGTCCAACTTCAACATCCCCCATCGCGCGGTCTTCACTTATGTCATGGACCTGCCGATTGGTCCCGGACATCGCCTCATGGGCTCAAACAACATTGTCAACCGAGAGCTGATCGGCGGTTGGCAGATCTCCGGCATCACCACGATTCAAGCCGGCTCGCCTTTCACGGTATTCAACAATTCGAATGATTTCAGCGGATTCAACCAGAACTTTGACCGGCCTGACGTTCTTGGAACCGGCAAACTGATTCAGGACAACCGTAATCCCGACGCCGCCTTCGACACCACCTATTACGCCAGGACTCCCCCGACCGGTCGAGTTGGCACGGTTGGCCGCGACCAGTACTACGGACCTGGATTGGCTAATTACGACTTTACCGCGGCTAAGAATTTCGCTCTAGGCACCGAAAGGGTCCGGCTGCAATTCCGGGCGGACTTCTTCAATTTGTTTAACCACACCAACTTCTCGAACCCCACGACCAACGCCAGCAGCGCCAATTTCGGCAAGATCACCGCGACGGTTGGCAGCGCTGTGGCTACCGCGGTCGGCACCACTGCCGGGCTGGTGGGCGGGGGCCCTCGAATCATTCAATTCTCGATGAGACTGAGTTTCTAGCAGGAAACAAATCCGGGCCAGGTGCATCCACTTAGCTTGGCCCCGTTAGTAAGGTCATACAGATTTCGCCGACAGCCGCCGATACTCCGGTGAGGAGTTTTCCGCCACAAATCTGCTATGGCCGGTCCTGAACAAAGACGCCAAACCCGGCGGGACGCCGATCATATGCTCCGTGTCTCCATTACCCGCGGGTCAGCGCGCCAGACCGAAACCGCCCGCATGGTGGATGTCTCGGAAGGCGGGCTCTGTTTTATTGGCTCCCGCTATCTCATTCCCGGAACTTCTTTGGGAATCGAATTCGGCGATTGCCGTATCGTAGCCGAGGTCCGGCATTGCCGGTTGCGCGAATATGGCGCCATCAGCCAGTTCTTCACCGGCGTGCAGGTGCAGCAGATTTTGGAAGGCGTGGAGACCTGGCTGGCGCTGACAGAATCAGCGGGCTAAGTGCAACCTGCACTTGCTAGCGGTCGCGGTTCCAAATCGCGAGGAATGATTCGGTCGCCAGTGTCTCCAATTCCCTGGCCTGTTCCCGGCGCCATTCTTCGAACTTGCGGGCTCTCAACTCTTCCAGCAATCGAAACCGTTGTTTGGCGGCGCGGTATTTCTTCTTCTGCTCGGAGAGATCGCGATCGCATTTCGCAACCAATTCGACCAGATTCTCCGCCTGTCGCTTGAGACGCAGGCTATAGGCGCTCACAGCCCGCAGATCCGTGCCACGCAGGTCAGGCATAGTGTCCAGCGAGCGATCCAGCTTCGATTTCTCGGCGCCCAGGTCGGCTCGCATGGTTTGCAGCCGGAGTTGCTCGCGTAACAATCGTTCCAGCTTGGCCCCTTCAGTAGCCAACTCGAGCGACCGCCAGCGGAGAACTTTATCGAGCGGAAAGTGAAACTGCGCCACGCCGCGATTCCCCGCTAGCCGCTATCCCAGGACGGCCGCCAGCTTTCCCAAACGATCGAGCGTGTCGGGAAGCTTGCAGAAGTCGTGCGAATCCTGCTTCAGAAAATTCATGATCTCCGGACGGCATCGGATGGACGCGTCCAGCTTGGGATTGGTACCGGCCACATAGGCTCCCAACTGAATCAGATCGTGCGAATCGTGATAGAGCGCCATGGCTTCGCGCAGCTTTTGGATTTGGGAAATCTGCTCGGGCGGTGCAATGCGAGAGGTTAGCCGGCTGATGGAATTGCGGATGTCGATTGCGGGATAATGCCCAGCCGCGCCCAGTTCGCGCGACAAGATCAGGTGGCCGTCCAGAATACCGCGCACGGCGTCGCAGATCGGCTCGTTGAAATCGTCGCCTTCCACCAGCACCGTGAAAAATCCCGTAATGGATCCTTTCTTGAAATGGCCGGACCGTTCGAATATCTTCGGGAGCATGGCGAACACGGACGGCGTGTAGCCTTTCTGGCTGGGCGGCTCTCCGGCAGCCAGGCCGATCTCACGCTGCGCCATTGCCAGGCGGGTCACCGAATCGACGACCAGTAGGACGTTCTTCCCTTGATCGCGGAAATACTCGGCCACGGCCAGCGCCACGAAACAGGCACGGATGCGCAAGGGCGCCGGGCGATCGGAGGTCGCCACGACTACCACTGAACGGCTTCGTCCTTCGGGCCCCAGCTCGTTTTCGAGAAAAGCCCGTACTTCGCGATTGCGCTCGCCAACCAATGCGATCACACTCACGTCGGCATCATTGTGCCGAGCCATCGCGCCGAGCAGAGTGCTCTTCCCTACCCCGCTACCACCGAAGATTCCGACGCGCTGTCCTTTACCGCAGGGCAACATGCCGTCGATCGCACGGACGCCGGTAACCAGTGGCTGCAGGATATGCTCGCGTTCCATGGGACAAGGCGCCGCTGCATACAGAGGATAAGCCGCGCAGGTCTGTAGCGGCGGGCCCTCATCGATCGGGCGGCCGAATCCGTCTAAGACGCGGCCCAGCAGCCCTGGGCCCACGCGTAGTAGCGCGTCCTCTTTACGCGCGATCACCCGATCGCCAAGTTGCAGGCCGTCCATCTCTTCCAAAGGCAGTGACAGTACTCGGTCGTTTCGAAAACCGATCACCTGCGACCGGATGGTGCGTCCCGACGACGTACGAATTTCGCAAAAGTCGCCGATTGAGACCACCGGGCCGCGGGAGGCGATCAGCAGGCCGACCATCTCGGTCACCTCGCCGATCCACGGCAACATTTCGATGTCCGCGAGTTGTCGGTTGAGTTGGCTGAAAACCGAATTGGCAGCGGATGCCATGCTATCTCTCCAACCGGTCAATCAGGCCGCGTTCGATTTCCCGGAGTTGCGTGTCCACGGATGCGTCCAGAATGCCTTGCGATGTTTCCAGAAACACCTCGCCAGGGTTTAGCGAGGCGTCCGCGGTCAGAAGCAGATTTTTCGGAGCGCCAGACTGTTCCAGCGATTTCCTCACCAGCGGTTCCATCCCGGGGTGCAGGCGCACGCGCTGTATTTCGCGCGATTGAACTTTCGAGAATGCGGTTTTGACCAATCCAGTAAGCGCGTCGGGATCGAGCGACACTTCGCGATGAATCACTCGGGCCGCGATGGAAACTGCCAACCGGACCAGGTCGTGCGTGGCTTCTTCGCGGATCGCGTCTCGTAAGCGTGCCAGTTCGGCCAGGTTTCGCGCCAAGCCATCGATCGCAGGACGGACCTGTTCCTCGGCCTCACGCCGGCCAGCCGCGACACCCGCTGCAAATCCTTCGCGCCGCGCCTGCTCTAGACCTTGGGCTTCCCGGTCGGCATCTTTGCGGCCGGGGCCCGTGCTGCGCAGGTCGGCAGGCGGTTCCACGACACGCCAGAAAGCCGCAGCCGAGGAAGGCTTCTCACTACCGGGAAGGATTTCAGACGACATACTGATCGCCACCGCCGCCCTTCAGGCTAAGGACGCCTTCCGACTGCAGTTGCTGCACCACGGCCAGAATCTGCTGCTGAGCCTGCTCAACATCCCGGATCCGAACCGGCCCGGCCGCGTCCATATCTTCACGCAACATCTCGCCGCCTCTCTGGGACATGCACTGCAGGAAGTGGTTCTTCAATTGATCGCTGGTGCCCTTCAACGCGATGGTCAGCAGCTTGCGGTCGATCTTCGCCACCAGTTCTTTCATCGCCGTGGCATCGATAAGCAGCAGGTCTTCGAAGACGAACATGTAGTGCCGGATCGCATCTACCAGCGCCTGCTCTTCCTGCATGTTGGTCAGAATTTCTTCGCTCAGCGCGGAGTCCATGCGGTTCAGGATCTCAGCCACGCTGCGCGGACCGCCGTGCGGCTCGGTCTTTATCTCACCTATCGACTTCAGTTTTTCACCGATCAAAATCGAGATGCGCGTCACCACGTCGTTCGATACCCGATCGAGTCCGGCAATCCGAGTAACGACGTCCGGCCGCACCGCCGGCGGGAGACTAGCGATCAGGGCGGCCGCCTGCGCCGCGGACAGGTGGGAAAGGACCAGGGCAATAGTCTGCGGATGCTCGCCTTCGATGAAGCGGCTCAACTGCGCCGGATCCGCCTTCTGCAGTGATTCGATGTTCTTGTTTACGCTTCTGCCACCCTTGGGAAGATTCTCGGCTAAGCGCTTGGCGCCTTCCTGACCGAACGCGTTCGCGAGCATTCGCTTGGCAGAATCGAAGCCGCCTCGCCCCGCGCCACCTAACGCCGATTGGCAGAACTCCTCCAGTACGGATTCGGTCTGCGCTGGAGTCACTTTCTCCAGTCGCGCGATAGCTTTGCTGACCGATTTCACCTCTTCTTCGCTCAACTGCTTCAGGATTTCGCCGCCCAGTCTATCGCCCAGCGTGACCAGCAGGATGGCCGCCTTCTGGGTTCCCGAAATCTTGGTTCCGTTCTCGCCGTTCGCAGTCATACGTTAGTTCGCTTCTTCCTCAGCTAACCATCCGCGCAGGACGTTGGCCCACAGTTCGGGATTGTTTCTTCCACCCTCCTGAAGCTGCGCGAGCAAAGCTTCGGTACGCGATGGCATGAGAGCGGGCACATTAGACGGCATCATACTCATCCCACCGCCTGGGGCGAGAGACGCGGGCGTCGATACGGAACGCGGTAATGCCTCGCCCATGTCCACTTCCACGTCGCGCTTTTTCCCGCGCGTGACGGCGAAGATTACGACGCCAATCATGAGAACCACTCCGGCAATCCCACCGTAAAGCACGGGCTTGTTTTTCAACAATCCATCCAGCCCGGTGACTTGCGGGATCTTCTGCGATGGCGCTGCGCCCGGCGCCAGCGGCTCGGCATTAACGGTCATGTCGAACGGCAGCGTCTCCACCGTCAGCTGATCGCCGCGCTGCGGATTCAAACCGACCAGCGTGGCCACAACCGCTTGAATGGTCTTCAACTTTTCCGGTGGCGGAGGCGTAACAATGCGTTTTTGTTGATTGCCCTGCCCTTGCCACTTCACTTCGTGATCCACCAGTACGGCGATCGATAAACGCTTCACCGCTCCTTGCGGCAACTTGAGATGCTTCACCGTGCGGCTGGACTGGTAGGTGATATTCTCGCTGCGCCTCACCGACCCGGTGGTGTTTCCGCTCGGTTTAGGCGGCGGTTGCGGAAGATTAGAAGCGGTTCCCGGCTGGCCCGCCGCAATGTGAGTGACGCCGCTGGAATCCTCGGTTTTTTGCGAAGTCACCATCACCGACTTGGTTGGATCGTAACTCTCCTCGCTCTGCTCACCGCTCGACATGTCCACTTCGGCCGACACGCCGGTGCGGAACTTGTCCGGTCCCAGCAAGGGCTCGAGAGTATTGTTGATTTTCACCGCCAGGTCATGCTCGATAGCCTGCCTGTATTCCAACGCCGCTTCGGTAATTTGCGCGCCTTCCGCCAGACCATCCCGGCGGGGACGATTGAGCAGATTGCCCCGCATGTCGACAATCGAGATGGCTTCCGGCGTCAGACCTTCTACCGCGCTCGATACCAGGTTGGCGATCGCCGCCACGTTCTGGGACGACAGGCTGGCGCCTGGACGAAGCCCAACCAATATGCTGGCTTTAGCGGCCTCCCGCTGCTCCAGAAATACCGATTCTTTGGGCAGCGTCACGTGCACGCGGGCTTGCTGCACTTCCGAGAGCGCCATGATCGACCGTTCCAGCTCACCTTCGACCGCGCGGCGATAGTTCACGTGCTCGGCAAAGTCAGTCACGCCGAAATTAGTCTTGTCGAAAATCTCAAATCCGATCCGTCCCTTTTGCGGCAGTCCCAAGCCGGCCATTTCCAGCCGCAGCTCGGGCACTCGGTCTTCCGGCACCAGCAGCGTGGTTCCGTTGTCGGCCACCCGATAATCGATGCCGCCCTCTTTCAGCTTTTGAACCATGGCCGTCGCATCTTCCGGCGCCAGCGACGTGTACAACGGCCGCAGCCCGCTTTCGCGCTGCCAGTGCGAGAACCACATCACGCCGCCGCCCACGGCGATGGCGCAGATCACGATCGCCGTTATTTGCTGAGCGGAGAGGGAGGAGAGAAGCTTTTTCACTTGGTCCATGGGGAGGCTGAAAATGAGAGCTGGTCAAAGCTCAGACTTGCATTCGCATGATCTCCTGATATGCCGACGTCACTTTATTGCGAACCTGCAAGAATAATTCGAACTCCAGCGAGGCCCGTTGCGCCGCCAGAGCCACTGAGTGCAGCTCCTCGTTCCCACCTGTCAGAAAGTTCTGGGTAGCCTGCTGGGCCTGAGTTTGAGACTGTTCGACGTGGCCGATGATTCCTTCCAGCACAGACTGGAATCCACCCGCGCCCGTCTCGGCAGGGCTCACCCCGGTTATTTGAGGGACGCTAATTTGCGGGATGGAGGAGATAGGAGGAATCATGGAGATCAACGAAACAGATCGAGCGACTTCTGGATCATGTCTTTGACCGCCGATATCGCCGCCACGTTGGCTTCATAGCTGCGAGATGTGCCCAGTAAGTCCACCATGTCTTCCGCCGGATTGATTCTTGGGAAAGCCACGTAGCCCTCTTTATCGGCATCGGGATGTCCCGGCATGTAGCGGCGGTCCGGCGCGCTATTGTCGACGATCGTTTCGCTCACCCGAACTCCGGAAACGTTGTCGCCGAGCGCGGAGTGGTAGGCCGACGAGAAGGATCCAACGGAGGAGTCCGCTTCGAACACCACGTCTTTTCTGCGATAGGGCCCGCCTTCGGGCGTGCGCGTGGTTTCCGCGTTGGCGAGATTCTCCACCAGCATCTCCGCCCGCGTTCTTTGGGCAGACATTCCAGAAGCGCTGACATCCAGCGATGAAAATAGGCTCACGCCGACTTATCCTCCTGAATCGCGCTGCGCACCATGGATAGCTCCGCTCGCGCCATGCTGGAAGCGACGCTGAATCGCAGAGCGTTTTCCGCCAGCAGTCTGGCCTCTCGATCGACGTTCACGTTATTTCCATCGTTCTTGGTCTTCAGGCCCGGAACATCCATCACGTTGGGATTGGAAGCGCCGATTTGATTTTCGAGCTCGGCCTGGAAATCGATGTCCTTGGTCTGGTATCCGGGAGTGTCGGCATTGGCAATGTTGGCGGCCACAAGCTTCTGACGGGTGCTCAGCAGATTCATGTAGCGCTCAACGCTCGCGCCCAGGTTCTCCACCATGATGGTGTTGCCGATGCAATTCCGATGCCAGAGAAATTCTATTATTATTTCAAGGACTTGCTATGAAAAAGCGTTGTGAGTGTGACGCTAAGCGTTGAGATCTCGACGCTTGAATCTGAGCCGTGACCGTCAAAGAGCGGTTGACACACCGCGCTAGCCCTCGACCTGCACCCCGGAGTGCAAGCTCGCGGCGCCGTGGTAGCGTCTCGCCTTTTGAAGAACTGCGTACTGGTCGGCCGCCATGTTTCGCTGGATCATCGCCATCTCGCGCGCCCAAGCCAGCAGTTCGCGGCTCCTGGCGGGGATTTGAGAAGCGGCGCGTTCCTGCTCCGGTAAACTTTCCCAAACCTGCCGCACGGACTCGACGTAAGCAGATACGGCGCGTTCGGCGCGCGCGTGATCCGCGGCAATCACGGCTGCCCGCAGCTCGTGAGAAGCCCGCTCGAGATTGCGGCTCAAGTCGTTAGCCGCCGGAGTTGCCAAAAGTGCCATTCGAATTTTGTGTCGGGAGTTGGAATAGACCGACGATAAACTGCGTCTGACTTTGAAGCTTCGAAATCAAGGCATCCGCGGCCGCCATTTGCGCCATCAGATTGTTGCCCAGCTGCGTCACGCGGTCTTGCGCGTCACTGATGGCCTTCGCTTCTTTCGTGCTCTGCGCCTGCAGCGATTGCTGCTCGCTAGACAGCAGCCCAGTGATCGGATCCAGCAGGCCGTTCAACGTACTGGTGGCGAACTGCAGGTAGCCGCCGGCATTCGGATCACCCAGAAACGAGATCGCGTCGCTGATCTTTTGCGAGGACAGCCCGCTCAAAGCGCTGGGGTCGAAGGTGAGCGCACCCGTTTTCGTAAACTGAATTCCTAGCTGCGTGAGTGAGGTGATCGAGCCGCTCGATCCGCTGTAATCGCCCAATTGCCTCAGAGAAGATTCCATCGCCAGGACGGAGCTGTCACCGGTCAGCGGGCCAGCATTCTGGCCGTGCTGCTTCTGCACTTCCGTCACTACCGCGTTGTAGGCAGTTACAAAGGCGTTCAGAGAGTTTGAGATCGCGGTCGTGTTGCCGGCCACTGTCACCGTCGAAGTTCCGGCTTTGTTCAGACTGATGTCCAGCCCGGGGGCGATTGTGACCGTACGGGAATTACTGGAAATTCCACCAGGCGGTTGACCATTCACGGTGTATGAAGCATTGGCGCCGGTAGCTGTCTGGGTCAACAGATTGTTCGTGCCATCGTTCAGTTGTAAAGCGTCGCCGCCTAGATCGGTGCTCTGCAAGGCCAACCGATAGTCCGGCGCTGACGGCCCGCCAAGATTGATGACCGTAGCCTGCACTGGAGCCCCGGCAGAGTTGATCGCGGCAGCGAGTGAATTCAAGTCTTGTGAAGCGGGCGAAACTGTGTAGGTATTACTTCCGACCGTTAAAGTGAAGGAGGTGCTGGAGCTGATGTTCTGAGTGGAAGGATCCGTCACGGGCGTAGAGCCTGCATTGCTCAGCGCGCTGGAGGACGACCCGGGATCGAGCACCTGGATCGCGTAAGAACCTTGCAGAGGGCTGCCGGTAATGCTGGCTTGCAGGATGGTTGGATCGGAAACCGTCGCCGCCAGTACTTTGCTGCCTGATCCGGAGGCAAGCGTTTGGAGCGACGTCTGCAGGGTGCCGAATAGAGTGCTAAGCGTGCCAACTTCGGTGGCTCGATCGTCGATTCTCTGCTTGTCCGCCGTCATCTGCTGGATCGGTAAAGACGCGATTGAAATCGCCCGGTTAAGCGCATTTTGCAGATCCGGGCCGAAACTGCTCGATCCTGTGAAGGTGCTGGCCGGACTAATAGTGCTCATCGAAGAGTCCTCAAAAAAAAGACAAACTGGGCCGGTCCTGTTTATGATCGGCCCAGATCTGGTTTGGCTTTAGGCTGGTGAATTTATGCCAGCAGCTTGAGGACTGCCGCGGGCGCCGCATTGGCCTGCGCCAGGGCCGCGATGGAGGTCTGCTGCAGCGTCTGCGCCTTGGTCAGGTTGGCGGCTTCGGAAGCGATATCAGCATCGCGGATGCGCGACTGTGCGGCCGAGATGTTGGTGATCTGCGAGCTCGCCAGAGAAGATGCGTACTGCAGAAGATTTTCACCCGTACCGACTGTGCCCTGGACCAGTCCGAGATTGCCTATGGCCGTGTTGATGGCCGTGATCGCTGTCTTGGCGTTAGCCTGGGTGTCCACGGTCTTGCCGCTGACTGTGAGCCCGGCCGAGTCGACTGTGTTCGCGGCGCCGCTGAGATCGATAGTGACCGCGGAATTCGCCGCGTTATTGCCGCCGCCAATGTAAACGGACAAGGACTTGTTGTAAGTGCCAGCCAGATTGAGGCCGATGTTGGCCGCCTGCCGGTCAATTTCGGTCAGCAGCGACGTGAACTCGTTGTTCAGCGTGGTACGGCTGCCCGAGAAAGTGTCGGTTGCCGACTCGGTGGCCAGCGTCTTCAGCCGGTCCAGAATCTGCGAAACGTTGTTCAGGCCGCCGTCGATGATCTGCAGAATGCTGGTGCCGTCGTTGGCGTTGCGAACACCCTGTTGCAGTTCGTTGACGTTGCTCCGGAATTGGTTCGCCACGGCTAGGCCGGCAGCGTCGTCTCCGGAACGATTGATGCGAAATCCAGAAGTCAGGCGCTGAATCGTCTGGGCTTGAAAGTCCGTATTCACGGCAAGATTTTGCTCGGCGAACAGCGCTGTGACGTTAGTTTGAATTGAAAGCATGGTTTTTATCCTTTTTCCTAATCTGTCCGGCTCTGCCGAACCCACGCCAGTTTTGTTTCAGCGTGCACTAACCTTGTCGATGATTCCGGGTACTTTTTCATCTTTTTTTCCAACGTTTTTGGGACCTACAAATAGGGGGGAGCGTACTGTCGGGAGATGGTCGCTTGGTGGTAAGGGCCTGAGCAACAACGGATGAATGGTCTACTTCTTTGTGGCCGCTGGGCCGGCCGGCGTGGGCTTGGCTGCTTGGGCGGCCTTTAATTTCAGGCTGTTCACGATGATTACGTCCACCCGCCGGTTCCGCGACCGGCCTTCGGGCGTTTCATTTGTATCCACCGGCGAGGTCTCCGCCCGGCCCACTATTGAAAACCGCCCCTGCTCCAATGCAAAGGTATTCACCAATACATCCATCACTGCGATAGCTCGGGCGCAGGATAGCTCCCAATTGCTTTTGAATCGCGAATTGTGGATGGGAATCGCATCCGTGTGACCTTCCAGTTGAATTGAGTTAGGCAGATCGCGGATCACGTCGGCGACTTTCTTGATGGTCGGAATGTTCGTTTTCTCGAGCGCATCTTGTCCGGACGGAAAGAACGCCGACTGCTTCAAACTGATGACCAGTCCCCTGGCCTCCAGCCTCATTTCCAGCTTCCCGGCTTTGATATCGGCTTCCAAATCTTTTGTGAGCCGCTGTAGCGATGGAAGCAACTCGACCACGGCGATATCCGCCGTATCCTTCGGCGAGTGCACCGCGCCTCCGGGCCCTTTCATCATCGCGTTGCCTTGTCCCTTGTCGTCCACGGTTCCGCCTAGGATCTTCGCCACAGCCGGCGGCATACCGACTGTCTTGCCGTTATCCAATGCTTTCTCGACTGCCTCGGAGATTTGCTTGGCCCGCCCTTTGTCGGTTTGAGAAGAAGCGAACATCACTACGAAAAACGCAAACAGCAGCGTGATGAAATCGGCGTAGGAGACCAGCCATCGCTCATGATTTTCAGGCGGAGGCGCTTCCTTCTTGAAGGCCATGCCCTAGCCTTGTGCCACGGCCGCTTGCGCTGCGGCTTTTGGTTCTTTGGCCTTCTTGGCGGGCTCCACCTGGCCCTGAGCAAAAGCCTCCAATTTTACGCGAATGAGCTTCGGATTCAGCCCTTCTACGATGCTGCACACGCCCTCCAGCATCAGTTCCTTGGCCTCCATCGCATGGTGGAATCGGGCCTTGATCTTGTTGCCTACGGGCAGAAAAAACAGGTTCGCCGAAGCGACTCCATAGACCGTGGCGACAAAGGCGACCGCAATGCCACGGCCCACTTCCTCGATATTCTCCAGGTGCTTCATCACCTGAATCAATCCCAGCACTGCGCCGATGATGCCGATGGTCGGAGCATAACCACCCGCGGCCTCATATACCTTGGCGATGGATTCGCCGCCGCGATGCTCCATCGCGATATCCAGCTCCATCATCTTGCGAAGTTCCTGCAGATCGGTGCCGTCCACGCTCAGCGAAATAGCCTTCCTCAAAAATGGGTCGGCGATGTTCGGCAGGTCCGCCTCCAGCGAAATAATGCTGTTCTTGCGCGCTTTGGTGGCGTAGGAGATGATCTCTTCAATCGTCTCGGCGGGCGCCTGCGCATGCTCGAAGAAAACCGAGCCCAGGCACTTCGCTGCTTTTATCAGGGTGCTGAGCGGAGTGGTAACCATCACAGCGCCCAAAGTGCCGCCCAGCACAATCATCAGTGCCGTAACTTGCGCGATGTCGGTGAGCTTGCCACCTTCCAATACCAGCCCGCCCAGGATTCCTCCGGCCGCCAGCAAGAGGCCGCCAAGGGTGGCGATGTCGGGTCGCGTAGATGCCTTCTTCGATTTCGGCGCGGGCGTGCTATCTGCCATCAGTTCTCTTATTCGCCGCTGGATCCAGACGAGGGAGACAGGTTCTCACTCAGCATCACGCTGCTATCCCGTTTCAACGGACAACCGTACTGACTCATGATGGCCCTCCGGAACTGGATCACTCGGGCTACGACGTCCTCGGCCGATTCCAGGACCATGAACTTCTGGCCCGTCGTCAGCGCGATGACGGTATCCGGCGTAACTTCGACATGTTCGATCAGGTCCGAGTTCACAATCAGCGGGACATGGTTCAGCCGAGTGAGCTGTATCATCTCTAGCTCCAATATGTTGGCTTCGCAGTTCTATCGACCGGGCGGAGCCAAACGTTTATGATTCACCCCCACACTGCATGCCGCCTTCCAAATTAAAGTGTTTACTTGAACCGGCCGATCCACAGAATACTGTTTATCCCTAAAATGGAATCTACCTGGACCAAGGCGGACTTCAGGAACTATGGCAAGCTGCAGGGCCCTTCCGGCGATCTGCTGCGTTCCACCCAGGAAGTGCTGGCTCGCGAGCTCGGGCTTAGTCTTTCGGCTTTCCTTCGCTGCTCGGTGACTGCGGTGTTCCAGGACGCTGCGGAATATCCTTTCGGCGACCTGCCGAATGACGACGGTCAGTCCTGCCTGGGCACTGCGCTGGTGCGCCCGGATGATCGAAGTTTTCTAGTTCAGTTGGATTACTCGGTGCTTTACCCATTGATCGGCATCGCACTCGGCGCCAAGTCGGGAAGCTTCACTACGCCCGACCGCAAGCCCACCGACATCGAGCTGCAGGTGGTCAACATTTTATTCCGGCTCATCCTTTCAGAGGCATATCGGGGCTGGATTCCACTCACCAAAGCGCAACTCGAAACTGTGACCGTCGAAATAGGTCGCAACCCTTCGCGCGCCTTCCAGGCCACCGACTCCGTGCTGGTGGTCCGTTTTGATCTGACCGTGGGCGAACAAACCGGACGGCTCGCGCTCATCGTTCCGCCGCAACTGTTTCAGGCTGGCATCGAGGCCGAAGAGCCTCTACGCCGTGAAAAAACAGAAATGAGCGGTGCAACGGAAACCACCTTGCAGTTGATGCTTCCGGCCAAGGTGACGCTGGACGTGTGGCTGGATGGCTCTCAAATGCGCCTGCGGGACCTGCTGCAACTGCGCGCGGGACAGATTGTAAAGCTGGATCATCCAGTGGAGCGAAGAGCGGTATGCACCTTGAACGGCAAAGCCGGATTCAGCGGGCAGATCGTCAGCACCGGCGCGAAGCGGGCTTTTATGGTGGAAGAAGCTTCCGGAACTCAGTCCTGAGGCTGGACCGCCGGCGCTTGGGCGAGATGTTCGAGTAACCGGACCGCTGCACGGACCCTGTCGGACGAGAGCCTTTCGTGCATCTGAAGAGATTCAACTACGCTCTCGAGCACTTCCATCCGCTCGGTCTCAAGCGCATTCAGATCCTGATCGTGCCAATTCTGAAGACTCAGGCGCTGCCTGTTCTTCCAGGCGCTTAGGACTTGGGACGCAGTGCCGGCAACCATACGCTGTCCATATCGAAGAGCAGCCCAGCTTTATTGAATGTTTTTTTCAATGCACTGGTGTCGAGATTTCGACGGCTATGGCTAGAGTCTAATGCGGCGCTCTATATCCTGGAAACGGTGGTCCGTACGCAGGCCGTCGAACAGCCCAGGCACGTACGGCTTTAGATCGCAGACTCAGAAATGGAGCGCTGCTGTTCAGCCTAATTGTTCGGCAGGTAGTCGAACAAGCTGGTGTTGGGCCGCTTGGCTCGCGCTGACATCGCGGCGCTGAGTGCGGTGTTTTCCTGCGTCATCTGGATCGCAACGGTGGGAATGTCGGCATCCTGGAGTGAGCTTAGCTTGGTCTGGTCCTGCACTTCGAACTTCTTCGCAAGATCGATGGCCGAGTCGATACGGTTCTGCGCTTCGCCGTAAAACCCGAGCTGCTGGTTCAGGTATGCGCTGGCGGTGTGAACTCCATCGATAGCCGTACTGATCGCGGCAGTGTTGCCGCTCTGCAGAGCGTTCTGAAGGTTCTTCAGTGCGGCGAAGGCGTTTTGCGGCGTGAAGTTGTCGCTGGAATCGCGATTGTCAAACAGATCCTGGGCCGTCTTAGCTACCTGGAATGTGATGCCCGTTGGGTCGGATGCTTGGGCAGTGGCCTGCGTCTTGATCAGCCGGTCCACGCCATTGGGGCTGGCGGTATTCACCTGGTAGGCCGGCGATGCGCCCTGATCGCCGCTGAAAATGTAAACACCTCCAACGCTCGTCCTCGTGATCGAGGCAAGTTGCGAGATCAGACCTTGCACCTGGTTAGCGAGCGTGGCTAGCTGCCCCGATGCGGTGTCACCATCGCCTTCGACGCCGATCGTGCTTGCTTGGTCGAGTACTTGCACGGCTTGTTGCAATGCCGAGTCGGCGGCGTCCACTTGGGCTTTCACGATCCCCAGGTTCTGATCGATCTGGGTAGCGTGCGACAGGTCGGCTCGCGCCTGGAAGATATCACCGACCTGCTGCGGGGCGTCGGATGCCTTGTTCACGCGCAAGCCGCTTGAGAGTTGAAGTTGCGCGGCGTCCAGCCGATTTTGCAGGCTGTTTATCGACGCCAGAAATTGCTCGTTGGCTGGATCCAAGCCGCTGATCATGATTGTTTCTCCATATCGCTACTGGATGTTGAGGAGTGTTTGAGCCAACTGGTCGACTACGGAGACGATTCGGCTGGCTGCTTGATAAGAACGTTGGAGCTGCACCAGACGGATAGCCTCCTCGTCCAGCGAGACCCCGGAAAGCTGCTGCCGCAGGTTCTTGGCCTGAGCCACCAGGCCCTGCTGCGCGGTAGCTTGCGTATCCGCCGTACTGGCTGCGTTTCCGACCCGTGATACTAGAGAGCCGAAATATTGCGTCAAATTCAGCCCATTGATCTGGCTGGTGGAATCGAGCGCGGCCAGCTTAAGCGCGTTGCCGTTGGAGACCACCGGCGGTCCTGGATCGACCGGCGCGAGTTGGCTGGCGGTCATTGCTGGATTCACCGCCAAAGTCGCGGCCGATGCGGTGGCCGACGTTGCGTCGTACGTGAACAGGCCAGCGCCCGCCTGAAAGGGAGGCGTCGAGGTGGTCGAGCCCTGCGCCAGTTGGATATTGACGGCGTCCGCCAGACCTTTCGCTAGCGTATTCAGGTCGCCGTTCTGGTGCGCGCCACCCGCGAGCGACGGTAGCAAGTTGTTCCTCACCGATAACAAGCCAGCCAGACTACCGGATGTAATCTGCGATGTTATGTCGTTGCCGCTGCTGTCGAGAATCTGCGTATTCGGCGCGCCGTTCGGATTGAGAGCACCCGTGGTATTCTCCGGCTGCACCTGTAGAGCATTCACCTGTTGGCCGATCACCAGCGGCGTCTGCCCTCCGAGCAGTACCGTCACCGTATTTCCGTTGCCGCGCAGCACCTGTACATCGGCAAGATTGCTTAGACTTTCGAGAGCGTTATGCAACTGGGCGTCGACACCTGCGTCGGGCGTCGACCCTCTGGCGATGGTGGCATTGTAGCTTTGGATGAGCGCCGCGTCCTGATTGATCTGGGTGACGGTGGATTTAATATCGTTATCCGTGGAAGTGCGGATAGAGTCGAGTTGCTTGGCGGCCTGCTGGAACGCGGCCGATACTTGCGATGCAGCACTCAGCACGGCGGTTTGAGCAGTAGCGTTGCCCGGATTCGCGCTCCAGTTGGAAAAGCTTTGAAACAGTTGATTCAGCGCCATGGGGATCGGGCTGGTGGCCGAAACGTCGAAGACATTCTGCAGCGGCGCTAGCGACGTCTGCAGCTGCTGGAACTGGCCGAGCAATGAAGTCTGCTGTCGAACCGCGGTTTCCGCGAATTCGTTGCGAGTGTCTTGCGTGTTTTCTTTGACGCCCCCGAGCAGCCCGTTCTCCGGTTGAAAGCTCAGTGAATCGAGTCCTGGAACCTGTTTGGCGTAGCCGGGAGTGTTGGCGTTGGTGACGTTGTTCTGCGTCACATCCAGCGCGCTCTGGAACGCTTTGAGAGCGTCGCCTGCCGAGCCGAGAGCCGAAAATAGATTGCCCATGCTGCGTTATCCTTCCACCGTCAGCCTGTTTACCAGAACCAGCGGAGCGGCTTGTCCCTGATCGGTATATCCCGCCCGCCTGGTTCGAACAACACGTAGCCAGTTGGAAAGCAGTTGGTCGGCTTCGGCGAAGAATTGGGCCAGGACGGCAACTTGCTCCTGCAAATCTTCGACCTCGGATCTCATTTCCAGATCGAGCTTCGTACCGCTGACCTTCAGGATCGCAGCGGCGCAGCCTAACTGGATTTCAATCTCGCGAAGCAAGGTGGCAGAGCGTTCAGCGCTCTCGGTGGAAGGCTTCGACAGCAGGTCGCGGACCTCGCGCATCTGCGCCTTGGCCGCGTGAATACACGCCCGAGCGTCGCCGTAAGCGGTTCCATCCTCCATCATCTTCCTCAACTGACCTGACTTACTCTCCTAACAAACTCGCTTCTACCAGCGCATGACCTACCGCCAGCGGATCATAACGATACTGTTCTTTTACGATCGCCGTCTTCAACTGTAGGATGCGCTGCAACCTTACTTCCTCGCCGGCGCTGGGTGCCTGCTGCAGGAGTTTGGTAGCTAGCGACAGAGCAATCTGGTCGTTGACTGGAGTGGGTACTTTGGGGGCCTCGATGGTCACCGGAGATTCCGGTGGAGCAGCGTGGCTGACTTCGCGCGATTGCTGGGTCCGTTCCAGGTTTACACCTGAAAGGTCGGGAGTGTCTCCATTATTGACAATCATCGCAATTACCTCTGCCAGATCCTCTATCGAATAAGCCTTTCCATAAATTGAAACTATTTTTTAGCTCGCCTCGGCTTCTCCGGTGCCGACCGGGGACTGTTCATAAGGCCGCATGACGATCTGATGGACCTTTACCAGCAGGTCCACCTCGCCTTTGGGTACCCGAAGATTGTCGGCGATCCGATCCGCTGGCTGTCCCAAACGGTGCATTTTCAGGACTTTACTGCGTACAGTCCCGCTCAAGGCGCCCGGCTTTCCAGTTAGTGCCTCGGCGCGCGGCCCGCCCGAACTCTCCAGCTCTTCGATTCGAAGGTTCAAGCCGCTGATCCGGGCGCTCAGGTCGGTAGCCTGCTGAACCTGAGCCTCGATCTTACCTAACCGGCTGCGCAGCTTCTCGACCGTTCGGCCGAGTTGAAAAAACAAACCCAGAAATACGATAAGGCTAATGCCAATAGCAATATACGGGAGTAATTTAATAGCCAGTTGCATGCTCACCCCTTAAGTCCTTCCGAAAGATTCAACAGTTCGCTTTGCCTTTCGGGTTCACTGTTAGTCGCCGCACCCTCGATTCGGGTGATTCGAACGCCGTAGTTGCCTCCAACCACCACCACCTCGCCGTGGGCGATGATCTTATCATTAACAATGACCTCAACCGGGTCATTAGGAGAGCAGTCCAGTTCCACTACCGAGCCATTGCCAAGCTGGGCGACATCCCGCAGACAGAGCTGGGTGCGGCCGAGCAGCACGCGGATGGGAAGCTTCACCCCCAGCAGTAAAGGGGCGGCCTGGGAAACAGAGGACGGCGCCTCAGGGCTCACTATCTCGGGCGACTGTCCGGTATTCTCGGTTTGCTCTAGACTTTCGTTCGATTCACTCATTAGAGGATTCCTCGGGTGCTGGGCCATTTCTTGTTCATATAGGCCCGCAGTCGCAGCACGGCCTGCGACTTCAATTGGCAGACACGGGTAGTGTGAATTCCCAAAATCTCGGCGATGTCCTGAAGATTCTGCTCTTCCTTGTAATAGAGAGTCAGGATAGTCCGCTCCAGCTTGGGCATCTTCTCGACGCCCTCGGCCAGGGTCTTCTCCAACTCGGCGCGCTCCAGAATGCGGCCCGGCTGGTTCTCTTCGTCTTGGGCGACGTAACGCAGCAGCTTGCTTTCAGAACTTCCTTCGGCGACCTCATCCAGGCTTCCCAGGCTCACGCTGCGCAGTTCGGCCAGGCTGCTTTGATATTCGGCCAGCGAGATATGCAGCTCGGCGGCAATTTCTTCCTCGGTGGGAGCACGCTGCAGGCGCTGCTCGACGATGGTGAGGGCAGCTTCCATCTGCTTCATTCGTTTTCGCTTGTGAGGCGGAATTCCATCCAGCCCACGGATGCTGTCCAGAATCGCGCCGCGAATCTTATGCTCGGCGTATGTCTTGAGCTTGGCATTGAAACCAGGATCGAAGCTGTCGACGGCGTGGATGAGCCCGATGACACCGGATGAAATAAGATCGTCCAGGGCAACCGATCCGCCCAGGCGCTCATGAATGCGGATAGCGATCCAGCGCACGCTCGGCAGATGCTCGAGAATCAAGCGTTCTCGTTCATCGGTCGCCGGAACTTGTGCGTAAAGGGCCGCGTTCATGATTGCATCAATAGGGTTGCATTTGATCTGGCGTTAGGCCGCGGAAATCGCGCCGACCCGTTCTCGTGTGAACATGGGCTCCAGCAGCGCCTCCAGGTTGGCCGCTTCCAAATCCTCGGGAATGCTTTGTCCGTTGGCGAAGAAAGATAGCGGCTTCGCGGCCTCGATGGCCGTGGAAATAATCGCTCCGAACGATTCAGTTTCGTCCAGCTTGGTGAACAGCAGGTAATCCGGGTTGAATTCCTGGAACCGGCGGACCGAACGGGCCAGGTCCGCGCGCTTCATCGAAGCAGGCAAAACGAGATGCACTTCCTTGTGACTGAGCCGCGCGAGGAATCCGCTCAGATCGCGCGAGCCTTCGAAATCGTTTCCGCCGTAGCCGGGCGTGTCGATCAGCAGGACATTCTTGCTTCGATATTCCTCCACCGCTTCAATGAATTCCCGCATGGTACTGGCGGCGGTGAAGCCGGTCCCGAGAATCCCGGCGAAGGTGCGCAGCTTCTCGTGGGCGGCCACGCGATAGGGGTCCACTGAAATGATTCGCACCGAGATGCGGCGCGCGAGGCATTCCTGAATCGCGACCTTGGTGAGCGTGCTAGTCTTGCCGGCGCCGGCGGGTCCGGTGAAGACTAAAATGCGGTTGGCTTCCTGTTCCTTGGTTTCGAGCGGGGACGCAATCCGGAGTTGCTTGCGAATGGACTCTTCGGCCAAGCCATGCAGCAGGTCGATTCCGGCGGTCGATCGTTGCGCCGCGGGGAGGGCCTGCCATAGCGTCGAAACCTGGTCGGAAATTTTCCGCGCGAGACTGCTATCGAGATCAGCCGCAGAGAGGTCGCGGTACAGCTCGTCAATTTCTGGATCAGATCCTTGGGCGCGCGAGTTGTTCAATTGCAGTACGCGCTTGATGTCTTCTAATTGCGAACGGAGCACCTGCAGCTCCGCGCTGAGATCTTTGGAATGCGGACGGGGCGGCGGGCCTTCTTCGGAATCGGGAGCGCCGAATACAACCTCGTATGCGCCCAGGTGCCGGGATTCGACCGCGGCACGTCGGGAAGTGACTAACATGGCCTCCGTCCCCAGCTCCTGACGGGCCTGTTGGATCGCCTGCTCCACCGAGCTTGCGAAATACGATTTGATCTTCATGGAAGCTGCTCCTTGTTCCATCGCCGCCTCATCCGATCCACCCCAGCGACTTAATTCTTACTTCCGGCGGCACTTCGTTGTGGGATAGAACCGCCACTTCCGGGAATGCCGTCTCCAGCAATTGCTTCACGAAATAGCGGATGGCCGGGCTGGTGAGGACGATGGCCGAAGCATCCGGACGCTCCAGCTTGCGCGTGAGACGCCCGACAAATTCGCGCGCGGCCTGGGGCGCAAGACCCAGCACGCTGTTATGCTCACTATGCTCGACTGCCGATTCCACGGTCTGTTCGGCGGACGGTTCCACCAAGTAGGCGGTGAGCTCGCCTTGCGGATTGGAATGCGACTTCACGATCACGCGCCGGATGGCCTGGCGCACATACTCGGTCAGTAACACCGGATTCTTGGTCATCTGCGCGGCTTCGCTGAGCGCTTCCAGGATCGTCACTGAGTCGCGAATGGGAACGCGCTCACGCAGCAGGTTCTGAAGAACACGCTGGACCACGGCGTAGGAAAGCAGCTTGGGAACCAGATCCTCGACCACCTTAGGATTGCTTTGGGCCACGCGATCGCAGAAGTTTTTGGTGTCCTGGCGAGTAAACAACTCGTGCGCATGCCGCCGCACCACTTCCGATAGATGCGTGCCCAGCACGCTGACATCGTCGACAACGGTATAGCCACGCGTGCGCGCAAAGCTCGATCGCTCGTTGGGAATCCAGAGTGCTGCCAATCCGAAGGCGGGGTCTTTGGTGGGCTTACCTTCAACGCTGCCATCCACTGCGCCAGCAGGAATCGCAAGCTCGTGGCCGGCCGGCAACTCGTAGCGGGCAATCTCGACGCCTTTCAAGACGATCGAATATTCACGCGATCGCAGCGACAGGTTGTCATTCACCTTTACCGGCGGCAGATAGTAACCGAGTTGAGAAGCAAGGTTCTTTCGAATTCCTGCGATGCGCTGCAAAAGAGGCGAATTGGCGCCGCCATCCACGAGGCGCACCAGCCCCAGACCGACTTCGACGGTCAAAGGATCCACTTGCAGGAGAGCCTCGATATTTTCCTTGGCTGGCTTGCCGGCTGAATCCGTCGAGATCGCAACACCGGTGTCACGTTTTCGACGCTTCTGCCAGGATATTGCGCCGAGGCCGCCACCCAGCGCCAAAAATGGAATCGTAGGCAGACCCGGCATCAAGGCCAGAGCCACGAGCACTCCGCTGGCGAGCAGGAGCGGCTCGGGTTTCCCAAACACCTGGTTGTGAACCAGCGCTCCCAGCCGGTTGTCGGAGCTGGCGCGCGTGACAATGAGACCGCCGGAGATCGAAATCATCAGGGCGGGAATCACGGTCACCAGACCGTCGCCGATGGTGAGCACGGTGTAGGTCTGCAGCGCGTGTCCCAGGTCCATGTGATGCTGCAGGACGCCGATCAGGAATCCGGCGATGATGTTGACACCGGTGATGATGATGCTGGCGATGGCGTCACGTTGGGTAAAGCGCGAGGCTCCGTCCATGGCGCCGTAGAACTCCGCTTCCCCGCTCAATTCCCTGCGCCTGCGACGCGCTTCGGTCTCGTCGATCAGCCCGCCATTCAGGTCGGCATCGATCGACATTTGTTTACCTGGCAGAGC